>Ga0209542_10016341_pt1 | contig 12322 bp, 9 predicted proteins | sample RifCSPhighO2_01_FD_184028 | JGI IMG/M metagenome (GOLD analysis project Ga0209542, IMG submission 184028) | Soil microbial communities from Rifle, Colorado - Rifle CSP2_plank highO2_0.1 (SPAdes) (version 2) | ecosystem: Environmental > Terrestrial > Deep subsurface > Rock core/Sediment ...
TTACAGCCGCCGAAACTCTTGGATCTACCAACATCATTCTTACCGATAAAACAGGAACACTCACACAGGCGAAGATGCAAGTTTCTCAAGTGATTACCGGGAGTCAATTATTCGGAAGCCCGTCTGACGTTCTTACACAGGAAGCGCATACGAGCGCCGCGCTTACAATTGGCGTTTCCACTTCGGATGCGTTTATTGAAAATCAAAACGCGGATTTAAGTGAATGGGTGGTACGCGGAACGCCAACGGATCGCGCCATGCTTTTAGCGGGAATTCAGGCAGGCGTACGGCCTTCTCATGTGTTCGAAGAAAACCCCCGCATTGATTTTTTGCCTTTTGAAGCAGAGCGGCGGTTTTCCGCTTCATTGCATAAAACAAAAAAGGGCACATTGCTTCGCATTACAGGCGCGCCGGAGGTGTTGCTGAATTATGCAACGCGGGTGTATGTGGAAGGACGCACAGTTGTTCTTAGCAAACAACGCTTGGAAGCTTTACAAAAAACTCACGAAAACCTTTCTAAAGGAGGTAACCGCGTGCTTGCAACTGCGTTTCGACTCGAAACTGTGGAAAAAATACCCGTGGCAGATGGCGCGGATTTTTTTGGGAAACTCGTGTTTGTGGGGTTCATCGCATTTCATGACCCCTTGCGTCCTGATGTGGCAGAATCCATGCAATTGGCCCGCCAAGCGGGGCTACGCGCCGTTATGGTTACGGGAGATCATCGGCTTACCGCGGAACGTATAGCGAGGGAAGTAGGAATTGATGTTACGAATCACGCGGTTATAGAAGGGGATGACTTGGAAGCCATGACACCGGAAGTATTGGCAGAACGGGTTGAATCCATTTCAGTATACGCGCGAGTCTTGCCGCACCAAAAACTTCGCATTGTGGAAGCGTGGCAGAAAAGGGGCGCGGTGGTGGCCATGACGGGAGATGGCGTAAATGACGCGCCTGCTTTGAGACGGGCAGATGTGGGAGTTGCGCTTGGGTCCGGTACGGAAGTTGCGAAAGAAGCGGCGGATATCGTGCTATTGGAAGACAGTTTTGGTGTTTTGGTGAAAGCCATTGGGCAGGGTCGTGTTATTGTGGACAATCTTCGAAAAGTTATTACGTTTGTATTTGCAACGGGTTTTACGGAGATTATTTTGGTTGGCGGCGCGCTAATTTTAGGTTTTCCTTTACCGGTACGCGCCACGCAAATTTTGTGGACCAACATGGTGGGAGGGGGGTTATTGACATTCGCATTCGCGTTTGAGCCGGAAGAATATGATGTTATGAAGCCACGCCATAACGGCGGGCGCAAACGACAGATTTTCACGCGGCAGATGTGGTTTCTTATTTTTATTGTGGGTATCGCAACTGATTTGGTGTTATTTGGACTCTTTGTATATTTACAGCGGAATGGATATGAACTTGCTCACATACGCACGCTTATGTTTCTAGGACTTGCGATCGATTCCATATTTTTCGGTTATTCTTTGCGGAGCTTACGTCGTCCGCTGTGGAAGATATCTTTACTCGGAAACCCGTTCTTTTGGCTGGCGCTTGCCATAAACGTATCGCTTTTGATGCTGGTGTTCTTGTTTGAGTCGCTTTCAAGCATCCTTTCTCTTGTTTCCATTTCCGCATTTGATTTATTCATCATCACTTTGTTCGGCATATCCAACCTATTGTTGATTGAAGCGGGGAAGTGGTGGTTTATTCGGCGAGGAAATGTGGAATAGCAAATTCTATGTCATCCCGTGCTTGACACGGGATCTATTTCCTTGAGCCAGATATAGGTGTTATGGTGCTGGATCCCGCATCAAGTGCGGGATGACAAAAAAGTATGATAGTATATGTTCATGGACATCTATGGCATTCTTACAATCATATTACTTATTCTGGGATTTACCGTACTTATATGGCTTATTTCCCGCAGACAGAAACCAGAGGATAATCAATCGTTGGCGCTTCTCCAAAACCAAGTACAGGAAATCGCGCGCACGCTTGACCGCAACATGGGGGAATCGCATAAATCAATGCAGGTGCAATTTCAACAAAGCACAAAAATTATTCAAGATGTGACGGAACGCTTAACAAAACTTGATGAAACCAATCGGCAAGTCATGGGATTTGCCGATCAACTGAAAGGTTTGCAGGATATTTTACGAAATCCCAAACAGCGCGGCGTGTTGGGTGAATACTATCTGGAAACCGTGTTAAAAAATGTTCTTCCGCCCGGGAGTTATCAAATGCAATACGGGTTTGAGGATGGCTCAATGGTGGACGCGGTGGTGTTTATAAAAGACAAAATTGTTCCCGTGGACTCTAAATTTTCGCTTGAAAACTATGAGCGAATTCTTGCCACGAATGATCCAGCGGAACGAGAACGGCTGGAAAAAGTGTTCAAACAGGACTTAAAAACACGCATTGATGAGACCTCAAAATATATAAAGCCGGGGGAACATACCATGGATTTCGCGTTTATGTTTATTCCATCGGAAGCGATTTATTATGATTTGTTAATAAATAAAGTTGGCGCGGTGCAGGTTTCCACGCAAGATTTGATCGAATACGCGTTTAAGGAAAAACATGTTATTATTGTTTCTCCCACATCGTTTCTCGCGTATTTGCAGACGGTGCTTCAGGGCCTGCGAGCGCTTCAAATTGAAGAATCTGCGAAAGATATCCTTAAAAATGTGGAAGCGTTGAAAAAGCATCTCATAAACTATGATAGTTATGTAATAAAAATGGGTACCCAATTGGGTACTCTGGTGGGAACGTATAATGTTGGCTACCGGGAGCTCAAGAAAATAGACAAAGACATTGTCCGCATAGCTGGCGGAGAGGCGGCTATTGAACCGATGGCTCTTGAGAAGCCGTCGACGGGAGAGGAATAACTATTCAAACATTGTTTTACTATTTTGTCAATAGTTCTTCAATATATACAACTGGGTTTTATTATGATAGAGTGTCCCTTATGTTTGCAGTCATAAAAACTGGCGGAAAGCAATACGTTGTTGAACCCGGGAAAAAATTAAAAGTAGAAAAGTTGCCTGCTGAAGAAGGTAAGGATTTTTCGTTCGACGAAGTTTTGTTGGTGACAGAAGAGGGAGGTGATGCAAAAATTGGAATGCCAGTGGTGGAGGGCGCCAAAGTGTCTGCAAAGGTACTTCGGCATGGTCGCGCGAAAAAAATAACCAATTTACGATATCACTCAAAAACTCGGCATCGCCGTAAACAAGGCCACCGACAACATTTTACAGAAGTGGAAATAACAAAGATAGGAAGTAAGTAACACAATGTCATTCCGGGCTTGACCCGGAATCCATTTCCATAAAGAAGATAAATATATTTTTTGATAGTACTGGATCCCGCATCAAGTGCGGGATGACAAAAAAACTCTCTAACGCCTATTTTTAAGCGCTTGCTCCAAGGTAAGTGGATCAGCGTACTCAATTTCTGATCCTGTAGATAACCCGCGTCCTAGGCGGGTTATTTTTATTTGTAAGGGTTGGAGAATGCGTTCAATGTAGGACGCTGTTTGATTGCCTTCGAGTGTGTTTGAAGTGGCAATAATAACTTCCATGGCGTTCCGCGCGGGGTGCGTTTTTATGCGTTCAAACAATGCCCGCAGGCGAAGCTTTTCGCCAGGGTTTTTTTCAAGCGGGGAGATGGTGCCACCTGTTATATGATACAGTCCTTGAAATTGATTTCCACTTTCAAATTGTTCTACATCTGACTCTTTTTCTACTACCAGAATGGTATCCTTGGCGCGCGAAGAGGAAGCGCATATATCACAGAGAGGAGCTCTTCTCTGTTCTGTAACACGAAAACAAAGTTCACAGCGTGAAAGTTCCTTGTCAAACGATTCCAATAGACGGGCTAACTCCAAGCGCCACGTTGTGTTTTTTTCTGCAAGAACATAGCTTAATCGGAGCGCCTGACGGGGACCGATACCCGGGAGTTGTTGTAAAAGTTCTGTGGTGCGCTGAATATGTTTTGGGTGAGGCATGTGCCAAAAATTAAGGAGTAATAACGACTATAATTTTTGAGCATCCAGCCACTAGGCTGGATACCTACCGCATGGCGATGGGATATCGCCATGCGGGAGGATACCTATAATTTCTGTTCCAAGCTTCTGAATGATGTTATTTCTTGATTGAAATACAAGCTTACTTTCCCCAAAGGACCATTCCGGTGTTTTGCTATTTGAAGCTCGACAATATTCTTGTTATCGTCCGAATCTTTATACCGATCTTCGCGGTAAATAAACATAACAACATCCGCATCCTGTTCAAGACTGCCACTTTCTCGAAGATCGGAAAGCTTAGGAATAGAAGGGTGGCGTTGTTCCACGGCGCGTGAAAGCTGGGAAAGGGCAATAACAGGAACCTTAAGTTCACGCGCAAGACCTTTGAGAGCGCGGGAAATTTCCGTTACTTCACGCACCAAACTTTCAGAACCTGCTTTGTGATAGGTAATAAGTTGAATATAGTCCACAATAATAAGACCGAGACCATGTTCCGCTTGAAGTCTACGCGCCATGGCACGCATTTGGAGTATGTTGTTGGAGGGTTCATCATCAATAAACAGTGGAGCTTTGGAGAGGCGTCCCAAGGCGTCACGAATACGGAGAAAATCATCTGAATCATGCTTGAGGCGACCCGTGCGAAGCCGCCATGAGTCCACATGTGCTTCAGCCGCGAGTAAGCGGTCAATAAGCTGTTCTGTGGACATCTCAAGGCTAAAAATGCCAACCGGGATGTTTTGAGCCACTGCCGCGTGCCGCGCGATATCAAGCGCTAAGCTTGTTTTACCAAATGATGGTCGGGCCGCAAGGAGAATAAGGTCAGATTTTTGGAAGCCGGATAACAGGTTATCAAGCTGGGTAAATCCGGTGGGGACCCCGCGCAGGGTGTTTCCGTCTTGCAGGTTATCAATGCGATCCCATGCGGCTTCCAATCCTTCTGAAACAGGCGCAAATCGTTGGCGTAGTGATCCATGGGAAATACTAAAAATCTTTTTCTCGGCCTCGTCCAGCAGGGCTTCTACTTCATCTGATTCCTGGTATCCCAATTGATTGATTTCTTGCGATATGGAAATGATATTTCGCAAGGTGAACTTTCTATGAACAATTTCCGCGTAGTGCACTACATTGCTTGCCGTGGGCACCATGGTAACAAGAGAGGTTACATAACTCATACCCCCCGCGGCATCAAGTTGTTTTTTTTCGCGAAGGCGGTTTGAGGTAGAAAGCACATCAACGGGTACGCGTTTTTCAAATAAGTCCTGCATGGCTTGAAAGATAACGCGATGTTGGTCACGATAAAATGCTTCAGGACGCAAAACATCCGCGATTTTGTTGTATGCGTCTTTATCCAGCATTAAAGAACCAAGAACCGACATTTCCGCTTCTACGTTTTGGGGTGGCATACGAACGCCTGCCTGCGCAGGCAGGCCCATAAGAGAAGCGGGTTGCATAGAAAAAGAAGTTTTTGACGATGAAGCGCCTGCCATAGGATAAGTATAGGCGAGAGTAATTTGAGAAACAAACTGGTTACCAGAGGATAGAGTGTAGAGAACCTGTGTGTAATAGATGTTGTTGGGTAGGAGAGGTATGCTTTTCTAAGGCCACCCCCTCGCCACAGCCCCTTCTGAAAAGCATACCTCTCCTACCACCATTTGCGTCTTATTTCTATTGTTTTGCAACAACAGGACCTTCTGGCGTATCGTTTAGGTCCCAACCTGCGCGCCGAATTTCTTCACGGAGACTGTCTGCTTCGAGCCAATGTTTCGCGCGGCGGGCCGATTCACGTTTTTCCACCAGTTGCTGAAGGATAACAGGTATGTGAACATGTTTTATATCCCGAAGCCCCAGACCCAAAATGTTATCAAAAGTCAGAAGAAGCGCGTAGGCGGCGGAGGGGTATTTTGCTTGCGCGCCGAATTGGCTGGTTTTTGCTTTTCGGTATATGTGTATGAATTTCCAAAGAATGCCAAGAGCTTTTGGGGTGCCGAGATCATTGGCTATAGCCGCCATGAATTTTTTTTCAAAAAGAGCGTAGGGCTTTTTTTTATCTTTGGGCATCCTTTTTTTTTCTTTCAGGAGCTCACGTGTAAAATCTTCAAGCTCTTTACGGGCATTTTTTGCGCTTTCCAATGATTGCCAAGTAAAATTTAGTTTTGAACGATAATGCGCGCCAAGGGTAAGATATCGAAAATCCAATGGAGAGAATCCTTTTTCTTCAAGAGTGCGGAGTGTGAATGTATTTCCAAGTGATTTGGACATTTTATGTCCATCTACCAGTAAATGTTCTCCATGAAGCCAATAGCGCACAAATGGTTTTCCGATTGCCGCTTCGGATTGCGCGATTTCATTTTCGTGATGAGGAAATATAAGATCTACGCCACCCGCGTGGATATCAAATGGTTGCCCCAAGTATGTTAAGGACATGGCGGAACATTCAATATGCCAACCGGGACGACCCTCCCCAAACGGGGCGGACCACGATGGCTCGCCATCTTTTTTTGCTTTCCATAGCGCAAAATCTTGCGCGGCATTTTTGGCGTATTCATCAACATCTACACGCGCGCCGGCTTTAAGCCCCTTTTTATCCAGATGAGCCAACTTTCCATATCGCGCAAAACGTGACACGTCAAAATAAACCGAACCATCTTTTTCATATGCGTATTTGCGTCGGAGCAATTTTTGTATAAGTGTTATCATTTCTGGTATATGTTCGGTTGCGCGGGTGAATGGTTTTGTGGGAAGAAGAATATGAAGTTTTTTTAAATCTTCCTCAAACGTTTTTTCATAGAACTTGGTGAATTCGCCAAGTTCTTTTCCCGCTTTTTGGGAAGCGATAATAGTTTTATCATCCACATCTGTTACGTTCATGATGTGTTTTACTTTATAGGAACGCGTCTGAAGTACCCGACGAAGGATGTCTTCAAAAATAAAAGAACGAAAATTTCCTATGTGCACATATCCGTACACCGTAGGCCCACATGTGTACATGCGAACAACCCCCTTTTTGAGGGGCTTAAAAAGTTCTTTCTTACGTGTAAGAGTATTATAGAGCTTTATATCCACTTTTTCCATTTAAAGAATGTAAACATTCCCATAATTCCCGCGAACATAATACCAATAATAATCCAAAAATCATGCGGGCCGCCCACAATAGGGAAAGAAGATATATTCATGCCGAAGATATTTGCCACAAGAGTAAGCGGTAAGGTAATAAAAGCCATTATCGTAAGATTTTTGGTGATTTGCGCGGTACGGAGTGAGAGAAGTGATTCATTTGTTTCGTTGAGCGCGTCCACGGTTTCTTTGTGGTTTTCCAAAGTATGCCATATCCGCAGATAATCCCCGATAATACGGCTTAGATACGGTCGCATGTTTTTACCAAAAAACACTTTCCCTTCATCTTCAAGAGATTGAAGAACGGATTGTTGGGGATAGATAATGCGGCGAAAATCAAGTATTTCGCGCCGCAGAAATGAAATATCTTCCACATAATTGCGATTTCGTTCCTTGAAAATAATATTTTCCATCGCAGAAATTATCTTATCCATTTTTTCAAGCTCCTGAAATGAATCTGCAAAAAGATTGGAGAGCAGATAATAGAGTAATTCGCCGGCGCTTGTGAGATATTGTTTTGATTTTCGTTTGTCGGTCTGGCATGCGCTGATAAACTGTTCAAACGCGGGCATACGCGTATATTGGGTGGTGATGAAAAAATCTTTTCCGATAATAAAATCAATTTCCGCGGCATGGTTGGAATCACGCGCGTCAAATTGTGGAAAATGAAGAATAAGATACAGATACGTATCATACACTTCTACTTTAGAACGAAATGTGGGGCGAAGAAGTTCATCTGCCACCAACGGGTGCAGGTCGCAATTTTTAGCGATTTCCATAATATCGTCTGCCGATGGTTTTTCCAGATGTGTCCAGATAAAGTTTTTTCCGTGTATGGTGGGCATGCTCCCAGTATAACATATTTACTTTGAGTTACGAAATACTGGAACATGCTGTCATTGCGAGGCTGTAGGCCGTGGCAATCTCTCAGTTATATAAGTATGAAATGAGATTGCTTCGCCTTGCTCGCAATGACAAAAATGTGTTTCGTAATTCAAAGATATTTACTATTGATGCAAAAGTGCATATTCACAAGTTTGACCGTAGCTTTTTTGTTTGCGATACTTAAGAAATGCAATTTATGCGAAAAACCAGTTTGGTTGTTGCCGCGTTCCTTGTTGTAGGATCGGGTTTTGGTGTAGGCGTATATGTGGGATATAGCCAGCGACCGGCGATTGATCAGGTTACATCACTTTATAATAAAGAAACCTCAAAACCAGCGGAAGTTGATTTTTCGCCATTTTGGAAAGCTTGGAGTTTGGTGGAAGAAAAATATGTTGCCAGTGAGGGGCTTGATAGGCAGAACATGGTGTACGGCGCGATTAGTGGCATGGTAGCCGCGCTTGATGATCCGTATACCGTGTTTTTTCCGCCGGTGGAGAAGGAGCTTTTTGAATCGGAAATTGAAGGTAAATTTGAAGGAATAGGCGCGGAAATCGGCATGCGTAAGGGTATACTTACGGTAGTTTCTCCTCTTAAGGGTTCTCCTGCCGCAACAGCCGGGTTGCTTCCGGGGGATAAAATTGTGCGTATAGACGAAACAGTAACTTCTGACTTAACGCTTGATGAGGCAGTGCGTCTTATTCGCGGGGAAAAGGGGACCATTGTTGCGCTTACCATTTTGCGAAACGGAGAAGATGAAACGCGTATAATTAAAATAACGCGCGACACTATTCGTATTCCCATTCTTGACATGGAAAAACGGGATGGCGGCATTTTTATAATTAGTTTATATAATTTTTCTGAAGAATCTCCCTTTGAATTTCGTAAAGCGCTTCAAGAAATGGCGCGTTCGGGAAGCAATAAACTTGTGCTTGATTTGCGAAATAACCCGGGCGGATTTTTGGAAGCGTCAGTAGACATTGCAAGCTGGTTTTTGGAATCGGGGAAAGTTGTAGCGCGGGAAGCATTTGGGGACGGCACGGAAATTCAGCACCGAAGCCGCGGGTATAACGCGCTTAGCGCCATTCCTACGGTGATACTTATAAATAATGGTTCTGCATCGGCATCCGAAATTCTTGCCGGGGCGCTCCGCGATCATTTAAAGATTCAGCTTGTCGGCACAAAAACCTTTGGCAAAGGATCTGTGCAAGAGTTGCTTAGCGTTACGGAGGATACATCATTGAAGGTAACCATTGCGCGCTGGCTTACGCCATCGGGTATTTCACTTTCCGAAAATGGCCTCGATCCGGATATGGTGATTGAAATGGCTCCGGAAGACAACGAAAATCTAAAGGATCCCCAAATGGAAAAAGCCCTTGAATTATTGAGAGGAATGGAGTAGAGTAGTATCAAACCGAGCTTTATTCCGGTTATACCGGAAGATAGCTCGGTTTGGCGCAGTTTTGATATAGTAGAGTAGTATAATTTATATGCAAATCATTTTACGAAAACAAGTGGAAAAACTCGGGCAGGCGGGTGATGTAAAAGATGTATCGTCTGGGTACTTTCGTAATTTTCTTTTTCCGCGCGCTCTTGCCCAATTGGCAACAGTGGCAGGCTTGGAGCAGGCAAAGCGTGTGCGCGTGGATACGGCTCACCGGCAAATAAAAGAACGAGAGATGTTTATTGCGCATGTGGATGCGTTGCAAAAGGAACATGTTATGATTTTACGAAAAGCAACCAATGAAGGCCATTTGTTTGGATCTGTCGGAGAGGGGGATATCGCGAGTGCGTTGGCAGAGAAGGGACATGTGTTTGACGAGAAGCATATTCATCTGGAAACACATATTAAAGAACTTGGAACCTACCCCGTTACGTTGAAATTTGATGAAACTATTACTGGCACTATTTCCATAACCGTGGAGCGTGATTCGTCATAACACTCGATATATTTTTGTGGTGGGGGGAGTAATGTCCGGCATTGGCAAGGGTATTGCGACGTCCTCCATAGGTAAAATTTTACAGTCGCGCGGATATCGCATAACAGCCCTCAAGATTGACCCCTACATAAATGTGGATGCGGGAACCATGAATCCCATTGAGCACGGGGAGGTTTTTGTTACTGCCGATGGCATGGAATGCGATCAGGATATAGGCAATTATGAGCGGTTTTTGGGGGAAGAAATGCATGGTTACAATTACATGACAACGGGCGCTGTGTATCTTTCTGTAATAACAAAGGAACGAAATCTAGAATTTGACGGCAAATGCGTGGAAGTGGTGCCGCATGTGCCGGAAGAAGTCATTCGGCGCATTGAATACGCGGGAAAAAAGATAAACGCGGAGTTTGTCTTGATAGAAATTGGCGGCACGGTGGGCGAATATCAAAATCTTTTATTTTTGGAGGCGGGCCGCATGTTAAAGTTACAGCGCCCTGATCAAGTTCTCTTTGTAATGGTAAGTTATTTCCCCATACCCCAAATGCTGGGAGAAATGAAAACAAAACCTACGCAGTACGCGGTACGTTCGTTGAATACGGCAGGCATTCAGCCTGACATTATTCTTGCGCGTTCATCGGTTCCGTTGGATAAACCAAGAAAGCAGAAAGTTTCGATATTTTGCAATATGCAGGAAGAAGATATTATTTCCGCTCCGGATGTTTCTTTCATTTATGAAGTCCCTTTGAATTTTGAAAAGGAAGGATTGGGGGATCGAGTGCTAAAGAAATTTCACATGCCGGTACGCAAAAAGAAAAATATGAGCGCTTGGCAAGAGCGCGTGCGGCAGGCGCGAAACGCAAAAAAGCCTGTTAAAATTGGTATTGTGGGGAAATATTTTGGCACAGGCGCTTTTACGCTTTCCGATTCTTATATTTCAGTCATTGAGGCTTTAAAACACGCGGCATGGGCGGAAAAACGTGTTCCAGAATTGCATTGGCTAGGCGCGGAAGAATATGAGTCGGACCCAAAATTATTGTGGAGCTTGCGAGATTTTGATGGCATTGTAGTACCCGGAGGATTTGGCAGTCGTGGTGTGGAAGGAAAAATACGGGTTATAGAATTTTGTCGCAAGAATACCATCCCATATCTTGGTTTATGCTATGGCATGCACCTTGCGGTTGTGGAGTTCGCAAGAAATGTGGCTCATATGGAGGATGCGCATACCACGGAAGTGAACCCAAAAACAAAACATCCGGTAATTGATATATTGCCGGAACAAAAAGAGAATATTGCCACGCGCCACATGGGCGGTTCCATGCGTTTAGGGTCTTATACCTGCCGCTTGCAGAAGGGAACAAGGGCGTATGGCGCGTATGGCGCGTCAAGCGTAAAAGAACGCCATCGCCATCGCTATGAACTCAACAACACATTGCGCGATCGTTTAACAAAAAAAGGTCTCGTTGTCTCGGGCGTAAACCCGGAACGAAACCTTGCTGAAATTATTGAACTTTCAGATCATCCTTTTTTTGTGGGAACGCAATTTCATCCAGAACTTCAATCTCGTTTTTTAGACCCACATCCGTTGTTTCTTGCATTTGTGCGAGCGGCAATTGAAAAAGGGTTGTCATCCCGTGCTTGACACGGGATCCAGTACAGTAAATGGATCCCGCATCCAGTGCGGGATGGTACATGTGATTAAATCACATGTACCACCTTCTTCCGCACAATGGTACCGTCAAACCGTTGTCTTCGTTTTGCAGAGAATTTTACAAGACCGTTTCGAATAGCATAGAGCGTGAAATCACGACCTTGACCTACGCCCGCTCCCGGAAGAATGCGTGAACCGACTTGGCGGACGATAATATTGCCCGTAATTACGCGGTCTCCGTCATGAATTTTTACGCCTCGATATTTTGGTTGCGAGTCGCGAACATTAGCGGTGGAGCCTGCAGATTTTGTATGTGCCATAAAATAAGGAGTGAAGCGACTATATTTTATGAGCATCCAACCGTAAGGCTGGATACCCTAATATGTTCCAAAGAATAACAAACATCCGGAAAAATAGCAAGGAATGGTGGGAAGGAGATAAAGAGGGCTTTTTTTTGGCTTCTGGCGTGTTTTTAGTTATTTTACTGGTTGGCGGAATATTTCGTCTTTTGATTTTATGGCAGGTATGGAGCCCCATTGCTTTGGTTGAAAGGGGAGAAAAAAACCTCATCCAAGAGTATATGGCGGCTTCAGGGCTTCCGGGGTTGGTGGCGGCAAGCCGAAATGGCACGCGTTACTATTATCCATGGTGCGGAGGTCTTAGCCGTATCAAAGAAGCAAATAAAGTTTGGTTTAAAACAGTAGAAGCGGCTGAACAGGCGGG
>Ga0209542_10016342_pt1 | contig 12321 bp, 9 predicted proteins | sample RifCSPhighO2_01_FD_184028 | JGI IMG/M metagenome (GOLD analysis project Ga0209542, IMG submission 184028) | Soil microbial communities from Rifle, Colorado - Rifle CSP2_plank highO2_0.1 (SPAdes) (version 2) | ecosystem: Environmental > Terrestrial > Deep subsurface > Rock core/Sediment ...
CACAGCGGCTTTGACCGTTGCGAAGAACGCGTCATATGGTAACCAAAACGTCGTGGCTGGCGGCGCGAACACGAAGGTTGGTTCTTACGTGCTCCAATCCGGTTCAGCGGAAGGCGTGAATGTTTCAGCTGTTAATGTTGATATGTCGGCAATTACCGGCATGACCAATATGCGGCTTAAGAAGGTGAACGCGGACGGATCCGAGACGCAAATCGGCTCGACTGTTTCTACGCCTTCAGCGACTGATGACGCGAACAGCTTCTCTGTTGGCGGAGTGCTCAACATTCCGGCTTCCGGCAGTGTTATTGTGAACGTCTACGTTGATATGTCGTCCACGGCAGTTACCGTGAATACCGACATTGACGCGGCTGATATTACGGCGTCGGGCGCATCGAGCGGTACAACGCTCTCAGGCGACCAACCGAGTGCTCAGGTTGTTGGCCAGACTATTACTGTCCAGACAACTGGTACGCTCTTAGTGCAGACCGACAGCTCGACTCCGGTCGATGCCGTTTTGCACACACTTGAATCTGACAAGGAAATGCTCCGCGTCAAATTCACATCGGAATACGAAGCGGTTAACATTACAAAACTTACGTTCGGCTCACGCCGATCGAGCGCCAACTTGAGCTCTGTCTCGGTTACGGCGAATAATGTGACTATTTCGACAGTTCCGATCAACGGTGTTGCGACCTTCAGCGGTCTTACGCTCCAGGTTCCAAAAGACGGCACGTTGGTTGCGTACGTCAAAGGTACGACAACAGAGGTAGGAACGCTTGTTTCAGCGGAAGCGGTCCGTTTGGGCCTCGACTCGCTTGAAGCAAACGGAACTTCATCTGGAAGTCGCATCTATGAGAAGACTGTTACAACGACTGCTGCTGTAGGTGATATCGCGGCTGATACCGCGACAGCACTTACTGTTGGTAGCGCGGCAAACTTCTCAATTGGTGATGTTGTCCAGGTTCATACTGCTCAGGGTACGAGCTCTTTCAGTGGTGTTGTTACTGCTGTTAATACTGCGACCCCGAGCGTTACTGTTGCTGGACCTCAGAACCTTGGTGATTGTGCGACCGCTACTTGCTATGTAACGAAGTACGCGACTCGCGAAGCTGTAACGTCCGATGCTGCCACTGCGGCAGAAGATGTTGATGATGTAACGAGTTCCGCTATTACCGTAAGTTCCACTCGTGGTTTTGCTCCTGGTGACGTTGTAAGAATCGAAGCCAGAGCAGGAACGGTTGATGACGGAGGATTCTACACCGTCGTATCCGTAACTGACGGAAACACTATGAATGTTATCGGTGTTGGTGAAGTAACAGCGAGTCTTGACTGGGGCGCATCCGTTGCGACCGATCGGCTGACTCGTATGGCGACTTCAGCTTCGACGCAAACTTCGGACGCGACGGACGATATCGTAGCTGATACAGCTGCGGCAATCGACGTTGATTCGACTGTTGGGTTTGCGGCAGGGGACATCGTTGTGTTGAACAGCACAGCGAGCGCGGTGACAACGCGGCAGCTCTACACAGTTGCGGCTGTGACTGACGCTGACACTCTTTCGCTTATTGGTAAGGGTGCTCAGACGAACATTCCGGCTGACAGCTGGGTAACTGAGCTTGCGTCAACTCGCACGACTCAGACCTCTGTTGTGACTGACGATATTGCCGCTGATACTGCCGGCGCTACATCAACAATTTCTGTTGATTCGAGCGCGGGCTTTGTTGACGGAGATATTGTTGTCTTGAACAGCACCGTAGGTGGCGACATCTATATGGTGACGGATGTGCCTTCATCAACAACTATTCAGTTGACTGGTGAAACCGCTCTGACGAACATTCCGCTTGACAGCTATGTAACGATCCTTGCTTCATCTACCGCGAACGGCAAGCCGTACACGGTGCATGATGTAGAGCCGGTTCTTACAATGAACCCATCTTCCCCGAGCACTGGTTCACAAGGCGCCAACGAGCTTGTTGCGCTCTTTGATGTCCAGGCCGCGGGCGGTACGGAACTTAATGTCAAGTCGATCGTTCTTACTCGCGGTGGCAACATTGCTACTCGAGTAGCGGTTGGCAGCCGGGCAAAGGTGTATGATTACACTTCTGGCAGCAAGGGAGAGCTTCTTGGCACTGGTGATGCGGATTGGTCGGGTACTGCGGCAGGTTCAACCGAAACAGTTACTCTCTCCTCCCCATATCCTATAACCGCGGGCCAAAAAGCAACCTTCGGTATTACCGTTGATACCTCGTCCGCTCAAGTCAGCGACACCTTCCAGGTGTACATCAATGGCACGAGCGGGTTAGCGGGTCTCTTCGGAGGGCTTAGCTGGTACTACGATTCTTCATCGCCTGGTACCGAGCCATCCAATGCTTCGCCTTCAACCTTGGCTGATACATATCCTGTAGAAGGTAAGGTCTTGGTCTACTAATTTCTTACTAGCGAATTCAGGACCGTGTCGCTTTGCGACAGGACTCCGTGGGCTTCTTAGTAAGGATTAGGGAAAAAGCAACAAAACACCCCAGCTTGAGACTGGGGTGTTTTTGTTTTTTGGTCAGAGGTTGGGTGTTTGACTATGAGGCAGGGGATTTATACACTTTATTTTATGAATACATCTCTTATTAAAAAAGTTTTGAGCCCGTATTTTTTTGTCGGGCTTTTTGTTGTTGTTCTTCTTCTTATTGTCTTGTGGCCCATGCTACGGACGGGCGGGTCTCAGTCGGTTGTTTATTTTAGTACCGGCGAATTATATGTTGGGAAACTTTCTTTTTTCCCGCAGTTGCGACTGACTGACGCGTATCTTCTTGTTACTACAAAAGGAGGGGAAGATCCTTCGGCAACAAACTTTCAGCTTGCACCGCTTCGGGACGCTCTTTGGGCTCCGCGAGAAGTTTATCTTAATCGCGACCAGATTATTTTTTATGGACCGCTTGATCCTCAAAGCAAGGTCGCAGAGGCGCTTCGTTCCGCTCAATAATAATTTCTTTAGAAAATTCAGTACTTATCCACACGGATTCTCGCGTTTTGTGTTGTATACTTAATTAAGAAAGGTCGATTTTATTATCTGCCGATGCATAGCAGATAATAAGCATTACATTGTATTAACTTCAATAAAGATTTTCTTCGGTGCTTTTTACGAGTTTCGGTTAAGCTCAACCGAGATTTCCTAAATCTTATCGAAGACGAAAAAGTCGAAAAAATAAATTAAGAGATGAAAAGATTACAGAAATTAAGTTTAGTAGGAGTGCTTGCCTTGATGCTTGTCGCAGGAGCCGGCGTTAACTCGGCTCAGGCGGCACTCACGGTCGCGGCACTTGCCGTCACAAGTGACGGCGTACTTACTTTGAGTAGTAGCGATGTTACGGCTAACGTTGTTATCGGTACTACATCAATGACGACTGCTGATACCGTTATTTACGGTGGCACCGGCGCAGGCGCGGTTACGGTTACGCCAGGACTCGGAGGAACAATGGTTATTGGTAGGAGTGATGGTACGGGTTCTATTACCCTTGGTTCGAGTTCTGGAACGCAAAATGTCAGTGTCGCTGCTGGTGAAGGAGCGACGACTGTTTCAATTGCGGGGGGTGCTACGAACGCAAAAACTGTTCAGATTGGTATTGGCGCGGTTGCGAATACGATTACGATCGGTTCCGCAAGCGCGACTACTGTTTCGATTGTGGACAACAACTGGAGCGTGACAGCGGGGGGTATCGCGACATTTGTTAATGGACTTGTCAGCCCAAGCGCTACGCTTGGTGTTGATGTTGGTTCTGCTGGAAACTTACAACTTGGAGGTGTTACCGCTACTTCGGTAGGAATTGGGAGCGTAGCTGTTGCGGCTATTACTCTTACTACCACCGGTACTGGTACAGCTGTGGTTGTTTTGCCAGCTGGCTCAGTTGATTCAACTGAGATTCTTGATTCAACGGTTACTACGGATGATATTGCGGCTGATACGATTGCTGCGGCCGACATCGCAACTAGCGCTGTAGCTACAGCGGAGATTCTTGACGCAACGATTCTGGCTGCTGATTTCGCGGCTGGTGCCGTAGATACCGCAGCGATTCTTGATGCCACCATTCTTACTGGTGATATCGCGGCTGACACAATTGTCGCAGGTAATATCGCGACTGGTGCTGTAGCGACAGCGGAGATTCTTGATGCAACTGTCGCTAGTGTTGATATGTCTGCTGGTGCTAAAACACACACGGTAATTATTCCGATTCCTGATCCAGGAGCTGCGGGCGTTGATATTACCGCCGGTTATGTTCTTTGGACACCTTCAGTTGCTGTGACCATTACTAAGATTTACACGGGCGCTCAAACAGCTTGGATTGCGGCGGTGGCAGGTAACGATGGCTCGGTGGTGGTGACTAATGCAGTTGTAGGTGCCGTAGCGACTTTAGCCGTTGTTACAAACCTAGCCGTAGGGAGCAACACTGATATGGGGGCTATTACTAATGGCGCGGTGGTAGCGGGTACCGATGTGACTATAGCGGTTACTACAAACGGCACAGCTGACGCTCCAGCACAGAATATTCAGATAGAATACACGACTACTAACTAACTCTAAGCTCCATTCGCGCTACTTTTCATACAATGTGAAAAGCTCTAATGCGAATGGGATTAGTTGACCTTTTCGACTTAAAGTCGGAGAGGAGAAAAAGAACGAAAACGAATGATACAACGTAAAGTAAAATTAGCTTTTGCCTTTCCTCTTATTGTTGTTTTAGGAGTACTTCTTTCGGCGAGCGTATCGGCGCAGGCGCTTAGCTTTACGTCGGCGACAACCGTAACGATTAACAGCAACAACTACTCGATTTCGAGCGGCTCAGCCGCGACATCGATGATTGTCGGCGCGTTAACACTTGAGGTTGTTGTGCCGGCATCAAGCACTTTTACGCTTACATCGTCCGACAGGTACCGCTTGAACAACGATCAGAATATCAGCCAACAGTGTTCGGTGAGCCAAAACAGCCTTTCAGTTACCGGTCCTCTTACTATTATTATTACTCCTGATGCAACTTCGCTTTGCGCACTTGCAAGTTCGGGAGGAGGGGGCGGTGGTGGGGGCGGAGGTCCGGTTACGGACACGACCGCACCAACTGGCACATCGGTTTCTGTGAATAATGGGGCAGCAAAAACGACAACCGTAGCAGTAACTTTGACGCTTGGAGCGACGGGCGCATCTGATGTTCTTCTTTCCAATGACTCGAACTTTACCGGCGCGGTATGGATTGTTTATGGAACTTCAAAGTCGTGGATGCTTTCTTCCAGCAATGGAGTGAAAACGGTTTACGCGAAGTTTAGGGATAACGCGGGAAATGTTTCGGCTGTTATATCCGATACGATTACCCTTGATCCTACTGCTTCAACTTCAGAGACTGCGGCACAAACAACTACAACCACTCCCTCAACAACGACAACAACTCCGTCGACAACGACGAGTGTTACTCTGAAACCTTTACCGTATGCAAGCCCGAAGACAAACGATGAAATGAGAGCAAACCTAGCGGTTTTGCTTGAAAATCTGGCGGCTCTTCAGGCCCGGGTAGCGGCTCCGCAAGGAAGCGGATCGGTTTCTGCTCCAGCTTCGGCAAAACCGGCGAGCGGGAAGTACTCAAAGGCACTGACTGTCGGTTCTAAGGGCGATGATGTAACGGCGCTTCAGGAATTCTTAAAATCCCAAGGCACCGACATTTATCCCGAAGGACTTGTCACTGGTTACTATGGAGGACTTACCAAGGCGGCGGTTGGCAGATTCCAGATGAAGCAGGGCATTGTTACGAGCGTGAGCGATCCCGGTTATGGCTACGTTGGCCCAAAGACGAGAGCAAAGCTTAATTCACTACTCGGACTTTAAACAGGTTTTCCTTGAGACCTTCAAAACCCGCTCTTTATAGGGGCGGGTTTTGGTTTTATTTATTTTAAGCCGCATCTATTCACTTGCCTCAGGCTCTTTTTTTGACGTAGAGTAGAGACAATCTTTCCGTTGCATCTTTTCAAGATCTCACAACTTTTCCTCATTCTTTCATTCCTTAGCATTCTTGTTGTTTTTCCGTTTCTCGCGCCTTTTTCTTTCATTGTCGGAAAGTACGTTTTTTTCAGGGTAACCGTGCTTCTTGCTCTTTTTTTCTTTTTTGTAGGGCTTCTTTTTTATCGTGATACTGAGTTTGAGACGCGAGCGCGGGAGGTACTTTCATCACCTCTTAGCATCGCGCTCATTGTTTTTATTGCTGTGTATCTTCTCGCGGGATTTTTTGGCGTACATCCCTCGACCTCTTTTTGGTCAACACTTACGCGAGGAGATGGCGGCTTTCAGATGCTTGTCTTTCTTGGTTTCTATTTTCTTCTTACAACGTTTTTTTCTTCGCGGATGATTTGGAAAAAGATTTTTACCTATCTTGTTATCCTTGGTCTGTTTGTTCTTTTATATGGAGTTCTCGCGGCATTCCATCTTTTTGGTCTTTCTGGTCCGGCTCTTTCTTTGCTTCACCAGTTTCACGGCACGCTTGGCAACCCCGCGTTTCTTGGGAGTTACTTACTTTTTCTTTTCTTTTTCGCGCTCAACTTATTCTTCGATCCTTTGTCGCGGTTTCAGAAAATCCTTGGCGGAGCATCTTCAGTAGTCTTTTTTGTTTTTCTTGTTATTACTCAAACACGCGGTGCTTTTCTCGGGATTCTCGTTGGTCTTGGCGTTTTTCTTCTGTTTATCTTTTTTTCTTCGCGTGGACTTTTTCGCCAGCGTGCTGGGATAATTCTTTTTGCCGGAATATTTATATGTACGGCGCTTTTTACCTTTCGCGGAACAGAGTTTGTCCAATCACTCCCCGGATCCCGCGTTTTTCAGATATCTCTTACTGAGCGAACTGCGCAAACCCGCCTTTGGACGTGGGAGGCGGCTTTCGAAGGGTTTCTTGAACGACCGGTTTTAGGATGGGGGACAGACCAATTTAGTTTTGTTTTTAATCATCATTTCAATCCGCGGCATTTTCTTCCTACCGAAGGTTCTGAAATTTGGTTTGATCGGGCGCACAACGTCATTTTCGACTATCTTGTGGCTCTTGGCGGGCTTGGGCTCTTAAGTTTTCTCGGCGTCTTTTTTGTTTTCTATCATCTTCTCTATAGAGCCACGCTACCGCTTTTTACTCGGGCGTTTCTTTTTGCTTTTCCGGCTGCATATTTCGGCCAGGGGATGTTTCTTTTTGATGTTTTCTCGACCCAGCTTCTTCTTTTCACCTTTCTTGCATTTGGGGTGTCGACATTTTTACTACCATCTCATCAGTCTTCTTCGTAATGCGACGCGCGCTTTTCATATTTCTTGCTTTTCTTACTCTCTTGGGAATTTATTTTGGGGCGGCTTTGTTGTTTTTCAAAACATATTATTTCACCCGAGTTTCATCGACGTTTATAGAAGATCATCGCTACTGGTCTTTTATTGAGGCCTCGGAACGCGCGCTTTCTTTTTCATCTCCCATCGGGCACGAGGAAACGCTTTATCTTCTTGGCTACCAGACTCTTTCTCTTCTTGATACTGATGTTGATGAAGAGGTTGCGCGGGCGTTGGTTACCTATTATGAATCGTGGTTCGACGTACGACAGCCGTTTTCAGGAGGAGTATTTTATACTCAAGGTTTTTCTGTAGCGGGACAACTTCGGGAACGATTGTGGGATCTTTATGGGGCTACTGATGATTTTTCAAAGGCAGAATATTATTATCTTAAAGGCCTTGCACTTGCTCCCGACAAGCCAGATTTTCTTTATGACCTTTTTCGACTTTATCTTAGTCACTCTGCTTTTTCTGGTGATGTTCGTGCCGTTGGCGGGCGGATCTTAGGGCTTTGGCCGGATGATATTCGCGTTCAGGGTATTCTTAAATCTTTAGAATGAGCTATTCTATTTACCCGTCATGTTTTATTTGTGGAACAGGAAAGTCTGTGTCTCTTTTCGAACGTTTTGGAAAATATACGATTTATTCGTGCGTGGGGTGTGGGCTTCAATTTTCCGAGCCGCGCGACTACGACTCGCATTCCTATGATGAGGCATTTCAGGGAGACAACGACTTCAGTAGTCTTGGTTACATAGCCCGACTCTCCTCGTTTCAGACTTATCCGCTTTATAATTTTGAGCGATTTATTCTTCGATGGCTTCGGTGCTCTGTGCCAAGGGGAAGTTTTGTTCTTGATCTTGGGTGTGGCGGAGGAGTGATGCTTTATCATCTCCGACGTCGCGGATTTCAACCTCTTGGACTTGATGTGACGCCGAGTTCGATCCAACGTCTCCAAGAACAAGGGTTTACGGCGGCGGTCGGGTCGATCGACTCATATCCGTCTGATTGGCCCGAACCGGTAGCGATTCTCATGCTTGAAGTTCTAGAACACTTGCCGGATCCCGTTGATTTTATTCGTCGAGTTGCGACGCGGTTTCCGCGAAGTTATTTAATTGTCAGCGTTCCAAGTTCTCGGCGATTTACTTTATGGCGCGGAACGCGCGAGGTCGGAGATTATCCTCCGCATCACTTTACTCGATGGACACCGAAGGCGCTTACCACACTTTTTAAAAATTACGGATATACCCCACGAGTATTCTTTCCGTTTTTGAGTCCTCAGAACATTTCAGGAAGCGGTATTGGAATGTTTGTCTTTTCTCTGTTTAGGAAACAATCAGGAGCTCCCACGACTTCTTCACAAAAGCCGATTCGCCTTGATATTCGGCTTATTCGACTCAAACAAGTTCTTTTTCTGCCGATTGCCGCGATACTTCATCTTTTAGGTGTTCGCGATATTTCGATGGTTGTTGTCGGGACGCCTTCATTTCTTACCACAGACAATGATTAAACCCCTTGTTTCAATTATTACCCTTACTTACAACCACGAGCGTTTTATCAGGACGTGCATTGAGAGCGTTCTTCATCAGTCATATGGGCGCTTCGAACATATCATTATTGATGATGGTTCAACTGATACTACGGAACAAATTGTACGCAGTTTTCACGATTCTCGGATTCGGTATGTACGATTGCCGCATGAAGGTTTAGCGACGATGGGGAAGCGTTATAATGAGGCGCTTCGGATGGCACGCGGAGAACTTATAGCGATTCTTGAGGGTGACGATTTCTGGCCGTATGACAAACTCGCGAAGCAAGCGCCTCTTTTTGAAAATTCTTCCGTTGTTTTTTCATGGGGAAAGGTACGACAGGTTGACCATAATGATCAAGAGATTGACTCTGTGCCTTTATTTTCTCTTGATACTTCTTTGTGGCGCAACGAACCAATCGGAGCGGTTTTGCAGAAACTTTTGTTTTTTAATCCAATCCGGTCGCCGAGTGTTATGCTTCGAACCTCAACACTTCGAAATATCGGCGGTTTTATACAACCTCCATCACTTCCACTCGTTGATTACCCGACGTGGCTTCATTTTGCTCTTCAAGGAACGTTCGCGACGACAAACGAGGTTGTTGGGTTTTACCGAATTCATCCAGTACAAGTTACGAGCAACCAGGGCGGGAATATTGAGGAGATGGTAGCGCTCTATGCTCTTTCGTTTCTTTCAACCGTTTCTTCTGTGATACGCGCGCAATTCGAGCTTTCAGGCGAGGCAGTTTCTAAAAATTATGAACGGCGGAAAGTTTCTCGGTTTTGTACTGAAGGACGGAGACTTCTTTTGCGACAGGAGTGGCGGGCGGCTCGGGCACGATATGCACATGCGCTTCGGTATGGCGATTTTTTGACGCGGCTTAAGGGTGCTCTTGGGATTACGGCAAGTTTGTTACACTTTGATATGGAGTTTTTGGCAAAAATATTACACCGGCCGCGGCTTCGATGAAACCACGTATTCTTTTTCTTATCGCCTCAACGCAGGTCGGGGGAGGACCCCAGGTTGTTCTTGATCTTCTCTCCGGCTTACGGCGTGATTTTGATTTTGCGGTTATTGCGCCCGCGGATGGGCCGTTTTTTGACCGTTTTCGCGAAGCGGGAGCACGTGTTTATGATGTTCCGCTTCGCAGGCTTAATCCTTTTCTTATTTTTAGTATTTTAAGAATTATCCGATATGAGCAACCGGTAATCGTTCATACGCACGGTAAGGGAGCGGGGATTCACGGGAGGATCGCGGCTTTTATTTCTCGTATACCCGTGCTCCATACGATGCATGGCATTCACATCGGATCGTACGGATTTTTCCCGCGCACTTTTTATCTTTTTCTTGAGCGGATTTTCAGTTTCTTTACAAAACGAATTGTTGCTGTATCGGAGAGCGAGCGTATCGAGGCGTTGCGCCTTAAACTTTTCTCGTTATCTCGATCCATTGTTATTTCCAATGGAGTGTCGTTTTCGCGTTTCGATTCATTATCAACCAGGACAGAAAATCGGCGCCTTTTAGGACTTCGTGATAGCGATTTTTTAATTACTGGCGTGGGGCGACTCGTCCATCAAAAAAACTTTAAAGAGTTTCTTCGTATTTTTGCCCGTATTGTTCGGCAAGCACCGAATGCGCGAGCCTGTCTCGTGGGGGATGGGGATCAGCGGAAGGAACTTGAGATACTTGCCCAGTCGCTTCATATTCAAAATACGGTTTCTTTTCTTGGGACGCGAAATGATGTACCGGCGCTTCTTCAGGCGAGCGATCTTTTTCTTTCAACGTCGCTTTGGGAAGGAATGCCGCTTGTTATTCTTGAGGCGATGGCGGCGGGACTTCCTGTTTTTGCATCGGACGTAATCGGCAGTCGCGATCTTGTTCATAATAACGAGACCGGACTTACATACCCTTTGAGAGATATTACTACGGCCTCGCGCAAACTTTTTGAACTTTTTCAGAACTCGGATCTTCGAGCGCGCCTCGGACAGGCCGCCCAAACGTTTGTTCGTAATAAGTATTCACTTGATACTATGCTTCAATCCTATACACAGTTGTACTATGACACGATCGGAGCCGCTTAAAATTCTTCAGGTTACCAAGCTCTATACCCCTTGGATCGGGGGCGTTGAACGCATTGTTCAGGAATTAAGCGAAGGGCTTCGGAACGATTCGCGCTTTGACGTTCGGGTTCTCTGTGTCGCGTCGCGGGGCGCTGGTTCTTCCCAAATTATTAATGGCGTTCCTGTCCGGCGATCAGCGAGTTTCGGTATTCTTTTTGGAATGCCTTTATCACTTTCTTTTTTTCTTGATTTTCGACGCGCTGTTTCTGAGGTAGACATCATTCATTTCCATGAACCGTTTCCACTCGCAACGCTCGCGTGGTTTTTTTTCCGACCGCGGAAAAAAATTATTGTGACGTACCATGCTGATATTGTCCGTCAAAGGATACTTTTCCCTCTTTACCGGCCGTTCCTTTTTTCACTGCTTCGGGCGGCTTCTTTTATTTCGCCGACCTCTCCCGTACTTCAAAGCTACTCGCTTACACTTTCGCATTTTCCCGAAAAACTTCGTCCTATTCCTCTTGGAATTCCTCTACGAAAGTTTTCTCATCTTACCGAACGGCATAACGAGCTTTTGGGAAAACTTAAAGAGCGATATGGCGCGGGACCGTTTATTCTTTTTGCCGGCCGACCCGCATATTACAAAGGGATACCAACTCTTTTTGAAGCGTTTCGGGGCATTCCCGCGCGACTTATACTTGTTGGCGTTTCAGAATGTGATGTTACTATTCCTTCCGCTATCCATCAGCGTCTTATTTTTACAGGAAAAGTTTCGGACGAGGATTTGCCAGCGTATTATCATTTCGCGGATTTTTTTGTGCTTCCTTCAACGAAACCAGCCGAGGCGTTCGGACTTGTTCAGGTTGAGGCAATGGCGGCCGGGCTTCCAGTTATCAATACCGCGCTTCCAACCGCAGTACCGTGGGTTTCACGGCATAACGAGACCGGGCTTACCGTGGAGCCGGGAAATGTTTCGGAGCTTCGGGGCGCGATTCTCACGCTTCTTACTCAGCCAAAACTTCGCGAATCGTTTGCTTGCACGGCACGTGAACGGGCAAATCTTTTTTCATCAGATCGGATGATTTCTGACTACGCGAAACTTTACGAATCGCTTTTTTGAGGCGGGCGGACGAAAAAAAGCTTTATTGTTTTTATAAGAATCGCGAGATCAAGCGCGAGCGATCGGTTTTTAAGGTAATAGAGGTCGTACTCAAGTTTTTCACGGGCATCTTCGATTGATGATCCGTATTGGTATTTAATTTGCGCCCAACCGGTTATTCCGGGTCGGATCATATGGCGAATTTCGTAGTAGGGAATTTTTTCTTTAAGAACTTCTACAAACGAGGGGCGTTCGGGACGGGGACCGGTAAAGGCAAGATTTCCTTTGATTATGTTTATAAGTTGAGGC
>Ga0209542_10016344_pt1 | contig 12320 bp, 12 predicted proteins | sample RifCSPhighO2_01_FD_184028 | JGI IMG/M metagenome (GOLD analysis project Ga0209542, IMG submission 184028) | Soil microbial communities from Rifle, Colorado - Rifle CSP2_plank highO2_0.1 (SPAdes) (version 2) | ecosystem: Environmental > Terrestrial > Deep subsurface > Rock core/Sediment ...
CGTGTAGATAAGGTGCATCATATTCGTATTCTTCGTTCCGTATTATTTTTTGAGGCGCTTAAGCACCAAGCCATACCCCCCGCGTCCGCGATGAAGCCAGCGCGCCACGCGCGCGATGGTGGTCGAACTCAACCCTGTCTCGGCCTCGATAGCGGAATACGGCACTTTTTCGGTCAGAAGCTGCGCCGTGCGGAGGCGTTTGCCGAACTCTTCTATCTCGCCCGCGGTCAAGAGGTCGCGTAAAAATCGCCCGACTTCGTCGGCAGATCGAAGCGTCAAAAACGCCTCAACCAAAGCCTTTTGTTCGGTTTTGCGGCTCATCGGGGCACTTTAGCAAAGTGCAGTGCTTTTGTCAACTAAAGTGGTGGGCACGTGCGCGGACGCAATGGAGCGCACCCTAGATGCCCTTGGTCAGTTTCAGAAGCTCCTTGTGCAGAGTGGGATTGGCGGCCACCATCTCAAGCTGCCCCAGCTTCCACGGCTTCCCTTTCGTATCGGTCACCTTGCAGCCAGCTTCTTTAACAATCAGATACTCTGGCGCAAAGTCCCATACTTGCCCGCTAAGAGAAACAATCCAGTCGCGTTGTCCGCTGGCGACGTAGCATGCGTTGGCAGGACTCGCGAAGGAGCCGAGCAATATATGATTGCCCTTGGCATACTTCACGACGTTCCGCAGAAATTGAATCGTCCTGGGAGCTAGCGTCGTCCCGTGCATGCCGAAAGAGCTTTTCAGATTTCGACCCTTCGAGCAATAGATACGTTTGCCGTTGAGATAGGCGCCCTTGCCTGCTTTCGCAAAAAAGAATTCGCCGGTAGCCGGCAGATTGATTGCGGATAGTATAACTTTACCCTTGTGGACGAGACACACCATAACGCCGAACATCGGGACTCCTGAGGAATAATTCAGCGTTCCATCAATCGGATCGATGATCCACACATATTCCGCTTTTTCGTTAATGCGTCCGCTTTCTTCTGAAATGATACCGTGGCTCGGGTACTTTTTTTGTATCGCGGTCATTATAATCTTTTCGGACAGCAAGTCAGCCTTTGTGACAACGTCCCAGCGCTCGTGCGACTTGGTGTAGTGCACGCCATCTTTTCTGAAGCGCTTGAGAACGACTACGCCGGCCTCCCTGGCAATACGCTGGATGAACTTGTCCATTTCGGAGACCTTACCCTCTATTCATTCGCTTGTCGAGCGTGTATTCGTCCGCGCCGAACATTGAGAGCGCCAAGGTCGAAACGGCGAGCGCAAAGTCGCGTACGCCGATGTCGTTGTAGCCTATCTCATAGGCAAGGAAAAAGAGGTGAAGCGAGAGCAGGAGCGCAACCCACCGCACAAAGAAGCCGGCGGCGAGCGCTGCTCCGAGAATGGTCTCGAACGTGCCGTTCAGAAGCACGACCGTGGTCGGGCCCAGTCCAAGAAGCGTCGTCGGCCACGCTGGCACCCAGGAAACCCAGTCGCCAGGGGCCATGAGCTGTGAAAGTCCGAACCACAAGAAGAGCGCGACCAGTCCGAAGCGCAAAAGTGGGAGTGCGAACTTTTCCATCTCCAGGAAAGCCATATGACTAGAATATCAAATCCCCACATCGCATGAACGACTTCGTAAGTCGTTCATCAGGTATGGTACGATTTCGAAATGGAACTGTACCACGTCCTTAACCGCGGGGTCGACAAGCGCAGAATTTTCATGGACGACGGGGATAGGGTCCGATTCGTTCATGATATGTTCGAGTTCAATGATACGCAAGCCGCAACCAACACGCTTCGCCGAATGGAAATGAACGACTTCGTAAGTCGTTCATTTCGAGAGTCTATCGTCGAAATACACGGATGGTGCCTCATGCCGAACCATTATCACCTTCTCATTTCAGAGGTCGCAGAGGGAGGCCTCACGCTTTTCATTCGTCGTCTCAATATTGGATATGCAAAATTTTTTAACGACAAATACAAACGCGAGGGCGCGCTCTTTCAAGGACGCACTAAGAAAATCCAAATCACATCGGATCCGCATTTCCTTCATATCCTCCATTATATTCATCTCAATCCGCTTGACCTCCAGGAAAGTTCCAAAGCGTGGCGCGAACTTAGGGTTACGGATGCGCGCGATGCGCTTCAGCATTTAGATGGATACCGCTGGAGCAGCTTCCTCGATTATTGCGAAAGAAAGAACTTTCCTTCGATTATCGCGACCGAACTCTTCAAAGACGTCTTCCGTAATTATCGAAAATCAATCCAGACCTACTTGAAAGATATCGAGCTTTCAGATATCCGCCCGCTTCTTCTCGAATGAACGACTTCGTAAGTCGTTCATTTCGATACATCAGGACATCTGCGCCAGCCGCTTCAGCGCAACGATGTATGCCGCCTCGCGCAGCGATGTTTTGTATTGGAGAGAGGCCTGGTAGACGGCAAGCGATGCGGGCTCCATCTTTTCTTTTAGTTTTCTGAATACGTCTTCTTTGTGCCAATTCTCTCCGTGCATGTTTTGGTACCACTCGAAATACGAGACGGCGACGCCGCCTGCGTTGGCGAGAATATCGGGAATGACCGTGACGCCGCGCTTCGCGAGCATCGCATCGGCTTCGAGCGTCGTCGGGCCGTTCGCCATTTCGAGCACGATACCCGCCTTGATGTCATCGGCATTCTCCTTGGTGATGGCATTCTCGAGCGCTGCGGGGACGACGATGTCGACGGGTAGCGTCAGGACCTCTTCGGGAGAGATGTCGCGGCCGCCCATGGACTCCATGTTGGTAAGGTCGCAGACCGAGCCCACGCAGTAGCAGCCCGCGACCCGCCCGCTGCGTTCCTTGCACTCCTCGACGGCTTTCAGGTCTTGGATACCGCGCGGAACATAGATGCCACCCTTCGAGTCGGAGAGCGCCACGATGAGAAAGCCCGATTCCTGAAGGAATTGTGCAAGGAAGCTGCCGACATTGCCGAACCCTTGTATCGCCACCGTCATGCCCTTCGGGTCCTTTCCGAGCGCACGCATGAGCGCCTGGAGCGCGTAGCTGCCGCCCAAGCCCGTCGCCTCCGGGCGGCCTTCGGAGCCGCCCTGCTCCAGGGGCTTTCCGGTGACGACCGCTGGCGCGTCTTCGCCCTTGACGCGCGCATACTCCTCGCGTATCCAGTTCATTATTTTGCCGTTGGTATTCACGTCGGGCGCGGGAATGTCGAGCTCGGGACCGATGATGGGTGCGAGCTTGCGCGCGAATTCGCGCGTGAGGCGTTCGAGCTCGGCTTCAGAAAGCTTTTTCGGGTCGACGGCCACGCCGCCTTTTCCCCCGCCGAACGGCACGTCGACGATAGCGTTCTTCATCGTCATCCAAAATGAGAGCGCTTTCACTTCGTCCATGTCCACCTTGGGGTGAAAGCGAAGCCCGCCTTTGTAGGGCCCGCGGATGTTGTTGTGCTGCACGCGAAACCCCTCGAAAACTCTGGGCGTGCCGTCGTCCATCGTGATGGGGAGCGAGACTTCGATGACGCGGTCGGGGTTCTCCAGTCGCGCTTTGAGAAGCGGGTCGAGCGTCAGATATTTTGCCGCGGCGTGCAGCTGCTCCTGCGCCCGCTCCCATGGATTGTTTTGCATCGGCCTATTGTAGACGAAAAAACCTAGAAAACATATCCACACCGTCCTCCCCTACCGCATCTCTTCTCCTTTTTCGCGCAAGTAATGCATGAACTGATTCGAGAAATTCAACAAGCGCTTAAAGGGCGTCTCAATGATGAAGTCGAGGATGAGCACGAAGACGTTGATAGAGGAGAACGTGCGCGAGAGCCAGCGGCCGGTGCGGACTATCGGTACGGCAAGCACGCTCACAATGATGGCGAGTGTGCCCTGCTCCTCCGTGACCTTCCACCGGCGCGCCTGGTAGCGAATACGGAAGGCGAAGTACGAAACGAGGGCAAGGAAGAACATGAAGAGCACGATGGAGACGGAATTGAAATCAAGGAATTGCAGGATGCCAAGGAGACTTCCGAAGACGATGAGGACGAGGACGAGATACCCGAATCCGAATGCGAGCGAGAGCCTGTCGTACGTGCCGATGCGGATGGCGCGCACCCTGCCCTCATAGAGTATCCGGTGTATCCCGCCGATGATGGCTTCGGTATTCTTCTCGTCGAGCGAGCCGACACGGCGCGTAAGCGCGAAGAGCAAAAGCGGGTGGAAGAGGATATTGATGGAAAGCGGTATGTAATTGATGCCGCCGAGTATGAAGACCTCGTACGGGAGCTCGGCGATGAGTGCGACGCTCATCTTGGTGATGAAAAGGAACATGACCGCGCGTATCCCGCTTGCTTGTATGCGTTCGTTCTCGCTCTCGTACTTCGCCGCGAGGAATTCGCGCGCGTACAGGTCGAGCTCACGCGAGCTGTCGAGGACCCGCCCCGCTCCTCCTTTGTACTTTTGGATGACCTCGCGGATGATGCGGAAGTAGATGCTCTCGTTCTTTATCTTCGGAGCTATCTGCCATTGCAAGGAGCCCTCAACGGCCATGCGGATCTCGCTCGCGACGACGGGGAGTTTTGCGGCGATGCTCTCGAGGTCTCCTCCATTCTTCCACTCCGGCACGTAGAGAAGCCAGAGCGCGTACGCGAGCCGGTCGTTGTCGGCGGACAATAGAGAGCGCCAGCACGCGCAGTAGAGCTGGATGTTGACCTCCTCGTCGGGAACACCGACCGCGCTCACATGCCCGTGCAGCGTCTTGTAGAGGGCTTCGGTGGTCTCGTGGTCGATAGCGTACTCAAGCGGACTAAGCCGCGAATCTATCTCGGTCGCGGCGAAGCTGATAAGGCGACGCCCCGTGCCCATGCCTTCCGCCCGCAAATTCCAGAGCGCGAGGAATTTCACGATGATGGCGTCGATGTCTTGCGCCGCTTCCTCCGTCGCCGCCTCTTTCGGGATATACTTGCCGTCCACGAGCTCCTGAAGCAGGACCGCGCCGCTCTCGGCTTTCTGCTCGAGAAAAACGCGTCGCTTCAGTATGCGCTCAAGCGCCGCGCGGCGGATGGTGTGTTCTTCGCGGTAGTCGATAAGGTAGCGCAGCTTCTCGTATGCGCCCGCTGCTTTCGCGAGAATACGCTGGCCCCCGGGAATAGCCTCCCCGGCAGGAATCTGCTTTTCGGCCTCCTCGGCGGCTTCTATCCGTTGTACCAGGTCCCGTATCGGGTCTGACAGCATCGCAGCATTGTACCCATTTCCGCCCTGAAAGCCAATAAAAATATTGAAGATATCAACGCCCCTAATGCGGGAGTACCTATCCCAAATACCCTTTCTTGTAGGCCAGTTCCGCGTTTAAGATGCCGCCGCCCGCGGCGCCGCGCACGGTGTTGTGCGAAAGCGCGACGAATTTGAAGTCGAAAATGTTGTCCTCGCGCAGGCGGCCCACCGAGACGGCCATGGCCTTGTCGGCATTGCGGTCGCGCTTGGGCTGCGGTCGGTCGGGCTCATCGCGATAGATAATGGGTTGTTTCGGAGCGAACGGGAGGTCGAGCTCCTGCGGCTTGCCGCGGAATTTTTTCCAGATGTCTAGTATTTTTTCTTTCGACGGTTTCTTTTTTCCGAACAGGATATTGATGCACGCGAGATGGCCGTCGGACACCGCCACGCGGTTGCAATGGGCTGATATCGTGAGGCCTTTGTGGGGGACAATCCGCCAGCCGGCGGACCCGCCCTTGATGCTTCCCAGTATTTTGGCGGGCTCCACCTCGGTCTTCTCTTCCTCGCCGGAAATAAAGGGCACGACGTTGTCGATGACGTCGAGGCTCGATACGCCGGGGTAGCCCGCTCCCGAGGTCGCCTGCATCGTGGTGATGATGAGCTTCTCCACCTCAAAGCCCGCCTGCATGAGAGCGAAAACAGGCGTGAGGTAGCTTTGCAAGCTGCAGTTGGGCTTCACAACAATGAATCCCTTGTCCCAGCCGCCGCGTTTCTTCTGCGCGGGAATGATATCGAGGTGCTGTGGATTTATCTCGGCAATGAGCATCGGCACATCTGGCGTCGCGCGGTGCGCGGACGCGTTGGAAAAGACCGGAATGCCCGCCGCCGCATAGGCGTTCTCGGAATTCCGTATCATATCCTTATCCGGCATTTCGAACGCGGAGAAAACGAACGCGCAGTTATTCGCGGCGGCCTTCACGTCGGCCACGTCGCGCACCATGAGCTCCCCGACCTCGTGCGGCATCTCGCCCGCGACAATCCAGCCGCCCTTCAGCGCGTCTTTATATTTCTTGCCGGCGGATTGCGGCGACGCCGCGACGTACGCGACATAGAACCACGGGTGGTTCTCCAAAAGATGGATATACTGCTGGCCGACCATGCCGGTCGCTCCCAAAATACCGACGGGAATTTTCGCTTGCATACGTCTATTATAGTATATCGCGCGCAGTTCGCAGTATATCGGCAAAAACGCCGGCCGCCGTGACTTCCGCTCCCGCCCCCGGCCCCTTAACGACGAGCGGCGTCTTCTTATACCGTGTGGTCGTGAAGGCGACGATATTGTCGCTTCCCGCAAGGTCATAGAACGGATGACCGGGAGCCACCGCGCGCAACTTCACGCTCGCGCGCCCCTTCTCCAAGGTCGCGATGTAGCGCAGGCGCGCGCCTTTCTTTTCCGCAGCCTGTTTCTTTTTCTCAAACAATGCGTCTTCGCGCGCGAGCTGCTCGAAAAAAGCGTCGGGCGACGGGGCGCGTGCGGCTTTCTTGCTCACGAAACTCTCCACGCTGACGTCTTTGAGCTCGAGCGGAAGTCCGCACTCGCGCGCGAGGATGAGTATCTTCCGCGCCGCATCGGTGCCCGAGAGGTCGGCGCGCGGGTCGCGCTCGCTGTATCCGAGCGCGCGCACCTTTCGTACGATGTCGCTGAATTTCCGGTTGCCCGTGAACTCGTTGAACACGTAGCTCAAGGTGCCCGAGAGCACGCCCTCGATCTTCAAGACCGTATCGCCGGAGAGAAGCAGGTCTTTGAGCGTGCCGAGGATGGGCAACGCCGCGCCGGCGGTCGTCTCGTAGAGGAATTTCGCACCGGAGCGCTGTGCAGCGCCCTGCAGCTCTTGGTAGTAGGCAAGCGGCCCGGAATTAGCCTTCTTGTTGGGCGTCACGATGGAAATGGAGGCACCGAGAATATCCGCATACCGCTTCGCGACGTCGTCGGAAAGCGTGCAATCGACGAACACCTTGCCGGTGAAGCCGCCGCGCTTCATTTCTTCGACAAAGGCGGACAAGTCGGCAGGGGTTTTCGAACGCGCGAGCGCGCGCTTCCAGTCTTTGGGCTCGATGCCCTTCTCGTCGAAGATCATTTTCTTGCTGTTCATGACGCCGACGATACGTATCGAGAAATTATGCTCCCGCTCGAGGTAGGCACGCTGCCGCGCTATCTGGGAGAGGAGCGTGCCGCCGATGAGGCCCGTGCCGATGAGGAAAATGTTGATGACTTTCTCGCGCGGGTAGAAAAATGCCGTATGCACCGCGTTGAGCGCCTTCAACTCATCGGCGCGGGAGACGACGACGGAAATATTGAGCTCGGAGGAACCCTGTGCGATAGCGACCACGTTGATACCGTTGCGCGCCAGAGTATGAAAGAGCCGCCCGGCGACGCCGACGCGATGCGGCATCGCCTCGCCCACTACCGCGAGGACGGCGAGGTCGCGCAGAATGACGACGTCGTCGATGAGGTGCTCGGCACGCTCGACGGCAAATTCCTCATTGATGGCGCGCGCGGCGCGTTCGACATCTCTCGCCGCGAGTGCGAACGAGATGGAATTCTGCGAGGAGGCCTGCATGATGAGGATGATGTTGACGCGTGCGCGCGCTAAAGCGCCGAAGAGCCTGCCGGAGGCGCCGCGCGCGCGAAGTATGCCGCTGCCTTCGAGCCGCAGCACCGCGACATCGCAGATGGAAGAAATGCCGCGCGCGAGCGTGCCGTCCATTGCGGTCTTTTTTCCGATGACCGTACCCTCGGCCTCCGGCTCGAACGTATTTTTGATGAGTATCGGGATATTTTTTTCCTGCGCGGGGAGCATCGTGGGCGGATAGATGACCTTCGCGCCGAAGTACGACATCTCGATGGCTTCGCTGTACGACATCGCCTTTATTGGGAGCGTGTCGGTCACTTTGCGCGGGTCGGCCGTCATGACGCCCGATACATCCGTCCATATCTCTATGACTTGCGCCGCAAGCGCCGCGCCGAAGATGGAAGCGGTGTAGTCGCTGCCGCCGCGGCCAAGCGTGGTCGTCTTCTTCTCCGGCGTCGAGCCGATGAAGCCGGTGACTACCTGCAGCTTCGGATGCGCGCGAAAGTACTCCCTGATATTTTTGTTGGTCGTCTTGAAATCAACCGCCGCCTCGCCGAAATTGTCGTCGGTCTCAACCACCTTGCGCGCGTTGAGGTATTCGGTGGGCACGCGACGGTCGGAAAGCGCTTCCGCAAGAATGCGCGCGGAGAGCCGCTCGCCGTAGCTCATGATGTGGTCCAAGGCACCCGGCGAGAGTTCTCCGACCAGATACACGCTCTGTACTACGTCGGTGAGGTACGACAGGAGCGTTTTCACTTTAACGAGCACCCCCGCTCGATGACGCTGGCTGATGAGCGCTTTGACCGTCTTGATGTGCCGCGCTTCCAATTCCGCAAGAAGTTTCCTGTACGAGCGGTCTTTTGCAGCCGACAGATTCGCTATCTTAATGAGCTGGTCGGTCACGCCCGACATCGCGGAGACAACCACTGCAGCCACTCGCGCATCCTTTTTCGAGCCGCGGACAACCTGAATGACCTGTCGCATCGCCGCGGCCGTTCCCATCGACGTCCCCCCGAATTTCATTACTTTAAGCGCTTTCATAGGGCATTCATAGTCCAATAGGCCACCGTACCAAGCGCAAAACACCTTGTCAAAGGGGAAAATCCCCTGTGTAGTACGAATCAGTATTTCGCACTGTGTTTTTTGAGCCAAGATTCAAGGCCTCTGGTGTTCATTTCCTTCGTCGCAACAGCGAGAACGGCTTTTTCAACTGCCTTGTTCGTCGCCTTGAGTTCGTATCCGTTGAGATACAGAAACCGGGCCGAAGCTATAAGAGCCGTTCGTTTGTTGCCGTCGATAAAAACGTGATAATTCGCGATTGCCTCGAGCAGCACGGCGGCTTTCCGAAAGACATTTGGATACAGATCGGCACCGCCGAATTGCGCCTGAGGTTTCAGAATTATTGCCTGAAGAAGACCGACATCGCGGACGCCGTGAGACCCGCCCGCTTCGTCCACGACGCGGGCGTGCAGGATGAGCAGTTCCTGCGCGGTGAGGTACTGCATGCTCTATTGTCTTGCGAGTGCCTTGAGCGCCGGGCGGTATTTCTTGATGAAGGAATCCGTCCACGCCATCAGTTCGCTGTCGACGGAAACGGGCATTTCGATGACGACCTGCTTGCGGGCCCTGTTGACGGTAATCGAAACGGAATCCCCGATCTTGAGGCCGAGCTCTTTGAGCGATTTCTTCGGGATGGTGACGGCGGCCGAAGACCCGACTTTGAGTACTTTTTGTATCATACGCTTCGCGCTAACGATTATAACATTATTATAATCAGGCGACTTCCTTTGTCAAAGTGGAAAAGTCAAATCCGCGGTCTATGCTTCCAGCCCCAGCGTCTTCTGCGCGATTAGCTGCGCCAGCTCTTCTCCTGGTTTTATGAATGTAAGATTAATTCTTGGTTCTGTAGACTCATCGCGCGGTTCATCATGGGGCATTGTTTTGACAAGGCGTGCAGCTGGTGTTTCGTAATTCGGCTCATCAATCACAACCCTGAACAACTTCTTGGTTTCTTGGTCCATACCGGCATACCTAGCTAATTCACTTGCAACTCGCTCAAGCTCTGACGCGCCAAGAATGATTGCTATATTCTTACCCTTGAGTCCCTCGATTTTAGCCTTATCACCTCCCCCGAATTGCCGGAAAATAATATCGAATATGCCTTTGTCTTTTACTTTTTCGTTGCCCTCTTCTTTTTTCCCCTTGAAGAGATCAGCGGGTTTCTGCTTGCGCTCTTTGCAATCGGCAATGAAGTCTTGCAGCAACTTTTGAGCATTGTTGTTCACTTTCATCGTGTTGTTAAGCGCGCGTCCTGTGAATGCAGAAGTTTTTTCATCGTACATCGACGGCAACCCGAGAAGTATCGTATGGTCAATCTGCGCCCCCTCTTCTTCCATTTCCGACAGTTTCCTCTCAACAGCCTCCTCTGGTCCAACGTATTCGATACCCGGTATACCGCGCAAAATATCGCCCGCGATACCATGCATCGCAAAAGAACGAAACGTCACGAGCGGTTTTGGTTTGTTAGGGTCGAGTGACGCCTGTATCTTTTCAGAGATTTTTTTCACAATCTCGCGCAACTCCTTTCCATGTACGGCCGTATCGATTGAGCCTGCAAGATTTGGATCGGATTCTGATGTCATCTTTGTCCCGGAGCGGTCTCCGTGACTTTGATCGCCCAGCAGCTTAATGACTGCATCCTTAATCGACTTGCTGAATTCGTCCGTATCGATTCCGCTGTCGCCTCCGATAACGATGACGCGTCGATTCGCAATCAGTCTTTGTGTCTCATTCGGTTTCTCTCTGGTCACATTCCACGGGACCCGATTTGCATCAACGGCAGAGAGCGCTTCAAGATAACGTTGAATGTCGAATGCAACGTAGAATCGCGCGTCACCAGCGGTCGTAAGCACCTTATTCCTGTCCGAAGAGTCCTTGTGCTCTAGGAGGTCTTGGTCAAACACGTGATGCACGTCAGGAGCCGTCACGAAGGGACTAACAGTGCCCCTTGCTACACCGTACGGCATGAGCTCTTCTTCATTGAGCGAAACGAGCTCGTTTTCTTGGAGTCCTAACTTCGATGCGAGCGCAGCGGTATCGACCTCACGGTCTCCTCGCGTATGTACGAGAATTACACCTTTGTTAAGGGTCTTGAACGCGACCGATTTCATGATGCGCCACTTTTCCACGCCTTGTTTTCCTTGATATATCGCGAGGGCGGCATTCGCATCGATATCGAGCGGCTTTCCCTTGTTTCTGCCGAATAGATAATCAACTCCGTATGTGAAATGCGGATGCGGAGTGCCTGCGTCCGATGCTGCTCCTTTTTCAGACTGCAGGCCTGACACATCCTTCAGCGCCGGCGGATAGAGCTCGCTCCTGCGGTCTGCGTCGAGCAACAGTGGAGGCGTGCTGAGATCGTCAAACATCTTCGATATCTTAGCGAATTTTACTTGCACTTCTGGCACCTGGTCCCTCTGATCCTTTGGATTCAAATTGCTCAATACCGATTGCCACGGCGGAATGGATTCCGTATTCTGAAAGCCGACTCCTTCTAGTCCAATCGACATATGGCAAGTATACCTAGCTTGAGAGAGTCTCAAACATGCCTATTTCCCTATTTTTCCGCACATTGTCCCAATCGAATATTCTTCCGTTCATCGCCACGTACACGCCCTTGGGCAAACGTTGGGCGCTCGCAATGGCAAAACCGAGGTTGAAAAGAGAATCGGAACGCTCCATGACGAACGGGGTCATTGCGCCCGTAAAGACGAGCGTTTTATCTTGTATGCGTTCGCCGAGGAAGCGCGCGGTTTCGGGCATAGTATCCGTACCGTGCGTGATAACGACGCGTTGCTCCGGCACCGTTTTGCAGCGTTCAAGTATTGATTCTCTGTCCGCTTCGGTCAGGTCGTTGGAGTCTTTGAGCATGAGCGTATCGACAATGACACCGCTCTTTACTCTTGACTGCTCTAGCATTTCGGGGACGTGCGTGCCCGAAGGAAATGTTGATTTTATGTCCGAACGGTAGGGCTCGGCCGAATCAATCGTGCCGCCGGTTAGGATCAGACGGGTCGCGTCGTTCATGCTGTAACTGTATCAGAAATTCAGGTCGCGGATGATTTCGGCGTCGATTTCGGTGAAATTCGTCTGGCGGATGCCGCCGTAGAAACGGACGGTGTCGCCGATGACGAAGCGGGCGAGGCTCGCGGGCAATTTATTATTTTTGAGCACCGAGGCTTTGGCCGAGAGGTAGACGGTGTAGTCGGTGCCGCCGACCAAGATGACGGCGGTCACGGGAAGTGTCGTCCCCGAAATGCTCTTGAGCGCGCCCTGAAAATTGCGCGGCGTGAACATTGTCTTGTCCTGGAAGACCTCAAGGCTTCTCGCCATGAGCGTATTGTTGCTGTAATCATAGGTGCCGGATACGGAGAGGACCTTGTCCCCCGCCGCGATGTCGCCGAATTCGATGGTGCGCGCGCCCTTGGTGATGGGAACGGATGCGGGTGCGACCACGGTGGTC
>Ga0209542_10016347_pt1 | contig 12319 bp, 14 predicted proteins | sample RifCSPhighO2_01_FD_184028 | JGI IMG/M metagenome (GOLD analysis project Ga0209542, IMG submission 184028) | Soil microbial communities from Rifle, Colorado - Rifle CSP2_plank highO2_0.1 (SPAdes) (version 2) | ecosystem: Environmental > Terrestrial > Deep subsurface > Rock core/Sediment ...
GGCCGAATTGACTCCATCTCGAGTCGGTAACCCGAGCCAGCCTAGGAAAAGTGTTCATATAACCTCCGACGAACGCTGGTTGATAAAAGAGTGAAAGATCTTCTGTTCAGTCTCTTATCGGCGGGGCATGAATGCGTATCACATGGACACTCTCCTCTCTACATATTCTGTTCCCATTATACCCTATTTACAGTTTATTATCAAGTAACTTCAAGAACTCCTGTTCATTAATGACTTTTATCCCCAAACTACTGGCTTTTTTAAGCTTATCCCCTGGGTCTTGGCCTGCCACTACGTAGTCAGTATTTTTGGAAACAGACTCATGAATTTCCCCACCAAGATTACGAATCTTTTCTTTAGCCTCTTCGCGGGACATACCTTCAAGTGTCCCAGTGAGCACGAAGTTCTTCCCCGTAAGCGTTGAGATGTCCAAAGCCGAGCTTTGGACAGATTGAATGCGGACTTGTTTCAAGAGACGCACGAAAAGCTTTTTGTTTTCTTTGTCTCTAAACCAGTTCACTATCGAGCGGGCAACAATAGGGCCAACTCCTTCCAACTTTTCTAATTCTTCTAGACTTGCTTGGGCAAACTTCTCCGCTGTCCTGAAATATTGTGCCAAATCGCGCGCTGTTTCTTCTCCAACTTGCGGGATAGATAAAGAAGCGATGAAGCGTGGAAGTGTGACAGAACGCGCCTTCTCTACCGCCTGCAACAGATTATCTATAGACTTCTCACCGAAACGCTCTAGTTTCTCCAGATCTCCACGTTTAATAGTGAAGATATCATCAAAGTTTGAAATAATTTCTGCTTCCATAAGCTGTGTAATAATTTTCGGCCCTAAACCATCTATGTCGAATACATTTCTTGAGACAAAGTGCCCTAATTTACGCCTTTGTTGTTCAAAAGAATTTTTCGCCACACATCGATAAGCGGCCTGGCTAGGTATACGCTCAATCCGACCATCACCACCACAGAGTGGAAAGTGGGTTGGGAATTTGAATATTTTTTCCTTCCCTGTCCTCATCTCCTCTACCACCTTCACCACTTCTGGGATAACGTCTCCGGCTTTTTGTATCACCACTGTATCTCCTATACGAATATCTTTGCGTTTAATTTCATCCTCATTATGGAGTGTGGCACGAGAAACAGTTGAACCAGCAACTAAAACTGGCCTTAGTATGGCTACCGGAGTTAAGACCCCTGTCCGGCCAATCTGTAAAGTAATATCTTCTACCACCGTGGTTACTTGCTCTGCCTTAAACTTGAAGGCAATGCCAAAGCGTGGGGCCTTACCGGTATAGCCAAGTGTTTCCTGTGCTACCCGCGAATTAACCTTGACCACTACCCCGTCGATTAGATAATCTTCCTTATCTTTTTTATTTTCCCACGATTTCCAATATTCAATCACCCCTTGAATATCATTGAATTTTTCAAAATGCGGATTAACTTTGAAACCAAGCTGTCCTAAGAGCCCCAACTCTTTTTCTTGAGTTGGTGGTAAACTCTCCCCCGCAATACTCGCAACGTCATACATAAATGAATCTAGTTTACGAGCGCTAGTGATAGTAGGATCAAGTTGGCGAATAGAACCCGCAGCAACATTACGAGGGTTGGCAAACAACTCTTCATTGTTCTTTTTTCTCTCTCGATTCAATTTTTCAAAAACACTTTTAGGCATCCAGATCTCCCCCTCGACTACTATTGATACAGGCCTTTCAAGCTTAAGCGGTACAGACTCAATGGTACGGATATTGCCAGTGACATCCTCCCCGACCCTACCATCTCCACGTGTAGCAGCTGTCTTCAAAATCCCCTGTTCATAGGTCAATACAATTTTGAGACCATCAATCTTCAATTCCCCTAAGTACTCTGGACTCTCACCAAGCCCACGTTTGATTCTTTCATCAAAAGCGCGAATATCATCTTCATCAAAGGCATCATTGAAAGACCATTGGGGCACAGAGTGTGTTACTTTCTCAAACTTCTCCAGTATTTTTCCACCCACTCGTCCAGTGGGAGAACCGGGAGTGGCTAGCGTAGGATACTCTAATTCAATTCTCTCAAGCTCACGGATTAGTGCATCATAAGCTTCATCGGAAATCTCTGGCGTATCATAGGTATGGTAAAGTCGGCTATGGCGCTCTATAGTCTCGCGTAGTTTCTTGACTCGTTCTTTAATCTTCTTAGTAACTCTCTCCATTGTTTAGTATGTGGCGCGAATGGCACGCTCCACGCGTCTAGGATTTAACGGATCACAACTATTATAGCCGAGGGATTCCACCTTAGTACTACCATCAATCTCTTTAGTTACCGTTACGGTGGCACAATATGAGTCAGGGAGAAAAGTAAGATTGACCACACTGGTATAGCTACCACCTACCGTCCATTGATTGCTAGGATTAGCGGCATCTCGGTTACAGAAAATAGTGGAACTAGTGGAAGTGGAGAAGGCACTAACCCCATTAGGATTTTGAACATCCCAGTAGAGCACACACTCGATACCGGTATCAGCGGCGTAAAAGGCTTCTTGAGACTCGCGACCAGCATGGGAAATGAGGTTCTGTCGAAGCGCAATAGTGACTATACCTGTAGCCACCAATAATAGTGTGCCCATGACAATCATCGCAATAAAAAGTGTGAACCCTTTTTGGTCTTGTTGTTTGTCGTTAGTCGTTAGTCGTTGGTCAAGCATATTATTGCCAGTTTAAGAGATTTTCTTTAGCCTTGAACTGCCTATTAACAGTCCCCTTAGACCAATTAACTGTCACAGTAATCGAGATCTCATCTGCATTAATCTGTGTCAAGATAATTTGTCGCTTAAAAATAGTGTCTGTCCAAAGAGCATTATAACCGAAGAATCCGGTAGTTGGGTCTTGTTTAATAAGTGGACAATTTCCTGGGCCACTGGTGCATCTGATAGGCACGTTCGCACTGACAGGATCCACAGTGCAAGCGTTGCCGAAGAAACACGGGTCGCTTGAGTTAGCCGATATGCCTGTGAGCCAATTCTGGCTCCGTAAACCATTCTCATCACGAATATTCCTTATCTGTTCAAACCCTTCTTGAGCAAGATAGAAGGCGATAATTTGATCTTTCGAAAAGATATAGGATGAGAGACCAGTCTGGATCGCGGTTAAAGTACCGGTAATTACCACAACCAAAATGGAGATGGCAACCAAACTTTCTATAATAGTGAAGCCTTTATCTTTCATATATCTAATGCACGCTGGGAAACAAGGGTTTGTAAAGTGAAGTCAGTACGGCCCTTACCAGTACCCGAGTGACTACGGATTATTATAAGCACTTTAGGTTGTAGAGAATCGCCAACACCAGACCCTAAAGTATAGAAAGTGAGATCGTCGATAACAATCTCTGAGCCTGTGAGTGGGAGGTAGATCTCAGCATCGACCTTTTTTTCGATAGTGGTACCATTTAAACGATAAGTAACCTGCTCATCATCGCTTGAGAGGAAACTCATGAGGGTATCACCATTAGAACAATTTTGCGGTAGAGTGATAGTGCCAGAAACACCACAGTGGTAATTATCGCCGAACCGCATTTCTTTCGACATACTTTCAACTGCCAGATTAAGATTATTGAGCACAGTTTTCAAAGACCTAGACTTACGACTAGCATCAAAGATTCCAATAATCGAACCCATAGAAATGGTCATTATAATAATAAAGATCGACACGGCAACCATTAGTTCAATCAAGGTGAAGCCTTTTTTCATATTATTGCCAACTGCAATTTACCGGCGTGCACTGTGACTGCGAAAGGTCGCTGCATTGTTCATTGCCTCCATTGCATCTGCGACGGCGCGAATTCCAATTACAGTTGTGTCCATCATCTTCGCAAGTACTTCTGCTGGTGCCATTCCACTGGCTACAGTTATACGTACCAACGCAAGATTGTCCTCCTCCGCTAGATTGCATAGTGTCTACTGATATCTGACCGGTCTCATACACAACTATTGTTTTGGATAATCCCCCAGGACTCTTAAGGGCAATTTTTACTCCGACATCAGTAGATGAATTCATTAGATTTCCTGTAATACCAAAGATGGAAATATTGGCTTCAGTATTTGGACGGTTAAAATGAATATCCACCCGACCCACTTGTCCTGGAATACAAGGACTTCCGTCGCTTTTGATAACGCACATAGACTCAATATAGTTCCCACGAGTAATATCAACTTTCTCTATACATTCACTAGGGCGAGCATTTGGTTGAGGAGCACAAGACCAGTTTCCATCGTAGATACCATTACTATTTTGATCAGCAAAATAAAGATACGCCATATTAGAACCAGAAGACGTAATATTGAAAGTCAGACCATAAGAGAAGGAGAAATCGGTAACACCATAAGATAGTTGCACTACTCCAATACCATACGCTTGGGCTTGAGAAAGCCTAGCACTAATATCGTCAGCCAAATTCGCTAGAGCGGCTCCGTCGGTATATTTCGACTGACTTAAAATAACCACTGTAAGGATAACCGTTACTATGGTGATAGAAACTAAGAGTTCAAGAAGGGTAAACCCGTCTCGCCTTCGGCTAGCCGAGGCGGACCCCAGCTTGTTTCTAGAATAATGTGACATGGAACAGATTGAGATTGAAAAGTAGAGTAAGCCAGGCTCCGATAATGATGAACGGAGCAAATGGCACCTCACTCTTCATTGTAAGCTCTTTGGCATTTTTTAGAAAGCCTACTTTATTCAAAAATAGGTACAGCAAGGAACCAAGAGCACCAATCCAAAAGGCGAGAATGATAGCGGAGAAACCCTGTGTTGCCCCCAGAAGTAAGCCAATAGAGAGTCCTAACTTAGCATCGCCAAAACCCATAACTCTACCTTGGCTCAATAACCAAATAGAGCCAAAAAAGGTGAAGAGAATTGGGCCAGCGAGCCAATCTAGAGTGGAGCCCACTGACAACCAGCGACTGACAACTGACAACAAAATTGCCGCATAAACTAGCTCATCTGGGATGATTTTGTAATAGAAATCGTAAATCAAAATGACAATATAAATACAAAATACCGGCAACATCCAGACCGGCACTGTCACAAAGATTAATCCGGTCAGTATTTCAATGATCGGGTACTCGTAAGATATTTTAGCTCCACAATTTCTACACTTACCTCTCTGAAAAAGAAAGCTAAGAACAGGGATTAGATTGAACCACCGAAGAGTATTCGAGCAGTGAGAACACTTAGATCTTCCTCCAACCCGCCCGAACGACCGGAATCGTCCGGTCGGGCGGGAATTTTTCTCATCCCAACGCAACGCCACCACATTGAGAAAACTACCGATGATCGCACCTAAAACAAAAAGGATGACCGCAGTCATCCTTTAAGTATACCAGCTACACAGAAATTACTAACCGCAGACTGCGTCACCAGCAGCTATAGTAACTGTTGCGTAGCCTTTGGAAGTACCTAGACTATCAACACACCATGAGTTCGTGCCGCCAGCACCCGGGAGAAGACCTGAGATGGCGTAAGCTGAGCCAGTGCTTACACAAGTAAGAGTCGCGTTGGCAGGATAATTGCTTTGAGTAGCGTATGAGTCCATAGCTGATATGGTGTCGACAAACATGCTCCCTGCTACTTCACAGCCTGCGCCAGCTGTCCCGTAGCCACCAGTGTTGTCAAAATAGATCTCCGCTGCGGCCCTAGCTCCGGAAAGCTGAGCTTTAACCTTGGCATCATTACCCTTGCCTCGTGCAGTATTAAGAGACGCTAACACCACCGAAGAAAGAATACCGATAATGGCGATAACTACCAGAAGTTCGATGAGGGTGAAGCCCGCCTGCCATCGCCTGCGGCTCAGGCTAATGGCGGGCAGGCCTTTTGTTCTATTGCTCATATTAACTTTAAGAATTTTACGTATAGTTTATAAATCACTTATTTCTAGTGATATGTCCATTATACTCTATAATCCGACGGCATTCGCAATGTCATATATGGGGATAAGTACCGAGGCCATAAGGACGCCGACTCCGACACCTAAAGCGACAATCATAATAGGCTCAATTAGACCAACCAAGGTATCGACGGCATTTATCACTTCTCTTTGGTAGAAACGGGCCATGGTGCCGAGAATTGAACCTAATTCTCCTGATTCTTCACCCACTTTGATCATTTGGACCAGGATATTTGGAATTTCCGGGTATTGAGACAGGGATTGGGAAAAGGAACTACCACCTTTTACCGCCAAGAGGCTTTCTTCGAGAATTTCTCTATAAACTTCATTATCAACCACGGCGGCAGTCACTTCAATCGCTTTGACCATCGGAATACCAGAAAGGACCATGGTATTCATGTTATCTGAAATGATAGAGAGGTAGAGTTTCCTGTAAAGATCACCGATATAAGGTATCGCTAGTTTGAAATGGGCCATGGCCGACCTCCCCTCAACTGTGCGCGTGTAACGCACGAGAAAAAATCCAAGGATAATGAGCGCGATAGGTAAAATGATGCCGTAATCGATAAAGAAGTTACTAATAGAGAAAACAATTTGGGTATAGATTGGCACCGTTTGACCCGATTCAATGATAATAAGACTAATCTTCGGAATAATAACTGTAAACATGAGAATCATGACAGCCACGAAAACAGTAATGACGAACGCTGGGTAAACTAAGGCATTCTTAGCCTTAGAGACCACTTCGTAGTTACGATCGAGATAGTCGGCTAAGTAATTGAAGGTCTCATTCAATTTGCCTGTCTCCTCGCCAGACTTAACCATGTTGACGTAGAATTCGGAAAAAATGTCTGGGTGCTTGGCCAAAGCCTTAGAAATAGTGCTACCCGCCTGGAGATCTGCCACTACTTGAGTTAGACTTTTCTTAAGAACCTCATTTTCTACGCCCGCTGAAAGTAATGTAAAAATTTTAAGAGCAGAGACCTGCGCTTCAAACAGAGTTGCCATCTGTCGCGAGAGTACTACGACATCTTTATGAGAAACACCTGAGCCAAACTGAATCTTGGATAGCCAAGATTCTCTCTCGGCTGGTTCTATTTCAGCAATAATCAGCCCCCGCTTCTGTAACGACCCTACCGCCACGTCAAGAGAAACTGCTTCAATTGAACCAGCTACCCGCTTCCCTGTATTCTCTAGAGCTTTATAATTGAAAAGCATATTTTTTCTAGGTCCTAGGTCCTAGGGTCTAGGGACTAGCTTTTGCTAACACCTAGAACCTAGCCCCTAGTAACTAACTCATAACATGCGCTCAAGTGTTTTAGGACTTGAGGAAAATTGAAAAGCATTTTCGACTGTCACTTCACCCTTCCTCACCAGCTCTGCTAGACACCTATTGAGGTCGATCATACCTTCCTCCGAACCAGTCTCGATGACCGAACTAATCTCATGAGTACGCTTCTCGCGGATGAGATTAGCGGTAGCGTTGTTGTTGATCAGAAGTTCGTATGCTGGGATTAACCCACCGGAAATACGCGGCAAGAGACGCTGTGAGAAAATACCTAAGAGAGAACTCGCTAATTGGATTCGGATTTGCGATTGTTGGTCTGCTGGGAATGAATCGATAATACGATCCACTGTCTGGCCTGCAGTGTTGGTATGCAGAGTGGAAAGTACCAAGTGGCCGGTCTCAGCGGCTGTAACAGCAGTCGACATCGTCTCTGGATCACGCATCTCGCCAATCATCACAATATCGGCATCCTGACGGAAGATACCATGGAGAGCTGTGGGGAAATCTGGCGTATCGATCTTCACCTCGCGTTGATCGATAATGGCTTTCTTGGGTTCGAAGATGTATTCAATAGGATCTTCGATGGTAATGATATGTTCAAGCCGCGTAAGGTTGATAGTTTCTATCATGGTGGCGAGCGTGGTAGATTTCCCCACCCCGATCGGGCCAACAACTAGAAAGAAACCCTGCTGGCGTTTGGCAAAAGTTTCTAGAATCGGCGGTAGACCAAGTTCCTCAAAACTCTTTACTTTGGTGGGTACCAGACGCATAGCAATACTCGTTTTACCAAGTGACAAGAAGGCATTGCAGCGAAAACGGGTTTTATCTTTATGACTATAAGCAAAATTGGTTTCCTTAGACTTTTCAAATTCTTGCTTTTCTTCTGGAGAAAGAAAAGTTTCTAGGAAACCAGCCATATCTGATTCTGATATGGCGGGTATCTTGACTAGTGGGATTAAGAAGTTAGAGACTCGGATAACAGGCGCATGACCTTCAGAAAGATGCAAGTCAGAACCACCCTCCTTAACCACTATATCAATGAGTTCGCCCAAAAGTTTTTCTTGAGTAATAGACATCTTATTTAGATTTTAGACCTGCAATTTCCCAAACTTTCTCAACCACTTCTGTCGGAATGCTAGTCGCCTTTACTATGTAGCCATTGATACCAAGCGACTTCGCCTTCTCGATCCTATCCGCGTCACTTTCATTGGTGAGCATAATCACGATTGAATCCGGCACTAGTTTTTCTTTACGAATAACTTGTAAAAGTTCGATACCGTCCATACTTGGCATAATAATATCGAGAATGAGAATATCCGGCTTAGCCCCGCCACGCAGTTTCCCAAGAGTCTCTTCGGAACCAACGGCCACGTCCACTGTGGCGCCGTCCTGCTTAAACTTCCTTCGATACATGTCGAGCAAAAATTTATCGTCATCTACTATAAGTACTGTGTATTTTTTCCTCATCTCTCTATTATAGCGTATTAATTTCCTCAAATGGGACAATTCTCTGGAATGCCTTAAGAATAGCGTCTTCTTTCATCGAGAGCATACCTTTAGCCCGCGCTGCTTTGTATAGTGAGAGTTCTGTTGGATCTTTGAGAATAATGGATTCGATATTTTTATCCATCTCAAGCACCTCTATCACAGCTACGCGCCCAGAAATACCATTGAGACACTCCGGTGTCGGTTTAATTTCATAAACCTCTTTACCAAAGGAAAGTTGTTTTTTAAATTCCAGAGGCAAATCTTCAAACTGCTTATCAATCATCAGTTTGATGGAATCTTCAACAGGAAGTGGGGTGCCGCTACCGGGACAAAGTTTGCGCACCAGTCGTTGAGCCATGGTAAGTATCAGGGTTGGCGCTATCAGATACGGGTCTACACCCATATCTATAAGCCGCGGGATAGCGCCAATGGCATTATTAGTATGAAGTGTTGAGAAAACCAGGTGGCCAGTCAAGGCTGCTTGAATAGCGAGCTGGGCCGTCTCTTTATCTCGAATCTCTCCCACCATGATAATGTCAGGGTCCTGGCGCAATGTCGTGCGTAAACCGGTGGCGAAGGTATAGTCAATCTCCGGATGAATTTGTGATTGTGATACACCGTCAATCGAGTACTCTACTGGATCCTCGAGCGAGAGTACGTTCATGTGTTCCTTATCTACTTCACTTAACATGGCGTAGAGCGTCGTTGACTTGCCAGAACCAGTCGGACCCGTGATGAGAATTAGACCGTATGGACGTTTAAGCACTTTTCTTATAGCTTTCAAATTTGTTTCAGAAAAACCCATATCGTCAAGAGTTCTCAAGCCCTGAGACTGATCGAGAATACGCATCACCACTTTCTCGCCATAATAAGTGGGAAAGGTCGAGACGCGGAAGTCAATCTTTCTATCCTCAATCTTGGCAGAGAAGCGACCGTCTTGAGGCTTTCGCTTCTCGTCTAGACGCATATTCGAGAGAATTTTGATACGAGCAACTACCGCTGAATGTACTTTAATAGGCAAGATGAGTGAGGTGTTGAGTTGACCATCGACACGGAAACGAACACGGATGTTGTCATGCGTAGGCTCAATGTGAATGTCGGAGGCCTTACCTTCTGAGGCATAACTCAAGAGAGTGGCAACTATTTTGGTAACTGGAGCATCCTCTACTATGTTTGGTTCGGTGGGTTCTTTCGCCTCATCACTCTTTGTTTCTTTGGGAATATCGGCAGTAAGATCTGTTTCGAGTTCGGAAAGTGCCTTAGTGACTTCTCCGGAAAGTCCTTTGTATTTGTCGAGTGTCGCTTGGAAATCGCCTTCACTAATGAGAAAGAGTTTGTAAGGCATAGCAATCTTCGAAGAGATGAAGTTGAGCGCATCGCGAGCCTCAAGATCATTTGGGTCGGTGGCACCCACTTCAAGCACTCCATCTCTCACTCCGATCGGTACGATTTTATAATGTTCAGCTGACTCTTGCGGTATGTACTCGAGCGTCTTACCGGGTAATTCAATATCTTTGAGACTCCTCGTCGGGATACTGGAAGCCGACCCTTTACTCTTGGTTGGGCTCGCCATCTTTTTTAATCTCGACCAATAATGTCGAAAGGATTTGGTCTACCAGTGGCCTGGGGTGAGATAGCAACGTTGAAGTCAGTCAGTAAAAGATAACCCGCGGACGAGAACAATGATTGATCCAAGGTCACAGCTTGTAACTCTCCGCGTATTTTGAGCAGGTCGTCTCCGATACTTGAAGCTGATAACTCACTCGGGATTATAGTATTCTCTGGTTTAAAGAAGATGTTGTATAAAAACATCACCGTGATAAATATAGCTACTGCTCCTATTGTTCCTTTGTTACTTGCAAGTGTTTTCATGTTATTTAAGCCAGTATGTTTCGACTGATACGTTGTAATCATACAAGCCTGAATCAGTTGCCAGGAATGTAATAGATTTGACATCCATAATCCGCAAGTTGGTTTCTATATCAGAGAGTAGGTTCAAGAAATTAGTGTAGTTGGAAATAAAACTGAAGGAGAGGGTAGAGCTATCATAGACCTTGGCACTATCCTGCAAGACGATAAGGTTCGGATCCGTGCCTGATCCGGGAGATGTCTGAATGTTTTTGATAGCAATACCATAGCTCGAAGCCATACCATCAAGATCGAGGGCTAGCCTTACAGTATCGACATTGTCTGGTAATACCTTATTGATACGCCCAATCTCTGCTTGAGATAAGTTATTGTATTTGACAAGTAATTGTTCCCTCAACTCGATGATGGCAGAAATATTTTCCAAAACATTTTGATACTCGTTTGCTAGAGTATGCAACTTTTTCACATCCTGATATTGGGCGTTGGTAAAGGTATAGAAAAGACCTACAGACAAGAGGAGCAATACGATGGCAGTGTTACTTTTCATTTTAGTTTGGTGTTGAAGTAACTGTACTGGTAGCAACACTTGGTAGTGGAACTGACGGCAGAGCAATGAGTTCGATTGCTTTCTGGTACGAAACCAGGCTCGGTTCTAGCGTCATCTTGAGAGAGAAAGTGACATCCCCTCTCGTATTTAGATCAAGATTGGAGAAGATAATGTTTTGAAAGTACTCGCTGTTTTGTAAGATATCCGCCTGGAGAGCGAGTGCCCCATAGCCTCGAGCTTCCCCTCTCATAAAAAGTTCGAGACCAGATTCGCTAGCAGCATAACGGAAGTCATTGAAACGCACCGTCTCTGGAGTAGAAACTTCTAGAAATTCAAATAAGGGGGAGAGAATCTGATGCTCAGCAATCAATTGTTTAGCCGTGATAATGCGGTTATCGAGACGAGTCAGTTCGCGAATCACTTCTGGTTGGAGAGTAGCCCGGGCGCTCTCTAGATCAGTGCCCATCTGCTCTATCCGATATTTGAGATAAAACTTATAGCCGAACACTCCTATAGCCAAGATAATAGAGAGGGTAAAAATAATGAGAGCTAGAAAAGACAGAAGATTCCTCTCCTTGACCCTTCGACCCAGAGGAGCATTTGGAACGGTAGAAGCAACAGGACCTTTAGGAATAAAAGATGATTGAAATTTAGGATCCATTCTCCTAAATTATACAATGGAAAGCAACTCGACTCCAACAAAAAGTGTTTATAACTCTAATAGATACAAAAAGTGCTCGCCTGCCACATATGGACAACGCGAGCACTTTTAACGAAACGGGAGTGTGTCATAGACGCTCCTACAAAGCTACGGTGTCCATCTCAAGTTGTGGGTATCGACCGCGGATACGTTTTTCGAAGCTAGTGAAGGTAGCTACCTGACCATCGAGCAGATCATCTTCGACCTGCTTGGACAGATAGAGCCACTCTGCCGGTGTAAGTTGCCCCCGCTTGCCGGTCGCAAGCGACCGACCTTCTAAAATCAAGAAGTTCTTACGCCGTATTACTTCAGTCAAGTTTCATCACCCCCTTTCACTACTCTAATTAATATTATAGCACTTTTACTCCTCTTCTGCTAGCCTGCGGAGAGCAAGCCTGGAATCAAACACCTTAGTAGCCTCAATCGCTACATTATTAACATTATGGTTGCATCGTTGCATAGAACGACCAGTGAGTAGTTGTGTTCGAAGTTTTGGTGGAGA
>Ga0209542_10016348_pt1 | contig 12319 bp, 8 predicted proteins | sample RifCSPhighO2_01_FD_184028 | JGI IMG/M metagenome (GOLD analysis project Ga0209542, IMG submission 184028) | Soil microbial communities from Rifle, Colorado - Rifle CSP2_plank highO2_0.1 (SPAdes) (version 2) | ecosystem: Environmental > Terrestrial > Deep subsurface > Rock core/Sediment ...
ATTTATTGCTATTAACACCGATGCGCAGGCTTTGCATCACTCCAAAGCCAGCACCAAAATCCATATCGGTAAAGATACTACTAAGGGTCTGGGTTCTGGGGCCGATCCTGGCGTTGGCCAAAAAGCCGCCGAAGAATCTGTTGATGAAATCAAAAAAGCCATTGAAGGCTCTGACATGGTGTTTGTGACTCTTGGTGCTGGTGGTGGTACTGGTAGTGGCGCTGGCCATGTGGTCGCCAAAGCCGCCAAAGACGCCGGCATCTTGGTAGTGGGCTTTGCTACCAAACCTTTTGCCTTTGAAGGCGAAAAGCGTCGCCGCAACGCCGATGTAGCCATAGAGAAGTTGCGCGATAGCGTAGACACGCTAATTATTATTCCTAATGACCGTCTGCTGCAAACCATTGATAGACAAACGCCGCTGCTGGAGGCCTTCAAGGTGGCTGACGACGTGCTCAGGCAAGGGGTGCAGGGCATTTCTGATCTTATTACTGTCCATGGCCTGATTAACCTAGACTTCGCGGATGTTAAAGCTGTTATGGCCAACGCCGGATCGGCCCTGATGGGTATCGGCCGGGCCAGTGGCGATAACCGAGCTGTCCAGGCTGCCCAGCAGGCTATAGAGTCGCCGCTACTAGAAGTTTCTATAGATGGTGCGCGGGGCATTTTGTTTAACGTTATTGGTGGCAGCGATGTAGCCATGCACGAAATCAACACCGCTGCCGAAACCATCACAGCCGCCGCTGACCCAGATGCCAACATCATCTTTGGTGCCACCATTAACCCAGATCTGGAAGGTGAAATTATTATCACCGTGGTAGCCACCGGCTTTGACGCCAGCTACTTTGCCAAGCGACAAAACGAACGAAAGTTAGAAGAGTTAGATCGCAGTGAACGGCCAGCGCCTAAAGATGAAACTATGCAAAATTTGGACATGGAGCTGGACAATTCCAACGACACGGAGTCTGTAAGCGGTGAAAAAGAGTTTCACAAAGAGCCAGCCATTCCCAACATCTGGGCTCTAGATAAAGACAAGATCGATGACGACAAAGAAAATGATTCTGATTCTGATAGTGATAGTAGTGAAGACGAAGAAGAAGACGAAGAATTGGAAAAGCCATCATTCTTGCGCCGGCTCAAAAAGCACCGTGGTGAAAAAGACAAAACAGACGGCGACCACAAAAAATAAGGGGTAGATTGACCCAACTTGTACTAAATAATACACCGCTTATTGTATTGCAAAGCGCTATGTATAGAGTTATGCTTATATGCATAGACACTACATGTAGTGACCTGTACATTGAGAAACACCGCCGGAAATAGCCCAAACAGCCTGAGCGTAAGCATAAAATATGTATACGCTAAGCCGTAAACAGTGGGCAAGAACCGGCAACATTAAGGAGGATAGCTAAGCATGAAATGCAGTCAATGCCACCGCGATGATATCAAAGTTATTGAGTCGCGCGATGTAGCAGACGGCGAAGCCATTCGCCGCCGCCGGGAATGTACCCACTGTCAATACCGCTTTACAACCTATGAAAGGTTGGAAAGGCCGCAACTGGTGGTAATCAAAAACGGTGGCACCCGAGAACTATTCAGTCGCGAAAAGCTGCTGGGCGGTTTGTATCGGGCCTGCGAAAAAACTTCCGTCAGCAGCTTGCAGCTTGAACAACTGGTGGCTGATATAGAGCAAGAGCTCTACGAACTGAGCGATAGCGAGGTATCGAGCAACAAGATTGGCCAGATGGTAATGGAGAGGTTGTCACCGCTTAACGAAGTAGCCTACGTGCGCTTTGCCAGCGTTTACCGCCGCTTCAAAGACATCGCCAGCTTTGAGCGCGAGCTTTCGCACATTCGTGAGCGCAAAACCAAGAAGCTAGCCAAGACCTAAAGCCTATGGGGCCAGGTCTTGGCGGTCCCGCAGCTCCCACTAACCAGCTGGTGGTGAGAGATGCGGGGCTGATTGGACGCCATCAGAGAGACAATGGTGTCCGGCAACTCTAAATAAACACATTCACAAATACTATTAAAAAAACGGTCTTTTTGGGAACTGTTCTTAAAAGACCACTAAAAGTGGGGGTACACTAACATGGGTCAAACAACAACACTGGGCTTCAAACGGCAGTTTTTGCCGGCCAAAACCAAGGCTTACGATGCCTTAAAGTGGGTCAAACGCGACTCTATTATTACGAATCCTATGACCGGCAAACCTGTCTTTGAGCAAAAAGGCGTGGAGTTTCCAGAAGGTTGGTCGCTGAACTCTATTAACATTGTGGCTCAAAAGTACTTTACTGGTACCCCCGGTACTGTTGGCCGCGAAACTGGCCTGCGAGATCTGATTGATCGTGTGGCCGATACTATCACTCGGCAAGGCATTCAGGAAAGCTATTTCGAAAACGACGCCGAGGCCGAAGATTTCAAACAAGAGCTCAAGTACGTGCTAGCAACCCAACGAGCGGCTTTTAACAGTCCGGTCTGGTTTAACATTGGTGCACCGGAGCGTTCGCAACAGGCCAGTGCTTGCTTTATCTTAGCTGTCGATGACACCATGCCATCAATTCTCAACTGGTACCGAGAAGAAGGCATGATATTTAAGGGCGGCTCGGGCAGCGGCATCAATGTCAGCAGCATCCGCAGCTCCGTGGAGCCACTGGGCAAGAGTGCTGGTACGGCATCCGGACCGCTGAGCTTTATGCGTGGAGCCGACGCCAGCGCAGGTGCTATCAAGAGTGGCGGCAAAACCCGCCGTGCTGCCAAGATGGTTATTTTGAACTCTTCTCACCCGGATGTTGAGGACTTTATTTGGTGCAAAGCACTCGAGGAGCGCAAAGCCCGTGATCTGGAAGCTGCCGGTTGGGACATGACGCTGGACGGCAAAGACATTCACTCCGTGCAGTACCAAAACGCCAACAACTCAGTGCGTGTTACCGATGAGTTTATGGAAGCCGTAGAAGCCGACAAAGATTGGCAACTGATTGGCGTCAAGAGTGGCAAACCGGTCAAAACAGTTCGGGCTCGTGATATCTTCCACCAGATTGCCCAAGCGGCTTGGGAATGTGCCGACCCTGGCATGCAGTTCGATACCACTATCAACAAGTGGCATACCACGCCCGTGGCTGGCCGCATTAATGCCTCCAACCCATGCAGTGAATACATGCACCTAGATAACTCGGCCTGCAACTTGGCCTCTATCAACTTGCTCAAATATCTAAAGGCCGACTTTAGCTTTGACATCAAGGCCTTCATCCACACCGTGGAGCTAATATTCACGGCTCAAGAAATTTTGGTTGGCTACAGCGAATACCCAACCGAGAGCATTACAAAAAACGCCAAGGCTTACCGTGAGCTGGGTCTGGGGTACGCCAATCTGGGCGCACTACTTATGGCTCAAGGTTTACCATACGATTCTGACGAAGGTCGTGCCCAAGCCGCTGCCATAACAGCGCTCATGACCGGACAGGCTTATGCCACCAGTGCGCGTCTAGCCCGCCGGGTTGGACCATTCAGTGGTTTCCACAAAGACCGCGAAGGCATGTTAAAGGTTCTTAAGATGCACCGCGAAGAAGTCAGCAAGATCAATGCTAGTTTTGTCTCAGAAGAGTTGCTCAACGCAGCTGCCACTGCTTGGGACGAGGCAGTCGAGCTAGGCGAACTCTACGGCGTACGCAACTCGCAGGCCAGCGTACTGGCCCCAACCGGCACCATTGGCCTGATGATGGACTGCGACACCACCGGTATTGAGCCGGATCTGGGCCTAGTTAAGGTCAAGAAGTTAGTTGGCGGCGGCACTATGCACATCGTTAACCAAACTGTACCGCGAGCACTGGCTGCTCTTGGCTATACCAAGAAACAGATTGATGACATTGTCAGCTATATTGACACCGAAAAGACCATAATTGGTGCGCCAGCGCTCAAAGACGAACACTTGCCGGTCTTTGCTTGCTCCATGGGCGATAACGCCATCCACTATCTGGGACATGTCAAAATGATGAGCGCCGTCCAGCCATTCCTATCTGGTGCTATTAGCAAGACCGTTAACATGCCAGAGGATGTAACTGTTGAGGACGTTGAGCAGCTGCACGTTGATGCCTGGAAGATGGGCCTCAAGGCCGTTGCCATCTACCGCGACAACTGTAAGGTGGCCCAGCCATTAAGCATGGCCAAGAAAGATGGTTCGACAAGCTCACCACAAGCGGGCGCAACGGAGGACAAACCACAAACTACTGTTCAGGATATCAACGACAAAATCCTGGTCCGCAGCGCCGTGCGCCGCGAGATACCCAAAGTCCGCAATTCCAAGACTATGGAGTTCAGGGTATCCGACAGCAAAGGTTTCATCACCGTTGGCGAGTTCGAAGATGGTACCCCCGGCGAGTTATGGCTCAAGATTGCCAAACAGGGCTCAACCTTGGCTGGTGTTATGGATTCGCTGGCAATCTCCGTCAGCTACGGTCTGCAATACGGCGTGCCGCTCAAGAGCTATGTGCATGCCCTCACCAACATGTCGTTTGCCCCATCCGGCATTACGGACGATCCGGAAATCCGCACCGCCAGCTCAATGGTAGATTACATCTTTAAGCGCTTAGCGCTGACCTATCTGAGCTTTGACGATCGTTTGGAGCTAGGCCTAGCCGATATAGATGATATGCCAACAGAGCAGGCCAGTCTGCTTGGTGACGAACCAGCAGCTGCACCATTAAGTCCTCAGCCGGTAGTAGAAGCACCAAAAATAGTTGAAGCTAGGGTTGAACAACCAGCTAAAGTCACGCAAAGTGTACCCAGCCCAACGCCTAGCCACCAAGATGATACAGCACCAATTTGCTATAACTGCGGCAACCAAACCCAGCGCTCCGGCAGCTGCTACGTCTGCACCGCCTGCGGCTCAACTACCGGCTGCAGTTAAAGCCACGATCTCAAGATAGGTACAGAGCAAAGTACTATTGCGTGAACTTAATTCTTATGGTATAATTTCTTTCATGAATTTGGTTAGTCAAGAGTTGCACGCCCCAAGAACCCAGGCAGAATTTAATGCCAATATTCACGACATGCTTGATGGTGAACCATTTTGGTCAATTGCCCCCATAGAACTGGGCCAGATACCAGAAGATCAAGCAAAGCATGTGCTTAGTAGGGTTGGTGATGGCGAATACGACCACCTATACGCAGGTAGGTATGAAAGATATGCTGAAGAAAAGTTTGGCATAAAAGAAGCGCTCAACGATAATATTACGCCATTTGGTGAGCCTTATGGTCATAATGGCTTTGGATTTTTGCTCAATGCAGGATTGTTTAGCGGGAAAAGTGCGCCATACCCGCATATTGATACAACTCTCGGCGGAATAAGAAAAACTGCACGGAGTGTAATTGCAGCTTATCCTTTTGGAACATTATGCTATGAGGGCCCTATGCAAGTAGTTGAAATTGAAAGTGAAAGTGGGAAAATAGCAGATTATTTAGATGCTGATATTCTAGTCAAACACCTAGGAGAATTTTATAGTTTTGTTCCTTTGGAACATCAGCAGCCAGAACCTCTCAAACCAGGGATGATAGCTTTGCTGACAGAATGTTCCGTGCACGATTCGCCACCTAGAAATGACCTGCCACGTTGGTTTGGAAGGCAATTTCTTCGTCCAACAGATTTGTTTGCTCAAGGAACCCAGAGGACTGTCCTCTAACAGGGGGGAAATTGTGACAGTTTGGATTCGTGGCCGATGTGTTACAACTGTGGCAACCAAACCCAGTGCGCTGGTAGCTGCTACGTCTGCACCGCCTGCGGTTCGACGACTGGGTGTAGCTAGTTACTCCACCGATTTCAGGTAAATTTTGTAAGCCTTAATAAATCCTTGCGTGAATATTTCGGGAGTTTTAGTGACCATTTTGCGTAATTCGGTCATGGACGCCCAAGTTCCATCTATAACTTCATCAGGATTTAATACAAGTAGTTCATCTGACACGGCAGAATAGAGCATATTGAAACGTTTAAAGCGACCAAAGGTGTACTCGTTGGCGGTGTAATATTTTGAAACTTTTTTTAATTTGACTGAATCTAGCCCTATTTCTTCCCTCATTTCACGCTTGGCGGCTTTTAGATAATTCTCACCTTCATCAACGTGACCACCAACGGATTGATCCCATAGGTTAGGGAAGTCGACATTTGGTCCACGTTTTTGCAGAAATAGATCGCCTTTTGAATTGAATAGAAATATTCTGACAATGCGCACAATCTTACCTTGCTTAACAGCCTCGGCTCGGTCCATTGCACCCATAATCTCGTCATTCTTATCCACGACTACGACTTTCATGGCTAATATTATAGCAACCCCATCCTTTGAACTTAAAGCGAACCAGAGAACTCAGGCTTATGCTAAACTGGAAATCACAAATCTCTATCTGTCAGAGGACTGTCCTCTGACAGATGAGTAAAATGTGAATTTATCAAGGTATTGGTTATGGTATTCTAAAAACATGAAAGTTTATATCATCTACCAGTCGGATTCGGATCATGCGCGGCGGGTGGAGGAGTATGTCCATGATTTCCGCAAAGAGCAGGTGACACGCAAGGTTGATCTGTTGGATGTGAATACCGAGGAAGGGGCACGGCAGGCGGAGCTGTATGATGTTGTGCAATATCCGGCGGTTTTGGCGCTTGCTAACGACGGTCAGATACTCAAAAGCTGGCAGGGCGAGTTTCCGCTGATGAACGAACTGGCGTATTACGCTAATGGGGAATAGCTGTTAACTGTTCACCGTTAACCATTTACCTTACATGATCCATTCTCCGTTCTCCATAGTAAATGGATAAAGGTAAAAGCATGGTGAACAGTAAACGGTAAATGGTTAAAGTCTTTAATTGCTTGCTATCAACAGATAGGATATACTCGACTTCTAGAGATAGAGTAGAGAATTTGATAGGAACATATGGCAAACAAATCACCATTTAACGAGATTGAGCAAAACGTCCAAAAACTTTGGGACAAAGAAAAGACGTTTGAAAAAAGCGTCAGAAACAGAGAAGGCCAGGAGCTATATAGCTTCTACGATGGCCCGCCGTTTGCCAACGGTTTGCCACATTTTGGCCACTCGCTGGTAACTAGTATCAAAGATGCCATGCTGCGCTACAAAACTATGCGTGGCTATTACGTGCCACGGCGTAACGGCTGGGACTGCCACGGCTTGCCGGTGGAATTTGCTATAGAAAAGGAATTTGGCGTTAGTGGCAAAAAACAAATTATGGAGCTGGGGCTGGAGAAGTTCAATGCTGCTTGCCGGGCATCAATCTTCAGATATAAGGACGATTGGGAACATCTGCTTAGCCGCATTGGCCGCTGGAGTGATTATGAAAACTATTACGCAACCGTAAATACCAGCTACACCGAGAGTGTATGGTGGGCGTTGTCAGAAATACATAAAAAGGACTTATTGTACAAAGGTTACAAGAGCGCACCATACTGCCCGCGCTGCGAAACACCGCTCAGCAACTTTGAAGTTAACGAAGGCTATAAGGACGATGTTACTGATCCAAGTTTGTACGTTCTTTTTCCGTTGGCAGACGGCCGGAAGTTACTGGCTTGGACAACTACGCCGTGGTCACTTGGCGGCAATACGGCAATTGTCATAAATCCGGCTGAGCAATATGTAACTGTTGAGCTAAAAGATGACGATGGTCAGACTGAGCAACTTATCTTGGCCAAGAAGCGCCTTGAAGTTCTGGATGAGGATTACAGTGTTGTAAAAGAAGAGAAGGGTTCGGATCTGGTTGGTTTATCATACGAACCTATTTATAAGCTTGATGCTAAACTTTACCCTCAGATCAAAGACAATAATATCTACAAAGTTTGGGGAGCATCTTTCGCCAGTGTCGAGGACGGCACCGGCATAGTTCACGTGGCACCTGCCACTGGCGTGGATGATCTTGATTTGAGCGAAAAATACCAAATTCCAATCATTCATGTGGTCGACCGCAGCGGTAAATTGCTGGGCGGTTTTGGCTTTGATGAAGTTAGGGGCAAGTTCTTTAAGGGAGCGGACCGGCCAATTATTGAGCATTTAACGCGAGAAGGCCGGGTCTTTGCTGCCGAAACTCTTCAGCATACCTACCCATTCTGCTGGCGCTGCGAAACTCCGCTGCTTTATTACGCCATAAACAGCTGGTTCATTAAGGTATCGTCTATAAGATCTGATCTGGTTAAAACAGCCGAAGACATCAACTGGGTGCCGGAGCATATCAAACAGGGCAGGTTTGGCAAATGGCTTGGGGGAGCGCGTGATTGGGCCGTCAGCCGCAACCGTTATTGGGGTGCGCCCTTGCCAATCTGGGTTAATGAGGCTGATGAATCGGATTACATTGTGGTATCGAGCATTGAAGAGCTAAAAGAGCTAGCTGGTGATGACATCAAAGTGGACGATTTGCATCGGCCGTTTATAGACGAAATTACGTTCACTCTTGATGGCAAAAAGTACAAGCGGGTAGAAGAAGTTTTGGACTGCTGGTTTGAATCGGGCTGCATGAGTTTTGCCCAATTTCATTATCCGTTTGAGAATAAAGATGGGTTTAAACAGTCTTTTCCGGCCGACTTTATCATTGAAGGATTGGATCAAACCAGATTGTGGTTTTATGTACAACATGTAGTCAACACCATCTTGTTTGAGAGCCCAGCTTACAAAAATGTAGTCGTAAATGGTATAATTATGGCGGCAGATGGCCAAAAACTTAGCAAGCGGCTCCGCAACTATCCGCCGCTGGATGATGTATTTGAGAATGAAGGAGCTGACAGCCTGCGTCTCTTCTTGCTATCCAGCACCCAGGCCACTCAAACGGCTGATTATTTGCGCTTTAACCGAGATGCACTGGAAGACCTAAATAGAAACGTTCTGGGGACGCTTATGAACACGTACAGGTTCTTCAGCATGTATGCCGATATCGATGGCTGGAAGCCTTCTGGATCGCTCACAGTGCCCAAAAGCACTAACGTTTTGGACGAATGGTTGATAGCTCGGCTGAATGAAACAGTACAAATCGTTACCAAGCAAGCTGATGATTACAAAATCGCCCATGCCATCGAGCCGATTTTTGCGCTGATTGACGATACTTCCAACTGGTATGTCAGGCGCAGCCGCCGTCGGTTTTGGAAAAGTGAGGACGATGGCGATAAACAATCGGCTTACATCACTCTGCACTTTGTACTCACGGTGACTATGCAGCTATTAGCACCGTGGGCGCCGTTTATCAGTGATCATCTATGGCGGGAACTGACGGCTGGAATGGATTTGCCAAATTCGGTTCACCTAAGCGATTGGCCCAAAGCCATCGAGCCAGATGCCGAAATACTCAAACAGATGGCTCAGGCCAGGGAATATATCAACGAGGGTCTCAGCCAGCGGGCAGCTGCCGGTATAAAAGTCCGCCAACCACTTGCAACTCTTGCGATCCCTAAGCTGTCTAAGGAGTTGCAAACCGTGGTGGCCGAGGAAGTAAACGTCAAAGCTATTACTACAGGCAAAGACGTTAGGCTGGATACAAAATTAACAAATGAACTGAAGTCCGAGGGCCTGATGCGCGAACTAGTGCGGCACATTCAGAGTGGACGTAAAAAAGCCGGGCTGAATGTGGAGGATCGTATTCGTTTGGGGTTGAACACAGATTCCACGGTTGTCCGACAGACAATTAAGCAGCACGAGGTAACTATCAAAGCCGAGACTTTGGCAGTTGAACTCAAGGATGCGGTGATTGACGGGGGCTACAGTGAAGAAGTTAAGATTGATGGCAATCCGGTAACCATTTCTCTCAAGAAACATAGTTAGTTTTAAACCATTTCACCCGTCGCGCTCTGCTCGACGGTCGACCTCCTTTTTCTCTGTAGCAACAATAAGCCAGACGGCGCGTTTCGCTGCCTACTTTTGTCTCTCGCCTAAAAGATGACCACTTTAGTGCCACAGGCACTGCGTTTCGCTAACCAAGTCACTTTTAGGCAAGAGACGGAATATATAGCATAAGTCGCTCGCTGCAGTTGCTGCTCGCGATGGAAACTTCAGGCTCGAGGAGCACCTGAGTAGATGTTGTGGCAAAGAGGCGTCTTTGAGTGCGAGGACTGTTTGAGCTGAAAAGTTACCAGTGGTAAGTTTTTAGTGAGTTCCGCAGCAAGCCTGTTTGCCACAACAGATACATCAAGTGCGACGAATGCCTGGGGCTTTTTTGCATACTTTTGTAGCTACAGACAAAAGTATGTCTAAAAGCCAAGCGAAGCGTGGCGTCGAAATCTTTGTTTACAGAGAGGAACTAATCTGTTACACTTACCAACTATGTCAGTTAAAAAAGCAGTAATACTTAGCGGCGGCAAGCAATATATGGTGTCTGAGAACGATGAGCTAGATATTGACCTTATTGCTGACGCCAAAAAACCACTCAGCTTTGATGCGTTACTATCCATCCATGATGATGCAATCAAAGTTGGTGCACCGACAGTGGAGGGATCTAAAGTAACTGCCGAAATTATTGAGCCAATGGTCAAGGGCGAAAAGGTTGTAGCTATTCGCTACAAACCCAAAAAACGGGTACACAAGACTCGTGGCCATCGCCAGCAATACACTCGTATCAAGATCACAAAAATTGTCTAGCTAAATTTATATAATTGTGGATAACTTCTTCTAGGAGATTTCTTCGTAGTTATGCTTACAACGCATGTGACCTGTGCTTGCATAACAAATATGCACGCGATCCTAGTATCCAATCTGTAACGATGCATTATATACTACATTAGGTAAACTTTTTGTGTTCACATTTGAGTTATTACCAATATAATTTACTAATCTCTGACCACGCTTGTGTTTATGCCCTTTAGCAGCCATACTTAAAAGGGATTTTGGTCTATTAGTGGAGTCCCAAACTGAATATAAACATGGCAAAACTAAATCACATTATTGCTGTTAGTACCTGCTGTTTTGTAGCGACAGTAATGTTCTTGGGTTTTGCCTTTTTGCCATCAGCATTTGCCGCCTCAGAATCACAGTCATATCATAGCGATGCGGAAGTTACGCTAGGCACAATAGTAAGCACTGATTCTCCTGGCAGTAAAAATTTAACAATTGCCTCGCTTGACAATGAAGCTCTGGTTGTTGGTGTGGTTGTAAATACCAAAGATACCTTAGTTGATCTACAGCCTAATGGCAGTAATCTGTCTGTGGCTACGACCGGCCTTGTCTCACTACTAGTCACAAATCTATTTGGTGATATTAAAGCAGGAGATAACTTGGTAATTTCACCTCTATCTGGGGTGGCAGCCAAAGACACTGCCGACAGTAATGCCAAAAAGTATATTGCCATTGCTAATGAATCGTTTAGCTCAAATTCAGCAAATGCACATAACGTGAGCGTTGATAATGTAGATGGAAGCAACAAAGAAGCAGTAGCCGGAATAATCAAAGCAAAGATGAATCTATCTAACCGGCCGCCTAACCCAAATAGCGAGAATCAAAACTTTATAGTTGCGTTCTTAAGTAAGCTAGTCGGGAAGGAGATCAATAAGACCAAATTAATAGCTTCAACCGTAGTCGTTATAACAACGTTAATGATCAGTGGATTACTGTTACAAGGTTCAATTAGAGGCTCATTTGTAGCTCTTGGCCGCAACCCATTGTCTAAGCCCATAATCCTAAGTAATCTCTTCAGGGTAATCGCTATAAGTATCCTCATACTAGAGGTTGGTATAGTTGTTGGCTATGTAATTTTGGCGATTTAACCCAAAAAAGAGCAGAGAAACTCAAAACCAAAGTAAAAAATAGACTGAATAAAAATTAGTACGATTTTTTACTTATTAATCTAACAGGGGTAGAATTAACAAAACGCATACAAAACTAGTTCATCTGTGTATAACTTCTTGTAATACAGAGGTCTACAAGATATCATTATTTGAGGTGTAACGAATACAAAAACACCAAGATAAACACAGATAAAGCAAATATGGAAAACTCTCAGTTCACAGTAGAGCCAAATACAGAGGAACCAACAGTCTCCTTTGAGTCTCACCCAGCCTCCCCTATCTCCTCACCCCTCAAAGTCAGTAAACACTGGACAATAATACTTGCCACCACACTAATACTGTTCATTGGCACAGTTGGAACCATACTGCTTCGCCTGCAAAACTCTTCCAGGCGCGAGTCAGCCAACAGCCAAGCCATCAAGTCTCAGAACATAGAACTTAGTAATCTGTCCGAGCCAGCTACTCCCTTCGAGATAGATGCCAATAACCGGGTACTCATCAATGGTCAACTGCAAGCTAGCCAAAGTATCTTGCTAATACCAGGTGACCAGCCTACTACCAATACT
>Ga0209542_10016349_pt1 | contig 12319 bp, 12 predicted proteins | sample RifCSPhighO2_01_FD_184028 | JGI IMG/M metagenome (GOLD analysis project Ga0209542, IMG submission 184028) | Soil microbial communities from Rifle, Colorado - Rifle CSP2_plank highO2_0.1 (SPAdes) (version 2) | ecosystem: Environmental > Terrestrial > Deep subsurface > Rock core/Sediment ...
CCGATTAAATCGGGGTAAATATCAAGCTCCAAATAAATTCAAAATATTAAACGTTTTAAATTTAAAACTTAGAATTTAATATTTATTTGTTATTTGTAATTTTAGATTTGAGATTTGTCTCGAATTTCGAAATTCGAATTTCGAGTTTATTTTTCAAGGCTCAAATATCTGATAGTGTATAATATAGGCCTATGGATGAACATTTAAGGCGCTCAGGCCATGAACCTGTTGATTCTATATCTCCAATTGACGCACTAAAAGCAAGGATGATAGAGATGGCAAAGATTGGGAAGAATCCAAATAAGCCATCACAAAATGCTTGGAAATCGCGTGAAATACATAATGGTTTTAAAATATCTTATAAATCAATATTCATACCAGACGTATTCGTTTCAAATGAGGAAGATGATTTATCGGAAATAGAACCAAATGATAGTAATTCTGGATTGGCTGTTTTAGTAAGAGATATAAGTAGCTTAGAAACAGAAGAGGGATCAAAAAGTGAACCATTTATAACATATATGGTTAGAATAGGTGAAGGTGAAGATCCCGTAATAATAATTGATAGAAAAAGTATTAATAATCTTAATATCGCTAAAGACGCAGGAGTAGATATTGGTGAAGTAGAGGACCTATTAACAGATATTATTAGTGAAGACGGTATTCATTTTGAACCATTTCCAGTTATAAAACTAACTGATAGTCACAATGACTTTTTACAAAAACTCCTAAATTCATTAGATGATAAGCAGTTAGAATTAGTAGAAGATAATGCTTCATCTGATAATTAAGACTAAATTAACTTTACAACCATAGTGGTATTCTCTATCATTATCATATTGTGAATAATAAGTTCGCTCCGGAAAAATACTTTAATCTTTCGCAAATATCATTTGCAGATATATTTGAAGGTGTCGAAAACATATGGGAAGTTATCCCCAAAATTCTTTCTTATGCAAAGTCAAAATCAAATGAAAACAAACCTTTAATTGGAAAAAATACCATTATTAAAGATAACGTGGTTTTTGAAGGGCCATGTGTTATAGGCGATAACTGCACAATAGGGCCGAATGCATATTTTAGAGACGGTGTAATAATTGGAAACAACGTAAAAGTTGGTTTTGCGTGCGAAGTTAAAAATTCAATTATTCTTAACGATACATTTATGTCCCACTTAAGCTATGTTGGAAATAGCATAATCGGGTCAAACGTAAATCTTGCTGCAGGCGTTATATGTGCAAATTTTCGATTTGATGGAAAAAAAATAGAAGTTAGAGATGGAGATTATAGATATAAGACAAACCTTGATAAATTTGGTTCTGTAATAGGTGATGGAACAAAGACAGGAGTAAATTCAATTTTGAATCCAGGATCAATTATAGGCAAAAATTCCATTATCTGGCCAATGGTGGATGTATACGGAACTCATAAGGATAATGAGGTAATAAAATGAAAAATAAGGTGCTTCTTCTTGATATCGACTACACTATTCATGACAATTCGCTATTTAAAAATCTATTAGGTAAGGATTTTCAGTCCAAATTTAGTATTTCCAAAAATAAAATAATTAATATTTATAAACTGTTGCTTAATGAGACGGGATTCTTTAAGCCAGATTTATTTGTAGAACGATTGTCAAAGGAAATTGGATACGACCATAAAATAGAAATAAAAAATATTCTTTGGCAAAAAAAAAGGTTTAAACAAACACTTTATCCAGATACAAGATTATTTCTAAAAAAAATACAAGATACAATTGATACATATATTTTTTCAAAAGGCGATAAACTGTTTCAAACAGCTAAAATACACTCTTTAATTAAAGCAATTGAACCTTCAGGAGTATTTATTTTTAAAAATAAATACAATAAACTGAATAATACTGTTAAAAAGTTTAAAGGAAAAAAAGTATTTATAGTTGACGACTCTCCGGATATTATTAATAAAATAAAATCTATCGATAATAAAATAGTTACAATTATGATTAAGAGACCTAAGTTCAATAAAAACTATGATTACTCCAAAAAAACATTAGCAGACTACGTAGTGAAAAACCTGACTGCAGCTGCTAAAATAATCGAATCTAAATAGATGTTATGAAAAAACCCAAGATTACTATCATCGGAGGAGGAACAGGGTCATTTACCGCTCTTCTTGGTCTGAAGAAGTATCCAGTATCCTTGAGCGCTATAGTTACCATGATGGATGATGGTGGTTCATCTGGAATATTAAGAGACGAACTTGGTGTTCTCCCCCCAGGAGATGTAAGACAATGTATCATAGCTCTTGCAAAATCTACGCGGCTTTTAAGAGAACTATTTAATTATAGATATGCCAATGGGGTATTAAAAGGTCATACATTTGGGAATATATTTTTATCAACTTTGGAAAAACAAACCGGTAGCATGAAAAAATCAATAAAAATTGTTGGAGATATTCTAAATATAAAGGGAGATGTAATTCCAGTAACATATGCCAAGTCAACTTTGTGTGTAAAGCTTGATGACGGTAAAATTATAAAAGGGGAACACCATATTGACGTTTCAGATAATATTAAAGAAAGAAATAAAATACAAAAAGCATTTTTACTTCCAAAGCCGGAGTCAAACGAAGACGCTTTATCTGCAATAAAATTTTCAAATTATATTTTAATTGGCCCGGGGGACTTGTACACAAGCGTTATCCCGAACTTATTAGTTCCAGGGATAGCGTCTGCACTTAGAAAAAGCAAGGCAAAAATAATTTATGTATTAAATATAATGACAAAGTTTGGACAAACTACAAAATATACGGCAAAAGATCATTTGAAAGACCTTGAAAAATATCTTGGTAAAGGAGTCATTGATATAGTATTAATAAATAAAGAAAAGCCATCAAACAATGCCCTTGCATGGTATAAAAAGTTTAAAGAAGTCCCGGTCTTAGATGATATTAATGACAATAACGGTTATAAAGTGTATAAAGCAAGATTGATTAAAGATCTTTTGATTAGCGGAAATAAAAAGGAAGATGCGTTAAGACGAAGTATTATACGGCATGACCCGCATAAACTCGCTAGGAAGGTATTAAGTATTATTGGCGAAAATTGATTTTCATCATGCGCAAACCAAATAAGATCAGACTGGTAGTTTTTACAATACTTTTATTTTCAATTGCAACATTCGCAATAATAAGATATTTGATTCTCGATAACTCAAAACAAGAAGGAACTATAAAAATCATATCTTCACCTTTAGCCTCTCTTTTTATTAACAGCAATCCTATTGATAGACCTACGCCATTTGAGGGAAAACTGAAGCCTGGTGAATATACTGTTAAATTAATTCCTCAAGGAGACGCTACTTCTTCTGCGTCATGGGAAAGCAAAGTCAACATATATAGCAACTCACTCACATATATAAATAGAGAGCTTGGGTCTTCACAACTCACTTCTTCTGGAGAAATTCTGACGTCGACTCCTATGAAGAATAAACCCTCAGAGCCAGATACAGGGGAAGTTTATATTGAGACAGAACCAACAGGTGCAATTGTGAAGCTTGATAATGACGAAAAAGGAGTTGGACCACTTCTTTTATCCGGAGTATCGAAAGGGAGTCATGAGCTGTCAATAACTCTACCCGGCTTTTTTCCAAAAACCCGGAAAATAAATATCGATACGGGTTATAGAGTAAGCGCAAAATTTAAGTTAGCGGTTGACCAAAGTCAGAAGACAATAGAGAACGAAGCTTCAGGGTCAGCAGATATTAAAGAAACACAAAAAGAAATTGAGATTACAGAAACAGAGACAGGATTCTTGCGTGTACGTGAAGAGCCAACAGTAAGTTCAGATGAAATAGGCAGAGTTGAACCAGGTAACAAGTTTATAGTACTTGACGAAGCCGCGCGATGGGTAAAGATAGAGTATGAACCAGGTAGTGAAGGATGGGTGTCTTCAACGTATACAAAAGAAGTGAATAACCAATAACCAATCTTTCAAGATACAGACAAGATACAATGTTCAATATACAATTACCAAACCATCCCTGTCATTCCCAACTTGATTGGGAATCCATGTTCTGGATCCCCGTTTTCACGGGGATGACGTTGTGTTTTGATTATTGGTCATTGGTAATTGTTCCTTGTTTGGAGCACTTGTCTTATTGGTCTATTGTTTCTTAATTTTTGATTTCCAGATAAATTTATTGTACATAAAATAGGTTAGTGGAATAATAATCAGGGCTAATATGAAGAACTTATATAAATACCAATATTTTTCTCCAAAAATATTTGCGAGTATTTGTATTCCGGAAATTTGTATAAACAATGAGAATGATTGAATAAGATTAAACTTGAAAAAGCTGGTTGCGTAGGATTGTTTTTTGGCCTCTATTTTTTTATGAGAAAAGCTCCAGAAGTTATTTAAAAGAAAATTATATATGATTGCCGCTTCAACGCTGATAAGAGTTCCGAGCCATATGGCAGATTTCAAAATTTCAATAAATATGAACGAAAGCCCAAAATCAATAACTGCAGAAGAAGCACCAACTAAAGCATATTTTATAAATGATGAATTAAATAGAACATAAAGCAGGGTTTGTATTATAAATTGAATTGAATTTATTTTTGACACACCTTCAAGTCTGTCTGTAAAGTCGATAGGAACTTCTTGAACACGGGCGTTATTTTTAAGAGATTCGTCAAGCGTCGCGACTTGGAAGACATAGCCCGAATATTTTTCAGCTTTATCAACAAATTTTATTACAACCCATGATTTTAAAGCCCTATATCCTGTAGTCCAGTCAGAAATATTTGGTTTTGCAAAACCTAACTTGATAATTATATTTCCAAGTACTGAAAATAACTTTCTATGAAAAGCCCAGTTTTTTGGAATTGATCCGCCTTTAGAATAGCGCGTTCCTAATACAAAGTCGGCACCTTCCTCAATTTTTTTTAAAAATTCGGGTATTTTTTTTGGGTCATGTGAGAGATCTGCGTCCATCTCAAATAAGACGTAAGGCTCAAGATTGTTAAGGGAATACTTAAACCCTTTAACATAAGCTTTTCCAAGTCCTTCTCGTTTTGTTAAAAGAAGATGAATATCCTTATTAGTTTTTTTAAGTTGTTTGACTATATTTGCAGTATTATCCGGAGAACTACTGTCTACAACAAGTACCTTAATCTTCCATTTAGACAGTTTTTGTCCGACTTCAAAGATTTGTTCAATGAGCTGTTTAATATTACTCGCCTCATTATAAGTAGGGATGACTACAACCGCTACTCTCATATGTCTCTTAAGTAATTTATCATTCTGTTGATTCCCTCTTCTAAGGTAACTTTTGGTTCCCAGTCAAGCAATTGTTTAGCAAGAGTCGTATCAGGTTTTCTTCTTTGTGGATCGTCTTTTGGCAATTCCTCATTAAATACAATCCTGCTAGTAGATTTTGTGAGCCTTTTTACGATTTGAGCGTATTCTAAAACTGTATGTTCTTCAGAAGAGCCAATATTAATGATTGTTCCATTTGTATTCTCTTTAAACATTAACTTTAAAAGTCCATCAACTGTATCGTCTACAAAACACAAGGATCTTGTTTGTTTACCATCGCCAAAAATAGTTATCGGTTCTCCTTTTAAAGCCTGAATTATAAACGAAACCAGCATTCTCATATCTTCCTTAAGCATCCGAGGACCGTATGTATTAAATATTCTTGCTATTCTTGCATCAACAAGATTATTTCGGAAGTAGTGCGCCGTTATAGTTTCGCCAAATCTTTTTGCCTCATCATACACCGATCTTGGACCTGTTGTAGATACGTTTCCATTATACGTCTCTTTTTGTGGATGTTCTTTTGGATCACCATATACTTCTGAAGTTGATGTAAACAAAAATTTTGCCTTATTTATTTCACAGAATTTTAAAAGTTCAAAAGTCCCTTGAGTGTTAACTAACATTGTTTCAACAGGGAGAGAGTGATAGCTTATGCTGCTGTGATGATTTGGTGAAGCAGGGGATGCCAAGTGGAAAACAGCGTTAGCAGTTAAGTCAGAAGAGAGAGGTTTTATAACATCATGCTCTATAAATGTAAAATTCTTACTATCAATTAAATGCGAGATGTTGTCTTTTGATCCCGAAATCAAATTATCAATACAAATAACCTCGTGGTTATCATTGAGAAGATTTTCACAAAGATGAGATCCTATAAATCCTGCTCCACCCGTTACTATAATTTTCATAATAATGATCTACCAACGCTCAGGTATTTAAATCCTAATGATTTCATCCAGCTCGGATCATATATATTTCTTCCGTCAAATATAATGACGTTTTTAAGATACTTCTTCACCTTTTTGAAATCAGCTTCTTTAAATTGGTTCCACTCAGTTAATATACAAAGCCCTGCACAATCTTTGAGAGCCTTATATTGATTTTCAAAGTAAGAAATTTTATCTTTGAAAACCTTTTTTACGTTATCTAGAGATACAGGATCATAGACATTAAGTTTGTAGCCTTTGTTTAAAAGTTCTCTAATTATATAGATTGAAGGAGCTTCTCTTATATCGTCGGTATTTGGTTTAAAACTAAGCCCCCATATACAAATACGCGACCCTAATTTAACATTTGAAATTACTTTATTGATAAATCTTTCACGCGCCTGTATATTAATTTTATTAATAGACTTAAATAATGAAGAGTCAACTCCGTGTTGTTCAGTTATGTGAACCAAAGCGTTTACGTCTTTTGGTAGACACGACCCACCAAATCCTATTCCTGGATAAAGAAACGACCTCCCTATTCTCTTATCAAGGCCTACAGCAGTCATAATTGCCTCAACATCCGCACCTGTTTTTTCTGAAAACTCAGAAAAAAGGTTTGCAAAAGAAATTTTTGTTGCAAGCATCGCGTTCGACGCATATTTAGTAATCTCTGCAGAAGCGATATTTGTCGTAATTCTTTTTCCATTTATAGGTTTATGAAGTTCTAACAACAGATCTCTTGCTCGTTTGGAATCTATACCTATAACAATTCGGTCAGGGTTAAAAGTATCATTTACGGCAGATCCTTCCCTTAAAAATTCAGGGCAAGAAGCAACGTCGAACTCAATCTTCTTACTGGTAATATTTTTATTTATCATGTCCCTTATTTTGTTATTTGTTCCAACAGGTACTGTGCTTTTGCAGGCCACTACTGTATAGCCATTTTTTAAATGATTTGAAATTTTTTCTGTGACATCAAAAACCGAAGTAAGATCAGCTTCACCATTACTTGACATTGGTGTTCCAACAGCAATAAAAATTATGTCTGATTTGGAAATACAATCCTTATAATCAAGTGTGAATTTTATTCTTCCTGCGATTAAGTTCCTCTTAAGTAGTTCTTCTAATCCAGGCTCGTATATGATTGGATTACCCTTTTTTAATTTATCGATTTTTTCAGGTGAGTGTCCCAAAACATATACTTCATTGCCAAAATCTGCAAATACACAGGCGGTTACAAGTCCTACGTAACCATGCCCGATGAAGGTAAGAGTCATAAGTCTAAATATTACTTTATACTAATTACAATTTCAATTGAGCTGTTTCTTAATTTCAAAAAGACCATCCTCAAAACTACTCATTTTCCAAAAATCGTTCTTTATACTTTTAAGAGCAGAATATTGAGGGCGAATAGCGGCAAACTCTTTATAGTGAGAGGAAAATGTGGTTGGTTTTATCAAATTGTTATCAAGTCCAAATACGTTTGATATTAGTCTGAAAGCATTGTAAGGACTAATATTTGTCGTACCTGCAAGATGATAAATTTCAGTAGAATAATTGTTAATAAGATGTTTTAGACCATAAGCTATGTCGTCTATAAAAGTGGGTGTAATTATAGAGTCTGTTACGGCATTTATTTCCTGTTCTTTTTCCAAAGTTGATTTAATTGATGATACAAAATCCTTTTTTTCCTCGAATCTAGCTCTAAATGGATAGGAAATTCTCACGATCATCGCCTTATCTTTTACTACTTTTTCTCCTTCGTATTTTGTTTTAGCATAGGTTCCGGAAGGACTTGGGATATCTTGTTCTGTATAAAAGCCGTCTTGATTGTCACCTGAGAATACAAAATCTGTCGAAATATATATAAATTTCTTATTTTTTTTTAATACTGAATTAAAAACATTCTTTGTACCGTCAACGTTAATTTTATAAGCTGTATCTTTTTCAAGCTCAGCTCCATTGACATTTGTATATGCCGCTAGATGTAAAAACAAGTCAAAATCATTTGAAGCTATAAATTCATCGACTTTTTTATTTTCTGTGATATCGACCTGGGTTGCAAGAAGGGGGATGAAATTAAAATCATCTTCAAGAAGTTCTATAATTCTGGAGCCGACGAGGCCTGTTGAACCTGAAATAATTATTTTCATTTTTGTTTATTGTTTCCATATTGGAGATTATAATATTCTCTGTATTCACCGGACTTTACTCTTTTCCACCAGTCCAAATGACTTTTGTACCATTCAATAGTTTTTTTTAATTCTTCATCAAAATCAGCCTGTGGTTGCCATCCCAGTTCTTTATTTATTTTTGACCAATCGACTCTGTATTTTCTGTCATGTCCGGGTCTATCTTTTACAAATTCAATCATATTTTCATCCTTTCCCATCATATTTAATATCTTTTTTACAATATTCAAGTTTGAAACCTCGTCAGTCATACCCCCAATGAGATATGTTTCTCCAATGACTCCATTTCTAAGAATTAAGTCAATTGCTTTACAATGGTCTTTAACATATAACCAATCCCTTACATATAAACCATCTCCGTATATTGGCACTTTTTTATTTTCAAGAAGATTTGTGATTGCGAGGGAAATTAATTTTTCCGGAAATTGATAAGGGCCAAAGTTATTTGAACAATTTGAGATTGTTATTGGCAAGTCATATGTAGTATAAAAAGCATTTACTAGATGATCTGAACCTGCTTTTGAGGCAGAGTAAGGACTGTTAGGGTCATATTTGGTTTTCTCGCTGAATTTAATTTTTGATTCCAATTCAAGCGAGCCAAAAACTTCATCAGTAGAAATATGATGAAATCTTGATACTTTATTTTTTAAAGCACTTTTTAATAGTACGTATGTGCCGACAATATTTGTTTTAATAAACGGATCCGGATCAAGAATTGATCTGTCAACATGAGAATCAGCTGCAAAATGAACCACAATATCAATTCCTTGCATTGATTTATCAACAGATACTGGATCGCATATGTCACCTTTTACAAAACTATAGTTTTTATTTTTTTCAGTATCTTTTAAATTCTCAAGATTGCCTGCGTAAGTAAGTTTATCGAAGTTAATTATCTGATCATTTGGATATTTTTTTATCCAGTAAAGAATGAAATTTGATCCTATAAATCCCGCACCCCCTGTGACTAATAGTTTCATATTTATACCCAAATTCTATCATAAAAGATACGTAATGATGAAAAGCAGGTTTTTATATAAAATCTAAAAGACAAATACATTATTAATCGCTTAATCTACTATGTGTATTTTTTTAAACTATCCGAGAGGCTCAAGCATACTTTTTATTATAAAGAGTTAAATATGCTGTTCTGAAGCTATATAAATAGACTTTTGTAGATTATAATCCACTGACAAAAGCATAATCTTTTCTTAGAATAGACCAATAACCAATAAGACAAGTATTCCAAACAAGATACAATGACCAATAATCAATCACCAAACAAATTCGATCTTGAAGAGAGAACTTTAAAATTTGCTAAACAAATAGTGAATTTTTGCAAAAAATTACCTAGTAATACTATTAATTTTAAACTCATTGATCAACTGATAAGATCAGCCGGATCAATTGGTGCTAACTATAGAGAAGCTAATGATTCTCTGGGTAAAAAGGATTTCATTTACAGACTTAGAATTGCAAGAAAAGAATCTAAAGAAGCTGTTTTTTGGCTGGAATTAATAAGAGAATCAAACAAAAATATTAATATAGATTATCTTATAGACGAATGTGTACAGCTTCGTAATATATTTTCTTCAATTATTAAGAAAGTTGAGGATAAATCTTCAAATAAGTTTGGTTAATTGGTTATTCTGATATTGGTAATTGTTTGTTTCTTGAAAGATTGGTTATTGGTTATTCTTATTAAGATTTGGTTTGTTAATGAGGTTTTCGAGGATTTGCCAGCGTCGTCTTTTTTCTTTGTGGGAGATGTCGTCTTTATATACTTTAGACGCCGCTGTAATTTGCCTTTGAGAATACATTGAGACATATGCTTTTTCAAATCCTACATCTTTAACGAGTTTGACAGTATTCTCAAATTGAATTTTTGACTCTCCGCAAAAACCAACGATTATATCAGTTGTAAACTTTACCCCACCAACCTTATTCTTTATTTTATTAATTAACTCCAGATAATCGTTTCTTGTATACCACCGATTCATCCTCTTTAATACTTTGTTATCGCCTGATTGAACAGGCAGATGTAGAGTTCTTGTTATATTTTTATATTTTCCAATAACTTCAATAAGTTCATCTGAAAAATCCCAAGGATTTGACGAAATAAAATTTACCTTCTCAAAACCTATTTTTGCTATAGCCTCGAGAAGATAGGGAAATAGAGTCGGAATTCTATATCTACCAAGGTGTTTTACATATATAGGTTCAATCTCTTTCCCTTTATATTTAAACGAAATTTTTATTCTAGTTGGAGCAAGCTCTCTTTTATTGAAGTACGTTTTATTCTCAAGGTCTCTAGTTGTTTGAATATTATCATTACCAATCAATAAATCCGATCCGTAAGAATTAACATTTTGTCCAAGGAGAGTTACAGATTTGTACCCTTTAGATTTTAGATCTTTACATTCACTAACTATTTCATGAAATGGTCTGCTTATTTCTCTTCCTCGGGTGAAAGGCACAACACAGAAAGTACAAAAATTATTACACCCATTTGAAATCGGTACCCAAGCGTCTTGATTATTTTGTCTAATTGGCTCATTGTCAAAGCCGACTTCTTCAATCGGCATAAACTCATCTACCTGAGGCATCAAATTTCTAATCCTTTTGAGATATTCGCCGGTCTTATCCCTAAAGGCCATGCCAACCATACAACCAGTAACTATAATTTTGAAAAATTCATCTTTTTTCTCCTTTAATAATTTTAATTTGCCAAGATTATTGACTAATCCATAAACTCTATTTTCAGCAGACTCACGGATGATACAGGTATTTATTACTATATAGTTAGCACGCTTCATATGGCTAGTTTCTTTAAAACCCCTAGACTTAAATGAAGAAGTTATTCGTTCAGAATCAGCTGAATTCTGTTGACATCCGAAAGTTTTTATATAAAAATACATAACTATATTTTTATCTTTGTGTTTATTATCTTTAACTCGTTTATTATAAAAATAAAAGCAAGCAATACAAAACCGACAGTTAAAAAAGCTATTAATTTCTGCATACCGGATAGATATAAACTAGCAATTCCCAAAATAAAAGTTATTATCCAATAAAAAACTGCTATTCTTCTTCTACCCCAGCCGATTTCAAGCAGTCTATGATGGAAATGTCCCCAATCTGCTCTAAATGGAGACTTTTTATTTTTTATTCTCCTTAAAATACTGTATACCGCATCAATTGAGGGTATCGATAGGATTAGTAATGCCGTCCCAATCTTACCAAAGGAAAGTATAGACAGAATTCCGAGAATAAACCCAGCAAAACTGCCTCCACCGTATCCCGGCATGATTTTCTGTGGGTAAAAATTATGGGGGAGAAAACCAATAAATGCGCCGGCTGTGATAAAAGATAATAAAACCACGGTTTGTGCTGTTATATCATGTGCAGTAAATCTTTGAGCGAGAAGCCCCAGGAATATAGCTGCTATCGCGACAAAACCCGGGAGTTGTCCGTCAATTCCCTTACTCCAATTGACCATATTAGTCGTCCATGTGAGCCAAATTAGAGCTATCAAATCACCCCACACCAAGATTTTATGTACCCCAAAAAAATTAAAAGCTAATTGAAACTGATCAAGTCTTATAGGATCTCCAAAAGGATTGGATATAAAAGGAATTCCAAGTCCAAAACCAATCACGATACCTGAAATTAGAAGGTTTGCAAAAAATCTATAATAAGCAGAGATATCGTATATATCATCAAGGATACCCATAATTACTAAAAGTGAGCTTGCGAGTAATATTCCAAAAACTATCTTATTCATCTCAACAAATAAAAGGACACCAAGAAGAAACGCAAGAAATATCGGAATTCCTCCTCCTCGTGGAACAATTCCTTTGTGTGTATGAGCAGGATGTTTTCTCTTTTTTGAATCA
>Ga0209542_10016350_pt1 | contig 12319 bp, 8 predicted proteins | sample RifCSPhighO2_01_FD_184028 | JGI IMG/M metagenome (GOLD analysis project Ga0209542, IMG submission 184028) | Soil microbial communities from Rifle, Colorado - Rifle CSP2_plank highO2_0.1 (SPAdes) (version 2) | ecosystem: Environmental > Terrestrial > Deep subsurface > Rock core/Sediment ...
TGATACCGCGAATCAGGTGTTGGACGCGTATCGCGGTGTTTGCTGGAGACTAAACCACAGTCCCGCAACGGCACCCATAAGACTGAGGATAACCACCGCACCCCAGCGTTTTTTGAATAAATGTATTAAATGCTGCATATGTAAAACCTCAATAACCGCGTAATTTAGCATTATTTTAATATTTTGTCAAGAATATCAAGGTAATACCTAAGGTGATGTTCGTTCAGTTGATAATGAATGGGCAATATAAGCCCGCGTCCTACATAGGAATCTACGGACGGAATATTTTTCCACTCATTAATATTTTCATTCCAGTGCCACGGACGAGCAAATTGGACACCGTGCGACAACATTGTGCTACTTATGAGGTCTGCGGAAAGCGCAGGATCGGTGTGAGAGGGGATGCGGAGGAGTATGGCATTTGGCACGGTGCCTTTCCGAATTTTACGAGGAAAAATATCCCATTTTTTGCCTACACAGAAATTTCTTACGTGATCAAAATTTTTAAGATTTTTTTGAATGATCAATGAGTAATCAAATTTGAAAAGCTGATCGTAGGCGAGTTGTGTCATGCACCAGTCGATACGATCAGGGTCAAATACGGCCAAGTCATGAAATACATACCCCTTATGGCGAGCGATAAACCTCCTCATTGGACCGAAATACCGCACGAGGCCATCAAGTATGCAGGAGGGATGCGTGAGAGTATGCGCATTTATTTTTTTTGGATGGTTCCTTAGTAGATAGAGCCAATCCCAACACGAAGAATAGCGCGTTCTCAAGGGTATGCGCAGTTTTATATGGGGAAGTGCGTTGTCTATTTCTCGAGAATTAATAACACAGATCGCCCCATTAGGGAGTGGAACGGTTTTACGGGGGCAGAGCACGGAAAAATCTCCGAAAGAACCCAACGGGATTACATCTTGATGCGTCAAGCCATGTTGTGAGGTATGCATCCAGTACGGAAAAGCGGAAAGAAAACCATACGCTGCATCTTCAAAGAAAATTAGTTTGTGTTGTTTACAAAATGTCAACGACGTTTCAATATCGTTGGGTACGCCAAGGTAGTGAATGAGATGAAAAAATTTTGTTTTTGTTGTTATTTTCGCCTCGACATCACCCCAATCGGGTGTAAAATCTTCAAAATATGAAGTGGGAGAATCGTGGAGGTTTGAGAACGTGCGTATTCTATAAAACACTGGAACAGCGCCAAGGGAGAGTACCACCTGAGGCTCAATGGTAGAATTTAACTCCGGCATGAGCACTTCATCGCCAGGCTTGATCCCGAAACTCTTTAATCCGTAATATATGCCGTTACGGGCGAAAAAATTAAAAAAAAGACTTTTTTCAATTTTCAAACGTTGCCGTTGTGGAAGCGGTAAAGCGTCAAATTGTTGACGCGGAGAATTGAGTTCGTTGAACGTTATACCGGGTGATACGGTGACAAACATAGGAAGGATGATAACGACGAAAAAGTCTACGGTGAAAAGTTACGGATTAATTTATTTAAAAACGTGGTATCAATTGCCTTAAACAAAATCGAGCTTGTCATGTATAGCACACCAAATAAAACACTCCCGAGGAGAAAGGAAAGCATGTCAATCGGAGGAAATGCGAGAAAACTAACTGAGGCAAATCCGGCGGAGAGAGCGAAAAGCCCGAGACGCTTGAACGATATGAAGAGGTTTATTTTTTTTCTTATTAGGCGGTACGTAACTCCCAATATAAATAACTCAACCAAAAGAGTCGTCCATGCCGCGCCAAAGTAAGAAAAGCGCGGTATAAGCAGGAAGTACAGCATGAGTGCGCCTAGAGCTGCGCTCGCGGAAAAAGGAACCATATCTTTTTGAGCGTTGACAGCGGCGACTCCCGCGGTGGTCAAGTAGGCGAAAAAAATCACGCCAGTCGCCAAGATGAGAATTCGTAGTATCGGTGTCGCGGCGCTATACGCACTTCCCGCAAGGGTATTGATGATGAAGGGGGCGGTGCACAGTATAAACGTTATCATTGGGAATATGAAAAAGGAGAGCGAGTCTACACCTTTTTGGAATAACAATGAAAATTCATGATGATTGCGAGCTCCGAATTGTCGCGAAAGCATGGGGAGCAATAAGCCGGTAAACGATCCGGGAAACGATATCGCAACCTCAAGAAGCTTATACGCTGCCCCATAGATTCCTACGATGGATTGTGGATGGTAGAACCCAAGAATGAGCGAGTCGGCACGGAAATAGACAAACGTGACGATCGAAAGAATCCAAAAAGGGCGTGCCAATGCGAGTTGCTGTTTCCATACAGAAAAATCAGCGCGAAACGCAACGGGAAATGTTTTTTTCGCCGCAATAAACACTACTGCAATGTTAAGTGTGATTCCCGCGAGATATCCCAAGATGAAAAATTCCAGGGGCAAGTGGAAGGTCCATGTGAGAAGAGCGAAAACGCCGATGCCTAATTTATTGAATACATCCCCGATTGCTATTGCCGAAGTGCGCATGCGGTATTGTAAGAGCGCGGCAAGCACGGAGACGAAGGATTGAAAACCGAACGCCGCAGATGCTATAACCACGATAAGTTTAATGGTGAAGGGATAAGGAGTAACCCAAATTATCGCGGCAGCCGCGAGTGTCGTCGCGGCTGAGAGCGCGGTTTTCAGTCCTAGCGTATTTCCAAAGAAACGCTGTTGATCGTCTCCGGTACGCGTTGGTAATTCACGGGAAGTGAGATTGTAGATGCCAAATTCTGACATCATTCCAAAAAAATAGAGGAATGAAAGTGCCGTAGTGAGGTATCCGTATCGTTCGGGTCCGAAATAGCGCGTGATAACGGGAACAGTAATCACCGCGATTGCGAGCGATAAAATTTTACCGATTGTTTGAATTAGAGTATGCGTTGCAAGCGATTGTTGGATTTTTTCAGAAAATGCGGTTTGCGTTTTATTTTCCGGAATAGACGCGCATTCGCTGCGTGCGGGCGGCTCTTTCCGATCAAAACAACCTGCGATACGCAGCTTAAAAAACATAAGCGATTCATCGACGATCATGCGTCGTTCGACATTCATGAGATTGAAATTGTGTTGTTGAGATGCGCGTCGAAGAGAAAGCGCCATTACAAAGCCGGCTTCACGCACAAGATTCTCGTGCTCCTTCGTAAAGTCAACTCCCGGATTGCCGCGTGGGTAGGCAAATATATCTGGTTGGTAAGAGGAGTTAGGCGCAGATGTGCGTATGAGGTCGTCTATCCATTGCTTGGACGCGACTATTTCCCCGCCTGCCTGTTCAAGCGGAATTTGAGAGAGCGTGGGGTGTGTCATGGTGTGCGGATAAAATTCTACCAACCCCGATGCAAGCATTTTGCCGATCTCATGAGCGTTCATGCAGCGTTCTTTCTCCCGATCCCAAGGGTAAAATTGGATAGGAGAGGAAGTGGTCGGTGATTGCGGTATGTACGCCCCGCATAAAAAAATTGATATAGGAATGTTCAATTGTTGAATAATGGGAAAAACAAACTCATAATTATTTCGGTAGCCGTCGTCAAAGGTAATTGCTATCGCATCGGGCGGTAAGGGTCTTCGCGCGCGTAAGTATTCCTTCATTTGCGAAAGAGTGATAATGGTATAGTTGTGTTTGAGGTATTTCATTTGTTCCGTAAACCGATTTACGCCCACAGAGAGAAAACTTTGATCAAAATCGCTCACTTTGTGGTAACAAAGAATAGTGATATCTTCGCCGCGCCCTGATCGATGAGATCCAGAAATCATGCCAGGAATCATCCATAGCCATTTTTTCATGGACGAAAGCAGTTTTGGTGATGCGTTATTTTGGAGAGTAGTTAACTTTTTTCTAAGAAACGCGATGAATGATTTCGTGCGGTGCAGTAATGATATGTAAAAATTTTTCACGATAATAAGATCTGCGCGAACGAAATAGTCGTTGGTAATCATTGTTTTATATTGCATTTCGCCGGGTCCGAGATTGAAAAATGTAATTCCGTGCGCGCGCGCGGAATCAATGCATGAGAGCACTCCAAGCGCGCCAGGCGAAAGTCTGCGAGATGTTTCATCAAAGACATGGCAATGCAGTAGATATTCGTGTGGCGTGTTCTTGTATCCAAATCCAATTGCGATTGGGATTGTATTGGACTTGAGCGCGTAAGCGAAAAGCGGAATGCGCGTGGAAGCGAATAACTCGGTGATCCATTGCCGATAGGATGTCGCACAAAATCGGGGAATGTATCCTTTGGCGCGATATCGGGCGCGTCCCCAGTCGCATAATTTTTCTAGAAACCATTCAGGAAGTTCGGGTTGGACTATGGGGGAATGCTCGAGCGCTCCTTGCGCGTGCAATTTTCTCAATTTTCTCTGCATTTCGCGCGCATTTTCTGCTTGGGAAGGATCAAATGTATCCGTAGACACGAATGATTCTTTTTTGTATTGCAAAAAACTGTGCGCTCCCAATTTTTCAAGCGTATATTTTGCTTTCTGCGCATCGGCAAGCGAAAGATTAAACAATCCGAGGTGGGTATAAAATTCGTTATTGAGATAGGAAAGCGCATCTTCAAAATCATGCGCGGAAGGCTCTGCGAGAAACATACTCCGGTCACGGTCATGAATGCCTATGAAATGAAACCTGCGCTCATGCTTTACAAGGGGGAAAATATTTGAGACTCTCGGTTGAGAATTATGCGTATTGGACGCATGACCAAACACGAGAACACGGATGATGTATTCGTTTTGAAAGTGCTTCAGCCAGATGCGGTTCCACTCAAACGTATCGAAAAGAGAACGCTCTGAACGCAGCGCAAAGAGTCGGTTCCAATCCGTCTCAAGGGTGAGAAATTCTTCGTAAGTAGTGATAACGTTCAGAAGCATAAATATAATGTCGATCACGTTTTGTTCATGAGCGTCCGTGTATACACTGTGTTAATTTTTTCCATGAATGTGCGATAATTCAGCCTCGATTCCTCATTTGATTTGGGTATGCGTGCGCTAAGCCCTAATCCGCGCTCTATCGCTATCGCTAACGCGGCGGAATCGCGTGGAGGGATCAATATCCAATTTGCCTGTTCAACCTCCGGAATACCTCCGACATTGCTTGCTACGACGGGAATTCCGGAAATTGAAGCTTCAAGAAGTGCGTAGGGTAGACTTTCTTGTTCCGATGGAAATACGAATAGATCAAATGCTCTGAGATATTGAGAAGCATTGGGGAGCGTGCCGGTAAAGAATACATGATCCGATAACCGATAGTGTGCGGAATTTTTAAAATCCAGGTTGGCAATGCGCAATTGTAATAACGCTCCGAGAGGACCGTCACCAATAATTACGAGCACGAGATTGGGATCGGCGATGCCATTCACCGCTTCAAGCAATGTGTCATGCCCCTTGACGGGATTCAAATGACCGATAATACCGATCAGGGTGGTATTTATAAACGAACGATTGAGAAATTGTCCAAGCTTAAGGCGTGCTTCCTGGCGATCGAGCGCCGGCACGTGTGGATTCGGTACGTTATGAATGACGATAGATTCACGGGAACGCGGGAGCAACTTGATGCGTTGCCAGAGGCGTTGATCGTGCGCGCATACAAAAATATTCACCGTGCTCAATCGTAAACCAACCCATTCAATGCAATAATGCGCCAGCTTTTTTATTGTGCGGGGAAACTGTTTAATCCAAAGTACATGGACAGTGTGAAGATGCGGGATTCGGCTCCAATTCAACAACCCCACGATAAAATTTATTTTGAGCGAGTGCGTGTGAATGATATCAGGCTGTACGCGCCGGATGAGCGAACGAATTTCCGGCAGTGAACGTACCGTGGCAAGATATTCATTGACATATTCTCTTACGTGGGGAAGGTAGGCAAAATCAGCTCCCATATTTTTGGCAGTCTCGACAAATGACCGATCTATTTCCACCTCCCCTGCGCCGATTACCACGCGCCATCCTTTTTTAACTTGATGCACCGCGAGATTGAGGAGGTATCTTTGAGCGCCGCCATAATTTGTCTGATTGATCATGTGGAGCACGGTAATATTCTCTAAGTGTGCAGATCGATATGTGCGGGATGAGGTCAACACACGCTTGAAAGAATTTCGAATTTTTGCAGAAAGAAACGCTCCCACAAAACGCTGGAGTACGCGCACGATGCCTCTCAATGCATGGGGATAGTAATGACGGTAGCGCATAATGAGCGAACACCGCTCTCTCAATTCCTGTATTCGAATTCTATGCGATGATCCGCGGCGAAACCGCGCCGAATCGTCTTGAGAAAAATCATGACGCGCTTGAAAGACTTCAGGAAAGTTGTACATCTTCCAAGAGAGCCCTACACGCATCCAGAGTTCGTAATCTTCAGTTCTGGTCAATGATTCATCGTACGCAAGACGGGAAAACGCGACTTTACGGAACACCACGCTACCGTGAAAAAAAGGATTTTCAATAAGCAATGAATTACGAATCTGCGTATCGGTTTCCGGCTTTTTATGAACGATTCTCGTCCCATCAGCTTTCTCTTCCACCCCCCAGCCTCCTACTAACGCATACGTTCTATTTTTTACAAGGAACGATATTTGACGTTCGAGCTTATCAGGCGTCGTCCATCTATCATCGCCGTCAATACGGGCAATGAAGCTTCCCCGCGCTTCACGAATTCCACGATTTAAATTTTTTTGAAGTCGGAGATTGTGCTCATTTTTGAGATAATTGATTTTATTCCTCTCCTCCTCGGGAAGTGCGGCGCAGAATGCTTGAAGAACCGCCTCGACGCAATCAGTCGAAGCATCATCAAGAATAAGGATTTCAACAGAAGGGTACTCCTGATTGAGAACGCTTTGAAGCGCGGCTACCACACTGTCCTTTTGGTTATAAATGGGCAGAAGGACGGAAACCAGCGGTGGATGGTTGATTGTTGCCATACTTGCTTGTTATAGTGCACACGGAGCCTCTTAGCCTATACGAAAAAACGGTAAAAAGTCAATATGTCTATGGTCATCGGTATTAATGGGTCACAGTTGAACATCCGTGAAAAAAGCGGGGTCGAGGTCGTGGCGGCATCGCTTATCAGCGAACTAGTCAGGCTTACGCAAGTGCGCGGGGCGACATTGCGGTTGTATGCCCGCTCACGGCCCGTTGGTCATTATCCTCATCATGTTGAGGTGCGGATATTGCGGTGGCCATTTCCTTTGTTCTGGACTCAAGTGAGGCTGGGATGGGAACTGCTCATTCATCCTCCGTCGGTGTTTCTTGATTGTTCAAATTTTCTCCCGTTTCTCGGCTTGTTTTCTCGAGCATGCCAATTTTTTTTCGCGCATGATGCTTCATTTATTCAATTCCCGGAACGATATACATTTTTACGAAGAACAGTAATGCGCCTTGGACACACATTATCGTGCTGGCGCGCGCGCAATATCTTTGTACCAACCCGCGGAACCGCGCAACAAATAAAACGTTATTCCACAATGGAGAGCCGTAAGGTAAGGATAGTCGGACTTGGGATCACGCAATCATTTATTGACAGCCTACGACATAGCGCGACACCGCACAGCATCCCCGCAGGAAAACCCTTTGTAGTGTTTGTCGGGAGGGTGGGGGGGCGCGTTGATAAGAGAAAAAATATTGACCAATTGCTTATCGGATTTCATGTGTGGAATTCGCGCCACGGAAATACTCACCGTCTCGTTATATGTGGTCGAGATGATGGAGGAAAGAAGCAGATTTCTTTTCTCGCCCAATCGATAGGGTGTAACGATGTCGAGTTTACAGGTTTTGTGTCTGATCAGGAACTCGCCAATCTCTATACACATAGCCAGGGGGTGGTATTCCCCACCTATGGAGAAGGAATTGGCTTGCCAATAGTGGAGGGACTCATCGCCGGAAAACGAGTACTAGTTTCAACGCAGACGGGAGGCATCTCCGACGACTTGGTTGAATACTTGATTGTTTGCGAACCTCATGCCGACGGAATAGCGTCGGGAATCGAACGTCTTCTTGCGCCCGATTACCGCCCTATAACGCGGGAGGTATCGCTAATACGATGGAAATCATGGGAAAATGTTGCAAAAAAGATTTATGAGGTATTGGTCGCTTCAGAGGCCGCACATCATTGACTATGACCCCCACTGTAGTAATGTGGTACAAACCTATTATTGAGACATGAATATATGAACAATCGCGCACATATTCCTTCATTCATTGCGTTGTTGTTTATTATTGACGCAGCGTTAGCGGTTATGTTCATTCTCAATTATTGGTTAGGTCAGCCGTTTGAAAAGGCGAATATTTTTCTGGATCTCGACGGAGAAGCGAATCTGCCCACATGGTTTTCGTCCATGCAATGGTTGCTGTGTTCCTGTGCGTGGGGACTGTTCGCATTCCGAAGGTTTAACCCGCAAAAACCGTCAACATGGACTCTTTTAACATGGCCGTCGATTTTTTTACTGTTTTCATTGGATGAAGTTGCGCAGCTCCATGAATGGCTGGGGTGGAAGATCGGACAGATTTTTTTTGACGGGTCGCGTGTACATTCATTTTTTTGGCTCACAAATATGTGGATGATTCTGCTCGGCATCCCTTTTACAATTGTCATTATTACGCTCGTTCGCGTCTCATGGCGGTATTTTACTGAGCGTCCGGGGATTCCTGTGAAAGTATGCGCGGGTCTGTTCTTGTTTATCGTTTCAGCAATGGGGTTTGAGGCCCTTTCAAATATCGTCGCTCACGCAGGAAATTTACCAATCTTTGAAGTAGTGTTTGAGGAGTCTGGTGAGATGGCCAGTCAGACAATCTTGCTCTGGGCGGCATATACGTTAGCGCGCGCCGATTGGCGGCTTGTGTCTTGCGACATGTCCGTCTCTGTTCCCCCCACCACTTGCTGAAACAACAATTTAATGCTATAGAGCATTGATGTGAAGAAACCCGTCCGACATATATTCTTTATTATTGCCGTGGGGATTATCGGCTCTCTTGTTATTGTTTCATCCGGCGCAAGCGAGGCGGTATGGAAGTCGGTTGGCCCCGGCGGTGGAGGGTGGCTGGTTGATATTGAATATTCTCCTTCAAGAAATGAACTCTTTGCGGCGCTCGATTGCGGTGGAGTGCGTATCACAAATAATGGCGGAACGACATGGGAGGCTCCCAGCGCCGGTTTGGGCTCCTATTATGCATCTGAAGTAGAGGATGTCGCAATCCATCCTCAAAATGCGAAGGTAGTCTTCTTAACCGCATGGACTGGCATCTATCGCTCAAATGACGCGGGAAGAACGTGGAAAAGCGTTTTAACGGTGGGCAATGGTAGCCACCTACGAGTCAATACTATTGCTTTTGACCCCGACAATGCAAGAGTAATGTATGCAGCATCTGGCACCACAAAAAATTCTCTTGGATTTGTCAATGTTGAAGGGAATACAGATGCCCAAGGGATCGTCTGGAGATCGCTCGACGAAGGCATCACCTGGCACGAGCTATTTTCATTCGACCAGCGCATGAGCATCTATTCGATTATGGTGGACGGAAGACGTACGCGCACACACGAAGACAATCATCTCGTTCTCTCGACCAATAAAGGATTGTGGAAGACGGAGAACGGGGGAAAAAGCTTTACGAAGATCACGAATGGCATCCCGGAAAATCTGCGCCAAGCGGTACAAAGCCATTTGGATAGAAATTTACTTTGGGCAGCGGCGATGTATGATGGGGTATACCGCTCGCGCGACTTTGGATCATCGTGGGAGCGTATCGGCCCTCTGGAAAAGCGCGCATACGTCTATCTCACCGTCGACCCTGCGCGTTCAGGAAATTATGTCAATACAATTGCGGTGAGTTATCATGATTATCATGATCATGGGGGAGTACTCATCGCCAATGGCGCGGCGTCCGCCGTGTCGTGGAAACAAATATTCCCAAATGAAAAAATCGGAGACGCGTGGAATACCTCGGAAGGTTCCGTCGCGGGCGCGGTCAAAATCGGATATCCGAAAGGGACACGCACGCTGTATCTCATAGTCCCGGGCGCGCGACTGTATCAAAGTGTTGACAATGGTGCGTCATGGACGGCGCTGCACACGAAAAAAATAGGGAACGACTGGCGGGGAGAAGGATTTGAACTCATGATTCTCGCCGATGGCGCCATTGATCCGAGAAATGGCATCATTTACGCATCGTACATTGACATGGGTACATTTAGAAGCGCTGATCAGGGATTAACCTGGAAACAGCTATTTGCAGGGGGGCACTTCGCAGGAGGAAATCCTGAAACGGTGGCGGTGAATCCACGAACAGGAGAGGTATTTGTGAGTGTTGAATCTGGCACCACACTCTCAAGCATTAATTACGGTTTAAGCTTTTCAAAAACGTTGGACGCTAAAGCATATCATATTGCGTTTGATCGAGACGGTGTAGCCTATGCAGCGACAAACGGTGGTGTGTTTGTTCGCACCGGGAAACAGTGGTCGCCGATCGGTGATATTCGGTCTGTAAGGGCGATTGCAATTGTTTCCGATTCGTTATTTGCGGGCAATGAACAGGGTATATGGCAATGGAAGTCAGGGCAGTGGAAATTACTTTTTTCGTTGTCGGGAATAATTCCTGGTGGTCTTTCCGCGCCGCCATCAGGAGACCGGCTGCTTGTCGCAACAAATATGAGTATTTATCAGTGGGATGGAAAACTTCTGACACCACGTTACACAGCGCACGATCTTCAGTCAATGAAGAATGTAGGAACCATTGTTTATGTGAAGAGCAGATCAAAGGGTCTATGGCGTTCAACTGATTTTGGAACGACGTGGGCCGACGTAACCGGAGGCGTATACCAGGATGGGTACGAGCGTGGATTAATTATTGACCCGAAAAATTCAAATATCGTCTATTACGGCGCGAAATGTATGGGTGTTTTCAAGGCCGACGTTTCACGACGCTAGTATTGTGAGCCAGCGCAACCGTGCCTCCCATGAGAGCAAAAAGTATCCAATTCACTGCCGTTGACTGCAGTACGTTGTCGGCAACTGCCATAACAAGAAAAGCAACCACCACCGCAGTGACGGCTACATAAGTTTTTTGAAGAATGAGATCATGGGGTCGGTGCCACAGCGCGCGCAAAAGCACGCTCAATACGCTCACATAAAACGCCGCATAGAGTAGTAAACCCGGATACCCCAACTCTATCGCAAGGCGCAGATAGTCATTATGCGCCTCGAGCGCGAGCAGATCGGTTTCATATGAAACGGTAGTTTTTCTCAAAGCGGTAAAATTGCCGAAACCATAACCGAATAGAGGAACAGCGGAAAGTTTTCCGCGCATCTCAAACCATACTCTTTTCCTCCAATCAAACGAACTTGTTTCCTCATCTTGAAAGGTAATGCGTTGTAGTGCCGGTAATTGGCTGATGGGTGAGGGGAGAATACTCGGCGCACGAAATAGTACAAAGAGGGCGCTCAATATGAGAAAGAAAAAAAAGAGCGTCATGCGCGCATGATAACGAATCCCATACACAAACCCCACTATTGCAGCGCCTATCCATGCTCCCCGCGTATATGTACCGATAAGCAGCGGGATGAGCAATGCGAGAGGGAGCCACGGAATTCGGGAAGAATACAGAGAATGCGCACGCAGCACAATGTATAAGCCAATCGCGAGCACCAGCCCAAACGCAAACGAATTCGGATGGCCGAATGTGCCCAGAAGCCGGTCGGAAACCGATGCCGCATAACCGGTGTTCGAAAATAATTGATAACACGCCACTATTACGGGAACGATAAACGCCGCGCTCAATGCGGTGGCCAGCGAACGATAATGGTTGATGCTTGTGACGTACGCGTACGCAATAACAAATACAATCCCCAAATTTGCCAATTTTATGAATTCTTCAAGCGTGGCGACACGATCGATGCTCTGATATCCGCTTGCAATGGCCACAAGGAGTAACGAAGAGAAGAGCACGATGGGTGTCTTTGGAATTTTTCTCACGTGTGTGAAGATATACCATGTGCCCCACACCAAAAGACTTACCCCAAGCACCGATGATATGTTGAGTGGTACGGGTGCGGGAAAGATTATATAACTACCGAATATATCGAGCACGGTGCGGATTGCGAATAACGCGAGGAGAAAACCGCGAGGATAGAGAAAAGCAAGCGGGGAAACCAAAAATAGCAGTAATACCACGATAAATGAAGTAGTCGCGGGGGAGAACAATACATACGCTCCCATGACAATAGTGAGCGCAACACTCACACCGATAAATGACCATGGAACGCGGGATAGGATATTTTGAGACCGTTTCATAAAGATGATATACACATATCATATTATCCCATACGAGCACAA
>Ga0209542_10016351_pt1 | contig 12319 bp, 13 predicted proteins | sample RifCSPhighO2_01_FD_184028 | JGI IMG/M metagenome (GOLD analysis project Ga0209542, IMG submission 184028) | Soil microbial communities from Rifle, Colorado - Rifle CSP2_plank highO2_0.1 (SPAdes) (version 2) | ecosystem: Environmental > Terrestrial > Deep subsurface > Rock core/Sediment ...
GTGCGATGGTATTGTCCTTGACGGGGAGGCGCTGAAAAACCCGGACATCCAAGGGCTTCCTCTAAAAAAATTAGTCACAGGCATAAGGCTCAAGCTTCACGAGAGGCGCAGACAAAGCAGGATAACGCTTCTTGAGGAAGCGAAGGAACTGAAAGAACAGATGGATTACGCGGTTGTGAGCAGTGGATATTTGGACAAACCAGAAGAGCTGATTGAAATTTTCAAATCGCTCCTCTAATTTCATTAGAAGAAAATATTATTTGCTTTCGTATCTATAAATTGTTTTTAGACACTGTCGTCTTTATAAGACACAATTGCCAATTAAGAGAGGGTTTATTTCTTATCAACGAACTAGGCAGCTCGCAAGGCGGATGTTGGAATCAGGAGCCCTTAAATTCGATATCAAGAACTATTTTGTCTGGAGCTCAGGGCACAGAATGCCTGTCTATAACGATACTAGGCTCCTTCTCGGAGATTATGATACAAGGATGATGGTCTCTGAGGGATTTCAGGACACCATAAGGGAAAAACAGATAAAGTACGATATGATATTCGGCGTGGCAACTGCAGGCATATCTCCTGCAACAACTCTAGCTGACTCACTTAAGGCGCCGCTTGGATATGTAAGGAGCACTCCAAAAGGCTATGGACTCGGAAAAGCCGTGGAAGGACCCGACCCCTCAGGGAAGAAGACGCTTGTCGTTGAGGAACTCATATCAACAGGAAAAAGTGCCGCAAGAGCAATCAGCGAATTGAGGAAGTCCGGCGCACGAGTGAATCATTGCCTATCCATATTCAATTACAGCTTTTACATATCGCAAAGAATCTTCAACTGCATGGAGACATTCGATGATGATGTGCTGGAAGAGCCATGCACTGTCACATCCCTTGTCTACTGGGATACACTGATTGACGTTGCTGCTGAAATGAAATACGTCTCTGATACGCAGATCGGTCTTCTGAGAAAATGGAAGAAGGATCCTTTCAATAAGTAACTACCACCGAAAATGTTTATAATGCGTTATCAAATTTCTGAACAAAGGAGACTCAGCCAATTCTGGATAAGGGCAGTGGTCAACAATTGATATCATCCCTTCTCCTGTTTCTTGCGCTACGCTATCCCGAATTCCATAGTCACCCCAACCAGAAACCGCAGCCTGATGCCTGCTATCCAAGGCATGTAATTCATTAACATATCTGATTAGGGCATTATCGGCAAGCTGGTTACACTGACTGAATTCAGTTAAAGCAAAAGGAAAAATAATCTGTATCATTTTTCTAAAATTATACAAAAATGATTTAAACTAACAGGAAATGGTTACTTCCAGTAAATCTTATTCTTGGCGAACAATTTTTCCGCATTTAAAATATCCTTGTAGAATTTTTCTTTATCAGTATGTAGCATCGCCAATATGCGCGCCGCGGTTTGCGGACCTATGCCGTGGCCTGCCAGAACTTCCGCGGCTTTCCTGCCGTAGACCATCACCAAATCCGCCGAGCGACGCACGTTCTGCAGGTCTTTCTGCTCTTCGTCATTGAGGGGCTTCTTCTTCGCACGCTTCTTCACCACTTCCGCGGCTGTTATCTGCCGCTTGCGGATAATACCTATAAGACGGCTGTGGCATTTCGGGCAGGACGGCTGCTCGTCGATATCTTTAACGGTCATGATAAGATTATAATCGCCGCAATTGGTGCAAACCAGACGGACGCGGGTTGCAAGCAGACGTTTGCGAAAAGCGTTGAGTATTTCCTTCTCCGGCATCCTTGGCTTCATGACTTCCTTGAACTGGTGGACCAGCGCCAGCTCGCCGAGATAGCTGAGCCCGGGCTTCAGGTGCATCTTCACTTCCCCCTTCCTTATCCGGTCGAGCACCACCGCTGCATTCTCGAGGTCCATCTTTTCCAGGAAGAGCTCGCGCAGCGTCTCCTCATATATCGGCGATTTCGCATAGTTGGCCACTATCTTGTTCATATTTATCTTGTCAAACTTGGCGTCGCGGGATATGACGCCGAAGCGGCGGGCGACGTGCAGGAACCGCCACTTGAACATGGACGAGCGCTCAAGAGCTGACGTCAGAACAGTTTTTATATCCTCAGCCTCTTCCAGCAGCTTAACAACACGGTTGACGTCGACTACCGTCTGCAATATTATCCTGTACGGGTCGTTCTTCATGTTGACAGCCACGCCACTTTCTGCTGATATGACAGCAGCAAGATACCGCCCCAGCGTGTCGTTAACGAGCGAGCCCGCGCAGGTGTGGATGATAATGAAATCCTTGTAGTTCTCGATCAGGATGTTCCTGTTGTCGGGTATCGGGAATGGCTTGTGCTGCTTGATCATGCTTATCATTTCCTTCGCCGAATCGGTGTCTGCGTTGTAGAATTCTTTTATCTGTGCCACGTTCTCTGTTGATGCAAGCTTTCGCAGCTTACCGACTTCCTGAGCTACATCGAAGGCTACTGGAATAAGCTCGCCTTCCCATGAAGGTATGGCCGATTCTATGTCATCCACAGGCTCGACAATAACTTTTCCATTATCCACTTGTATTATTTTCCAGGCACGGCCCGCGCAAATAAACTTGTTGCCCGACTGGCCATGCTCTGCGACGAAAGCCTCATCAAGGCTTCCTATAGGCTCGTTCTCGACTATGGAGATGACTTTGAACTTGACAGACGCCGGTATTGTCGATAGGTTCTCGAAATAAGATGTCCATGTTTTTCTTCTTCTTTTTATCCCAAAAGATTTGCCATCAGGCGCAGGGTTCAGCCATATCATGCGAATGTCAGCCATGAACTTGAGCAGCGCGTCAACCTGCTCCCTTGTTATATCACGGAACATGTAGGAGCCTTTGGATATCTCGAATACCTTCTCCGGCGTCATCTCATATTCATCCAGGCACATGCCAAGTATCTGGCCAGACAGGACATCTAGTGCCATGTCATGCGTCCTTATCTTGTCAAGCCTGCGGCTCGCAGCGTGGCTCGCCACCACACACGACTCAAATATATCCTCTTCGCCGGACAGGATGATGCCCTTGCTGACCTCGTCGATGCGATGCCCTGCTCGGCCGACACGCTGTATCAGGCGCGTGGCTTGTCTTGGCGAAAGGTACTGCACGACAAGATCAATCGAGCCTATGTCTATCCCAAGCTCCAGGGAACTTGTTGCTATCAGCGACTTGAGCTTCTGCTCCTTGAATGCCACTTCGCTCTTGATCCTGCCTTCTTTCGAGAGCGAGCCGTGATGGACCTCCTGCTTCAGCTCCTTGTCAAGCCTCTTCAGTCTTGATGATATGACTTCCGCAGTCTCACGCGTGTTGGTAAATACTATCACGCTCTTGTGGCTCTGGATAAGATCATAAATGCGGCGAAGGCGGGCTGTGGTGCTGACGCCGATGACGAGATCGTCCGCTATCAGCTGGTCCTTGGGCGTAGGTTTCGGCGTCTCCACACGGATGTCATACTTCTTCGAGGACTCCGCCTGCACTATTTTCGTGTCAGCTGACAGAAAGCTAGCAACAATCTCAGGCGAACCGACAGTAGCTGACAGGCCTATGCGCTGGAAGTTTCCCGACAGCTGCTTCAGCCGTTCTAATCCTAATGACAGCTGTACGCCGCGCTTGCTCTCGATAAGCTCATGAATTTCGTCAATTACTACATACTTGACATTCTTCAGATGCTCGCGGAATATCTTCCCTGTCAGAATCGCTTGGAGCGATTCTGGAGTTGTTATCAAAACATGCGGCGGGTTCTCCCTTTGCGCTGCACGCTCTTGCGCAGATGTGTCGCCATGCCTTACGTCTATCTCTAGGTCCAGCTTGTCCGCCCACCAGAACAATCGCGATAAAAGATCCCTGTTGAGCGACTTGAGAGGGGTCACATAAAGAAGCGAGATGGGCTTGCTCTTTTCAAGATGAATTTTATCTAGTAGTGGCAGCATAGCGGTTTCCGTCTTGCCGATCCCTGTTGCTGCTATAATGAGAATATTCTTTCCTGCAAGAATGTCAGGAATCCCGAGCTTTTGAGGGAGCGTCGGCTCAATGAAACCTTTCTTGGCTATCAAAGACCGCATTTTCTCGGAAAAAAGATTGAATACCATATATCTCGCTCACTCCTTCACTTTCAAATCATTTACGCGGCCTATGTCGGTGCCGTCGAGAAGATAGATCTTCGGATTTTTCAGTTTCGAAGCTATCGGCCCGTTGAACGTCCCCCTGTTCACCAGGAAATACCCACACAACTCATTGAATGCCGGCATGATTATGATCGTCTTGCCGCCCAGCCTTCCGCGCACCCAGACGGGCTCGTTGTACGTTGCGCCTACATCGTCGCGGAACTTAACGCAGAGATGGTTGTGGCCTATGACAATAATCCCCTTATCGCTCCTTATCCTGCGATGACCATGGGTGAAAATGTATCCGCCGACCGAGAAGGATTTCTGCACAGAGACCCTCTTGCCATCAACGAGCTTTTCTATGAAACCGTCATGGTTTCCCTTGACAATGATTATTTTCTTGAATTTCAGCAGCTCCAGAAATTCCGGAACCTCGCGCCTTTCCTGCGGGCTTATTCCGGCCGTTTTATGCTTCAGGTCGCCGACTATTATCAGTGACTCAGCTTTGGTGAGTTTCTTCAGACTGTTCAATCTTTCCGCCAGGCGCTTGACCTGGCTTGGCAGCGAGATGCCAGATTTCCACAGGTCTTTGGTTAGTCCTATGTGAACATCCGCCACGACAAGATATCTGCCCACCTTCATTGCAGGCTCGTTTTTCATGAACATTATATGCTAGAGGCTGGAAGATTTAAAATAGCTTGATTTTGGAAAGAACCTGAAGCATAGCCAGATGTTTCTTGTCAATCTGCCGCTTCGATTTCTTTGTTGTCATGCCTGTTATCTTGGCTGATGTTGAATTTTTAATTTCTTCAATCACTACGCGGCTTTTGGAAAATACTTTCGAATCCTTGAGCAACAGCACATTGTATACGCCAGGTATCTGCAACGTGTAGTTCTTCCCGGAGAACTCAAAGTCCTGGCCGAGTATCAATATCTCGCAGCCTTCGCACGCAGTGAGCAGCACGCTGCTGTTAATCTTTTCTATACTCAGCTTCGGACGCCCGAGCACTTCTATTGGCACTATTATGTCCTCTTCTTTGTCCGACTTGAGCCTGACCTTCATCGTGTAGTTACCCGGCTCTGTGCCGTTTTCTATCTTTTTAGCCAGGACAACCAAGCCGCTTGCATTCAGGTCTTTCCTGTTCGCGTCCCACGAGCCTTTGCCATTCCACTCTGACACAGGCTTGTTTCCGCTGTAAACGTACGAGTATATCGAAAAGCTGCTGGCAGATACATTTACAATAGTTTCGAAAGGCTCATTGACGTAAACCTTGGATGGGTATGACAGAAGTTCCATACTCTTTTTTGGATCAGAAGCACCGGTGCTACCTGAATTGCTTGGACTGCTTTCTGAACTGCTGCCAAGTGCGCTACGTGCTTGGAAGCCTTTTACAACAATGAGCTTCTCGGCTGAGTTATCAGACACATTGTCCTGGCAGCCTGTCCTGAGCACGGCTTTTATCTTGTACGCTTCTGTTCCTGTTATGCTGTCCGGCGTCCACTGACGGTCAACTGACTTGTAGCACGAGAATTCCTGGGTTGTATTTAATTTTGCCTTGACGTAAGATCCGAAAAGGTCCTCGATCCAGTATTCGACATCCACCGATGTCTCGTTGCACATGCTGTCAGCAAGAAGCAGCCTGTATTCGAGCGTTGCGGTGCCGTTAGCAATGCTTTCTGAAGATATCGAAACTGACGTGTTGCACTGCTTCTGCGCTTCGCTTGCCGCAACTGTCCTGCAGACATCATTGTTTGACAGGTTTGCGTCGCTGAATGACAGATTTGATACGTAGCCGCATATCGTGTAGTTGCCAGCAGCAGCCGGCGCCCAGCTGCCCGCCTCCATAGAGCAGCCTACCTCTCTAGAAAATGAGCCGGTTACAGAAGAAGGTGTTATATTGTATGATACTGTTACATTGTCTAAAGTTGTGCATGTTTTGTTGTCTATATCTATTTTGAATAATGATGTGTATGTCTGATTTACAGTCGCGTTTTCTATATAAACAGACAGTCTTACATCAGTAATATTTACAGTTGCATTGACAATCGCATTCGCCCCATTATTAGCTGCACCGGGCGTCGGGTCACACTCTACAAATCCCCGGCAAAGGGCTTTCCCATTACCGTTGGCACCATAAGAACTTTCATAGAATATTATGTCTTCCTTGATGCCATTGCTAAGGTTCAGCGTATCGTTGGTATTTCTAAGGCTGATGGACAACTCGATTATCGTATAGTTGAACTCACCCAACAATCCATTGTTATTTCCCCATACCGACTCGAAGCTGCTGTTGCCTGTTAATCTATTAGTTATCACCAGATAACTTCCGTCTGGCATGGAATTGTTCCCCAGCGGCTGACTATCGAATGTCCAACCGGATGTATCGGTATTGGTTCCGTTATTGTATATCTCAACCCATTCACACAGGTCGTTGGAGCAGTTGGGGTTGTACATTATCTCACTCACTTGGAGATTCCATATTGGTTTTGGCAGGAAAAATAGAACAACTATGGCTATTAGCAAGAATTTACCATACATAAAGATACGGGGAGGAGGGTTTTTAAGAGTTATCTATGTAATTATAGTTAGTTGGTGATGAGGCTCACCGTTAAACGCCGAAAGGCTGATAGCTTCTAATTCTTCGGAGGTGAGCCATCTGAAAAGATCCTACAGATTATACGTGTATGAAATCTTTGAAAATCTTGGCAGAATAGAAGAGATTTGCGCGTCTGTATCCTTTTATTTCTCAAAGATTTATGACTTAGAGAAGAATTTCGGCAATAGGAGCAAGTACGCGACGATATCAAGACAGACCGTATTTTTGGCTATCCAAAGGTCAAATTCTATGATGCTTGAAATAATAAGAAAGATGGAAATTGTTCGACAGAATAAAATAATTAAAACAGACAATATAGAGCCATTAATTTCGGAAATTCACGACAGGATAGAATCGATAAAAAAATCTTACAGCCAAGAGAAGTATGAAGGCATTGTAAAACAACTGGGAGAAATAGGAGACAAGTGCAATGAAACTAAAATTGTATTTCAAGAACTCTTGAAGTGATTTGTACGATTTTCCGCCCAGTCAATATTGTTTTCCCATATTAATTATCTCTGAGACTTGTAGGGAAACAACTGGCTGGGCAAGCAGCAGCAAAACCGGCAAAATCAGCCATTTGGCATGCATTAATCTTTCAAAATGAGTGCTTATAAAATTAGCTCTGATCAGCAAATTATCTGGTCGCTATTTCCCGGCGCTGTCACCCTTATCGTGCTGCTGCCTGAGCATACAGCTGCAGTTGACGAGCATGCGAATACAGAACCTGCGGCCTGCGGCACGCTTGGGCAATTACCACTCGTAGTTGCCGTGCCATTGACAAATATGGCGACTGCACTGGCCGGAATGCTCTGGCTGCCCGTATTCCTGAGATTTACCGCCGTGCCGGCTGCGCTTTCTATCCTGATCTTTTGCGCCTGCTGGCTCAGCTGCTGCTGAAGCTGTGTGTCCGTGCTGTCCGTTGCCGTCTGCGCAACCCTCTGGAACCAGACGAAGGCGAAGCCCACCATCGATATCGTGATAAGTAACAGCAAAATTATAGCAATCACGGGTGTAATACCTTTCATTAAGCTCACTCTATTATTTCTTTTGTCGGCAAGTGGTATATAAAGCTTAATTCAGAAAATTGAATTAAGCTTGTACAGGAGAATGCAACCGAATAAAACAGCATTCGCATGTCAACAACCTTGAAGTCAAACAACACTTAGCAATTCCTCAACCTCATCATTTTCTGATACCTGCAAAGCCCCGAAAGGGCATCGGCAGCTGTTTCCGGGGATGAGTAAGTCGGGACACCTTTCTCCTCCAACATCTTCCTGTGCAGGCTGGTATACTCCCCGCCCGCCATGCAGACCAATATCGGCTTCTTGAAACGTTTTGCGGACGCAATGACGTCAACAATCTCGGAATCCAGCGAGGATATCTGCATCAGAAGTATGGCAAGCACAGCGTCAACATTATCATCGTTCAGCACAAGCGGAAGAACGGATTTGTAGCGTGCCGTGTCCGCGTCGCCTGTCAGGTCCAGCGGGTTTGATACCGAAGCATAGAGCGGCACATGAGCTTTCACCTGATTTGCCGTCTTGTCTGACAGCTTGGACAGGCGCAAACCGCCCTGGATAAGCGCATCGGCTGCCAATATTCCGAATCCGCCGCCGTCTGTTATCACGTGCACCCGATTGTTCCTTGGGATCGGCTGGCTGAAAGCTTTTGCAAGGCCGAAAAGCTTTTCAGAATCCGTTTCAAGGGCGCCGCACTGCCGCAACATGCCGCTGAAGATGCCGGCTTCGCCCGCCATAGAGGCTGTGTGCGAGGCTACCGCCTTTTTTGTCTGGCTGGTCTTGCCGGCCTTGACAACTATTACCGGCTTGGTAGAAACCTTGAGCTTCTCATAAAGCATGCGATAATCCTTCGAGCCTTCGACGTACATGCAAATCGTCTTTGTCTTCTCATCGTCTAGCAGGTAATTCAGCATGTCCGTCTCGTTGACGTCAACCATGTTTCCGAGCGAGACGAACTTGGAAATGCCTATCCCCTCAAAGGAAGCCGAGTCCAGAGCGGCGGAGCCGAATGCCCCCGACTGGGAGACAAAGGCGATATTTCCCTGGCGCGGGCGCTGCTGGCGATGACGGAGGTTGAATACGGTGTCCACGCCAGAATAAGCGTCATACAGCCCGATAACATTCGGGCCGATTATTCGCATGTCCCCCCTTGCTCTTTTTATGGCCTCCTCGCCTTCTGCATTGCCCGCCTCTGCAAAGCCGGATGTGATTATGACAGCCGCCTTGACGCCCTTTTCCCTGCATTCCACAACTGACTGCAGTACAGACTTGGCAGGCACAACTATGACGGCCAGGTCGACAGAGCCTCCGACGTCCTTGATGCTCCTGTAACATTTCTTGCCAAGGACTTCGCCGGCATTCGGATTTACGGGAAAGACCTTCTTTTCCAGAAGGTTCCTGAATATTATGTGCCCGAACTTTTTCGGATTGCGGGATGCACCGATGACGGCAATGCTCTTTGGGTTGAAGAAGCTGTCCAAATCAGAGCCCATGCAAAGTAATTGACCCGTGCTGTATAAATCTATTATTTCTTGGATGATAGTCCTCTTAACCGTCCAGGAGAAATAGGAACTCCTCCTCCATAATGTATATGAAAGCTTTGTTGTATACCTATCTTGCATCGTGGATATACTTTCCTAAGCTCCTTGTAGAATCTATAAGCCCGTTCCGGTGAATCCGCCGTTACGCTTCTTCTTACTGCGCTGCCGGTCTTCCAGTACTCTGTCGCCCTTAATTTGTATTCGATCTCAATATACGCGCAATGTTCTACACCTTCGGTCAAAATTGGCGGAAGATGATTTTTTGGAATATTTTTAAGGCCCCTCAGTTTCATGCATATGCCTATTTTCAAAATCTTCTTAAGCTAAGAACCAGCCAGACACAACTTACAATAATCTCCCGTCGCCGAGCATCTTCCAGCTCCTGTTGACGTGTTCCTGGACAGACTGGACCTTGTCAGAAGGTATCTGGAACTTTTTCTGTACATGGTTGAAGCTCTCGACGGGCTCCAGCCTGTTTGGGCGCTTGGTGATAGTGACTACACTGTTTTCCACTTCGAAAAGCGGCCAAAGGCCCGTCTCGACTGCCACACGCCCGACTTCTATTGTGTTGGAAGGCTCGTATCCCCACGATTCCGGGGAAGGGCACAGGACTTCAATGAAACGGAAGCCTGCCATGGCATGCGCCTTCTTCAGTTTCACAATATAATCTTCGGGATGAGCCACGCTTGCGGTGGCCGCATAGCTTGCCGAGCCTGCCACGTGCCTGCATAGCGCCCTTTCGCTCTTGTAGTTCATTGCATTGTAGCCGAAGTCATTCGCACAGACATAAAGGACGTCTTCCTTTACGTTTGCAATCGATGCGAGATTCATCGCAGTCGCACCATCGCCCGCGAAAGCGACCACTTTCGTGCCGGGCTTCTTTTCCATGCCTTTTTCGCCTCTGGACGACGCATTCTGCGTCATGCCGCTTTGAGAAACGCCGCGCGCGACCGATGCCGCATTAGGACCGGCATGAACGAAAGGCATTCCATTGATGAAAGGGGTCATGGTCCCTGTGGAATTGACAAGAATTATATTGTCAAGCGTCTGGAGCAGCAGCTTCAGGGCAAGCATCGAGCCGGATCCCGGCGGGCCGTCCCCGAAATTCTTTAGCGGCTTAAGCTCGCTCACGTTGACGTCAATGGGCATTTTCTCATCTTGTTCTGCAAAGCTTATAAGCACTTTATTGATATTTTTACCATTATGTATGGCTCGAGAAGAACGCCGACTTTACAACCTCTTCCCAAGATTAGCCGGGCTGATTCTATTTTCTAAACTTTATAAGCAGACCGCTCGTGTACATCAGAACAAGTCCGAGAAGCACCAAAAACATCTCATTGTTAAGAAGCGGCACGCTGTCCATTATACTTGACAGGCCGCGCCAGAACAGTATGAACCCGAAGACGCCTATTATCGCAAGAAGCACGCGTTCCGTATGGTTGAGCTCGTATCGCTTTACCCGGTGATGAACACTTTTCTTTGCCTTTGCCATTGAAATTACAATTGACTTGCAGCGTATTTATACTTTTGGAACTATCATACTCGGGTGGCGATGAGAAGATCGTCCCAGTGGGATGAGACAATGACGTACGAAGTACGTCGTCCAGTCAGATGACCATACGGGTAGCTTTTGAGCCATCCAATCCTTTTCTTTGTCAAAGAAAGCCGTTTATGAAAAAGAAACATATTAAGATACGGAACATATTATTTCTATGCCAATGAGACGCGGCCGGCAACTCTACAGCAAGAAGTATGACGAGGCGATGGAGCTGCACAAGGAAGGGAAGAGCATCAACGAGATAGCCACTTCATTGGGCGTTTCTTATTCTGCTGCCTACCACTGGATAAAGGGACTGAGGAAGCCGGAGCCTGGAAACGTAAATGAATTCGAGAGCTATTTCAGGGAAAACGGTCCCATGCCTGCCATAGAAATCGAGAAGAAATTCCAGAAACACAACGAGCTGTTCCTGATGAGCAACAAGCGCGGCATGAAGGTAAGACGGAAAGTTCTTCAGCGACGCTTTGCAGGCTACGCTACATGGTATTATATGGAAGGCCAGGAAGCATTGCTTGACAAACGCCTTGAGGAACTGTTTTCCAAGATAAAAGACGTCAGGGAGAAGTTAAAGGATGAAATGTTCAAGTGAATTTTCAACACTTTAAAAAGTTATAGATCTTCCTTTTAAATGTGTCTAATCACCTCGCAAGGTACAGCGCAAGATTTGGAAATCATCCAAAGATAACAGCAGCCGCGGCAAACGCAGATAGTTACTGGTCAACCGATTTGATTAGAAGACTCGACCTCATTTTTACAGACAGAAATTATGCTTCTGCCTTTTTTGATTCCATAAGCACCGAAATGCTGGCATCTATGATGCGTTTTCCGCCGCCGGCAACAGAACCGTTTAAATTATTGCATGACATGTGTTTGCTTCCGACACCTGAAATATGGGCGGCTGCACAGGAAGCCGGCGCAGATGAATTGTTCAAATCCGCGCAGGCTGGCATAGAAGCCGGAAGGTTTGATTATGCCAACCCGCTTCATGTTGAACTGGAATACACACGTCATAAGGCCAGCGAGCGCGAAAGAGGATACATGCCATTTTCGTTTGACCATTTCATACAGCTTCCATGGTTGGGTGACAGGAATTTGATAATGACCGACAGCGTTTATGCACAGGTCGAGGAGACGGCAAAACAGGCTGCCGAGGTTTTCAAATATATTTCAACCAGACAAAATGGCAATCCACTACTTGTTATCGGAAATAAAAGATATGGCAGCTACTTTGTCGTCAGACCGATAGAAGAACGCCTGACAAAAGAAGGGGTAAGCGTAGTCCACGAGTATGTAACTTCATTCAACTACGGGTATCCACAAGGCTTTTCGGCATTCGGAGGGCCGACCAATGAAGTCATGAGATGGATAAACGACAACGGTCCTGATGTTATTGTTGTTGACGGGACAAAAAATGCAGAGAGCAACGGTCGCGCAAGATTCCCCGCGTCATTCTGGGGTTATATCAATGCCTTTGAGCTGTATAATTC
>Ga0209542_10016353_pt1 | contig 12318 bp, 14 predicted proteins | sample RifCSPhighO2_01_FD_184028 | JGI IMG/M metagenome (GOLD analysis project Ga0209542, IMG submission 184028) | Soil microbial communities from Rifle, Colorado - Rifle CSP2_plank highO2_0.1 (SPAdes) (version 2) | ecosystem: Environmental > Terrestrial > Deep subsurface > Rock core/Sediment ...
TGCGACACACCGAGGCAAATCATGGGCTGGCGCTCCTTATCAATGGGCCGCGCCGCGTAGGGAAGACGACGATCATTAATCAGGTTATCAAGTGTCTCATCGAGGACAAAAAAGTGCCAACCAATCGTATTTTGTTTTTCTCACTCGACGACCCGTTGATTCAGCAGTTGCCGCAGAAGGACCAAGGCGCGCTGTTTGAAGCCCTATTGGCACAATGGGCGCAGGTTGCCGGTACGGCACTCCGTACTTCACCGCACACGCTCTACTGCTTCTTGGACGAGGTGCAGCGCTTGCCGCGTTGGGAGTTGTATATCAAGCGGTACATCGATCTGCGATATCCGATTCGCTTTGTCATATCCGGGTCGGCTTCGCACACCATCTTTAGAAAATCGCTTGAGAGCCTGCTCGGGCGGTTGGTGGACATGTCACTGCCCCCCTTCACGTTCCGGGAGTTTGTCCGATTCCATCACCCGGAGCATGCAGATTTTCTAGTGCATCTAGCCCAAGGCATGTTCGACCTAGGAGACGCCTCGTCGGTCGTGGCCTTCAATCGGCTCTTGGGAGAACACATTCCATCGTCTGATGTCGCTCTTTGGAATCAGTATGCTGACGATTACGCCCAAAAGGGCGGCTTCCCGCAATTGTGGTTGATGCCGACTCCTGCGGAGCGGTCGTCATTCATTGACCAGCAGTTCGTCGAGCGTGTAACGCTTGAGGACTTGCGACTCGTTAAAGAAATTCGGCGGCCGGAGATATTCCACCAATTTCTGCGGTATGCCTTTGCCCGCACTGGTCAGGAATACAATCTGGAAGAACTGGCCTCGCTCATTCACACAACCCGAGTAACGCTCACGGAAGCTCTACCGCTCCTCTTGCAGACGGAGCTTATCCGCAAGGTCGAGCGCTTTACTGGCAAGCCAGTGCGATTGCGTTCAACGCATGCGAAACTGTATGCGGCTGACCCCATTCTTATGCAAGCTATCACGAAGGTCTCTACTTCGCTCGAAGGTGAGAAGCGCGGCATGATTGCAGAAACGCTTGCACACAATGCCATCCGCTCATTCCCCGGCGTGTCCGACATTTCCTATTTTAGAGAGCCAAGCGGTAAGCAAGAGATTGACTTCATTGCTCGCGTTGGGAGCCGGACGGTGCCAATTGAGGTTGCCTACCACAACAAGCTCGACAGCAAGCATCGCGAGACGTTGCGCTCGTTCGTCGAGGCGAACGGCGCATCGCGCGGGTTTGGTATCTTGGTAACGAAGGGAGAATGGCATACCGACCTGCCAATTATCGAGATGCCACTACCGCTCTTCCTCCTTGCCGCCTGATTATGAAATGCGAGCCTGTTTTTTTTCAAAAAGTGGCAGTACTAGCCTTTTTGGGAAATCAGGGAAAACCAAAGACAAAGGATTATGAGTTCGTTGCCGCACTTATCATTCATCGTTTTTGCGAAAAGCGGTGGGGCAAGGATTGCTGGATTGGTTTTCGAATAAGACCAGAACTTTCAAATTCTCTGCCGGATTACAATTCTGAACGTGAGATTGGCCTAGCAGAGATCGTCAAGTTTTTTCATGGAGGCATTGACGAGGATAGCCCCGTAGATTTCTTTATTGCAAAAAGAGCCAGCCTTACTAAAGCTCAAGGAATGGCCTTTCAAGTTAAACGGTTCGGGATAGGGAGGGATAAGAAAGATACCGATGAAATTATTGCTTATCTCAATTCTTTCTCAAAGAAATATAGTAAAGCAAACACCAATCTTTTAGTTTGTTTAGATGACTGGGTGAGTATAGATATGAAAAAGTTATACGCCGGAGTTAATATAACTAATTTTCCGTTCAACAGGATAATGTTTACGTGGGTGTCTAACGACATGGCCCATCTTAGAGAGGTGTATCCGCAAGGCGGTGAAGAAAAGTATCCAATGACTGATTTGTTCACAGTCTGTTAACAACATGCTCTACCCAACAAAAAAACTAGAGAAGGTTTGCGATGCCTTTGCGGATGGTGATTGGATTGAGACGAAGGATCAGTCTGATGACGGAATACGTCTCATACAAACAGGAAATGTTGGCGAAGGGGTCTTTCTTGCTAAAGATGGACGTGCTCGCTATGTGAGCGAAGAGACTTTTGCGCGACTGAATTGCACCGAGATTTTTCCTGACGATTTGCTTATATCGCGTTTGCCTGATCCCATTGGCCGAGCGTGTATTTTGCCCGAACTGCCGACTAGGATGATTACCGCTGTTGACTGCACGATTGTGCGTACGGACCCCAAGAAACTACTTCCTAAATTCCTTTTGTTTTATACAAACAGCACTGACTATCATGACCAACTTACAAAATATCTTAGCGGAACGACCCGCACTCGCATTAGTCGTGGCAATTTAGCAAAAATTGAAATTCCGGTGCCGCCGGTGGGGGAACAGAGGAGGATAGTGGAGAGGCTAGAGAAGCAGTTTGCAAAGATTGACGAGGCCGCGCGCTTGCGGGTACAGAACCAGGCGGCCACGGCCGCCCTCCTCCCCGCCGCCCTCCACGAGATTTTCTCCCAGGCTGAATCAAGGGGGTGGGACGAAAAGACGCTTCCGGAAATATCCGAGAACCTGGATTCGAAAAGAAAACCAATAACGAAGTCAGCTCGTAAACTCGGGCCATATCCATACTATGGTGCTTCTGGAATCGTAGATAGTGTCGCTGGGTATATTTTTGACGAAGATATTTTATTGATATCGGAAGATGGGGCCAATCTGCTTGCACGAAGTACTCCAATTGCCTTCTCTGTGTCGGGGAAAGTCTGGGTCAACAATCATGCTCATGTCCTGAAATTTATGGAGCCCGTAACTCAAAGACTTGTGGAGTATTTTTTGAATTCCATTGACTTGCGCCCCTATATTTCTGGCTCAGCGCAACCAAAACTAAATCAAGGGAAAATGAACAAAATAAAAATTCCTCTACCGTCCCTCGCAGAACAGAAGGCGATTGTGAAGAAGCTCGATGCCTTGAGCGAGAAGGTCAATGCCCTACAAGGGCTCCAGGGGGCCCAAGCCGCCGACCTCAAAGCCCTCAAGCAATCCATCCTCCACGAGGCGTTTAGGTAGGGTAAAATGATGGCATGACCGACGAGGAGACCCGGATTGAAGCGCAAGCATTCGAATTTGTAAGAAGCAACAAGAAATTCTTGCTCGAGAAATTCTGCCCGGCGGCTATCTGCCACCCCGTAACTAACCCAGTATCTCTCTTCATGGCTGGCTCGCCTGGGGCTGGGAAGACTGAGGTCTCAAAGGCCCTCATTAAGAAATTTAAGGATATACCGATACGAATTGATGCTGATGAGATACGGGCTACCTGTCCTGGCTACACAGGCACGAACGCACACCTATTCCAAAAAGCGGCTAACAAGGGTGTCAACACGCTCTACGATTATGCTCTCAATAACAACATCAACTGCATCGTGGATGGCACATTTGCGTATGCTGGTGCTGACGGGAATATAGAACGATCTTTGAAACGTGGGAGGCGAGTTGAGATTTGGTTTGTCTACCAGGACCCACTCCGCGCCTGGGAGCTCACCAAGGCTCGAGAAGTACGCGAGACACGCAGGGTTTCTAAGGACATCTTCATCAAAGGTTTCTTCGACTCGCGAGATAATGCTCGTGCGGCGAAGGGGCATTTCGGGGAGCGCATTGAGCTCAATATCCTCATCAAAGACTACGAAAAAGAGGATGAAGATTTACGCCTTAATGTCCCCGCCGGCGAGCTTGACCGTCTAGCAGACGGCCGCTACTCTAGAGATGAGTTACAGCGAATACTACTATGACTAAGCTAATACAAGGATTCCTAGCTACATTGGGGGTTGGAGAGCCCCGGAGAAACAGCGATTTCTCTGACTTTTTTACCAAACCCGCAGGAGACAAGGCGAAGGTCATCCGTCAAGTGTTGCGTGAGGCTAACGAGGAGCAACGCAAGGTGGTCCGCGAGTATCGCGAACAAGGGGCGCCCTAACCGCCGACCTCAAAGCCCTCAAGCCTGCCTGCGCAGGCAGGCAATCCATCCTCCACGAGGCATTTACTAATTCAGATGTGTAACCGGAGAGACACCGCGCTCTTTTTCATGCTATGGTATCGCCTATGAGCAAACCTGTCCTCCTGACTGGTATCAAGCCCACCGGCCAACTCCATATCGGCAACTACTTTGGTGCCATGCGCCCCAAAGTGGCGCTTCAGGACGAGTACAAGAGCTACATCTTCGTACCTGATTACCATGCGCTCACCTCGAACCACTCCCAGCACCATCCGGAGGAGGTACGCGCGGCGATTAAACACATTGTGCTTGGCTACTTGGCTGTAGGCATCGACCCGGAGAAGGCCGTCCTCTATCAGCAGTCACATGTCCCAGCGCATACCGAGCTGGCGTGGATATTCAACTGCATCACAACCATGCCGTACCTCATGCGCGCGCACGCTTTCAAAGATGCCGAGGCGAAGAATAAAGAAATCAGCGTGGGGGTCTTCGGCTATCCGATGCTCATGGCTGCAGACATCCTCCTCTACGACGCCGAGGTGGTCCCAGTGGGGAAGGACCAGCAGCAGCATGTAGAGATAGCCCGCGATACAGCGCAGAAGTTTAATAATCTCTACGGCAATATATTCACGCTGCCTAAAGCGCTTATCCAAGAGGAGACCGGTGTCGTCCCTGGCACCGACGGACGCAAGATGAGCAAGAGCTATGGCAACACTATTCCGCTCTTCGGGACCAAGGACGATATCGTGAAAGCCGTGATGAGCATCGTCACCGACTCAAGCGGCGAGCGGCCCGAGAATGTATATGCCATCCACAAACTGGTCCGCAGTCCCGAGGAACTCGAGGGAATATATGATAGTAACCGCGGCAATTACAAAGCGCTCAAAGAGGCACTTATCGAAGACCTCGATCGCTACTTCGCTCCCATTCGCACCAAGTACCAAGAGCTCGAGCAGGACCCAAATATCGTCGCCCAGGTACTCGAAAAGGGCGGGGCAGAGGCTCGAGAAGTCAGCGAGGCCAAAATGGCCAAAGTGCGCGTTGCCATCGGCGTTGCATAAAGATAGAGGGTGTGGTATAAAGTATCTAGACGGCAATCCAGCCGAGAGGAGGTGGTTGATGGATTTGAAAGATATTCCTGAAGTCGGTGGTATCACTGGAGACGGTGATTACGCCTACTTTGTCCTGCGCACCTATGGTGATGGGCAGCGGATGATTGTCCGCTGCTGGCCCCACGGCTCGCCTGAGCCGGACCCCTATGACGAACCGGGCATTGATCCGGCGAGGGTCTCCTTCGCTATCTTAGGCGGCGGGGTGCTGTCTGTCAGCACCGACCGTACCGGAATCGTCGTTGGCGGCTCAAGTCGGACCCACGGCCGCGAGCCAGACCGAGAAGCAACTGCTAATATGTTGCGGCGCGCATTCCCAGACCGCATCGTCGAAATCCTCTGATCCAACCCACGCGGCCGAGCCCTTACCCAAGGGCCCGGCCGCTTCACGTTGTATGGTATCGTATGGCCATATGGAGCGGACACTTATTGGGGATCTGGGGCAGCATATCGGCAAGGAGGTCACCATCTGCGGGTGGGTAGATGTCCGCCGTGACCACGGTAAGCTCGTCTTCCTCGATATTCGTGACGGGTCGGGCAAGGTGCAGGTGGTGGCGCTCCCGAACCATCCGGAGGCTGTAGCGGCCGCGCAGGAGCTCCGCGGCGAGTGGGCCGTCTCTATCGAGGGCACGGTGAACGAGCGGCCCGAGAAGATGCGCACCGAAGGCGCTAACGGCAACGTCGAGATTGAAGCCACAAGCGTCACGGCGCTCTCACGCGCCGCCGAGCTACCATTTGAGAAGGACGCCGAGGTCAATCTTGATACGCTCTTTGACTATCGGCCACTCACGCTTAGAAGCGAGCGCAGCCGCGACATATTTAAAGTGCAGGCAGCAATCGTCGAGGCATACCGTGCCTCACTACGCCGGCAGAGCTTTACCGAGTTTCAGGCGCCCGCACTCGTAGGCGGCGATGCCGAGGGCGGCGCAATGGCCTTCAAGGTCGAGTACTACTACGACAAGACGGCGTATCTGGCCACCTCGCCCCAATTTTATAAACAGATTATGGTCGGGCCCTTTGAACGCGCCTTCACCATCGCCAAGATATTTCGCGCCGAGAAGAGTGCGACCACTCGCCACCTCTCCGAGCTCACCCAGATGGACTTCGAGATGGGCTTCATTAAGGACCATCTTGATGTGATGGCCGTGCTCGAGACTACCGTGCGTGATACTGTGAACGCTGTTGTTGAACAGTATGCCGATGTCTTCGCCCGCTTTAACACCACCGTGCCAAAGCTCGGAGAGAAGTTCCCAATCCTCACCCTGCGCGAAGCGCAGAAAATCTTGGGCGTCGCCGAAGACCCTGACCTTGAGCCAGAGCATGAGCGCGAGATATGTAAGTGGGCCTTGGAGCAGGAGGGGAGCGACTTCGTCTTCATTACGCACTTCCCAACCTCTAAGCGCGCCTTCTACACCTATGCCGACCCCGCTGACCCGACCTTTAGCAAGAGCTTCGACCTCCTCTTCCGCGGGCTTGAAATAAACAGCGGGAGCCAGCGCATCCACGATTACAACGAGATGGTAGCGAAGCTCGAGAGCCGCGGACTCGACCCCAAGCTCTTCAGCTTCTACCTCCAAGCGTTCAAATATGGCATGCCGCCCCACGGCGGGAGCTCGACCGGGCTTGAGCGCTTCACTGCGCGTATGCTCGAGCTACCTAACGTAAAGGAGGCCTCCGCCTTCCCCCGCGACCTTAACCGCATTGACTCGCTCCTGCACGAGTCTCCGATAGAAGGCGATGCCGCTTGACTACCACATCAAGACCGAGAGTTACGAAGGCCCGCTTGAGGTCGTCCTCGACCTGATAGAGGCGCGGAAGCTCCTCGTGAACGACCTTGCGCTCTCCAGCATTACCGAGGATTTCGTGCAGTATGTGCGCGCGCAGGAGGCCTTCCCGGTTGAGCAGACCGCCGAGTTCATCCAGATTGCGGCGATGCTTCTGCTCATCAAGTCCAAGTCTTTACTGCCCGACCTCGCCTTGACCGAAGAAGAGCAGGGTGATGTGGAGGACTTGAAGCGCCGACTTGAAGCGTATGCCAAGGTGCGCGAGGCCGCGGCCGAGCTTGGGCGTATCTACGGCAAGGCGGTGATGTATCCGGCCGGCGAGCGCCCTCCCGAACCCTTCTTCGCCCCCTCCAAGGACCTCACCGCCCTCGCGCTAAGCGAGGCACTCGCGCGCGTGCTTGCCGCACGCGAGGTGGTAGAGGAGTTGCCCGAGAAGCGGGTCAAGCCGATGGTGACCATTGAAGAGATGATGGACCAGCTAGCCAAGCGGGTACAGAGCGCCATGACGCTTTCGTTTAAAGACTTCGCGGGCTCCAAAGGTGAGAAGGTGGATATCATCGTCTCCTTCCTCGCTCTCCTCGAGCTCGTCAAGCAAGGGGCGGTAGGCGTCGAGCAATTCGGCACGCACGGCGACATCCGCATCTCCCACACTACCCCCTCCGCCCTCCCGCATTACGGCTAAGAATTAGAATGGATTGCGTGACATTTCAAGTATTGTCACAGAGATAGCACGCGAATCATGCACAGGAAATTTCTTCAGTTGCCGGTCGACGCTCGGGTCAACCTGCAAATCCCATTTTTCTTGCGAATTCATCGGCACTAAGTGTGTTGCCCTCCCTAAAGTTTTTTTCTGCTCGACGAAGATCATTAATTTGGGCTTTGGTGGGGGTAAACTCTTTTACAAATCCGAGTTTTTTGTACACAACAAAATCCTCGTACTCATCACGAGGTACCATAACAAAACCTTTTTTCCATCTTTTTCATAAGAATCGCGGTGGTCATGGCTGTAGTATACCATAAACTGTATCCTCGGCACCCACGGCGACATCCGCATCTCTCACACGGCCTCCTCACGCCGTTCCGCATTATGGCTAAACATCTTCTGTTGTCCAAACCAGGTTTGGACAGACTTATGCACTTGGGCGTAGTATTTAATATGACGACCGCCATCTTATCGTATACACATTTTATCCACTAAAATGACCGGTCGGCTAAATTAGCGGTTAAGGGTAAAAAAGCGAAACCGTCCTCCAACGGCTCGCGTTGTGGACGGCTTGGGCAAGCTCTATTTTGTTTTGGGGAAGAGCTTGCCCCAATTTTTGACGACCATGTAAATTGACCGCCCGACGGTGGCCGCCAATATGGCGGCAAGCAAGGCAAACTCCCAGAACAGGAGGTTCTCGCCGAAAATGGATAGTAAATAAGACATGGAAACTCCTTTCAAGGACTATTCTGGAGGAAGGCCAAATCTGCTACTTATATAGCACGGTATCATTGTATTTGTCAAGTATCCCCAGGACGGCGGGTTGTGGGGGAGGGGAGGGCGGACTACAATAGCCTAGATGCTTACCCCTCCGGCCGCCGCGCTTGCTGTCCTGTTTGCTGCAGGAGAGCCATTGTCAAAGAAAGAGCTGGCCGGGCTGCTCGAGGTCAAGGTAGAGAATCTGGAGACTATTCTCGGCGTACTACGCAAGACGGTGGAGGTGGCCGGGCTTGCCCTGATTGAGGCGGGGGAGGAGGTGGAGCTACGCACCAGCCCGGAGGCCGCCTCGCTCGTGCAGAAGCTCTGGGAAGGGGAGCGTAGCCGTGACTTGGGCAAGGCGAGTCTCGAGACGCTGGCGGTAGTCGCGTACCAGGCCGGTGCGACCCGCGGCGAGATTGACTGGGTACGGGGCGTGAACTCCTCGGCCTCGCTACGCACCCTGCTCTTGCGCGGCCTCGTTGAGGGGAGCGAAGACCCGGCCGACAAGCGCCGTATCCGCTACACGCTCACGAGCGAGGCTTTGGCGCACCTCGGGCTCTCGAAGGCGAGCGAACTCCCGCGCTACGCCGAGCTCGCCCGTGAGACCCGAACCCATGCTAGGACATCGGATGTCGCTACGACATCCGATGTCCGAAATACCGTATGACGATGACCACCCCAGAGTTGGCAGAGCTCGCGAAGCGCACACGCTCGATGCGCGAGGCAGGGATTGCCCTCCTACTCGCCTCGGGCATCCTCGCGCTCTTCCTCCTCTTCCCGCTTGACTCCGGGACAAGCCCGAGCGCTCCGGTGGCAATGGCTACCACAACCCCCGTCGCACCGTTCCCTGTGACACCGGTTGAGGCTACTGCCGCTATTGTTTATGACCTCGCCACGAGCGAGACCCTCTATGAGAAGAATGCGAATGTTCAGCTCCCGCTCGCCTCACTCACCAAGCTCCTCACCGTATACGCGGCCCTCGTCCACCTGCCAGCCTCGACCCCCATTACCATCTCATCCGAGGCGTCTCTTACCGAGGCGCCACGCGCCTTCAAGGCCGGAGAGACCTTCGCACTTGGAGACCTGGCGAAGATTACCCTCACCGCCTCGCTTAACGATGGCGCAGTGGCTATCGTTGAGGCCGCTTCGGCGGCGGCACATCACTCCACAAGCGACACGCTTGCCGGAGCCGCTGCGGCGCTCGACCTGGCAGAAACCTATGCGCTGAATGGCAATGGCCTCGACGTGAACACCGCCATCGCGGGCAGTTATGGCTCTGCCCGCGACATCGCGCGGCTTGCCGGAGCGCTCGCCGCGCGAGCCCCTGACATAGCGCTTGCCACCACGTATCCGGAGGCCCGTGCGACCTCGGCGGACGGGACAATCTACCGTGTTAAAAACACGGACCCAATAGTAGGGGAGGTGCCGCGCCTCCTTTTGTCAAAGACCGGGTACACAAGCCTCGCCGGCGGTAACCTCGCACTCGTCTTCGACGCGGCGATAGGGCACCCCATCGCTGTCGTCGTACTCGGGTCTTCAAAAGGCTCACGATTTACTGACGGTATGGCGCTTGTGACCGCTGCGCTCACGCACTTCGCCACGGTGCCGCTACGTTAGTCTCCTATGCTCGATATCGCGGTCAAAGTACTCATTCCCTCCGTTATGGCCTTCGCGCTTGGGATAGCGTTCGCGCCTTTCCTTGCGGGCCTCCTCTACCGCAAGCAGATGTGGAAGAAGCGTTCGGGCAAGGAGGCGGGGTTCGGTGGGGGCGGTACGCCCATCTTTAATGAACTCCACAAAGAGCGCGAAGTATCCACTCCGAGGATGGGCGGCATTCTGATATGGAGCTCGGTGCTCGCTACCGCGCTCCTCCTCTGGACGCTCGCCCAAACCCTCGACACCTACTGGCCCACGTTTGACTTCGTCAACCGGCGCGAGACCTGGCTCCCGCTCTTCGCGCTTGCGGCAGGGGCGGCCGCGGGGCTCATTGACGACTTCCTCGAGATTACCGAAGGCAAGGATGGGCTCTCGCTTCCACGACGCCTCGCCATAGTTGGGACTATCGGGCTCATCGCAGGGTGGTGGTTCTATGCCAAGCTCGGCGTGGTCGCCCTCGGCATACCGTTTGGCGCGCCACTGGTGCTTGGCGTGCTTATTGTGCCGTTCTTTGCACTCGTCACGCTTGCTATCTACGCAGGCGGCACCATTGACGGCATTGACGGACTTGCAGGTGGCGTCTTTGCCATCATCTTTATGGTGTATGCGGGCATCGCCGTCGGTGAGGGGCAGACTTCGCTCGCCGCCTTTGCCGCCACGGTCGCCGGAGCGACCCTCGCCTTCCTCTGGTTCAACATTCCACCCGCGCGCTTCTTTAACTCTGAAACCGGAACCATGGCGCTCACCACCTCGCTCGTCGTCGTCGCATTTCTCACGAAGGCGGTCGTTCCGCTCCTTATCATTGGTTTTCTTTTGATCGCAACATCCGCGTCGAGCTTGATCCAAATTCTTTCAAAAAAATATCGCGGTGGAAAAAAAATATTCATCGTCGCGCCGCTCCATAATCATCTCCAGGCGATGGGCTGGCCGCCATACAAAGTGACGATGCGATATTGGGTGATCGCCATGGTTCTCGCTGTCTTGGGTGTGATTGTTGCGTTGGTTGGTTGACCAACCCGCAGACTCTGCGCAGAACGAACGCGGAATGACGCAGAAAAAAGAAACCACCGAAACTAGCCGGTGGTCAATGTGGCGATATGTATCTGCTCACAACCCCGAGTGCGACACTTCACGCAAGCACTCTGTCATTGCGAGCGAAGCGAGGGCCGCGTCCATAAATAAGTTCTCCAAAATATGGACGAGCCCTAAGCAATCCAGTAATTTTTTATGCAATTTCTCTGGATTGCCGTAGCCGAAAGGCATGGTTGAGCTTATCTGCACGAGGCATGGAAGGCCTAGAACTTCCAGTTGTAGAGGCCAATGCACGCCCCCATTCCCGCAATGGCCAACCACTGATGGACGGCCAATCCTCCTCCGCTGAAGAGGCCGAATAAAGCGCTCTGCGCGGGGAAAGTCATTCCTGCCACCAAGATGACGAGAGCGAGGCCCTTCGTCCCCGGCGCAAGACTAAGTGCCGTAAGGAAAAAGTAGAACCCCACAGCCGAGCCAATCCCCATGAGCGAGGCCTGAATTCCTGAAGTCAGTGTGACCTTTGAAATATCTGCCAATATTTTCCCGCTTAGGAAAAATGCAACGACTACGAAAGCGAGGGTCTCAAAAAGCATGTTCACTGAAACCCCATGAACTTTTTCAGCAAGATTGCCGGGAATTGCGTATGTGGTCCACAGTACAAAGCAAAGTAGTAGAGCCAAAGTCCAGTTCATTGTGAACTCCTTTTCTTCAAGAGAACAGCACGAGTAAAAGTGCAAAAAACTACAATTTTATTGTATCATACGATTTTATTTCTGTCAATATAAAATCGTGTATGAAACAAAAATACTCTCAACAAGGCCATTTATCAACAGTTTTTTGAAACATTTGTTAAAACAAAAGGCGGTATAATGAAGGCATGAAAAAACAAGGGGTTGATGTGCTTTTTTTTGGTATTGTCGTCGCACTTCTTGTCGCCGGATTCTTTATTTTCGTCTCCGCGTCCATGGGCTCGCTCATGCGCGGTGAATCAATGTTCAACAACCTCGTGGTGGGGCAAATCCTTTTCGGTTTTATCGGGGGCGGAGTCTGTATGTTCATCGTCTCGCGCATCAAATATACTTTTTGGCGCAAGCACGCACTGCTCATACTTTGCGCAACGATCATTTTTGCGGCGCTGGTTTTTGTTCCCGGACTCGGCATGGAACACGGCGGCGCGAAACGCTGGATTGACCTCGGCGTTACCACGTTTCAACCCGGCGAACTTCTTAAATTCGGGCTTGTGGTCTATTTGGCC
>Ga0209542_10016354_pt1 | contig 12317 bp, 8 predicted proteins | sample RifCSPhighO2_01_FD_184028 | JGI IMG/M metagenome (GOLD analysis project Ga0209542, IMG submission 184028) | Soil microbial communities from Rifle, Colorado - Rifle CSP2_plank highO2_0.1 (SPAdes) (version 2) | ecosystem: Environmental > Terrestrial > Deep subsurface > Rock core/Sediment ...
CGCTACTGGCTCGAACAGGGCCTGGAGAGAGAGGACTTTGCCTTTGTGGGAGTGGGCTTCGCCACTCCGGAAAGCACGCTGGGGAAATTATATGAAATCCAGGAAGCCAGAAAAAAAGATCCGGCCAAAAAAGCGTCTATCAAATTGGAAGATGACCGAACCGGCCGCAAACAACGCTATCAAGTGGTGGCCGATCTGGCCAAATTCCGCTTAAGCGGACATGGCGGATTGGGCCACTTAACCCAAATGTGTGAAAAAATTATTCATAGACAGGGTGGCCGAAAGATGTTGGCCATCGGCTTAACTCACGGCAACCGCCGTTCCAAAAACAAAGCGGCCACTATTTTAAGCGAATACGCCGAGACGGTCTATTACGGAGACCCCGGCATGATTTTTTCCTTATCGTAATTTGTTAATTATGACGAAATAAAGCCCCGACGCGCGGGGCTTTTTTAGTGCCTGTGACATACGCCGTCCAGAGGCGTAGTGGGAAAGAGTTCCCTAAGGTTCGACCTTGAATCTCCAAAAAGGTCGAACCTTTATCTTTGGCTGAACCTTGAAAAAAATTAACTATTCCTAAATTCCTTAAAGATTTGCCAGATATTTTGCGAGTTAGGAAGAATTTCCTGCCTCGCGATGAGCATCTCAATCTGCTCGGCAGTAGCCAGGTAAACATGAGCGACCAGCTCATCTTCTCCTTTTGCTCCCCCGCCCGGCTTGATCTTGATAATTTCAGATTCCGGTATCTTGGCAAAAAGGATAACGCCCCTTTCCTCATTGACTGCTCCCTTCAGCGGGAACTTGGCCACTTCCATCGGATTGTATTTTGCAATATCAACGCCATTGTCATCGTCGGGAGCTGTTTCTTCCTTTACCTCTCTAATCCCCGCCTCCAGGATTCCTTCATTTTCCTTAATTTCTCCTCCAGGAAAGCCGGGACGAGATTTCTTGGCTATCTTTTGAAGGTGATATTTTAAAATACCGCTTGGCATTTGAAATTCCAAAATCACAAAAACGCTAACAATTTTCCCTTTTTCTGTTGTAACCCGGTTGCTGGCCGTATATTTTATAGGAAAAACATTACGGATACGGGTAACAGCTTGAGCCGCTGCTTGCAGAGCAAGAGAGTCTCTGGACAGCATCGCCGCCAGAGGAGGCAAGCTTACAAAACAGTTAAACCCGCTGTTCTTTCTGCTTCTTTTTTGCTTGCGCGCCTTCTTAACATTGCTAGGCCAAAAACAAAGGCCTTCTTTTACTTTCGGGGCAATGTTTCGACTAAATTCAGTTTTTACTCTTTTGAATTGAGCCCATACTTCTGGACTAAAAAGGTTTTCATTCTGTTCGGTTTTTTCGGTTTCTTCTTTCACTTTTCCACTCCCTTGAGAAATAAAACCGTCTCTGCGTCTTTGGTGCCAAGAACAATTCTATCAAACCGGATGGGTTGGCCTTTTTCAAGGCAAGCCAATCTTTCTGGAGATAAAATCTGGCTCCAGTGGATCATGGCGTTATTGACATTGACTGCCGCCAAGCCCAGCCCACTGGCCAAACAAAAATACTTAACCACACCAGCGTTGTCTTCGACGGCAGGAATTTCTTCCAGCTGGTCTTCACTACTGACCAGGATCTCTAGCATCTGGTCGGAATCAATTTCTTCCAGCTGATTAAGCGGAACCGCTTTGCCCAAGTACTCCTGCAGATTGGGCCAATTTTGATATCCTGCATACTGTGTTTCCGGGATATAAACTTTCCCCTCATAGTTATACATCCGGCCCTCATACAGTTTTTGCACCGTCAGGAAAAAGTGCGCCTGGCCGTTCAAAATTCTGGTGGGAATGGCCACTTCCCACATCTCAAACTGACCATTAGCGGTAAAAATTATTCTGGTATTATTGCCCTCGTGTTTGGTGGAAAGATAGGGCACATTCTCTGTCGCCCGGTTTCTGACCCTTTTTACAAATCTGCGGTAGTGCTTGTCGGGCGTAATGCTTTGTTTGGAAACAATGGTTTTGTCTCGGCCACAGACCGTCACCACCTGAATGTCATTGTGCTTAACCGGAAGATCAATCAAAATGCTAAACTCCAGAGGAGTCCAGGGATTGATGGAAAAAAGAAATCCGTCGTTTTGATCCGGCTGAATCAATTGGTACTCTGGTCCTTTCCCGGACTGATTTACCAAAACCGCCAAAATATTCAGAACTCCTTTTTTACGAATTTCACTTAACGCCTCGGAGAAAAAACTGGCGCTCATGCCGCCTCCTTTTTTAAAAAACTTACCAAGACGATATCATTAAACAAGCAAAAAGTCAAGAACTTGAGCGAGATTTGAAAGGTTTGATTTTTCTTAGTTTTCGTGTTACACTATTTTCCTAGTGAAATCTATCTTTAAATACATCTTTATCGTCTTTGTCATCTTGCTCGGCCTCTCCGGTCTTTTTACTTTGTTTGAAAAGCCGAATCAAGCCAAAGAGAATATTTCTCTCTCCCAAGTGGTGGCCAAAATCAACAGCAGGGAAGCCAAAGAGATTTTGGTCAAAGGTGATATTTTGGAAATCAAAACAGCGGAAGAAAACAAGCTCTACAAATCCAAAAAGGAGCCGGGTATTTCTGTGGCGGAAACTTTGGTCAACTTAGGAGTGGATAAAACAAAGCTCAGTCAGGTCAACATTAACGTCAAAGAAGAAAGCGGCTTTGTTTTGATCCTGGCCAATATTCTTCCCTTTGTCCTACCCCTTCTCTTTATTCTTTTCATTTTCTGGTTTATGTTCCGCCAGACCAAGCAGGGGGCTATGCAAGCTTTCAGTTTCACCAAATCCAAAGCGCGTTTGGCTCTGCCGAGCAACAAAAAGAAAATTACTTTTCGGGACGTGGCTGGCTTGCAGGAAGTGAAACAGGAAATCGAAGAGGGAGTGGAATTTTTAAAAGAGCCGGCTAAGTTTCATAAACTGGGCGCCAAAATCCCCCGCGGAATTTTGCTGATCGGCGCTCCCGGCACCGGCAAAACTTTGCTGGCCAAAGCGGTAGCCAATGAAGCCAATGTCCCCTTCTATTTTGTCTCCGGTTCAGAGTTCGTGGAAATGTTCGTGGGAGTGGGTGCCAACCGCGTCAGAGATACTTTTGAACAGGCCAAGCAAACCGCCCCCTCTATTGTCTTTATTGATGAGATTGATGCGGTGGGCCGCCACCGCGGAGCCGGATTAGGCGGAGGACACGATGAAAGAGAACAAACTTTAAACCAGATCTTGGTGGAAATGGACGGTTTTGACAGCCACAATTCCGTGATTGTAATGGCCAGCACCAACCGCCCGGACATTCTCGATCCGGCTTTGCTTCGGCCCGGCCGCTTTGACCGCCGCATCATTTTAGATATCCCCTCTCTCAACGACCGGGAAGAAATTTTAAAAATCCACGCTGAAGGAAAACCGATTGCTAAGGATGTAAAATGGAGAACGGTCGCCGAAAGAACTTCCGGTTTTTCCGGTGCGGACTTGGCCAACTTAGCAAACGAAGCGGCCATTTTAGCCGCCCGCCAAGGACGCCAAAACATTTCTCAAGAAAATCTTTTACAATCGATTGAAAAAGTAATGCTCGGACCGGAGAGAAAGAGCCACGCCCTTTCGCCGAAAGAAAAAGAAGTGACCGCTTACCACGAAGCCGGCCACGCTCTGATTGCCGCCTCTTTGCCAAAATCTGACCCGGTACACAAAATCTCCATTGTTTCCCGAGGCCGGGCCGGGGGCTATACTTTAAAACTGCCCAGTGAAGACAAACACCTCAAAACCAAGCCTGAATTTGAAAGCGAATTGGCAGTCCTGCTTGGAGGCTACACCGCCGAAAAATTAATTTTCAAAGAAGTGACTACCGGCGCTTCCAATGACTTGCGCGTCGCTTCGGAAATTGCCCGCAAAATGGTGACCGAATACGGCATGTCCGATACCTTGGGGCCGGTCACTTACGGAGAAAAAGAAGAAATGGTTTTTCTGGGCAGAGAAATATCTTCGCATAAAAATTACTCCGAAAGCATCGCCCAACAAATCGACCAGGAAATGAAAAAATTCATCTCTAAAGCGGTCTTGGTCGCCAAAAAAGTTTTAAGCGAAAAATTGGAAATTCTTCACCGCATCGCCAAGGAATTGATCAAAAAAGAAACTCTTGAGCAAAAAGAATTCTACTCTTTGCTCAAAGCATAAAATCTTCTAAACTATATCTGAAAAGGGCACGTAGCTCAGCGGTTAGAGCATCGATCTTATAAGTCGAGGGTCCCTGGTTCAAATCCAGGCGTGCCCACCAGGGGCGATTAGCTCAGTGGTTAGAGCAACGCTTTTACACAGCGAAGGTCGGGGGTTCGAATCCCTCATCGCCCACCACTTTGATTCGACAAATTCAGTATAAATATTTTATGACTCTCAATATTGTCTACGAAGACTCGGATATTTTGATTTTAAATAAATCAGCTGGAATTTCTGTTCATAAAACCCACCCTCAAGATCCAAATAAAACTTTGGTTGATTTTGTATTGGAAAAATATCCGGAAATAAAAGATGTGGGGGAAAATCCGTTAAGACCCGGGTTAGTTCACCGCCTAGACAAAGATACTTCTGGTTTAATTCTGTTGGCTAAAAATCAAAAAACTTTTGAATACTTCAAAAATCTTTTCCAGACCAGACAAATCAAGAAAACATATCTAGCTTTAGTCCATGGTCAGCTTAAAAACAAAAAAGAAAGAATTGAATTGCCTCTCGGTAAAATCGGCACCAAACAAACTACCAGAATTATCGGTAAAAAAGAATTAAAAGAGCGAGCCGCCATAACAGATTATGAAGTTATCAAAGAATATGTTGCCGGCAAACCAGACATACACCCACTCGAAAACTCCCGAGGAGATTCTGGTCGGGCTAAAGCACCGACCGAGAAACTTCTCCTTTCAGCGAGGAGTCGAGGGTCGAAGGTGGGTTGTATGGCTGATTTGCCTATCTATTCTCTATTGCAAGTCTATCCTCAAACCGGCCGGACTCACCAAATCAGAATCCACTTAAAATCAATCGGCCATCCCCTGGTTTGCGACTCAATTTATGGTGGAAGAAAAATGGTTTGCCCGCCGGAATTAGGACGGCTTTTTCTGCATGCTCAAAAACTGGAGTTAAAACATCTCAACGGCCAAAATATGGTTCTGGAAGCAGATCCGCCCGAAGAATTGACTAACTTCTTAAAATCCCTTAATATATCTTTCTAGCTGATAAAGGTTCGACCTTGGATCCCGAACCATCGCCTACGGCGAGCTACGGGACAGGTCTGTAAAAAGGTCGAACCTTAAAAACTATGTCTCACCTATTATCTACTTTCCAACAAACAACTTTGAACAAAAGTCTTCCGCCATTGCGGGTCGGCGACACGGTTCGCGTTTACCAAAAGATCAAAGAAGGCGCCAAATTCCGCACTCAAGCTTTTGAAGGCATTATCATTGCCCGCAAACATGGTTCTCAAGCCGGAGCCACTATTACCGTCCGCCGGGTAAGCGGTGAGTTTGGAATAGAGAGAATTTTTCCTTTATATTTGCCGACGATTGAAAAAATTGAAGTGGTAAAACACTCCAAAGTCCGCCGAGCCAAACTCTATTACCTTCGCTTTAAAACTTCCAAAGAAACCCGTCGAAAACTCAAAACTGTGGCTTCAGAAAAAGCAGCCGCCGAATCGGCTACTCCGGAAAAGATCTCTTTGTAAAACAAAAAAGTTTTTAAAAACTAAAATTGTTGATAAATCTTGTGGTAACCGCTACTGACTTGAGATATAATTAGCGATATGCGACCTCTAGGTAAAGTTACAATCAAATGGTCACCACAATTTGCCTATGCCATAGGGTTATTAACTACTGATGGATGCCTCTATAAAGACGGCAGACACTTGAATTTAACTTCAAAAGACGAAGAGCAGGCAAAGAACTTTATTCAATGCTTGGGATTAACTGTAAAAATGGGTAAGAAGTCTAGAGGATATTCTCAAGAAAAAAAATATTTTAATGTTCAATTCGGAGATGTACTTTTTTTTAGATACATGGAAAAAATAGGTTTAAGCCCTGCAAAATCTAAAATACTCGGTGCGATAAAAATACCGCGACAATACTTTTTCGACTTTCTTAGGGGCCACTTTGATGGAGATGGAACCTTTTATTCCTATTTTGATCCGCGTTGGAAGTCAAGTTATATGTTTTACACTGTTTTTATATCAGCTAGTCAAAAACATATAGATTGGCTTCGAACAATAATTTATTCTCTAGTTGGTATTAAAGGACATATTACAAAGAGTGGGAATAATTCTACTTATCACTTAAAATATGCGAAAGCAGAATCATTGCAACTGCTACCAAAAATGTATTACAATAGACGGGTTATTTGTCTAAGCAGAAAAAGAATTAAGATTGAAAATGCTTTGAAAATTAATACCGATGCGGACGTGGAGAAACAGGCAGACTCGCCATCTTGAGGTGGTGGTGCCCGTAAGGGCGTGGAGGTTCGAATCCTCTCGTCCGCACAAAATAAGTTTGGGCTCATAGTTCATCGGTAGAACGCGTCATTGACATTGACGAGGCGGTAGGTTCAACTCCTACTGGGCCCACACTTCGACAAGCTCAGTGTAAACTGGGTGAGAAGTACAAAATTGAGGGGCTTCGGCACAGTAATTTTTCGTAACAAAATTTAAAAATTTTAGGCGAAAAGAATGAAGATGGAGGAGGAATAGCTTGATGCTATTTCGACGAGATCTGAATTCTTTGCAGTCAAAATTTGGAAATTGCAGTAGAAAGGATTATGCCGCAAAAGGTCTAAAGCTTCGGAAGAGGCTGGCGTCGTCAGTTCGATTCTGACCCGCGGCACTAAGTTATAACTAAACCCCACCTTTAAGTGAGGTTTAGTTATACACACCCACTTATCAACAGATATCCACAAAAATGACTTTTATTTTCCGAACCCGTTGGTATAATTAAAGCTATATGCACTACAAGGATTTAAAAAGATATCCACAAAATGAGAAAAGACCGAACAAAAGCTGAACAAATGCGCCGTGCCGGGAAGAGTTATAAGAAAATCCATAAAAAGTTGAAAATACCTATTGCCACCCTAAGCGATTGGTTTCGGAATGCCCCTTGGTCCATTGAAATCAAAAACAAGCTTGCCGGAGAAGAATCGCTGGCCAACCCAAATAAACTGCAACTGATGGTGGCCGCTACCAAGAAAAAGTTTGCTCGTCTGCACGAAGAATACCGGCTTGAAGCAATCAAAGAATTTCCCAAACTTAAAAACAATCCGCTTTTTATCGCGGGTATTATGTTGTACTGGGGAGAAGGAGATAAGAAAGTAGAAAACAGTAGTATTGCGCTATCAAACAGCGAGCCAGGCATGATCCGTACTTTTTATGTTTTCTTAATCAATGTCTTAGGGATACCGAAAGAAAAAATTGCCTTTCATCTGATCTTGTACCCTGACCTTGTGGATTCTGTTCAGAAAAACTTCTGGAGCATGGCAACGGATATTCCTCTGCCTCAATTCCGCAAATCAGTCTATATTCAAGGAAGACACCCAACCAGACGATTGTCTTACGGAGTTGGATTAATCCGTATAGGAAGCCGTAAATATAAAGAGAAGATTATGAAATGGATAGAACTATTTAAGAACGAATTCGGCAATCAAGTTATTGTATAATGTCAAAATTTAAGGTATAAAATATAAATTATTGCGGGTATCGTATAGCGGCATTATGGATTCTTGCCAAGAATCAGACAGGGGTTCGACTCCCCTTACCCGCTCCATAATCAAAAAGAACGCTTCCGCGTTCTTTTTGATTATCCATTGTTATAAAGTCATCATAGTTTAAAATAAAAAGGATGCTTATCAAGTCTTGCGCGTTATTTTTAATAGTGCTAATTTTTAGACACTGATTTAGGACCTTAAAAAGAAGGGAAAAAAATGAGAAGAATTCATTCTGTTTTGGCAATTTTGTTTTGTTTGTTTTTTGTTTCCGCAACTGCGTACTCCCAAGAAATGCCATTAGCCTTAAGGCCAAGATTAGAATCTATAGAACATTGTGTGGCCGACGGCAGTATCGCCTACAACGGCCAACAAGAAATTACTTGCTTTAAATATTTTGCCGACGAACTTGAACTCGTGGTCGGAGATTCGCTTTATAAGCCAAAACCATATCGCGCCGATGATTTAGACGGAATCAGAGCGCTTGTCGGCAGCGGCAAGGCCCAATCATACGAGTTTTATTCCGATGAGTTAAAAAGGAAACTTGATTTGAGTCCAGAGATAGCCAAGCAAGTAGAAGAAAACCTAAGTCATATCGTCACCATTCGCTTAAAGAATGTGAAACACGATCAAGACTTTTTCAACGTCATCTTAATGTTGTCGATTGACGACAACATTAAGGAAATCCGTTTTCTTTCCGAAGTTAAGGCCTTGGGTCATACCAATGATCCTTCCGCCTCGCAACAATACTATTTTGAGCGTGAGAAGTTTGAGAAAGCCCAGAGATTGGCCGGTTTTTGTGGAAAAAGTATTCACATTTTCCACAACGACACCGGATGGAATCCCCATTATGACTTACCGACTCCGGTTGGTGGATTTGACTACACAACCAATACTCGCGGAATTCCTGAAGACGGGTTCGGACATGGCACTGCCACTGCTGGAGTGATGGCGATGATACCTAACAATAGCGAGGGTGGGGTCGGAACTTGTCCGAACGCTAGTTTTTGGGCCATGAAAGTGCTGGCAGACGACGGCGGAGGAACATGGAACATATTTAATACCGCTGTGATAGACCAGGCCAACATCTGTGCCAGATTAAAAACGGAAGACCCTTTCACCCGCTGTATAGCCAATTACTCGATCGGGGGATTAGGTCCAGTCCCCTCAGTTGACGCCACTTTAGCCATATCTCATGCGGCGGGAGTTGTTAGTGTCGCTGGAGCAGGCAATACCTCTGTGGCGCTGGAAAGATTTCCATTCTATCCCGCGGCGGCCAAAAACGTGATCGCCGTTGGAGCTATGGACAAGAAAGATAACAAAGCGCCTTGGTCGGCTTATAGCACCAGCTTGTTAACCACCTTTGCTTACGGAGAAGAAATATTTACCACGACCATTCGGTCAGGCCCGGTAAGCAGTCCTACCGGCTATGCAAAGGCCAGCGGAACATCCTATGCCGCTCCGCAGGTAACAGGAGCCATCGGATTGTTATGGAGCTGGTATCCCTACTTAACCCCTCAACAGATAAGGTTTATAGTCATAGGAACAGCTGATCAGTTTCCGCATCTGAAAAGTTTTATTACCAGCGGCGGTCGGTTAAATGCTCTGACGATGTTGACTTTGGATTTCGCAGAAAGCCCATCTGCACCCAGTTTGTTTCAAATGGCCAACGTCAGTCACGTTTCTATTACCACCGTTCAGAGATTCAGCGAACCGGTAGTTGGTTTTGTGGTTTGCGCATCAGAAGAACCTTTTGGCGAAGCAGACTTGGACTCTTCTAACGTTGAATGTTCATTTCGTTTTGATCCAGCCCTTTTGCATAACACCGGACAGCTTTCGGAATCACGGCTGAGCTATCGTAAAGAGGACACGGATTATTTCCTCCGAAGTTACGCCATTAACCGGGTTGGCAATGTTTCTCTTTTATCTGAAATGCTGCAAACTAGAACAAAAAAGTCAGAAGTTGCAAAGGTAGTAAATTTTACTAAAGACAACGGACAGCCGGATCAAAGCGGTTGGTCTCCATGGTGGGGTCCTACCTCAAGAAACGCCGGAGACGTTTTAATCCCCCATTTGTCCAATATCCTTCCCTCTCCTGACGGAGAGCCGAGATGGTTATGGCGCATTGGCAGAAAGAACCAATTAGATTATTTCACCAATACTGTTACTGACGTGTTGATAGTCTCTGATGTAGTTGATTTTAAAGGAACTAACGGCGCTTCGCTTTGGATTGACCTCTTCCAAGTCACTTCACCGCTTTTCCGCTATGTTGATCGATTGGAGTTGTACACCATAGAACTGGAAGACAACAATGCTTGGGGAAGAGAAACTTTGGTTCAAGACTTTTCTTCCTTTCCAAACAGCAATACCTTTGCCACTTCACCGTATTTTATTGATTTAAGCGATGTTTCCGGCAAAAGATTCAGATTAGTTTTTAGATGTTACTACGGCACCGCCGGCATGTTTGGCGGCATCGGCTGGATGTTCGGAAATCTAAGAATCCAGACCGACCAGCAACAATATCTTTTCTAGTATTTAATCTCTCTAACCCCTCCCCTCATTCGAGGGGTTTTTTGCGACTGGATTGACTTAAATTAAATAAACCATATAATAGCTACCATGCTCGCACATTGAAAATTAGGAGAAAAAATGAAAAAAGTATTGAGCATCGTGGGTTTTTTGACGCTTTTGTTTTTTGGTTCTACCTTTACTTACGCCCAAGAACTGACCGGAACAATTAGAGGTTCGGTAACCGATCCGACCGATACCGTCATTCCTGATGTAGAAATTACCGCTCTGGCCGCTTCCGGGACAGCTATTTCAACGAAAACCGACTCCCTGGGAAACTACGCCATGGCTTTGCTTCCCGGTGAATATAAAGTGACTTTTCGGCAAAGCGGCCTTGAATCTAACGCTAAGGAGATCACTGTCCGGGTTGGTCAAAACATCGTGTTAAATGTAACTATGGAGTTATCCGGAATAGTGCAAACCGTTGTGGTCAATGTCGAGGGAGAAATTCCGCAAGTTGACACCGGATCGAGCACCATCCAATCCAATATCTCGACTGACGTTCAAACGAAAATTCCAACCGGTATCGGTTTCGTAGGCGCCATTGTGGCTGTGCCGGGTGTTAAGTCAGAAGCATTGGGCGGCGGAATAATGGCGGACGGATCTTCCGCTTCGGAAAATAAATTCTTTATTGATGGAACTGAATTCTCCGATCCTCTGACCGGATCTTTGCTCGTGATGGGCAACTTCCCGCAGGAATTTGTCTCCGAAGTGCAGGTGGAAAGATCTTTTGGGGCCAAATATGACGGCTCTTTGGGAGCAGTGATTAATGGAGTGACCAAGCGAGGAGGATCCCAGATCCACGGTCAAGTTTGGACCTATTTCTCTGACAGCGCCCTGAATGCTTCACCCCGAGAGCACCTGAAATTTGATGAATTTAACGACAATAAAATTCTCTACTTCCAACCTCAAAAAGACCCGGCTCGATCATGGGTACCTGGTTTTGCCATCGGCGGAACCATTATCAAAAATAAGTTGTTTTTCTTTTCCGGATCGCGGCCAAGTCTTTCCCAAACGGAAAGAGAGGTCACTTTCCTGAAAAATAAGCTGACGGGAAATTTTACTTCCCGCACCAGACAAGACTTCACCTTTAACCGTCTGGACTATGAGGGCTCCTGGCTGAACCGACCATTGCAAATATATTTATCTCATGCCTATAGTCCTCTAAAAATGAAAGGGCTTCTGCCCGGACAAGAAGGAACCGGCTCTCCGGATACTTTATGGCACGAAAGAGGATTTCGCGCTCCTTCCAATTCAATTTTGTGGCGGGTTAATTACGTACCCAAAAACAGTCTGACCATTTCACTCGCTGGCGGAAGCCAGTATACCAACTTCAAGGACACTTACGGTCTTAGCAAGGGTCCAAGCATTGCCTATCTCACTTCCAACGTCGGAATAGCGGGTATTCCGTCAAAGTTTCAAGCATCAGCTGGACAATTCACTCCCGATAACTTCCAAACGCAAAAGGACGCGTTCCAAAGGAGCAACCTTTATATTAACGCCCTTCACCTTCTGCACTTTAAAGGGTCGCACTTGTTGAAATACGGCTACCAATCCGACCATTTGGAAAATGACGCTTTGGCTGGAACTTGGCCGGACGGCAGATTCCTGTTGGTCTGGAGATCGAGGTGGCCATCGGTAACCAGACCGGGAGAGTTCATCAGTGGAGCTTATGGGTTCTACGTTGAAGACCGAGTCATCACTTCCGGAAAAGTAGAAAGCGCCAACCAAGCCGTTTATGTTCAGGACGACTGGCAAGTCAGAAAAAACCTGATGCTCAACTTGGGACTCCGAGCAGGTAAAGAATATGTGCCTTCTTATATTCCCGGGACAACGAAAGAAGCGGTCTCTTTTGGTTTTTCTGATAAGCTTGCTCCAAGAATTGGCCTGGCTTACGACCCATCCGGCGCAGGAAAAAGCAAAATAGTCGCTAATTTTGCGGTAGTGTATGATGTGATAAAGTACAACCTGCCTCGCGGTTCGTTTGGCGGAGAAAAGTGGGAAAGATGTTTT
>Ga0209542_10016355_pt1 | contig 12317 bp, 11 predicted proteins | sample RifCSPhighO2_01_FD_184028 | JGI IMG/M metagenome (GOLD analysis project Ga0209542, IMG submission 184028) | Soil microbial communities from Rifle, Colorado - Rifle CSP2_plank highO2_0.1 (SPAdes) (version 2) | ecosystem: Environmental > Terrestrial > Deep subsurface > Rock core/Sediment ...
TAGAGTGGCCATGACAAAGGACAGCTACCTTATCTTTACCGACAATAGAAAGTAATCCCACTAATTTTTCGTTTCTAGAGTTTTTAAAAAATATTTTTTCTTCCATAAATATTAAATATAATCTAGTTTGGGAAAAACTTCAGGGAAATTGAATTTACGCAGTGGCGTGTATTTTTAGGGGTCATTCCCTCACCGGTGAAAACGTGGCCTAAGTGGGCTCCGCAATTGCTACAAGTTATTTCTGTGCGCATGCCATCCGCGTCAGTTGTACGCTTTACTGCGCCTTCAATTTCATCATCAAAACTTGGCCAACCACATTTCGCATCAAATTTATCTTCGGAGCGATAAAGTTTTGCATCACATCTTTTGCAAACATAAATCCCCTCTTTATTAAAATTTTCATATTCACTAGAGAAAGGAGCTTCTGTTCCCTTCTCCAATATTACTTTCTTCTCCTCTTCTGTTAGTAGATTTAATTTCATATCAGGTAAATAATTGCGTAGCTGGCGGCAGATTTTCCGGAGAGCCAGTTCTTTTGTGTAATCTCATTACTCCTTCTTCTACTTGAATGTCAATTTCTGGAAACCTTCTTTTTATTTCAATTGACCATTTTTCTATTAAACTTCCTACTGTTCCCTCTTGACCAAGAGGCAGATGATCTCCCCTCTCATATTCAAATTGAACGAACATAAGCCCGTTTCTGTTTAAGATACTGTACCAATTTCTAATAATACGATCTAAAATAGCCGGATGCTTATTAATGAATCCAAGTGGTCCTTGCATTCTAGATATTATTAAATCCGTTTTTTTAGTTCCGAGAGTTCGAATAACATTATCAATCAATTCTGTATTTGATACATTCAGTATGTCCCCGGTAATTATAGAATGATTATTTTTTTCATCAATTTCTTTTCTAAGTGCACTACGGATATCTTTCAAGCAAACGCCCACTGTGTTTTTGAAAAAGTTATTTCTAAAATCTATGAAAAGACTTGAGCCCGGTCCGCCAAATTCCACGGCGGTTAAGTTGTGTTCTTCTCCTTGAGACAATGTTTCCTGTATGTATCTTTCAAAAAGTTGCCAACTTTCCATTCTTGAGTAATTTTCCTTGACCCAATTTTTTGGCAAAGATACATTGAAAGCTTCTGCCATGTCGGCAAGCGAAGAATCATATACATCCCACTCATCTTCCTGAGTTTCGTATCCTCCTTCTCCTTTAGCTTTTATTGCTAGATTTCTGTTTTCTTCTACGGCTCCAAGTATATCTTTTCTAGCCCTTAGTATCTGTGTGAGTTTTCCTTCTTTCATGATTTAATTTAGATTTTTTCTATAATAAGTTTAAAAGAAGATTTCTTGCCTTTTATAGAAATTGGAATCTCAAACTCCCCTACCTCTTTTATTGGTTTTTCTAAAACGATAAATTCTTCGCTGATTTCTGCGTGCTGTTGTTCTCTCATGCTGTTTGTTATTTGTTCTTTGTGAATCTGAGCGAAGAGATGCCCTTTTTCATCTGCCTTTGCTTTGACTATGATGGTTTTTCCTTTTATTTCTTCCAGATTTTTACGCAAAAGGCTTTCTTGCACTTCCCTTTCTATTACTATTTCCTTTTTTCGCCCATCTAAATCCGCCATTGCTTTCTTCGTTGCTGGTATGGCCAAATGTCTAGGCAACAGAAAATTCATAGCATAGCCATCATTCACTTCTTTGACATCATGCTTTTTTCCCACTCTCGGTATATCCTTAAGAAATATTACTCGCATTTATTTCCAATTTAACAGCAACTCTACTGCTTTTTCCTGCTGTGGGTCCTTGTTCTCCTCAATATCGTTTTTGGTAATCTCTACTTCATAGTCCGGAGTAAGGCCTTTTTCTTCAATCAAGTTGCCATTTGGCGTAAGCCATTTTGCCACTGTAATTTTTAAAATAGTGTCCGAAGTTATTTTTATTGCCTCTTGCACGGAGCCTTTACCAAAGCTCTTGCTTCCTACAAGCTTGGCGCGTCCATGGTCCTGCATAGCCCCAGCCACGATTTCAGATGCCGAAGCAGAGCCACCATTAATTAAGATTACAAACTTCAATTTATCATTGAACACATTGTATCCCCTGCTCCTGAATATTTCCGTATCTCTATCCTCGCCATAGTCTTCAGTCACAATAATTTTTCCTGCAGGCAAAAACCAACTAGATATGTCAACCGCCGAATTTAAATATCCGCCCGGATTACCCCGCAAATCCAGCAGCAGTTTATCAGTCTTGGCGTTGGCAAAGTCTTTTATTGCATTGCGAAACAGCCTGTTGGAATTTGCAGAAAAGCTGTAAAGCTTTATAACAAAAATGCCATCTTTGCGGAGTTCTGTATCTAAAGTTGGTACATTAATGGTATCTCTCACAATTTTTATTTCTATTGGGTCTTTATTCTTCTCGCGGAATATTGTGAGCACGACCGTGGTGCCTTTTTCTCCCCGTATTAATTTAATCGCATCTTCTATACTCAAGCCTGAGGTTACCGTATCGTCTATCTTAAGAATCTTGTCGCCAGGTTTTATGTTTGCCCTGTAGGCCGGGGTGTCTTTGAGCGGGGCGATGACCGTAAGAACCTTATCCTTAATGGCCACTTCCATACCTACACCGGTGAAATTTCCCGATATCTCTGCCTCAAATGATTTTGCCTCTTCCGGGCTAAAAAAAACACTATATGGGTCATTTAGCGAGTTCACAAGACCAGAGATAGCGCCGTAAATTTTTTCTTGGTCGGTTATTTTATCTGCCTTTGGATATTTCTCATTAATAGTGTTCCAAACTTCCCAGAAAGGAGAAAAATCAGCCTCGGTAGAAACTTCAGTTTCCTTGTTTGCGAGCAATACTTTGTCTATTGCCGGTACATTGCTGGCTCCTACGTGAACACCTGCTACAAAAGCACCCAAGACGACTAGAATAATAACAGCATTAAATTTTCCTTTTAAAAATTCTTGCATTGGATTAATAGGCAGTTGCCGTTACTCAACTTAATTAACTGTTTTATCTTCGCCAAAATCACGATTTTCTGAAAAGTTATCAAAAGTTCCATCTGCAGACCCTGCCGATTCTTTAGTTTTGGATTCTCTGTAAATAATGTAGCTAAATCCAATTAGACCGAGTCCAGAGAGCGTAAACAGGATGTTTTTCCAGGAATATGGAAAGCCTAGATACGGCAACACGGCTATCCATATACCTACAATCAAAAGTATGCGTGATTTATGCATAAGAGTATTGTACCAATAAACAGACATTAATGCAAAAGCTCATTCTCGTAATCCAGGCTTTGGATTATTACCATATTACGATTAATTTCGTATTGATTTCCGATGAATATGGCCCCAATAATAGCTATAGTAAGCATGCCATTTGTGATTAAATCAGAATGATAATGCTCTATTTTTATAAATATATTCAATAACAGCGCCAGAATTATTATTGCCAATATGCTAAACAAAACAATATTCATTGTGTTCCTAGGAGAAGCGAGTAGCTTTTGTAGCTCAGAGGGTTCTTTAGTTGTATTTATTTCATTATTACTGGTCGTATCGTTATTATTTGAAACAACTACTGCCACGTCTTCTGTGCCCAAGATACTTGTTTCTTCTTCTCTCTTTGCAATTTGAGGTATTTTTTCTCTATTTGTAGAGATAACAACAGGAGGGGTTGCGATTGATGGTGTTATTACTTCGGGAACAGGGTTTGCATATACCTGTGCTACGAAAATAGTTTCTTGGCCGTTGTATAATCCCCTTGCTACGCCCGTGCCGATTTCTGTATAATTTTCTTTAATAATGTTTGCTTTATGCGTAGGGCTTTCCATCCATGCGCTCGTAACATCTCTTGAATCGCTGAAATTTACTGCCAGATTTTCTCCTGCATATTGATATTTATATCCGACTTGGTCCAGCCAATACCAAGGAGTCTTCCCTTCCGGACTGGTGTGAGCAAAATAACTATTAGTTGCCATATCCGTAGCTTTCATTTGCGCGGCCAGATTTAGAATATTGCTCACCTTCAGGGTTTGAAGTTTTTGGGATTGCCTTTCTTCATTAGTGAGATTAGCCAAGACTGCAGGCAACACAGCCGCCATCTGTCCTCCCGTGTTTACTTTTGTGATGACAGGTATCAAGAAAATTATAAGTTCCAAGAACAACACAGTAGCTACTATGGTTCTAATATTATAAGCGCGCAATATATGCGGACGATGGTTATTGCCCGGATGCGGAATGAAATGTTTTTTTAACCAAGAAATCCAAGAAGTCATTGATACAATATACAAAACAAAACCCTATCTGTAAAGATAGAGTTTTGCTCTATTTAATTTTTACTTCCCTACCTATTCAAGACTGCTCGAGTCATAGGCCCCACTATTCCATCAGCTACTAATCCGTTTGCAATTTGGAATCTAATTACAGCGCCTTTTGTTATTGGACCGAATTTTCCATCAACCACTCCGCTGTTAAAGCCTCGCAAGTTCAATAATTTCTGGAGCTCCATAACTTCAATCATCAAACTGAGAGGATATGGCGGACCAGCTTTCAGAAAAAGAGTGAAGAAATATGTTCCTGCTCCCAACACTTGTCCATGCGGAACATTTGTCAAGCAAGACTGGCCGGTAATCGTACTAAAGCCCGTTGTCCTCATATCACATCCCAAGATTGCGCCGATAGGAAGATTTGTCAAGCAAGACTGACCGGTAAGTGTGCTGAAGCCTGTCGTTCTCGTATCGCATCCTGGAATTGGGCCTATAGAGGCTCCGAGTACTTCCCCATGGGGAATGTTTCTGGAACAAGACCTACCGGAGATTGTGCTGAAGCCTGTTGTTCTGGTGTCGCATCCTGCAATTTCAGTTCGCAAATTGCTGCTGCCACTGCTGCCTCCTCCTCCGCCACCGCTTGATGCTGCGACTGTGGTACTAGTGAAAGTGTCAAGGACGCCACCAATGGTAAGGACAGTGTTGACTACGGTAGCATTTGAGCTTGAAGAAGTATGGCGAACTCTAACTGTGTTTCCGTTATTTATTGTTCCTGCAGACGATGTGTATGCCCCACCATTGACAGAGTATTCACCTCCGGTAATGGTAATAGCTGCTGCCGCGCTTAATCCCGATACAGTAATTATGTTTGATTCAATTACAGTATTTAGAGCTACGCCAGTCTGGTCAGTGAACGCGAAAACATCCGGAGTGGCATCTACCAATTCTGTGGTACTCGTAAACGTATCAGATACACCTCCAATAGTGAGCATAGTGTCGGTAGAAGTATTTACTGTGGCAGACGATGTATGTCGTACTTTCACAGTATTGCCATTGTTGATTGTTCCAGAAGCTGAAGTGTATGCCCCACCATTGACAGAGTATTCACCTCCGGTAATGATGATAGACGCTGCAGAGTCTATTCCAGCTACTGTTATTTCATTTGATTCAACTACAACGCTCAAGGATACGTCTGTCTGGTCAGTGAAAGAAAACGCATCAGGGGTAGTGTCTACTCCAGCTGTCACAGTAGTGCTAGTGAAAGTGTCAGAAACTGTGTCAATTGTAAGTACGGTATCAACTGAAGTGCTATTTGAGGCTGAAGAAGTGTGACGTACCTTTACAGTATCTCCATCATCTATCGTGCCGTCTACAGAAGTATATGCTCCGCTGTTGATGGAATATTCGCCTCCGGTAACTGAAATATCAGCCGCTGTATTTATTCCAGCTACTGTAATTTCATTTGATTCAACTGTAGTACTCAAGGCCACATCTGTCTGGTCGGTGAAAGAGAAAGCGTCGGGAGTGGTGTCTATGGCTTCCGTAGTGAAATTGAGCACCGCTCCAGGGTACCAAGTGCCGGCTACTTCAACCCAGGCTGTAAAATAGTATGTCGTATTTGGTGTAATCGCAAGATTTGACGGTATTGTCGTCGATGAAAGCAATGCAGAGAAATTAGCATCAGCAGAAACATCTCCTATGTCTCCAGTAGAATACACATCAGCTGGGAGCGTTGGACTTACACCACCGACGGGAGTGAAAGTGCTTTCTGAAACCCAGAACGCGCTTCCTGTAGCATCAGTATCTCCGTTCGTACCATTCAATGTGGCATCGGTTGTGGTGATGTCACTAGCGGCGACAGTGGTAGGTTCAACTGCCGCAAACGCTTGAGGAATGCTTGCGAAAAAACCGCCGACCAAAAATAATACGCTTGCTAATAATACAAAATTCTTTTTAAGATATATTGTGTTCATAATATTTATTTTATTTTAATAATAAATTTAAATTAACTGCTAAGTAATATATTCTCTGTAATTTTGAACAAAGGACGAATTTGTTCAAAACTTAAGAATAATGTTTATATTAAGATTATATTAAAATTAAGTCAAGTGAAAAATGCACTACTATTAATTATGCATACAAAAAATCCTTATTTTTATTATTTTTTTACAACAATAAAAAAATGTTGCTTAATATTTTATTAAATTAATGTCTTAATATTAAGAGTATGTTAAACTTTATTCAAAATATTCCGGAGTGTTGTGAGACATCCAGTCCAAGAGTTCTCGCATCACGAATGATGTGCCCGTTTCATTCGTAGAAGGACCTGCCTCCATTATAACGGTAAAAGCATATTTAGGATTTTCATAAGGGAAGAAACCGACAACCCAAGAGTTAACTTTATTCTTGGAGACACCAAGTTGCGCTGTTCCGGTTTTGGCGGCGATTTCTACATAAGGTACATTTAGGGCAACTGCGGTGCCGTAAGTTACCGCCTGTCTCATTCCTTCGTGCACAATATCAAAATATTCTTTTTTTAAATCTATTACAGAAATCTGATTTGCTTCTTTTGTCTCTATCTCATTTAATATAAAATGCGGAGTCATCAGTCTGCCGTAATTTGCGATGGCTCCTATCGCGCGTACGATTTCTATCGGAGTCGTTTGAAATCCATATTGACCAATGGAGGTGTGGTAGGTATTTCCTATGCGCCATGGATCCCCCGCAAAATTTTCCATTTTCCATTTCGGACTTGGAATGACCCCCTTTGCTTCGGCTGGCAGGTCAACCCCGGTTTTGTCTCCAATACCAAAGAGGGCGGCGTATTTTTCAAGATTTAGAATGCCTAAGCCTTTTTGCTCTTCGTATCCCCCACCAATCGTATAGAAATAAACGTCAGAAGAGACTGCTAAGGCAGCAGTCATATCTGTCCATCCGTGCACTTTCCAGTCTTTAAAAATAGTTTCCTGGTCCGGGAAATAAGGATTGGGGATTGAAATAGAACCGGTTGAAAGAATTTTTTTAGATGGATCAATTATATTTTCTGCCAAAGCGCCTAGCGCAAAAAATGGTTTTACAACCGATCCCGGGGTATAGAGTCCTGAAACGGTCCTGTTGAGGAATAATTTTCTTTCGTCATTTATATATTCTTTGATTTTATTTACGTCTTTTCCTAAAGATAAAATTTCTGAATCATATTCAGGGAAGCTGGTAGAAGCTATAATTTCCCCATTTCGTACATCCATAATTATACCCGCTCCCCCGGTAAAGCCTCTTTTTTCCGAGAAATCTTTTATAGAGCTGAATAGTTTGGATTGTATCCGCGAATCAATTGTCGTCACCAAATCCGTTCCCCATTTCGGAGTGTTGATAATGTTTTCTGAATGTATTTTCCCCAGTGCATCCACTTCTATTATTTTTGATCCATTTTCTCCTTTCATCAGTTCCCCATATTGTTTCTCCAGTCCGTCCAAGCCCTTGAACTCGCTTTGCCAATAATTCCCCCCTGAATCTTTCATTGGATAGCTAACATAACCGAGTACATGGGAAAATCCAGGTGAAAGGTAGGCGCGCGTGTATAGGGAGGATGTGCTGTCTGTTTTTTTATTCCAGGCCAACTCTTTTTTGTTTCTGTCGTAGATTACTCCCCTTTCAGTAAAGATGTTCACTTTTTCTAAAATATTATTTTCACTTCTTTGTCTGTATGTTTCGCCGTTTTGCACCTGGAGGTATGCCAACCGCGCGCCGAATAGAAAAGTTGTGATTAAAAAAAAGGTGCCGAGAAATAATATGGTTTTTTTAGAAATTGGTTTTTCTATCCTACCTTCAAATTGCTGACGGTTAAAATTTCCGAAATTTTTTGAATCTAAGAAAATTTCATCCGGATCAATTGGAGAATTTCTATTTCCATTATTTTTTTTAAAAATTCTCATTATCATTTTTATGGATAAAATTTAAGTTTCTTTTTTAATATTTCTACTAGAACCAAGAGTATAACCGATAGAATAAAAGACAAAAAAAAGACACCAAAAAATCTGGCTTTTTCTACTCCGTACAATAAATCCGCTATAAAAAACAAAACCACAGCCTCTAGGAAAATATTAAAATACATCATACCCACTAATGCCAAGATTACAGACACCCAGAAGGGCATAAAGAGGATAGATAGAAGTAATAAAAAAGAAGCTAAAATTCGGAGCGCCATATCCTTATATTACACGCTTTATTTTCAAAAACAAACTCTAATTTTTCTATTTACCCATTCGTACGAATAAGACAATCAATACACTTCCTGCTGGTAGCATTTCTCGCAATACACAATTTCCGGTCTTTCTAGAGCGTAGGAAGTTTCAAATTCTACTTCGCAGTGCCCTTCATGATTATAATGCTTTTTGTCACACATACATTGTCGGCGCCAGAGTTTTAACGGGTTGCGTTGGCCCAGTCTTTGATGGTGACGGCAATTCGGGCAATATACCGGAATTGGAATATTGCCTTGTTTATAAAATTGGAGTTCGTCGGGCAGTATTCGAAAAGCGATTGTGCAATTATGTTCTCCTTTTCCCTCATTCATACAACCAATTATTTCTGTAATTAAGTCAGTTTTATTTTGCGTTGGATCGTCAGGAACGATAAGAGGCGAAAGAGTGGCTTGATAATTTTTTTCTTTTAAATCTTTCCATTGCAATCCCTTTTTTTCAGCCTCAATTTTAGTTAAAGGAAAATGCTCTTGCGCTATTGATTCATTGTAAGTAAAAGGTGAAATTTCGGGAGGAAAAAACTCTCCATATGCATAAATTTGTCCGCCCTTGCTTGTATACGGGACTTTTTTCATATGCTCTTTTATATCTTTTACTAATTTCTCATATTCTTCTTTTGCGTACTGTTTATTTAAAATACAATATTCTTTCTTGCGTAAACCAATACAACCAAAAATATGAGAGCATCCTTCACAATTAGAAGAATATTCCACATCATCCGAACCATTAGAAACCAAATCACTAAATTTTATATTCTGATTTTGTTTCGGAATAGCGTGGCATTCATACAGAAGTTCATTATTCAGAGGTGAAATTATCACATCCATTGATGTTTTGAGACCGAAAGTAAAAAATAAGTTTTTAGAATCTTCGGAATTGTTTATAAAAAATGAATTTTTACAATTATTTGAATTTATAACATAATCACCTGTAACATTTTGGTTCTTTTTTCCGTGCATATATCGATGTGGGAATTCTAACCATAACTTATTTAATTTGTCTTTAAAAAATACAACATTTTGTCGAGATGGCATTTTAAGATTTACCAGCTCTGCCTGATACTCTTCTTTGGTGTAAGCTTTGTTCCAAATGTGATACTGTTTATTTCGTAATCCGACACAGCCAAAACAATCTGAACAATCACTACAATCAGCTAGAAATGCACTATCTCGGCAATTGCTTGAATCAATGGAATATTGGCAGTTATAACTATTATCACAATTAAAACACTGATAACATTTATCACATTTTGTTATGTAGTCACAATCTATACAGTTTATGCTTCCATTTAGATAACCGGAATACATACAGTCTTCATTGCCACCCAAGGCAGTGAAACATAGATAGCAATTTTTAGAATCTACAATATAGTTGGAATAATCTGAATTAACGGTATTCACCGACCACAAATTTAAACGTGGGGCAACTTCTGCAAGCTCTTTTAATTGCTCAAAGAATGGTCTTGAAAAATCATAATCTCTTCCGTAGTTCGTGCCATCCCAATTATCACTATACCAGTATTCTCGGCTGTACACTGGGAAACTCACATCCGCGTCATAAACACTAACAATCTTTTTCCCTGTGTCACTACAAGTTCGTGAATATAGAAATCTTTCATTTCTCCGTATCATTCGTCTTTGCAAACGACATTCCGGGCAAAAGGTCGGTGGCGGGACTTTGATTTTTTCATAAAACCCAAAATCATCCGGCTCGATTATAAATTCATTTTTACAATTTTGACATTTTCTTGTTTCGCTTTTCATAATTATTCTAAATTATCACTTTTGGACGGCCGTCAAGTATGATAAGACTTATATTTTTCTACTCTACTTTAATTTCTTTGAAGCGAGTTTAGACGCAAGACCGGTGTAATTTTCGGGTGTTATTTTTAGCAGTTCTTTTTTGACCTTGTCGTTGACTTTCAAGCTATCTATGAAATTATTGAAATCCTCTTTTGAAACTTCCCTACCCTGAGTTAATGCTTTTAATTTTTCATAAGGAAATTCTACGGCCTCCCTTCTTAGGATAGTTTGCAGTGCTTCCGCTATGACCTCTGGATGATTCCGTAAATCCTCAAGAATTTTTTCTTTATTTACACTTATCTTTTTAAGTCCCTTCAATAGTGATCCATAGGCGAGATAGGAATGTCCAAATGCCGTACCAAATACTCGTTCCACGGTTGAATCAGAAAGGTCTCGCTGTAGCCTGGATATAGGAAGCTTACGGGCAAAAAATTCAAATAAAGAATTTGCAATTCCGAGATTTCCTTCACTATTTTCGAAATCTATAGGATTTATTTTGTGCGGCATTGTAGAAGAGCCCACTTCACCTGCTTTGGGAGTTTGCCCCATCCAGCCATCTGATATATATCTCCACATATCTTGATTATAATCAATCAGAATCGTATTTATTCTGCGCATGCAATCAAAAATTTCAGCTTCTCTGTCATGAGGGTCAATCTGAGTTGTTGGTACATTTAGTTCGAGTTTTATTTTTCTTCTCTTATTTAAATCGTCTATAAAATTTTCAGTAAATTTTACCCAGTCTATTTTCGGATAAGCTATCACATGCGCGTTCCAATTGCCCGTAGCTCCACTAAATTTAATTGACATTCTCATATTCTTGAGAATATTGGATTGTTTCTGAAGGCGAACAGCAAAGACCTTCATTTCTTTACCGAAAGTAGTAGGACTGGCAGATTGTCCATGAGTACGGGCAAGCATCGGTAAGTTCTTGTATTTTTTGGAAATCAGTTCCAAGTTGTCTATGATTGAGTTTATAGCAGGAATTATCACTTCACTTAGTGCATCACTGAGCATCATGCCACGAGCTGGAGTATTGATATCGTACGAAGTTAATCCAAAGTGAATCCACTCTAGGGAATCTTTCAGGCTTGTATTTTTAAGTTTCTCCTTAATAAAATATTCCACCGCTTTCACATCGTGATTGGTGATTTTTTCAATTTCTTTTATGCGTTTGAAATCTTTCGCAGTTGGCTCATATAAACTTCTGATTTTTTTAATTTCAGTACTGCTGAATTTCTTCAAACCAGTTTTTGTAGACAAAGATAGAGCTATCAAGTATTCCCCCTCTATCATTAATCTATATTTCATCAATGCTTCTTCAGAGAAATACTCTGCGAGGGGGCGAGTTTGGGAAAAATATCTACCATCTAGTGGACTTATCGCTTTTGTAATCATTGTTATAATTTCTTTAAATTATTTGTAATCCTCTCAATGGTTGACTGTGAAAAATCATGAACAAATGGCTCGCCTGTTATTTGCTCGCATATCTGAATATAACGGCGAGAGAGTTCCGCTACCATATCGGCCGGGGCATCTGGCATTTTTTCATCTTTGTATGGGTCAGAGTTTTCCTTAAACCACAATCGCAGAAATTCCTTGTCAAAATTTTCAGGCTCCAGGCCCTGATTAATTCTTTCTTGATACGAGTTAGCTTGCCAGTAGCGCGAAGAATCGGGGGTGTGTATTTCGTCAATTAAGATTAATTCCCCGTCAGAAGTTAAGCCGAATTCATACTTTGTATCTACCAGTATTAAGCCTTGTTTAAGAGCTATCTCCTGTCCGCGCGTGAAAAGCTGGAGCGATAGGCTGGAAACTTTATCCCAAACTTCTGGTGTCATTAATTTTTCTTCCATTATCATTTTACTGGTCAGGTTGCGGTCGTGCGCTTCAAACTTGGTGGTAGGGGTCAGGACCGGCTTAGCTAATTTCTGATTCTTCTTCATTCCATCCGGTAAAGTAAAATCTCCAAAGTCCCTTTGC
>Ga0209542_10016356_pt1 | contig 12317 bp, 12 predicted proteins | sample RifCSPhighO2_01_FD_184028 | JGI IMG/M metagenome (GOLD analysis project Ga0209542, IMG submission 184028) | Soil microbial communities from Rifle, Colorado - Rifle CSP2_plank highO2_0.1 (SPAdes) (version 2) | ecosystem: Environmental > Terrestrial > Deep subsurface > Rock core/Sediment ...
TAATTTCATGGAAAACGATCCTTTTTGGATTTTTTAAATTCAATGCTTCTGATAAATGCCAGGAAATGGATTCTCCTTCGCGGTCTTGGTCAGTAGCCAAAATCACTTCATCGGCGGCCTTGGCGTCTTTTTTTAATTGGTTAACCACTTTTTTGGCTTTGGTGGGAATAATATAGGAAGGCTCAAAATTCTTATCAACATCAACTCCCAATTTTGACTTTGGCAAATCGCGTACATGTCCGAACGAAGCTACTACCTTATAGTTTTTGCCCAAGAATTTTTCCAGAGTCCGTGCCTTGGTGGGACTTTCAACGATAATTAGTGATTCCATGATTTTAATTTGAAATTTAAAATTAAAAATTAGTTTAACGCGTACACATTGCTTCCTAAGTTTCGTATCTTACCTGAAATTTCCATTAAGGCAAGCGTGGTGGCAACTAACGGCGCCGGTAATTTTGTTTTTTCAATGATGGCATCAATGGAGAGCGCTTCTTCTTTTAGTGCGCTAAACATCAGGCTTTCAGTTGCATTTTCCGGCATTAATCCCGCCACTTTTTTTAGCGGAGCGATGTTTAATTCTTTTAAAATGTCATTTGCGCTTTCAATCAATGTTGCCCCTTGTTTTATTAATCCATTGGGCCCTTGGGAATTTAGGGCGTAGATCGGCCCGGGAATGGCGAATAATTTTTTGCCTTGCTCCTTGGCATATCTGGCGGTAATCAATGAGCCAGATCTTTCTTTGGCTTCAACTACTAATATCCCCAATGATAATCCTGAGATGATGCGGTTTCGTTGGCGAAAATTATTGGGGTAACCCGGGGTGCCCGGCGCAAATTCAGAAATTAAGCATCCGCCGGTTTTGATAATATTTCTTGATAATGCCAAGTTTGAAGCGGGGTAAATACTTTTTTCATCCAAGCCGGTGCCAAGGACTGCAATCGTCCGGCAATTTTTTTCAACACAGGCACGATGGGCAAAGGTGTCAATTCCCGGAGCCATGCCGGAAACGATAACAACTCCCGCATCGGCAAGCTCACCGGTAATTTGCAGGGTTGTTTGCTGTCCATAATCCGATGGGCGCCGGGTACCTACGATTCCCAGGCAGACTTCGTTTTTTTCCGGTAACTTTCCCCGATAATACAGGACTTCCGGCGCATCAGTAATTTTTTTTAAATCTTGAGGGTAATTTTCATCTCCAATTTTTATTTTTCTGATGCCTTCCATGAATGAATCATACCATAAACTTTTTTAATCTCTTAACTTTTCAACGGCTTCCGCCAACATCTGACAATATAAATTCAAGCCGATTTTATTAATGGACCCTGATTGTTCCTTGCCCAAAATATTTCCCGCTCCGCGAAGTTCTAAGTCTTTGATGGCAATGTTATAACCAGACCCCAGTTCATTGGCTTCTTTTAAGGCTTTTAATCTTTCATTAGCAATCGGTGTTAAATATTTTTCCTTATAAAATATATAGGCAAAACTTTGTATGAAAGATCGGCCCACCCGTCCTTTTATCTGATATGCCTGCGCTAATCCCAGGCGCGTGCCATCTTCTATGATGATGGTGTTTACCTTCGGCAAGTCGATGCCGTTTTCAATGATGGTGGTGGCAACTAGCACGTTTGTTTTGCCGGTTGCAAAATCATCCATGATTTTTACCAGCTCCTTCTCGTCCATTCTGCCGTGGATGGTTGTAATTTTTGTGCCAGGCACAAGAATTTCAAGATCGTTTCTTATTTTTTCAATTGTGGCGACTTTGTTATGCAAAAAATATACTTGTCCGCCTCGGTCTAATTCAAAATCTATGGCCTGCTTGATGGTTTTTTTGCTGTAGGGCAAAATATTGGTGTCAATCGGGCTCCTGCCCTTGGGCGGGGTTTGCATCAGGCTGATATTTTTAAATGAAGAGAGCGCCAGGTAAATAGTCCGCGGAATGGGCGTAGCCGACAAGCTTAGCATGTCAACCACGGGATTTTTATGGCGCAATCTTTCTTTCTGTTTTACGCCAAAGCGCTGTTCGTCATCAATAATCAAGAGCTGCAGGCGTTTGAAGGCCACGTCGTGCGATAAGACTCGATGGGTGCCAATGACAATATCGACCGTGCCATTTTCAATTTCTTGCAATATTTTTTTCTGTTCTTTTTTTGTTTGCAGTCTTGAAAGAAGGCTGATTTTTACGGGGAGGCCGACAAAGCGTTTTTTAAAATTGGCGGCGTGCTGGCTGGCCAAAATAGTGGTGGGGCATATCAGGGCTGTTTGATAATTGTTCGCCACCGCCAAAAGAGCGGCCCGCATGGCAATTTCTGTTTTTCCGAAACCAACGTCTCCACAGACGATCCTGTCCATTGGTTTTGGGAGAGTCAGATCTTTTTTGATATCTTCAATGGTCCGGATTTGGTCGAGAGTTTCCTGGTATAAAAATCCGGCAGCCAGTTGCGATTCCATTTCTTTGTCTATGATATAGGGCGGTCGGATGGCAGTTTCTTTTTTTGCATACAGCGCCAGGAGGTCTTTTGCCAATTTTTCAACATTTTCCTTGATTGCTTTTTTGGTTTTTTGCCAAAGCGCGGATCCCAGGCGGGCCACTACGGGGTCGGTAAATCCCACGTAACGGGAAAGTTTCCGTTCCAATTCAAGGGGCACAAAAAGGGCATCATGCTGTGCGTATTCCAATTTATAGAACGCTTGGCCGTTTACGGTTTCTATTCCCGCAAATTTTGCGACTCCGTGGTCCAAATGCACCAGATAATCGCCGATGGTTATATTTTTCAGATCTGAAAACAATTTTTGCGATCGTAATTTTTTATGCAAAATCTCTTTTGATTTCTTTTCATCGTCGATTGTTATTTCCAAGACTTTGATTGTTTCAATGGTGTTTCCCAGAAAATCCAGGCGTACCGCCTCCATTCTGTTTACCGGGAAAATTTCTACGATGCCGCCCTTTTGCGAAAATTCCCCTGGCGATTCAACAGTAAAAACTTTTTCATATCCCATGTCATCAAGTTTTTTCAATAATTGGGAAATATTATGCGTCTGGCCTTGTTGTAAAAAAACGGTATTATCCTGGAAAAACGATTGAGTCCTGGCGCTTCGTAGAATTTCTTGCAAGTTTTCTCCAAACCAAAAAACCTCCTTTTCCAAAAAGTAGGGGGTAACAGAAACGATCAGCAGTTCGTGTAAATTTTTATCTATTATATTCATTCATTGTTTTTTCCAGTCCGTGTTCGATAAAATAATCAAGTGCCCCTGCTGATCTTTCGATAACTTTTCCCAATATTTCTTGTTCTTTTTGGGTAAACTTTTTTAACACCACTTGCTTTGCAGTTTGATCATTGCTTGCAATGCCGATTCTGAATCTTATTACATTTTCGTTGCCGATATGTTGAATAATGGAATCAATCCCCTTATGTCCGGCTGAGCCCCGATCTTTTACAATTTTTAACGTGCCTATGGCCAAATCGATATCATCATGGACTATGATGATATTTTGCATCTGTGATTTGTGATCTTTAACAATTTTCTGTACCGCCTTGCCGGAGTCGTTCATAAAAGTCTGGGGTTTTGCAAGCATTATATTTTCTTTTTTTGAAATTAAAGAGCGGTATTTTTTGGAAACGGCAAAATCGGGAAACCCATTTTTTTTCGCAAAAAAATCAACGGCCATAAAGCCCGCGTTGTGCCTGGTTGCGGTAAATTTTTCGCCCGGGTTGCCCAAGCCCACGATAAGTGTCATGATTTTATACTATCACCTTTTAAATATTTTTACAGATTAAACCTGGAGAGTTGACATATTTTAAAAGAGGAATACAATCAAAGCTAGTTCATTTTTCAACATGAAAGGAGTAGTATGAAAAAAGATTTCAGGTAGCCGATTCGGGTAGCCAGTTGTTTCCTGGAACAGGAAAGAGGCTGACCTCAAAGTTGAGAGAAACCCTAAAAAGGAGTTTGAGATGGCAAAGATTGCATCTCCCCGTGGTCTGAAGCCCTATCTGTCGTACCTTCGCAAACAGCTTGTTTCTGGGCAGTGCCTAGAGCAAACTGTATTGGAAACCCTTTGCCGTAAACTCGGACGCGAGTTTGGCATTGAGGTGGAGCCTCTGACCGTCAAAAGAGCGCTTACCGGTACGCCACCCAAGAAACAGGGCCGTTTCCGTCAGAGAAGACATGCGCTGCCGATGGGTAAGTAGGCCATAGCCCTACTTGAACCGCCATGGTAAAAAGCGCCCCTCCTGACGTGGGCTTCAGTTCTCACATCTACAACACTCCTGCCTTTTTGAGCTGAGGCATCGCTCTGGTGCCCCAGCTCTTTTTTTACGTAATAAATCTGTTGCATTAGCTTAAAAAATGTGTTAAAGTTGTAAATTATGAGCGATAATACCCCCTTACAAGACCCCTTTGGGAAAAGCCCGATGAGCGAGGTTTACGGACCTGGCTCTAATTCTGGCAATAATGGAGTATCGGGTTCTGATTTTACGCCACGTGGCACGGAAACCCCAACTAACCACCAAAAAGATTTTTTTAAAAAGTCTTTGCTTTTTATATGGGAGTTTGTAAAAATAGCGATTGTTGCGGCAATTATCATTCTACCGGTACGTTATTTTTTATTCCAGCCCTTTATTGTTAAAGGGGAGTCCATGGTGCCTAACTTGCAATCGGGCGATTACTTGATTATTGATGAAATTTCTTACCGGTTTGTAGAGCCGAAACGGGGAGATATTGTGGTGTTGAAATATCCGTTGGACACAACCCAGCGTTTCATAAAAAGGATTATTGCCTTGCCCGGCGAAACGGTGCAAATCAAAGATGGAGTAATTAATATTACCAAAGACGGAAAGAACACGGTTTTGGATGAAAAAAAATATCTGCCAGGACTAAAGAGTACCGATGGAGATGTTGTAATCACCTTAACGGCAGATAATTATTTTGTGCTGGGTGATAACAGGCAGTTTTCTTATGATTCGCGGCGCTGGGGGGTGTTGCCGAAAGAAGACATCATCGGCAAGGCGGCGTTTCGGGTATTGCCTTTATGGACGATGTCGTATATGGGATCGCCAAGTTACTAAAGGAGTAATTGCGCTTGATTTTCGTTATTTCAACAGAAATTATGTCTAAAACAAATTTACAAAGTTTAGCCGGAATGCGTGATATTTTGCCTGATGAACAGGTGTATTTTAAGCGGGTGCAAAAAGTTGTGGAAAATATCTCAAACTATTACGGATTCAAGAGAATAGATACGCCCATCTTGGAACAGGCTGAAGTTTTCATAAAAGGAACTGGCAATGCCACCGATATTGTTGAAAAGGAAATGTATACGTTCAGGACCAAAGGTGGAGATCTGGTTGCTTTACGCCCGGAATTTACGGCCAGCATTGTGCGAAGCTATATTGAAAACGGAATGTATAACTTGCCCCAGCCGGTAAAACTATGGACAACCGGGCCATTATTCCGACACGAAAGGCCCCAAGCCGGAAGATATAGGCAGTTGCACCAATTTAATTTTGAAGCCCTGGGGGACAAGAGCGCTTCTATTGATAGCCAGATCATTCAGATGTGTTATGACATTTTAAAAGATTTGGGCTTTAAAAATATCAGCATTGAGGTAAACAGCATCGGCGATGGGGAATGCAGGCCGTATTTTAAAAAGATTTTGGCCAGCTATTTTAAATCAAAAAAAACCGGGTTGTGTTCCGATTGTCAGAGAAGACTGAAAGAAAATCCTTTGAGGATCCTGGACTGCAAAGAAGAAAAGTGCCAGCAGGTGAAGGCGGGAGCCCCCCAGATTATTGACCACTTGTGCGAGAGCTGTCACGGGCATTTTAAACAATTATTAGAGTTTTTGGATGAACTGGAATTGCCATATACCTTGAATCCTTATTTGGTCCGCGGTTTTGATTATTATACAAAAACAGTATTTGAAATTGTAGAAAAAAGCGATGATGGCGCGGTTCAGGGAAGTTTGGTAGGCGGCGGCCGGTATGATAATTTGGTAAAATTATTGGGCGGCAGGGATACTCCTGCGATTGGAGCCGCGGGCGGAATAGACAGAATTGTCAATATTTTAAAAACCCGTGAATTAAAGCCCGATAAGAAACAGGAGAAGACAGAAATATTTTTGGCCCAATTAGGCCAATCGGCTAAACGGAAAAGTTTAAAACTTTTTGAAGAATTCCGGGATGCTAAAATCCCTTTGGCAGAATCTTTTTCAAAAGATTCCCTTCGTACCCAGTTAAATACGGCTAATAAACTGGGGGTGAAATGGGTTTTGATTTTTGGCCAAAAAGAAGCATTGGAAAATTTTATTACATTACGCGATATGGATACGGGAGTCCAAAAAGAAATCCCATTAGACAAGGTCGTAGAAGAAATGAAAGAGAAAATAAAAAAATAAAACGAATTCCCACGAATTGACGAACGAATCACAAGTCAGCCTCCGGGATGCCCTGCGGGCCACGTGTGTTTTGTGAAAATTCGTTGAGGATTCGTGATGATTCGTTACCAAAATGGCTTTAGAAGTTAAAAAGAAGGACAGGGAAAGCTCTCAGAATCTGGTGCACCGCTTTACTAAAGTGGTACGCCAAAGCGGAATTTTGCTCCAAGTGAGGGGTAAGCAGTTCACTAAACGGCAAAAATCAGCCTTAGCTAAGAAAAGATCTGCTTTAAGGAGAGTTAAATTGAGAGCTGAGAAAATCATTGCCGAAAAAATGGCAAAACCAAAGTAATTGGCAAAAAAAATCGCTTTTCGGCGATTTTTTTGTTATACTGAAAGCATGTTAAAGCAACAAATCCAAAATGACGTTAAAGATGCCATGAAGCAGGGCAATCAGCAAGTAGTTGGTGTTTTACGCATGGCGGTTTCTTCAATTAACGCCAAAGAGAAAGAAAAACGATATAAGCTTTCCAAAGAGGATTCAGAAGCTAAAGAAGAGGAATTATTGCAAGCTTCACAATTAACCGATGACGAAGTGATCGGCGTATTATCGTCTGAAATCAAAAAGAGAAAAGATGCCATTGTGCTCTATCAGCAGGGCAATCGGCCCGAATTAGCCCGACAAGAACAAGATGAAATTACTATTTTGCAAAAATATTTGCCTGAGCAGCTGTCACCAGAAGAACTTAAAAAGTTAGTTGGGGCATCAATTACCAAGACCGGCGCTTCTCAAATGAAAGACATGGGGAAGATTATGGCAGATTTGATGCCAAAGACAAAAGGCAAGGCGGACAATAGTGAAATTAGTAAGATTATCAAAGAATTATTAAGTTAATGATATGGAGGATCTAAAAACAATGCAAAATAATTCTATGGTTTCCCAAAAAATAATGGTGCCGATTGAGAATCTATTTAAAGAAAGTTTTGAAATTTATAAAAATAGTTTTTGGAGTTTTATAAAGTTGGCTTTCATAGGCTCTATTGGCTTTATTGTTGTGATTCCTTTTGGGATAGCCTGGGCTGTTGCCATGCTTTTTAGCGGGTTTTGGTTTTCTTTTCCATTTTTTTTGGTATTTTTTGTGGTATTGTTGGCGGTAATCCTTGTTTGTTTCTGGATACAGGTTTCTTTGCTTTTCCTTATTAAAAACCGCGCGAAAAAACCAACTCTAAAAGATTCTTTACGAGAGGGTTGGAATCATCTTTTGCCACTAATTTGGATTTATTTTTTGACCGGTTTGGTTTCCTTTCTCGGGTTTTTATTATTAATTATTCCCGGAATTATTTTTACTACGTGGTTTTTGTTTTCAAGATATGTTTTCGTGGTAGAAGGCAAGCGGGGTACGCAGGCTCTCGTGGCTAGCAGGAATTTGGTCAAAGGTCATTGGTGGCCCGTATTTTTCAGGTTATTGTTAATAGGCCTTCTGCCTCTAGTAATCTCCTGGATACCTTTTGCAGGGGGTATTATCAACCTATTTTTCACCATGCCATTTTCCCTTATTTACTTCTATCTGATCTACGAAAATTTAAAAGCCATTAAATCTTAAAAAGAAGAAAAAAGCGCGGATAAACATCCGCGTCTTTTTTTGTGTAATTTTAAGAATAGGTGTAAAATACTACCATGATTGAAATAAATAATCTCACTAATTTTGCTGTGGACAAAAAGTTTTTTTCAGGGGTTGCAAAAAAAGTGTTAAAAGGCGAAAATAGAATGAAGGAAAACATATCCATCGCTTTTATCAGTCCTATAGAAATCCAAAAACTTAATAAGCAGTATCGTAAAAAAGACAAACCCACGGATGTGCTTTCATTTGAAAAGGTTTCACAGTTTAAAGATGAGTGTGCTGAGGTGGTTATTTGTCCAGCTGTGGTGCGCGAGAACACCAAAGAGTCTAAACTATCTTTAAAAAAAGAACTGGCGAATATATTAATCCACGGCGTTTTGCATGCGCTCGGATATGACCACGAAAGATCAGAAAAAGACGCAGAAAAGATGGAGGTTAAAGAACAATTATATTTTTCTAAAATAAAATAAATTATCAATTATCAAGTATCAATTATCAAGCCATATCGCTGTCATTGAAAATTGAAAATTGAAAATTAGCCTTAATGGCACGTGGCCACATTGTCACAGGTTTAGATATTGGAACCAGCACCATAAAAATTTTGGTTGCCCAAAAGAGACAAGATGAATGGGAGGTGCTTTTTTGCGCCCAGCGCCCCTCTTTTGGCTTGCGGCGCGGGGTGGTTATTAATATTGAAGAAACAGCAAAAAATATCCAATTATTGATAGACGGAGTACGGAAAGACAGGGGCATTAATATCAATTCAGCCTTTGTAAATATCGGAGGCAGCCATTTGTACGTTACGCCTTCCGACGGGATTATTTCCGTATCAAGAGCAGACCAGAGGATTTCAGAAGAAGATATTGAAAGGGTGTTGCAAGCAACCAGATCCATTAATATTCCTTCCAATGAAGAAATATTAGACGTGTTCCCAAAAGAATTTGTTATTGATAATCAAAGGGGCATAAAGCATCCCTTGGGCTTGACGGGAATACGGCTTGAGGCTAAGGTTATTTTGCTTTGTTACTTCCAATTGTATTTTACCAACGTAACCCAGGCGGTATTGAACGCAAAATTGCAAATTAACGATATTGTTCCTTCTTGTTTGGCTGCTGCGGAAGCGGTTTTAACCCGGCAGCAAAAAGAATTGGGAGTGGCTTTGATTGATATAGGTTCTGATACGACCAGCCTTGCCGTCTTTGAAGAAGGCGACCTTATCCACATGGCGATTTTCCCTTTGGGTTCTGCTAATATTACCAAAGATCTTGCGATCGGACTTAAGACAGAATTCGATATCGCGGAAAACATTAAAAAACAGCACGGTATTTGCATGATTTCCAAAAACGATAAGTCCGGCCGCCAAGGCGTCACAAAAAAGAACCAGCCGCCTGTCCGTAACGCCTTGCGCTCCGATGTAAGCGGTAAAAAGAAGATAGAAGTTTTCAGCCAGTCCCAGCCGCTTTCTTTCACAGAAAAAGATTTAATAGATATCATAGAGCCAAGGGTTTCTGAAATTTTAGATTTAATACAAAAAGAGCTTAAAAAGATCGGCCGCCAGGAATTATTACCCGGAGGCATTGTATTGACTGGCGGCGGAGCAAAATTATCCGGCATAAAAGACTTAGTTAAACAGCAATTAAAACTTACTTGCCAGATAGGAACATTAAAAGGAATGGTGGGCTTGGATCAAGATCCGGCATTAGCCACGGTGGTAGGGTTAGTGGTTGGGGGTACCAGTATTGAAGATTCAAGCAAGGGCGGCGGGGTATTCGGATTTTTGAGGCCCGTAAAGAGGATGTTTTCAAAAATGAAAAAAGTAATGCGGGTGTTTATACCCTAGAGGCTACGAAATACGAATTTCTTACGAATATACGAAAACAAACGTTTTACGAATTTGTATATTCGTACTTGATTCGTATTTCGTAGAGAGATCATGAATCCAGTAATAAAAGTAATAGGGGTTGGGGGTTCGGGAGGCAATACGGTTTCGCGTATCGCAAAATTCAATACCGGAGGAATTGAACTGATTGCGGTGAATACCGATGCTCAAGCGTTGCATTTTTGCAAGGCGCCATATAAGATATTGATTGGTAAAAATAGTACCAAAGGGCTGGGCGCCGGTATGGATATGAGCTTAGGGAAAAAGGCGGCTGAAGAAAATATAAAAGAGGTATCGGAATTTTTAAAAGGGGCCGACATGGTTTTTATTACTTGTGGTCTGGGAGGAGGAACCGGTAGCGGAGCTACGGCTCCCATTGCCGAAGTTGCAAAAAATTCAGGTATTTTGACCGTAATCGTGGTTACCACCCCTTTTTCTTTTGAAGGCGAGGAAAGGAAACAGGTTGCCAAAGCCGCGCTCCAGGGATTACATGGAAAATATGATTGTTTGCTGACTATTTCCAATGATAATTTATTAAAAGTAATTGATGAAAAAACAACGGTTTCCAATGCTTTCTTGCTTTGTGATGACATGTTGCGCCAGGCAGTTGAAAGTATTACTGATTTAGTATTGGCCCCGGGGATTATTACGATTGATTTTGCTTCCGTCACTTCCATCATGAAAAATTCCGGGCAGGCGTTATTTGGCACCGGCCGCGCTACCGGGCAAAATCGGGCCGAAGAAGCTGCAAAAAAAGCAATCAATTCCCCTTTGTTGGATTTTTCAATTAAAGATTCAAAAGGCGTTTTGTTCAATATCTCAGGCAATGATGTTACGTTGCATGAGATACAATCAGCTTCAAAAATAATCACCGAGCATATAGATAAAAAGGCCAAAATAGTATTTGGGGCGGTCAAAGATAGTAGTTTGAAAAAAGGTGAAATAAAAATTACGGTAATTGCCACCAAGTTCTAAAAAAGTACAAAGTATTATGTGTGAAGTATTAAGTATGTAAGCTACTTACTACAAAATACGAAATACGAAATATGAAATACCCGCTGTATGACTCCTTCTAAAAATTTATTTTACCTTTGCGGCTTTTTTATTGCTGGTATTTTTTTAGAATCAGTTATTTATAATTTTTTTCCAGATTACATAAAAAACCAAGCGCTATATATAGCGCTTGGTTTTTTATTAGCAGGTATAACGGGAATTACGGTATCGGTCTTATTGAAAAAACATAATTATACGGTAGCTGGTTTTTGGGTATTATTTTTGGTGTTAGGCATACTTCGCTATCAAATTTCCGAATTTAATATCCAGCACCACGCCTTTAAAAATCTAAATGACAGTCCAGATAAAATCACCCTCATCGGCCAGATTTCCGATGAACCGGACGCGCGCGATTCTTTCCAAAAATTAAAAGTGGCAGTTGGAGAAAATACAATATTGGTCACCGCCGATAGGTATCCCGAATATGCTTATTTGGATACGATACAAATTACCGGTAAATTAAAAACTCCGGCGGTATTTGAAGACTTTAATTATAAAAATTATTTATTAAAAGACAGGATATATTCTGTAATGGACTACGCGAGCATAGAATTAATTCCAAACAGGCACAATTATAATGCCTTTTCTTTTTTATATGAAGAAGTATTGTTGTTAAAAAGAAAATTAGTTAATTCAGTCAATCTTAATTTTTCCTCACCCTATAGTTTCATAGTCCAGGGGATCGTGTATGGAAATGACAAAAATATGCCCCAAGACCTGAAAGATAAATTCAATGCCACAGGCTTAAGTCACATAACTGCCGTATCGGGCGGCAATGTGGTTATTTTAATTTCGATGCTGATGCCCTTGCTGTTAGCATTGGGTTTTTGGAGGAGCCATGCCTTTTATATCGCCTTCATCTTTGTATGGTTTTATATTGTGCTTGTCGGTTTCCCCGCCTCCGCAATACGGGCTGGCATCATGGGAAGCCTTGCAGTTTTTGCTTCGGCTTTAGGAAGGCAAAATACCGGATCCCGGGCTATCGTAATGGCCGGTGCCATCATGCTTTTACAAAATCCGCTACTTTTATTATACGATATCGGTTTCCAGTTATCTTTTTTAGCTTCCCTGGGAATCATCCATGCAAAACCCATCATTGATTATTTTTTGGTTGTTACATTGTCTTTCGTAAAACGTATCAAGTCCGATGCGTCAGAAACCATTACAGAAGAAAAACCGCATTTTCTTTTAACCATTGTTTCGGTAACCATTTCGGCCCAACTATTCGCTCTGCCCATTATTTTGTATAATTTTGGGAATATATCGTTAGTTTCCGTGATTACCAATCTTTTAATTTTACCGGTGGTTCCATTCATAATGGTGCTTGGTTTTTTAACATCAATTTTTGGAATTTTTTCACATTTTTTAGGTTGGTTTTTTTCTATTCCATGCT
>Ga0209542_10016357_pt1 | contig 12317 bp, 12 predicted proteins | sample RifCSPhighO2_01_FD_184028 | JGI IMG/M metagenome (GOLD analysis project Ga0209542, IMG submission 184028) | Soil microbial communities from Rifle, Colorado - Rifle CSP2_plank highO2_0.1 (SPAdes) (version 2) | ecosystem: Environmental > Terrestrial > Deep subsurface > Rock core/Sediment ...
CGAACGTCGTTTTTCCGACGTTTGCCGGACCGACAAAAGCGTAAGCGTGCCCCATGCGGCCGTTTTTCATAGCTCGTTCAAACAATTCCTTTTGTTTTGCGTGGCCTATCGTATGTATAAAATCCATCAAATCAATTATACCACTTTTTTACGACGGGTGGATGAACCAGCCCCGGGCCTTGGCGTTACGAAAACCCACGATAAACAAGACAATCCCTAAAATCAAATAGACGACATTGAGTATGGGCATCAGAACCAAGTCGGCAATCGGCGGTGTCTGCCCCCGGACGACAATCGTCCGGAAACTCTCAAAAACATAACTCACTGGCAGAAAACGGGCCACGACCGACAAAATTTTCGGCAGCACTGAAACAGGATAAAATACTCCGCTTATCGGATAAATAAGCGCGATGAGCGACCAGGCGAATATCTGGACCTTTGTACCAAAGCGGAAAATCAGTGAAGCGGTGATAAACCCAAATGCCCAGCCAAAAACAAATATACTGACGATGCTCGCGACCAGAAACGGTCCTAGCGAAAAAAGATTAAAGCCGAATAGTAGCCACGCCAAAAAAGTCGTAAAAACTGCGGTCAAAAGCGCTTTGAAAAATGACAGCAAAAGCGTCCCCACCATGATCTCCCCTACCGTCAACGGCGTGGAAAACAAATTGTAAAGGTTCCGGGACCAGGCGTCTTCCAAAAGCGAAACAGATATGTCCCGCTGGGTACTATAAACCAAGCTCCAAAAAATAATTCCGCCTATGAGCACGCCCGCGAATTCCGCTTGAGCAGCATTATTTATTTTTTGGATATAAACTGACAGAAGCCCGAATACCAAAAGGTCGATGGTCGGCCAAAAAAATATATCCAGCTTCCGATCAAAGGTCGCGACGATTTCATACAAATGTCGCAAAATATAAGCCCAGACGCGGTGCGAAGCAATCATTCCTCAAATTCTCCTTTCGCCAATTTGATGAATACATCCTCAAGATCAGGGGCTTTGTGGTGCCTTACCAGGTTCGCCGGCGAATCAATCATATATATTTCACCTTTATGCAGGAGCGCGACGCGGTCGCACATTTGCTCCACCTCAACCATGTTGTGGGAGGTAAAAACAATCGTCATCTTTTTTCGTTTCTGGAGTGTCTGCAAAAGCTCGCGGGTATGCGCCGCGATCGACGGGTCCAAGCTCGCGGTCGGTTCATCCAAAAGCAGGACTTCCGGATCATTTATCAAGCTCTTGCACAGGTTCACTCTGGTTTTTTCTCCGGCTGACAAGTCCCCAAACCACTTGTTGCGCAGGTGCGCGACTCCGAACTTTTCCAAAAGCTCCGCGATTTTCGCGTCCCGGTCGCGGACGCCATACATGACCGCGTAAATTTTGAGATTTCTGTAAACCGTCAAGTTGTTCGCGAGGTCAGCGTAGGCAGTGGCTATATTCATGCGGTTTTTGGCCGCCTCCTGATTACGGAAAAAGTCCGTGCCAAATATTTTTACGCTGCCGCTCGTGGGCGTCAAAAGCCCGATCAAAATATTTAATGTCGTTGACTTCCCCGCGCCGTTCACGCCCAAAAGCCCAAAAACCTCCCCTTTGCGAACAGAAAAACTCACCCCCTTGAGCGCGTGTATCGCGTCTTTTCGGGGCGAATAGGTCTTTTTGAGATTTTTTACTTCAACAATGTCCACAGAGTTTCTCTTGCTGTCTTCTCCCAGCTAAATCGTTTAATATTTTCATAACCCAATTCGATCTTTCGCTTTCCAAGCTCTTTGTTTGTCAAAAGCCGGTTTATAGCCGCCGCGATTTCGCCGATATTTTTTGGATCCACCAAAATCGCTCCCTTTCCGGCGATCTCCGGGTTACTCGTAGTATTTGATGTAACAACGGGCGTCCCTGATGCTTGGGCTTCCAAAATCGGCAAACCGAACCCTTCGTAAAATGTAACAAACAAAAATATTGCCGCGTCTCGCAAGAGTTCATGCTTGTCCGCCTCTTTAACATACCCCAAAAACCTCACCTTGTCCCGAAGCTCGGGGCGGCTTCGAAGATATTCGTCCACATCGTCGGTGCGGATCTTCCGACCCGCGAGAACCAGGTCGCAATCGACGCGAGCGGCCTCAAACCCCTTCACCATGCCCAAAATATTCTTTTTCGACTCAAGCCGCCCGACGAATAAAATATATTTTTTTTCTCCTAATCCATAATTTGCCGCGATTGACTCTGGTCGAGCAGGCGGATATTTTTGGTCAATACCGAGATAGGTAATGGAAATTTTTGACATGGGGCAATTATAAAATTCCATAATCCGCTGGCGGGAAAATTCGGAAATCGTAAAAATATGGTAAGCGGTTCTGACCGCGAGCCAGGCGGAGAAACGATGGTACCAAAGCGACAATTTATCATACAGCTCAGGATTATCCGCGAAGCCGATATCGTGCAATGTTGTAAATGTCTTTTTTGGATGGAAAATGGAAATCGTGTGCGCCGGACAAAATAAAACATCGGGCGGATTTACAATCATCTCCCACGACAACCTCACCTGCCCCCAAAAATACGGAAACGGCCATTTCAAAATCTTGATCTCGAAATTTTTAGGAAGATTATCTATCAAATCCGCCCTCGGTTGATCGCGAAAATACAACCTTACCCGGACGTCGGCTCGGCCGCGCAGCAACTTTTTGAACTCATCTATCAAATGAAACGCGTACCACTCTGTCCCGCTCCTCTCGGCGCGATTGGCCTGCGAAGCATCTATTCCTAAAATCATAACCAAATTATAACAAAAAAACCCTCAAGGGGGTAAAATAATGGCGGGCCCCTGAAGTGAGTTGTTTGGACAGGCAATCGAAAAAATGTTTGCCCATCTCCCTCATCAGGAGCCCATTCTAGAAACAACTAGACCGCGGGCGCCGACAACTTTTCGAGCAACTGATCCAAGTTTGCGCGTAAATCGGCCGGCCGCTTCGCATAGCGCATATACGACTGAAGGTGAACCTTGATCCAAGCGGCTCGCGCGTACAGTTCGCCCCTCAGCTCGACTGCCTCTCCGATCAAGCCCAAAAGCAACCATTCGTAGGGCGCAAGCTCGTCTCCAACCGGTGGCAGATCGTAGCCCTGCAGCCAGTCGAGTAACCTGGCCTTTTCTCCTTCTGTATCGGCCAGCCAGGTAACGAGTTTACGCTTCATCTCGCCAACTGGCCCGGGGGGGAATGCTGGTACGCCGGTGAAGACAAGGTCTTCCTCAAACGACGGCCTCCAGAGAGAATCTGGAGAAAGCTTGTCGACTTCTTCAAGCAGCGAACCGAGCGTCTCAAACGAGATCCGGAGCCGAAGGCCAAGAACTTGGGCGATGCGTGTCAAAACACCGGCATCCCAAAACGTATTGTCGTCCCTTTCGTACAGCTTGATGACGCTTGGCCGGACATCAGCTAGTGTGGCAAGCTCCGACACGGTCAGTTCGCGGGATTGCCGCAGCGCGGAAAGCTGCTGGGCGAGAAAACTTTGCGTAAAACCCGCGGCATAACTATCCCGGCACTCCTGCCCATTGGCAACAAAAGCGGCCCTCAGGTCGTTTTTAAACATCTTGATGAATCCTCCTTTTTTATACCTGCCCGTACTACCTATTTTGCCGAAAGAATGCTTCTCTTGTAACTTTCGAGGTTTTCCAAAGCGACGCCAGTGCCTTTGGCGACGCACAATTCCGGCTGGTCAGCAACATAACACGGTACGCCCGTTGCCTGGGAAATCAGCCGATCCAGGTTTCGCAAAAGTGCTCCGCCGCCAGTCAAAACCATTCCTTTATCAATGATATCACTCGACAGTTCGGGTGGCGTTTCCTGCAAAACCGCTCTCACCGCCAAAATAATCTCCCGCAACGGCTCCTGAATCGCCTCTACGACTTCGTTGGTCTTGACCCGAATGGTCCGCGGCAAACCCTGAATGAGGTCGCGCCCGCGAATCTCCATCTCCATCTCTTCTTCCAAAGGCAGAGCGGAACCCACCTCAATTTTGATTTCTTCGGCGGACCGGTCGCCGATGGCGAGCCCGTGCTTTTTCCTCACGTACTCGGCGATTGCCGCGTCCATCTTGTTACCAGCAACGCGAACCGAAGTCGAATTGACTATGCCGCCGAGCGACAAAACCGCCACGTCAGTCGTCCCGCCGCCGATATCAATCACCAAGTTTCCGGAAGCGGTGGAAATATCAATACCCGCGCCAATGGCCGCGGCGACGGTCTCCTTGATGACAAACGCGGCTTTGGCGCCCGCGCTTTGCGCGGCGTCAACCACAGCGCGCTTTTCGGTTGAGGTGATTCCGCCCGGAACAGATATCATGACCTCGGGTCGAAAAAACCAGACCCGGCCGATCGCCTTGGTGATGAAATAACGAAGCATCGCTTCCGTGACGCGGTAGTCGGCGATTACTCCGTCTTTCATCGGCCGGTGCGCGGTAATCGTCTCAGGAGTTCGGCCAAGCATGTCTTTCGCTTCCGCTCCGACAGCCAAAACTTTATTGTCGTCAATGCCGATAGCCACGACTGTGGGTTCATTGATTACGATGCCTTTACCCTGCACAAAAACAAGCGTGTTCGCCGTGCCGAGATCGATGCCAATTTTTCTGGCCAGAGCCATCAATTTATCCTTTCAATTTTAGCGCCTAGATCACGCAACTTTTGATCTATCTGCTCATATCCCCGATCGATAATCTCTGCATTATAAATCACGCTCCGGCCTTTGGCAACCAGCGCGGCGATAAGGATCGAGGCGCCAGCGCGGATGTCCGGGGTTTTGATCTGCGCCCCGTGAAGCCCGCAGGGGCCGAAAATTTTCGCGCGGTGAGCGTCCGAAAGCTCGACTTTAGCCCCCATCTTCTGAAGCGCCAAAAGGTATCCTTGGCGGCCTTCGTAAATCCAATCATGCAGGGAACTGACTCCCTCGCACTGCGTAGCCAAAACTCCCAAAAGCGGTTGTACGTCAGTCAACAATTGCGGATAGACACCGGTAATGATGCGGGTGGCACGATACGGCTTGTTCGAATTTTGGATCCTAAACATATTGCCCTTCGCGTAAAACTTCACTCCCATGCGCTCCAACATCGCGAGCGGCGCGGTAAGCGCCGCGAGGTCCACTTTGTTCACGGTCACCTCCCCGCGAGTGGCAGCGGCGGCAACCGCGTAAGTCATGGCGACAATGTCGTCCGCGCACAGCGTATGGGTAGCCCTCCCCAACCTTCTCACTCCTCGTATGGTGATCCTGGGGGTGCCGACCCCGGAAATTTTCGCGCCCAATTTGTTCAAAAAATTACAGAGGTCCTGCACGTGCGGCTCTGCCGCTGCCAAACTGATCACTGTCGTGCCACGAGCAAGAACTGCCGCCAATATCAAATTCTCCGTGCCGGTTACGGAGGTAAATGACAAAACAATTTTGTTTCCCCGGAGTTGTTTCGCGGAAACATCAAACTTCCCGCGCCGTTCTTTCACAACTGCCCCGAGACGCCTGAACCCGTCCAGATGCACGTCGATCGGCCGCGCGCCGATCGCGTCCCCGCCGGGAAACGCGAATCTCGCCAAACCAAATTTGCCCAGAAGCGCCCCCGCATAGAGAACTGAACCGCGCAATTTGCCGGCCAACTTTTCTGGTAACTCGCGGCTCACCACTCTCCGTGGGTCAACTGTGAGCGTATGTCCCGTAAATTTGAAGTTGCCCCCGAGAAACCGAAAAATCTCCAAAAAGTTGTGCACGTCGGAAATGTCTGGGACATTCCTGATTTCGCTGACCCCGCTACCTAGCATTGCCGCGGCAATTGCCGGAAAAGCCGCGTTTTTCGAGCCCTGAACGCGGACTTCTCCTCGCAATTTATGGCCCCCGTAAACGATAAATTTACTCACCCCGTATATCAACTTTCAGAATCCCGCTGAAGCGGGATTAAAGTTGTCCTTATAGTTATTAATTCCAACAAAACAAAGCGGCTTAATATTATTTTTGCCATATTTAAACTGAAAGTTGTATTACGGGGCTCATGTTTTTGCTGGGTCATTATACCATTTTTGTGTTAGAATGATAATACTACTATGACACTCAAATCTCGCGTTGCCCTCATCGTTTCAGGGTTTTTGATTTTCCTCGTTCTCGCGCCGGCAATCGTGCTCACTGCCCAGGGCTACTATTTCGATTTTGAAAATTACCAGCTGGTCAGGACGGGAACACTGACCGTAAAAACGGACCCGCGAGGAGCCATCGTGACGGCGAATGGAAGCCGCCTCGGGGACACTCCTTTGGCCAAGCGTTTTTTTCTTCCTGGAGAATACCGAGTGGAGGTGGACAAACCCGGCTACCAGCCATGGCGGAAGTTTATAGCGGTCAACGAACAGCGGGTGGCTTCCCTGCCACGAGGCACGGAAAAAATATTTTTGGTATTGCTAAACCCCGAAGTCAAATCCGCGGTCGCGACCACTACTTCAACACTGCTTTCACCAACGGAACAAAACTCGGAATCATTGTATTTCATTTCGCCGGAAGACCGCCGCCTCATGGCGAAAAATACCGACGGAACCGCGACGCCGATTTTAGAAGACCCGCTCCCCAAAGCAAACAAGGAAAAAATAGTGTCCACTCCGCAAAAACAAATTTTCCTTCTACTCGACGACACGCTCTTTCAGGTCACCGAAACATTGCTCGAGATCAATCACGGCGTCACTTATGCCGCCTGGGACCCGGAGGCGGAAGCACTTGTTTATTCCGGCGCCTACGAAATCTGGCTTTACCGGCCGCTCGCGCAAAGCGGCAACGAACTAATCACCCGGCTCGCGGGCGGAATCAACTCGCCAGTGATTTTTCGAAGTCAAATCGGTTACTTCTTTTTCGCTTCAGGAAATAAAATTGTGGCCCTCGAGTATGACCCGCAAGGCCAGCCCAACCAATACCTATTGGTTGAAACAAAGACCGAAAACCCCCAGTTTTCGGTCAATTCCGACGGCGACGAACTTACTTACCTCGACGCCGGCGAACTAGTAACTTTGAAGATCAGATAAAACCTGACTACTTACCAGCATGTAATTAATTACGTAATTAATTACATACTATACTATTTCAAGCGTAGTCGTTTAAAATATCTCAATTACGAATCAGTTTCTGAACCAGTTCTGAAATAATCCAAAAATAAAATCCCCCTAGGGCGAAAGGCAATAATGACAGCGGCGTAAAGTGTCCGGAGTCATAGGCCAAATAATTGTACGTCCAAAGCTTCTTTGAAATAAAAAATTCTACGCATTTGCCAAACAAATACTCAACCACACCGGCTATCGCGCCGAACCAGAGGGTAATGACCAACACCATCGGGCCGAAAAAGACCGCGGAAACGATAATTGCAAATAAAATGGGGAGGCAAAAAAATATATAATTTGAAAAAGTTAGCTGGTGAAATCTGGTCTCATTGAAAAGTCTACGGTAGCCAAATTTAAAAAATGCAATCTGAAATAAAAACATCAAAAGAATACTGCTGGAAAAAATCAAGATAAAATTCCCCGGGAGTTTGAAATTCGTATGCTTGACGAGCGACATATATAGCATTCCTCCAGCACCCCAGGGAATGAAATTCAAGAGGCTGGTATAAGAATGGAGTACGGTCTCAACTTGATAGGTCCAAAAGCGGGCGGAGTATAAACTATGCCACCAGATTGAAAATAGTGTTTCGCCAACTACTCCAGCTATGGCAAAAATAAAAAATTCAAGAACCAAAAACCAAGAATGGGTTACCGCGGCGTCGGCAATGACAGAAAAAACGAATACGGAAGTCAGAAGGTAATAATTCTTATCCGAAAACTGAAAATGCTTGAAACTCAAGCGCGAGGTGCTGATGTAATTAAAAATAACAGCCCCCATCCACAAGGAAAATCCAAAAATGAGAAGGAACGGATTAAACACGTTTTCGTTGCTTAAATTTCAATCCCATAAAAAATTCATATACTGGGCCTCCCACCATCCCCATCCCAAAAGCCCACACTAACTCCTCCAAAGGGATTCCATACACAAAAACCCCACTTAAATTTTCGAGCTTCCACCAAGCTTGTATAATTCCTGGAAATAAAAAAATAAAGAAAGAATAGCCTATCAGCGTAATTAGGCCGACTAATAAACCGCTAATCAGCGAATCAGCGAGTAAGTCTCTGCGGAAAAAAAACATCGCAGCCGACAAAACAAAAAACATTATAAACGATGCGTAAATCGAGTGCGCGCCAAGACGAACAGGAATCAAAAAAACCAAACAACTGACAAAAATGAACGGAACTATAAAAAAACTCCAATGATGTTTTCTGTTTTTTCTTTTGGAAAAATATTTCCCGTAACATTCTTCGTAAATTACACTCGCTATTCCGCCGAAAAAAAACCCATAAAAAAAGTCACCGATGACAATCCGCCACGGATTCATCAGTTCCGGATGCCAATAGTCTTTCAGAAACGCCAATTCCCAGAAAGGGGCAATTATCCCGACGGTCAAGCTTGAAAATAAAATTTCCTTCCAAAGATCTTGCCTGTGAACTAACAGTATCGACCAGATCGGCAACCCAACCAGTAAAGAGCCTAAAATATAGGCGTATTGGTAATTATCCATGTTTGTCGATCGCCTCATTTACTAATTTATCCGCGGCGGTATTTTTTTCGCGGGGGATGTTTTTGTATGACACTTTTTTAAACTTGGTTTCTAAGTTTCTCACGCGCAAAACCATTTCCTGCATGCGGTGGTTTTTGGCGCGATAAATTCCGCGAAGTTGCCTCGCGACAAGCTCGCTGTCGAGACGGACTTCAACTTCTGAAGCGCCCATCTCCTGTGCGATTTCCAAAGCGGCAATTACTCCTTCGTACTCGGCCTCATTGTTGGTGCGTTCGCCGAGGAATTTGGTATATTTTCTAAGCAGGCGTCCTCTCCTTACCCCCTCTTCGTCTCCCCCTTCCCTACCGGGAGGGGGAGAAAAAACCGCCACGCCGATTCCGGCCGGCCCGGGATTGCCTCGCGCTCCTCCATCAGTATAAATTATTAACTTCATTTGGAGTGGTCCAAATCAATAATCTTCAATTGAATTTTTCGCTCCCCGTTCCATTCATTGTACTGCGGCTCGCAAACTATGTCGATTTTTTCCTCCTGTTTCAACTTGTCCGCCCAATATCCCAAATTGAAACCAATACAGGCGAAATCGCCAGCGTAAAACCGTAGGTGTTTTCCTTCGTTGCCTATGGCGGAAGGAAAACGGGGCGTAATCTCGTTGACGCGCACGCGAGGCCGCGGGTTTCCTATACCGAACGGCGTAAATTTTTCCAAAAAATCAAGGAAATCAGAAGTGAAGTCCCCGAGATTCGACTGCCAATCATAAAACAAAACCGGCAGGAGGGCTTCTTCGGTCAAGATATTTTCCGCGTACTTGAGCAGATTTTTATGAAAGGCGTCTATCTCTGAAGTACGTAAAGTAAAACCAGCGGCTTGCGCATGCCCCCCATACCGCAAGAGAATGTCACGGCTTTGACCTATCGCTTCCACGATGTTAAAACCCGCGATGCTCCGCGCCGATCCAGTGGCCTCCTCCTCGCCACGCTCAAGAATCAAGACAGGCCGGTAAAACTCCTCGGTAAGCTTGCCAGCCACGAGTCCCACGATGCCTTTTGGCCAGTTACTTCCGGAGGCCAAAAGGATTTTTTTGTCAGATACCGCCGTCAATTGTTCCCTCGCTTCGCTCAGTACTGTTTCCGTGAGCTGCTGACGGTGGTGGTTGAGCTCGCTCAATTTCTCGGCCAACAACTCTGCCTCGGCGTCATCATCGGTCAATAAAAGCTCCAACGCTGAATTGGCATGCTCAATTCTCCCGGCGGCGTTCAGTCGAGGAGCAATAATAAAACCAAGGTGGTATGCATCAAGTTTTTGCCCAAAAATTCCGGCCAGCTTCGTGAGCTGTTTTAGCCCCCGCCAACGAGTTTTCGCCAAAACTTGCAGTCCCCATTTAACAAAAATTCGGTTTTCGCCCAAAAGCGACTGGCAATCCGCGACAGTGCCTATGGCGACAAAGTCGAGTAGCCACTTCTCAAATCCAGAAATAGAATTGTCATTGCGAGCGCCCATCGGGCGCGTGGCAATCTCGCTGCCTTGGGATTGCTTCGTCACTTCGTTCCTCGCAATGACACTCTTAATCAAGGCCTGTACCAATTTGAAAGCTACCCCGACACCGGTGAGGTCCTTGAAAGGATACTGATCACCGGGCTGGTGCGGATTGACGACCGCCGCGGCTCTCGGTATGCCGGCGGTCAGCTGATGATGATCAGTCACAACAACGTCTATTCCCAAAAAAGTCGCGAGGTCAATGGCGTCAAAAGCATTGATCCCGCAGTCAACAGTGATGATGAGCTTTGTCCCCTGTTCGGCCAATCGCTTCACGGCATCAGTGCTGACCCCGTAACCCTCGGAATTTCGGTCGGGAATATAATAATTCGCTTTCGGATAACCAATCTTTTGAAAGTACCTCAAAAGCACGGCCGCGGCAGTAACCGCGTCCGCGTCGTAATCAGCGTAAACCGTAATTTGTTCGTCTCGCGCCACCGCCTGCTGAACTCGCGCAACTGCCCGATCCATGCCAGTCAAAAGCAAGGGACTGTGGCTCTTCTCATAGCGCGGATTCAAAAAATCCTCGATCGACTCCTCGTCCAAAAGACCCCTGGACCGAAGCAACTGGGTGGGCAGATCCTCCGCGAGCTTGGTCCTGGCCTTCCAAACGCGCCGCATCGCTATGGTTTGGGGGGAGGGATTACGAAGTTCTGGTTGGTATTGCTACGGAACCTAACAAGATCCGGATTGATGAGATTGAGCAGGATAAAAGCAATGAAAATAATAATGAGTCCGATAAAGGCCGCCGCAAATGATTCTTTCGCGCTTTCGACCTGCTGGGCATTGCCAGCCGCGGTCATGTATTTGTAACCGGCCAGGACCAGCATGAAAAGCGCGATTACCGAACCGAGACCCAGTGAAAGCAAGTAAATATTTTGTATACAGTTCGGCAAAGGAACCCCGCGCGCGCAGAGATTTTCAAACCCTGTTGTTGAAGTAGGGGTACCGGACTGCGCAAACGCAACGCTCGGAAGCAAAACGATAAACAAGAGCGCCCATGCCAATATTTTGCATTTTGAATTTTGCATTTTGAATTTTTTTATCATTCCGTCTGTTTTAATAATATATCCAGAAGCGATATCGCGGTCATCTCGGCCGGCTTCTGCACACCGAGAAGCTGCAAAACGGTCGGAGACACGTCGGACAAAACGCCATCGGGCACGATTGCCGGCAACTCCTGGTAACCTCGGGTGAGCGGAGTTTTACGAGAAAATCCCGGCGCGGCCACCAAAAAAGGCACTGGGTTTAGCGTATGTTCCTTATCAATCCGGCCGGTGCGGGGATCCAGTACCTGTTCAATATTCCCGTGATCCGAGGTGATCGCAAGACACGCCTTCGCCGCTGTCGCGGCCTCAAAAATCATCCCCATGTTCCTGTCCACGGCTATTATGGCTTTGATACAGGCCTCCTTATTACCAGTATGCCCCACCATGTCGGGATTGGCAATATTCGCCAAGATGAAATTCGTCCCGGCCCGAAGTTTCGCGATTACTGTCTTGCCTATCTCGTCCACGCTCATCTCCGGGACATCTTCATAGCGTTTTTGGTAAGTCGCCGGCGAGGTGATGATTTCCCGTTCCTCCAGAGGCCAGGGTTCCTGTTTGCCGCCGTTGAAAAAGGAGGTGACATGAGCGTATTTTTCCGACTCGGCAATATGAAACTGCCGAAGCTTTGCCGCGCTCAAGGTCTCCGCGAGGCCCTTAACGATCTCAATTGGGGAAAAAGCCACTGACGCTGACAAGCCCTTCTCATATTGCGTCATGGTTACGTACATAACATTCTGCAAAAAAACGGTCTTTTTTGAAAACTTGGCGAAAGCGGGGTCGGTCAAACTCCAAGCCAGCTGCACCATCCGGTCGGGTCGGAAGTTGAAAAAAATTACCGCGTCGCCTTCTCCGATCAGAGCCAGGGGCCGCTCGTCGTCAGTGATCACAGTCGGCGGAATCGTCTCGTCAAAAATCTGGCGCTCATAGTACCTCCGCACCGCTTCTCGCGGCGAAGCGGCTTTTTCGCCTTCTCCGGAAACTAAAGCGTTATAGGTCTGCTCCGTTACCTCCCAATGTCCTCCCCGATCCATTGCGTAAAACCGTCCGGACACGGAAGCGATTTTTCCAATACCGAATTCCAAAAACTTCCTGGCCAGGCGGTCGATGCTCGCCAAGGCAACCTTGGC
>Ga0209542_10016358_pt1 | contig 12316 bp, 9 predicted proteins | sample RifCSPhighO2_01_FD_184028 | JGI IMG/M metagenome (GOLD analysis project Ga0209542, IMG submission 184028) | Soil microbial communities from Rifle, Colorado - Rifle CSP2_plank highO2_0.1 (SPAdes) (version 2) | ecosystem: Environmental > Terrestrial > Deep subsurface > Rock core/Sediment ...
ATTTAAAAGAATTTCAAATATAGATATTCCGGTCAATGCTTCAGGAGTTGGACTTTTGGATAAAAAATCACTCCAAGCATTAAATTCGTTGCCAGAAAAATATAGATTTTATAGAGGTTTGCGAGCATGGATTGGTTTTAAAACTGCCTATATCAAGTACACGAGAAAAAAAAGAACCGTTGGAAAGAGTTCATATAGTATGTTAAGTTATTTTCGTCATGCCGAACGTGGCGTATTTGGCTTTACTTATTTATTCTTAGATATTATTATTTATTTGGGATTTATTCTAGTCTTGTTATCGTTTCTTTTTATAGGAATTTATATTATTTTTGCTCTCCTCTATAGCAATCCTATTAAAGGATCAATCACAATTTTAGTTGCGATAGTTTTTTTTGGTGGAGTACAGCTTCTTGCAATAAGTGTTATTGGCAAATACATACAAGTTATTGCCGAGGAGACAAAAAATCGACCCATGTATATTATTGAAGACACTATAAATTATGCAAAATTTAAAATTTAAATAAATAAGGATAAAGCATGTTGACTAAAAAAGAAATAATTCATTTAACTAAAATTAGTAAAGAAATAAGAAAACAAATATTAAGAATGATTGTTAAGGCAAACGCTTCGCATATTGGCCCAACTTATTCGATTGTAGAGTTATTGGTCTATTTATATGAAAAAGTTTTAAAAATTGATCCGAAAAAACCAAACGACTTACAACGAGATAGATTTGTTTTAAGTAAAGGTTGGGCGGTTTCTGGTTTATATTCAATTTTAGCTCATAAGGGTTTTTTTGATAAAAAATTATTGGATAGTTATTGTGCTGATGGTAGCAAGATGATAGGCATGACTACCTTAAATAATATTCCCGGAATTGAGACCTCAACAGGATCCATTGGTCATGGTTTACCAATCGGCGCCGGTATGGCAATGGCAATGAAGCTTAAAAAAATAAAACGGAAAGTTTATGTGATTATCGGTGACGGTGAATGTGATGAAGGTTCTATTTGGGAGACGGCCTTAATTGCTTCTCATCTTAAGCTTAATAATTTAATTGCTTTTATTGATTACAATAAATGGCAAAGCTTTGGGCGTACTAATGAGGTTTTAAATCTTGAACCTTTAAAAGTAAAATGGCAATCTTTTAATTGGCAAGTTATGGAAATAGATGGTCATAATTTTAGTGAGATTGCATTTGCAGTTCAAAAAGGCCATCTTTCAAAAGATAAACCAACAATAATAATTGCCCATACGATAAAAGGTAAAGGCTTATCTATTATTGAAGACAATAATGATTATCATTACAAAACTCCAAGAAGTATAGAGTTAGAAGTTGCAAAAAAAGAAGGATTATTATGAAGCAAGCTTTTATTGACTCCCTGACTAAATTAATGGAAAAAAATGATGATTTAGTGGTAATAACGGTTGATATGGGTTTTTCTGTTTTTGAAGGTATTCAAAAACGCTTTCCGAAGCGTTTTTTTAATACAGGAATAACCGAGCAAGCATCAATTAGTTTTGTGGCAGGTTTAGCCTTATCTGGATATAAAGTTTATTTTTATGCGCAAGCCCCCTTTATCTCTATGAGGTGCTTTGAACAAGTAAGGTTAGATATTGCCTACAATCATTTAGATGTAAAACTGATAGGAAGTAATTCCGGACTTAGTTTAAATCAATACGGTGTCAGTCATTTTGGTTTAGAAGATATAGCTATTATGATGACCTTACCGAAAATGATGATATTTAATCCGGCCGATTCAATAGAAATGGCAAAGACAATGGAAGAAGCTTATAAAATTAAGGGTCCAGTATATATTAGGATGACAAAGACAGGTAATCAAACTATTCATAAGAAAAATGTCAATATAAATAAACCGATATTAATAGAAAGAGGGAAAGACGGTTTGTTATTAGTAAGTGGAGGATTATTAGAACGGACTAAACAAATCCTTACCTCTTTAAAAAATTATAGAATTAATTTAGCCCTATATTCTTGTCCTCTGATAAAACCGATGAGCACGGATATTATTTTGCTCATGTCAAAATTCAAAAACGTTTTTACTTTAGAAGAGCATTCGGTTATTGGAGGTTTTGGAAGTTTAGTTGCAAATTTAATAACTAATAATGATCTTAAAATAAAGTTAACAAAATTTGCACTCCCAGATGAGTATTTACATGTTTCAGGCACGATAGACTATCTTCTTGATCAAAGTGGTCTGAGCTTGGATTCAATAACTAGTAAAATCAAAAAAATATTAGTTAAATAGATTTTATGGTAAATTAATTTTGTTTTTCACAATATAAGTAGGTCGTCTTTTTACTTCTTCATAAATTCTTACTAAATACTCACTGATTATTCCGAGTACAAAAAATAAAACACCGAAAAGAGAAAGAATCAGCAAGATTGTGGTGGTTGCTCCCGGAGTGACCCTTCCCCAGATTGAAAAAAGATATAAATAAAATACTCCAAGCATAAAAGATACAAGAGTTATCATAAAACCTAGAATCGAAATGAGTCTGAGTGGTATATAAGAAAATGAAAAGATGCCATTAGTGGCAACTTTTAAAACGGTCAGAAAATTAGCCTTTGATTCACCGGCAAATCTTTTTTTTCTGTCAAAGGGAATGCCGATTTGAGAAAAACCTGTCCATGCAATAAGACCACGGAGATATTTATTTCTTTCCTGCATATTGTTAATTGCTTGATAAACTTTTTTGTCAACAAGGCGGAAATCGCTGGCGTTTTCCGGAAACATATTTCCGGTTAGAATATTGATCAGCTTATAAAATAAAATGGAAAAAATATTACGGAAAAATTTACCAGTCCGTTTTTTTACTTTTCCATAGACTATCTCATAACCTTGTTCCCATTTTATTATAAAATCCGAAATCAATTCCACAGGTTCTTGTAAATCAACCATCATAATAATGAGACAGTCGCCTTTGACATGTTGCATTCCGGCTTCTATTCCGCCGTCACAACCGACGTTTTTAGCCAACTGTAGGACTTTAATCCGCGAATCTTTATGGGCGCTACGTTGTAATAATTTATATGAATTATCTATTGAGCCATTTTCAACCAAAATCAGCTCAAAATCGTAACCTTTAATTTTGTCTATAAATTTTGTAAGTTGCTTAATTAGTTCTGGAATACCAAGCTCTTCGTTATAAATTGGAATGACGATGGAGATAAGTTTTTTAGACTTCATAAGTTAAAATATATTATACAATATACGATTGATATTGATAAAATTATAAAAATGGATAAGTTTATCCCCGGTAAAACATATGTCCCAGTCTCGGGTAAGGTCTATGATCAGGAAGAAATCAATAATGCCATAGAAGCGGCACGAGACGGCTGGTGGACAGAAGGAAGGTTTGTCAAAGATTTTGAAAGCCAGTTTAAAAAATTTATGGGTGTGCGCTATGTATCGCTTGTCAATTCAGGCTCATCTGCCAATCTAATTGCGCTCTACTCACTTACTTCTAAAGTCTTTGGCAAAAAAACTCTTAAAAAAGGAGACGAGTTTATCACTGCGGCCGTTGGTTTTCCGACCACTGTAAATCCCGGAATCCAATTTGGACTGTCACCTGTATTTATCGATGTTGATCTTAAAACTTTGAATATGGATGCAAATCAGATTGAAAAATCAATATCTCCAAAAACCAAACTTATAATGATGGCCCACACACTTGGCATTCCATACGATCTTGAAAAAGTGCTTTACCTTGTAAAAAAACATGATCTTTGGCTTATCGAAGACAGTTGCGATGCATTGGGTTCTAGATATGATGGAAAACTTGTTGGGACATTTGGTCATATTGCAACTTATAGTTTTTATCCGGCCCATCAGGCCACAATGGGCGAAGGTGGCGCAATAATCACAAACAATCCCTACATTCACCGATCAATCAGGCAGTTTCGCGACTGGGGACGTGATTGTTGGTGCGATACCGGTAAAGACAATACCTGTGGAAAGCGGTTTGGTTGGAAACTTGGCGAACTTCCTGAAGGATATGATCACAAATATATTTACTCTCAAATCGGCTTCAACGTCAAACTTACCGATTTTCAAGCTGCAATCGGACTTGCTCAACTTAAAAAGGTACCGTTATTTATTGAAAAGCGAAAGAATAATTACAAAAAATTGCATGATTTTTTTAGTAGATATCCAAAATATTTTAGTCTCATTCAACTTTCGCAAAAAGAAGATCCGTGCTGGTTTGGTTTCCCGCTAATCGTTAAAAAAGAAGCTCCATTTTCTAGAAACAAACTTACGGAATATCTTGAAAAAAATCATATCGGGACGCGCAATGTGTTTGCCGGTAATCTACTTAGGCACCCTGCATATCTTTATCTTAAGAAAAAACGAGTTATTGGAAATCTAAAAAACGCCGATATTATTATGAATCAGGCATTTTGGATGGGGGTATTTCCTGGAATCGAAAATAAACAGATGAAATATATTATCCAAAAGTTACAAGAATTCCTCTCATTATATGAAATCAAAGTTTAAGTTGATTCGAGATTTATTTTTCAAGCATTCTACTAGGTATATTATTCTGATCTATTTTTTGATAAATCTTGTATTCATGCGTACACTTTGGAACCAAATATTTTTCGATCATTCAACTGTAGGGGCAGTTTACGGAGAAATATATGCTGTTGAATGGAATATGGAGAAACTGTATCAAAATATTATACAGTTTAAAAATCCTTTTACTCATTCAGAAAGCATGTTCTATCCATTTGGGACAAATTTTATCGCAACAGATTCAGGAACTGCATTATTTTTTGTTTTTTTAAGGCCATTTTTATCAACACATCAATCGTTATATATTCTTACCGCAATAGCATTGTTTCTTGCCAATGTTGGAATGTATTTGCTTCTTAGAATTTTAAGGGTAAATAAATTGACATCATTTTTGATAGGTTTAGCGTTTGGGTATATGACTTTTATACATCCTAGACTTGGCCACATAACTTACTTCTTTTTTTATCCATTCCCCTGGTTTTATTTTTGTGTTTTAACTATATATCAACACAAAAATACTTTTCATAAAATCGTGGCAGCCATAATTGCAGGATTATTATTGACACTTACGTTATATCTTAATTTATATTTCTTCGTAAGTTTATTGTTATCAATTGGTTTTTTTCTTGCATATTTTGTTATCTTCGAACGAAGATTACTATTAAAAATAGTCAAAAGCCATTATCGCTATGGATTGTTGATTTTAGTCTCATCTCTACTTTTTCTTTCTCCATGGCTTAAAGTATTTTATGAAACTTATAAATTTGAAGAACTTCCAAAGGCAGAAGGATGGGCTGGGGCAATAGAGTTTTCATCCGATTTATTTGGTTATTTCATTCCCAGTGGTTATAGTATTTTTCTTAAACCGGTGGCTGTTTGGTGGGGAATATATTTTCCTTTCACCCGGGGAATATTTGAGAATTTTTCCTATCCGGGAATGATTATCCTGGGTAGTTTTCTGATACTTGTTCCACTCTGGTACTTTAAAAAAATTTCATCTCGATTGAAGAAACGAATTTCACCTTTTTTTTGGGCAAGTTTTGGATTCTGGATATTAACGCTTGGACCATTTTTGCATGTATTAGGGAAATGGGGAATAACTGTTGATGATGGTATACGTATTGTTGCTCCACTTCCTTACATACTTTTTCACTATCTACCGTTTATGAGCAATATAAGAAGTCCTGGTCGACTAATGCCTGCATTTATATTTTTTGCTTATATTGTTTCTGCATTTATTATTAATTATTTTATTAAAACAAAATCACCTAAGTTCAAAAGTATTTTTTATGCAGTTTTAGTAATTAGTATAATTATTGACCATTATGTAGTTGTGCCCAATCCCCCACCGCATTTTCTCCCAAAAAAGATATATGAATATATTAGAAGCGATCCTCGTAATATAACTGTTATGGAGATGCCATCCGTAGTGAGAGACGGATTCACTTATTTTGGAGATCTTGGCAGTTTAGATTATATCCAAGGACAGCCATTTCACGGTAAAAATATTTTAGGAGGATACATGGGTAGGTTTCCACATTACAAGCGAGATTATTATGTGAGAAACCCGTTCCTTGGTTATATGGGAAGACTTATGGATATTGATATTAAAAATAATGGCTCTCTTGAAAGAACGCCCGCTGATTTAAAAAAGTGGGAGAAGATTGATATAAAAAGAAGTATTGATACAATTGATTTTCTTGATTTAGCATATATTTTGGTTAATACAGATTTTGCCTATGCCAAAAAGGCAGAAACAGTAATTTCATCTCTTGGATATACTTTAGTTAATACAGAAAAACAGTATCATCTTTGGTATCGTAAACCAAAAGCCCGTGAATTTATTTCTGTAAAAGTTGGAAGCCTAGACGATGATGTTTTGCTTGCGCAGGGTTGGAATACTCGTGAAGCAGGATTCAGATGGGCAGGTAAAAAAACATCAGTGATGTTCAAGCTCGCAAAAAATTCACCGCAACAGTTATATTTCACTGCAGCAGCATTTCACAAGCCGCAGAGTGTGACAATTTATCAGAATAAGCAAAAAATAGGAAAAGTAGAGCTTGATACATCTGTTAAAACACATTCAGTTTCATTGATACCTGGGTTAAAAGACGGTATAAACACATTTACTTTTATTTTTGACACTTATTATATTCCCGCTGAAATAATTTCAGGAAGTGATGATCGTCGCCAGATCGCCGCAAAATACACAGAAATTTATTTAAAATAGATTACTATGTTTTCAATTATAGTGCTATCGTTAAAAACGATTTTCCTACTCTATTACGTTGGTTATGGATTCACTGCAATTTTGCTTCCGAAACAGTTAAAAAAATATTTCATCTGGTTTATTCCGTGGGTTGCTACTGCCTGTATAGCTATTTTTGGAGTAATTTTTAGCTTGGGTAAGTTTCCGATGAATACTGCTTATTATGGAATTATTGGGCTAAGTTCTGGAGCTTTAATTTATGTTTACTATAAAAAACAAATGATGGGTATGAACTTTAAAGATAATTTCTTGAATATCGCTGCTGTGATAGTTGCTTTTGGATTAAGCATTGCTCCTTTAGTCATGCGTGTAGGTTTTCCCACTGTGGTTTCTTTAAGTAACCTTGATCCCATTTCATATACAAATGTTGGTGATTTTTTGAAAAATCACAGTGTGTGGGAAGGTGCGACTTATGTACCCTATAGTCCATATCTCTGGTCGGTCGGTGACTTATTGCATTACAGTTACCGATGGGGAAGCCCTATGATACTGAGTTTTTTTAGTTCAGTTTTTCAATTAAGGGGTTATGAAATCTATTCAATTCTTTTAACATTATATTTTGCACTAAGCTTTCCTCTAGTCGTTGTACTCACACAAATACTCGCAAAGAAATATAGTCCTTATTTGTGGATATTTCTTTTTATAACATACGCGTTTAATTCGACTTTAGTGTACATGTTATTTAACGTTTTCTTCGCGCAGTTTCTTTTTGCTGGACTTTATATGAGCATGATTATTTTGTATCTTGCCTATCCTTCTCAAAAAGAGAAGTCTTTTTTTACTAACTTTCATTTTCTCATTGCAATTTTTATAGCAAGTATAACAACGGTTTATCCCGAAGGACTTTTGTTTGTTTTAATTCCAATTGTATTAATAACGATATTTAGATACATCTTTATGGACAAAAATATAACTTATGCCAAATTAACAGCTAAAGTATTATTTCTCGCACTCATCATCAGTCCGGTTACTTTTCAAACTGGTTTTAGGCAAAATTTAGCAGTAATTTTTGCAAATTCGAAACCTGGATTTATTGGTTGGGAGCCATTACCAAATGCATCTCCTATAGAAATTATGGGATTTTATAATCTTAATTACTCTCGCCGTCTGCCATTTATTATTTTTAGCGTCCTTTCATTACCTATAGTGTTGATATGGATAATTGGATTCATAAAATCCAAAAATAAAATTGTCATAAGTTCTTTTTTAATTACTTTTTTACTTTTACTTTTTAATTTCCGTTATGTCAATAAAAATTATTTTTTCTTTCATCGCACATTAACATATGGATTGTTTCTGTTTTCTGTTCTATTTTCAATTGGCGCTTCAGATCTGTTCCAATTATTTAGAAAAAGATTTATAAAATATACAGTGATGATTGTATTTGTAGCTATGACTATACGGTCATTTTATCGAACATGGTATCAGATGTACTGGCACATGAATATAGTAGATAAATCTCTAGTGTCACTTCGAGAAATTAATGACAACCAAAAATTCCAAGAAATTTTTTATACGGCAGATGTATTCATAGGTGAATATAATCTTTGGAAACGCCAATGGCGTGACCAAATTTTGATAGATAAAAAAATAATTTCAAATCAAAATTATCGATATGAAGCAGTTTTGCCAAAAAAAACCTATGTTCTTGCCGAAAAAGAAAAGCTCTCGTATCAAGGAAAAACGATAAAATTTAAAAGAAAGCTTTGGGAGAATGAGTACTATATTTTAGGAGAAATTGTGAAAAAATAAATTTAGATCTTTCTTGAATATCTAAGTAGCTTTAATTCTTTCAAATAAATATAAGTTATACGTGTCATTTAGCTTCCATGTTTTTAAGAGTTTATTAGGTTTAAAAGTATAAAGTTCGTATGCCGGGTCTTTAAAAACGTCAGGATCAGGGCTTACGACATAGAGATAATCATTATGATAATAGTCATCATAGTTCATTTTGTAACCATCTTTTTTTAAGTGATACTTTACGACCATCGAAAGATTGTCATAGACATGATTCACGATATTGAAATTTTGATAAGGCTGACTTTTTATGATTTCATAAGTTTTTTTTTCCATCAAGTAGTTCCAGTCTGGAGCCATGCCAAATCCATGTGTTGGTCGTGGTAAATATAAAAAGAGATCGATGATTAATAAAAGACCAGCAATTATTAAAATCAAGGAATATGAAAAGTATTTGCGAAGGTACACGAGTACTGCAACTAAACCCAGTAATACAAGACTTAGATATCTGTGGGGAACAAAGTCAACAAACGACCCGTAAGTATTTTTTGGAAGAAAAATATAGTCCCACGCAACCCTTAAGTTATAAAACTCGTTTTTCAATTCAAAAACTATCATTGGCGAAAATCCAATAATAAACCCTAAGATCATGATTAGTACTGACTTAATCCTAGTTTTTGACGAAAATGAATAATAAAAAAATACAAACCCGAAAATGACAAAGACTTGATAATGAAATTGAAGCATTATGCCAAGGTACATAAATATAAGAAGGAGATTTTTTAAGCTTGGTTTTGATTTGTAATTTCCCATGAGAAAGACTAGACCCGTAGTTAACGCAATAAGATAATTTGGACCAAATAAAAATCTTGTATAGTCGATAAAATAAAAAAACAGTGTGTAAATTGTCACCATCAACAATGCTATTTTTTTGTCAGCAAGTTTTTTTGTGCCAATATAGAGTGGAATGATTGCAAGTGAGGCAAAAAGCATAAAAATATATGAGGTTACAACAGGGTCAAATCCGCCAAGTAGACCAAAAAATATCGTGATATAGTAGTTTATTGCGCCCTGAAGAAGTTCTTTACCATTCACACTAAGTGAGCTACCTGGTCCAACAAGTGTTATTTCTTTGTTACTCCACATTTCAAGCACATGTGCCATGCCGTTACCTTGGTCGGATGAGAAATTCAGAGCCTCAGTAAAATGAATTGAACGAATAGCAATAAAAAAAATGATAAAGAAAGCAAGGGTAATAAATTCAGATTTATTTTTCTTAACAGAAAAAAGCATAATTTATTATAATGTTTTTCTATTCTGTTATAGTTTTAACTATGAAAACCGTTAAATGCTGGATTATTTATAACAAGTAGATAACTTTCTATGAAAATTCTCTTAACAGGCGGAACAGGATTTATAGGTTGTCATCTTATCCAAAAACTTCTTAATAAAAACAACACTATTATTCTCATTAAAAGAAGTTCGTCAGATATTTGGAGGATTAAGGAATATATAAATGACATTATTTATTACGATGTTGATATGATAGCTGATTTTTCGAATATTTTTAAAAAACATCGTCCAGAGACCATTATTCATCTTGCTGGAATATATAAAAAAGATCCACTATCAGAACAAGATATCGAAGACATGAATAATACAAATATCAATTTTCCAGCAAAACTTCTAAATTGCGCAGTGCGGCACAGAGTAAAAAATGTAATAAATACAGGCACTTTTTTTGAGTATGACAGATCTCAAGGATTTATTACTGAACAAAGTAAAATACTGCCGCTAAATTACTATACTCTTACAAAGATAGCGTTTGAAACAATTCTAAAGCATTATGCAACCTCGCACAAACTCCGCAGCGTGACATTGAAATTATTTTCTTCATATGGAGAAAAGGATAATGATAAGGTTATTCCTCTAATGATTGATTCTCTATTACACAACAGAATATTATTATTAGGAAATGGGAAACAACATTTAAGTTTTACATATATTGAAGATGTTGTGAAAGCATATATGCAAGCTATCTCATTTTTAGAATCTGATAAATACAAGCATTATGAAGTATTTAATATTTGTGACCCTAAAAGCTATTCAATAATAGACGTCCTTCACAGGCTAATTAAAATCAGTAGCAGGGATGGGAAAAGTATTCAATTAGGAGCACGTTCTTTTTCTGAAAGAGAGATAGAAAACGTATATGCTAATTGTAATAAGGCACAGCGAATATTAGGTTGGAAGCCCAAAACACCCCTTCAAGAAGGGTTAACAAAAACATATCGATATTATAAGTCTTAAGACTTAATGTTACTTAAAATTTTCTATAGTTTTTCAATCGCGCCAACAACTTTGTAATGATAAGTTTCGTTATCCCTTTAAAAGAATTTAAGTAATGTAATTTTTCTGCTAATTGATTTATTATATTCGTTTGATATTCGATATGCTGAACATGATATATATCATTAGTCCCGGTTTGTTTGATGAAATCAGTGTAACTGAAGTGAGAGTATTTTTCTATTTTTTGAGAAAGAGTTTCGTTAAGCAAGAGTTCATATAGAGTATCTAGGGCGAATTTTTGATGAAAGACATGTTCTACATTAAGTGCGGCACGAGCGACATAAAATGGTATTAAATCATTATCAATAATATCTTTATGTTTTTTTCCTTCTTGCGGAAATATCTTTAAAAACTCATAAGTTGTTTTTATCTTTAAAAATCGTTTTAAGACATGGCCAAACTCAAACATACTTCTTATCTGAGCTTGAATAGTATTGGCGCTCACATTCTTGTTATCTGCTCTTATCCTGAACTGTATTAAAGGTTCTTGGATGATGTGGATGTCGTAGTTTAGGGAGAGGCGTATCCCAAGGTCAAAATCGTGTGTCTGAGCGAGTCTTCCGTCATGATCACCGATAACTTCATGTGCTGATTTCCTGAGCATCATACTTGGATGCCAAAGCCAACGACAGTTATAAAAGAAGTAATGCAACCATTGATAACGATTCCGATTTTTTTGATGATTCATGAAACTGTGATGATGAGTTTCAGAAGTAAATACATTTCCCTTTTCGTCGATAAATTGCGCATAAGAAAAGACTACCCCTATGTGCGGATGATCATCAAGATAAGCTACTTGCTTTTTTAGTTTGTCCGATAGGAATGCATCATCAGAATTGAGATGTGCAATATACTTACCATTTATATGACGTAAACATTCATTAATTGCTGTAGATACTCCTCTATTTGATTTAAGCGTAATTAATTTAATTCTTGCATCCTTGATTTTTTTAATTTCTCGTACGGTATTATCGGTCGAGCCATCGTCACAAATAACGATTTCGAAATCCTGAAATGTTTGATTAAGTACGCTTTCAATTGCATATCTCACATATTTTTCGTGATTATAAGATGGAATGATTACAGACACTTTAGGCATATGGTAAAAAAATTTTTTTCAGCAGAAATTTCAATTGATACGAAAAAGACTTGAACTTTTCTCTCTCATTCACAAGTTGGTTTATTTTATTTGTCTGATAGTCTATATGCTGTACATGGTATAGATCATGATCTCCGGTTATTTTTATAAATTCAGGATATGAAAAATGACATATTTTCTCCATCTTTTCTACCATTTTTTTATCAGAGAGTAAATCATAGAGTGTATCTAAAGCAAACTTCTGATGAAAGACATGCTCTACATTAAGTGCAGCCCGCGCGACATAAAATGGTATTAATTCGTTATCGATGATATCTTTGTATT
>Ga0209542_10016359_pt1 | contig 12316 bp, 13 predicted proteins | sample RifCSPhighO2_01_FD_184028 | JGI IMG/M metagenome (GOLD analysis project Ga0209542, IMG submission 184028) | Soil microbial communities from Rifle, Colorado - Rifle CSP2_plank highO2_0.1 (SPAdes) (version 2) | ecosystem: Environmental > Terrestrial > Deep subsurface > Rock core/Sediment ...
CGGGCTGGGTTGAGATACAGATTGAATCGCTCGAAATTCTATCGCTTGCAAATCCTGAATTACCTATACCAATTATTACACTCAAGGGCGGGGAAGAAACCGAGGCGCCGGTTAGATTAGATTACAGATGGTTGGATCTGCGTAAACCCGAGAAGGCTAAAATTTTCAAGGTTTGGACAGAGCTTGAGAGGGGATTCAGGAAGTATTGGCTCGAGAATAATTTCATACAGCTTTACCCGCCGGCATTCATGAGTACACCTAGCGAATCAGGCTCTGAAGTTTTTGAGGTTAAATATTTCGATCGCAAAGCATATCTGGCCCAGTCACCGCAATTTTACAAACAAATGGGCATTGCCTCTGGCTTTGAACGTGTGTTCATGACAGGGCCGGTCTTCCGAGCTGAAGAATCTTTTACTACCCGCCACATGACTGAATTCACGGGTTGGGACTTCGAAATCGGGTTTGTGGAGTCGCATCATGATGCTATGGACGAGGAAGAAGGCATGATTGTGTCCGGCTTCGAGGTGGTCAAGTCAGCTTTCCCAGAACTTGGGGTCGAGACCCCCAAGCGACCATTTCCCAGATTGACTATGATTGAAGCCAAGAAAATTCTAAAAGATAGGGGGGTAGGTTCAGGAGAGGAACATGATCTTTCGCCCGAAGAAGAGCGCGGAATTTGCGAGTATGTTAAAGAAAAATATAATCACGATTTTGTGTTCATTCACGAGTATCATCATGCTAAAAGTTCCTTCTATCACATGCGCGTTTCGCCTGACTCACAATATTATCGCAGGGCGGATTTGCTATACCGTGGGTTAGAAATCACAACAATAGCCCAACGCGAACACAGACCAGATATACTCGAAAAGCAAGCTCGCGAGCGAGGTATGGAAGTGGAACCCCTGCACGATTACATAAACTTTTTTCGCTTTGGTTGTCCACCGCACGCAGGTGGTGGCATCGGCCCGGCGCGAATAGTCATGAAACTCTTAGACCTACCAAACGTAAGAGAAGCCACGTATTTACCCAGAGACGTCAAACGCCTAAACCCATGAATAATGTCAAAAAACTATCTAAAGGAAACTATCCAAAAGAAGTAGCTAAGGTGAGTACGGTTGCTGTATGGGATAGGATAGAACAGTTGTTTGTGGATCAGAGTGGCATAGACATACTAAAACAACTTGGCCCAATGCCTAATGACGAATATGAGTATTATGAAAATCTTTCCGATATGAGCCAGAAATTGAAATGACTGGTTTTGCGCTAGAAATAGAGAAGTTTAAAGGGCCAATTGAGCTTTTGCTCGAGTTGATCGAGAACCGCAAGATGCATATTTCTGATGTCTCGCTCACTCAAGTGGCTGATGCTTTTCTCGCTTATATTGAGGGTTTGGGAGAGTTGCCGGTGGCTGATACAGCTAACTTCGTTTACGTCGCTTCTATACTTTTACTAATCAAGTCTAAATCATTACTACCAGGATTGGAGCTAACAGAAGAAGAAGAGGGGAGTATAGATGAACTCGCTAAACGGCTTGAGGTATTCAGGTTATTGAAAGAACAAACGAACACAATTCATGAATTATTTGGCAAGAATATAATTTTTACTGCCAATGAACCGCGTGATTTGCGCGTAGTTTTCTCTGCGCCCGAGACCCTCACAACTACATTATTAGAGCAAGTTGCTCGCGAGGTGCTCGCCAGTGCCCCAAAGAATGAGGAAAGGCTTGAAGAGCGCACTGTAAAGAAAATAGTGAGTCTAGAAGAAATGATAGAGCGCCTACACGAGCGCATTTCGAGCAATCTAAGAATGAGCTTCAAGCAGTTTTCGGGTCTGGAGAAAGGCGAGAAAGTTGAGGTGATAGTGTCGTTCCTGGCTATGCTAGAATTAGTCAAGCGAGGCGTGATCACGGTGAATCAGACCTTGCAATTTAAAGAAATTGAAATGGAGTCACTTTCAACATCAACCCCATCGTATAAATAATCACTAGACAGAATGCAACTTTCACAGAAAATAGAGGCCTTGCTATTTTATAAGAACGAGCCAGTCAATGTTGCGTGGCTTGCTAAAGTAACTAAGAGCGATGAAAGTAAAATTACAGAAGCATTACTTGAACTTGAGAATAGTCTAGCAGAGAGGGGGGTTGTGCTTTTGCGCAATAATGACGAAGTAAGCTTAGGCACACACCCAGACGCTAGTTCATTCATTGAGAGCTTAATAAAAGATGATTTAGGTACAGAGATCGGTAAGGCCGGCCTTGAAACACTTACTATAATCCTATACGCCGGGCCCCTGTCACGTAGTGAAATAGATTACATCAGGGGAGTGAATTCACAATTCATAGTCAGGCATTTATTAGTCAGAGGATTGGTTGAGCGCCTCGAAAATAAAGAAGACGCCCGACGCATGCTATATACGCCTACCCTACGCCTGCTATCATTTTTGGGCATTACTAAAATAGACGATTTACCAAATTATCAAGAAATTCGTGAGAAGCTCAAAAATATCAAAGCTAATCCTGTTATATAGTTTCGCTCTCGTCTTCGTGATTGCATCACGAGCTATGGCAGGCAATATTAATAGCAAACGTGAAAATATATTTGAGAACATAAATCTTGAGGCTAAGGCTGTGTATATTTACGATTTATCAACCAATGAAGAAATCTGGAGTAAAAATCCTGAAGCGCAATTACCCCTCGCCTCACTTACTAAATTAATGACTGTCTACGTGGCTCGTAAAGAAGGTGTAGCTGACACTGATTTAGCATGCTTCACTTTGACAACATCCTCAAATAAATATGCCCAGATTTTGGCTGATTATTTACCTAATACACTAGAAAATATGAATCTTGAAGCTAATAATCTCAGGCTACATCAGACCTACTATCTCAATCCAACTGGGCTAGACATAAGTCTAAATTTGGCAGGTGCTTACGGCTCAGCAACAGATCAGGCTGAATTGATGTCAGCCCTTTATAGAAGTTTCCCAGAACTTATGTCGTGCACAACCAAAACAGAAGTAACATGGAACGGTCTAACTTATAAAAATACTAATCCAGACATAGACCGGACAGAAGGAATATTGGGTTCGAAAACGGGACTAACGGATCTCGCTGGAGGTAATTTAGCGATAATTTTTGACATTGAGATAGATCATCCAGTTATTATGATTATCCTAGGTTCAAGTGAAGCCGGTCGATTCAGTGATGCAGAGGTGCTGCAGAGAGCCATTCGACTTTACATGTCAAACAACGAGCAACTTCCTTGACAAAATGAAAGGTACTGCTGACAAATCTATTTTCCCAGACAATATTCTATTATTTCTGTCTGTAGTACTTTTGATTACTGGGTTGTTCATATTCATGTCTGCCTCATTCGGTCTTCTTGCTCGCGAGGGACCTGGTTGGAGTTCTGTTTTATTCACCCAGCTTATCCTCGGTCTTTTTGGTGGACTTATTTTAGGATTCTTCGCATACATAATACCACTTAGATTACTTCGAAGATTTGCTGTACACATATTTATATTATCAGTGCTTGGATGTTTGCTTGTCTTCATTCCCGGACTTGGCCTGAAGGCGGGAGGTGCAGCCAGATGGATAGTGATAATGGGCACATCATTCCAGCCATCTGAATTTTTGAAACTTGCTATAATAATTTTGCTCTCAGCATGGGGCGCAGGACTAGGTAATGATATAAAAACTACACGCTATGGACTAATTCCATTTTTGGGAATACTTGGCATAGTTGCGGGGCTTATCTTAACAGAACCAGACACTGGGACCTTTTTGGTAATATTCACGACAGCAGTATGTATGTTCTTGATTTCTGGGGGAAAAATTAAACATCTCTTATCAATAATTCTTGGAATGATCTTGTTAATTGGAATACTTGCTTTATTTAGACCATACGTTAGAGCTCGTATTGCGACATTCATCAATCCAAGCACTGACCCCCTAGGAAATTCATACCAGATTCGCCAATCATTGCTGACAATAGGTTCGGGTAGGCTGACAGGAAGAGGATTCGGACAGAGTATACAAAAATTTCAGTATCTTCCGGAACCGATGGGGGATTCTATTTTTGCTGTGCTTGGTGAGGAATTCGGTTTTTTGGGCACTATGACATTGGTCCTCCTGTATCTCTCCCTATTCCTCAGGGGATTATTTGTGGCGGCAAGGTCTACCAACAAGTTTAATAGACTCCTGGCCAGTGGTATTGCTATAATGATTATAGTGGAAGCCTATCTTCATGTCGGAGCCTTAATAGGTATATTTCCGCTCACGGGAGTACCCTTACCGCTTGTCAGCCACGGTGGAACGGCTCTCATGTTTAGCATAATAAGTCTAGGCTTACTTTTGCAAGTATCTAGGTTTAAAACAGATTCCTAACAAACATCGGAATGAAAATACTTTTTGCTGGCGGGGGATCGGGTGGACACTTTTACCCTATTATCGCAATTGTTCAAGAACTCAACGTAATAATTGAGGAGAGAAAACTAGTTGCCCCTAAATATTATTACATGGCAGACGAGCCATACGACGAAAAATCTCTCTTTGAATATAATATTGAATTCAGAAGAATTTCCGCAGGTAAACTCAGACTCTATTTTTCGTGGAAAAATTTCTTCGACATTCCAAAAACAATTTTAGGAATTTTTACAGCAATCTGGAAACTTTTTTTTCTTTTTCCTGATGTCGTGGTTGGCAAGGGCGGTTACTCAAGCTTCCCAACTCTTATTGCGGCCAGAATTCTACGCATACCAGTGATCATTCATGAATCTGACTCCATACCCGGAAGAGTAAATAAATTTGGAGGCAAATTTGCAAAGCGCATAGCTATCGCATACGAAGACGCCGCCACATACTTCCCCAAAGACAGAACAGCCCTAATTGGAATTCCCATCAGGCGAGAGCTCCAGAAGCCGATACATGAAGGAGCATACGAATTTTTAAAACTTGAAAAAGAAGTTCCCGTAATAATGATTCTCGGTGGTTCACAGGGCTCAGAAGCAATTAATGATGTAATTATAGATCTATTACCAGAACTACTTGAGAAATATCAAATTATCCACCAAGTGGGTAGCAGGAATGCTGAGGCAATACGCGAGCGCCTGACCGTAGTATTGGCAAACAATATGCACAAAGAACGATACAAAATGTTTGGCTTCTTATCAGCTTCAGCACTTTCTATGTCAGCTGGTGTGGCCAGGCTTGCCATAAGCAGGGCCGGCTCAACATTTATCTTCGAGATAGCCAGCTGGGGACTACCTTCAATAGTAATTCCAATTCCGAGAGAGGTAAGTCGGGACCAACACAGAAACGCATTCAATTATGCACGAACAGGAGCGGCAGTTCTCATAGAAGAGGGAAACCTATCTGCACACATTCTCTTGTCAGAAATAGACAGAATCATGAGCAACGTAGACATTCAGCACCAGATGAGTGAGCACGCAAGAGATTTCGCCAAACCCGAAGCCGGCCGAAAAATGGCCGAAGCTATATTAGATTTAGTCTTATCACACGAGCGTTAAATAAAATGAGCAAAGTAATTACAAGATTTCCGCCTTCGCCTACTGGGCCTCTGCATATCGGCCGAGTGCGCACTATGCTTTACAACTTTTTATTTACTAAACAAAACAAGGGCGAGATTGCTCTGCGTTTTGAAGACACTGATGCCATACGCTCAAAGACAGAATTCGAAGGTAATATAATTGAAAGTCTAGCCTGGCTCGGGCTTACATATAATTCCGGCCCATTTAGACAAACAGATAGATTAGATATCTATAGGAAATATCTTGATGATTTAATCGCGCAGGATATTGCCTATATATCTAAAGAAGAAATAAAAGAAGCGGGGCAAAGAACTGAAGTTATCAGATTTAGAAATCCAAATAAGTTAGTTACCTTCACTGATTTATTAAGGGGCGAGATTAGCTTTGATACTACTGATCTGGGTGACTTCATTATTGCTCGCAGTATGAGTGAACCGCTTTATCACTTCACTGTCGTTGTAGATGATCACGAGATGGGTATTACGCATGTAATCAGAGGCGAGGAGCACATATCTAATACACCAAGGCAGATTCTAATTCAGGAGGCGATAGGCGCAAAGCGACCTGTATATGCGCATATGCCACTTATTCTTGCACCTGATAAGTCTAAATTAAGCGCGCGGCACGGCGCAAAGTCAGTACTTGAGTATCGCGACGACGGCTATTTACCCGAGGCCATAATTAACTTTCTAGCTTTAATGGGTTGGCACCCCAAGGAGAATGATAAAGAAGTTTTTACTTTACCTGAATTATTGAAAGCGTTTGATCTAGGTAGAGTGCAAAAATCCGGTGCGGTATTCGATATCAAAAAACTAAACTCGCTTAATCGCGAGCACATGAAGCTTTTAAAGTCAGAGGAATTATTAGATAGATCAAGGAAATTTTTGCCAAATTCTGAATATGAAAAATTTTTGCCACTTTTACTAGAGCGCATAAATAAATTTGGTGATATACCCGAAATGCTCAAAGAGGGAGGGGAGTTCGATTTCCTACTAACGCCACCTAAAGTTACAAAAGAATTATTAGTAGGCAAATCTGGCGCAGATTTAGAAGAGATAAAAAAGCATCTAAATTTTGTACTTGATGTTCTTGAGCAGGGGACTGAAATAGATAAAATAAAAGAGGCAATATGGCCCTATGCAGAGCAAATGGGCAAGGGCAAAGTGCTCTGGCCCATGCGAGTAGCGCTATCAGGTAAGGAAAAGTCCCCCGACCCTTTCATGCTAGTAAAATATTTAGGCAAACAAGAGTCGTTATCTCGCATCAAATCCGTACTCGACGTGGTAAAATAGAGAAGTGAGAAAGACATTTTTTTTAGCATTTTTAGCTATCCTGGCACTTGGAGGTCTCACCTCCAAGTTGCCAAATTTAGTTTGGGCGCAGAGCGTTACAGAACAGATTGGCAGTACACAGGCTAAAATCAAGCAATTAGAGGGCGAGATTGCTAGTGCAGAAAAAGAGTTGAATAAGACTCAGCAGGAAAAGAATACTCTAGCTAATACTATTAAAATTCTTGATTTGACTAAGAAAAAGCTCGAGACCCAGACTAAGGTTACCGAGACTAAAGTTAGTAACACGAATAATTCTATCAGTGGCCTCGAACGACAGATAAGCACACATTCCGACGAAATAGATAAACGCATAGAGAATATAAAAGTGACCCTACGTAACCTTGAAGCAGCCCTAGATATCACTCCGGTTGAAATCGTATTGTCAGATAGAACAATATCAGACAAAGTAGACAGAGCTTATGATCTAGAACGATTACAAAATAACATAAAAATAGATTTACAACGTCTCAAGGAAGAGCGGACCAAATTATCAAACGATAAACAAGATCTAGAAAATGCTCGCAATAATCTACTTGCACTGAAATCGCGCCTACAGGATGAGAAAAAATTGACTCTAGATAATATCTCCGTCAAAAATAAGCTACTCTCTGATACTAAAAATAAGGAGTCTAATTATAAAACTCTGCTCGAGCAGAAAATCGCGCAGAAGGCAACATTCGAACAAGAACTAAGAAATTACGAGAGAAGTCTGGGTAATTCTGATTTATCTAATGTGCCACACCCGGGGTCTGGGATTTTGGCATGGCCACTTGATAGTGTGACCGTAACTCAATATTTTGGCAACACAGATTTCTCTAAATCGGGAGCTTATAACGGCAGGGGACATAACGGCATCGATTTTCGTGCTTCGGTGGGCACAGCAGTCAAATCAGTGGCCTCAGGGACTGTCAGAGCAACAGGAAATACAGATCTTGGGTGTCCCGGGGGTTCTTATGGCAAGTGGATATTAATAGACCACGGGGATGGATTATCGTCAATATACGCACATCTTTCGTTACATAAAGTCGAACCTGGTCAAATTGTGAGCAGATCTGAACTTATTGGGTATTCTGGCTCAACAGGTTATGCCACAGGGCCACACTTACATTTGAGCGTATACGCAACTGAGGGTGTAAAAGTGACTAAACTTATCAAGGCTGACGGTAAGGCCAGTAAATGCACAGAGATGCCCGTTTCGCCCCTTAACGGATACCTGAACCCCTTGCTATACTTATAGTCATGAATAAGGGCATTATAAGCATAATAGCTATCTTCATAGTCCTAATAATACTCGCAAGTGCCTTTAAAGTTAATCTAAGGGGATATATAGACTCAAGTCCCGAACAAGCGCTGGACAATAACGTAATCCTGATAATACAAACAGGAAAGGTAATTTGGTCAGATTACATATACAAACCATTAGCGACTGTATGGAATGGATATATTATGCCATTCTTTAAAGGACAGTGGCTTGGTGGCCTAAAAACAAGGATTCAAGAGGGGACTACGCTTTCGCCCGGCTAGAGCCACAGTAGGGCTATATGTCGTAAAAGGTATATTGTGCGACATACCTATAACCCCGGACAATTAGAGGCGGGGCTCAATCCCCTAGCTTCAGCCTCGGCTTTAGTCGCAAACCAGATTTTGTTTTCTTCTTTAATTCTCGAGACACCAGCACATGCTGGCAAATAATATTTCGTGCCACTTTTTGAGGCAACATAAGCTCTTGCTTCTCCCCCACTCACACTTTTCGTTTGAGTAATTTGTAGTGCTTGGATAGCCTGGGCAGTTTGTGTAATTACTAGATCTGGCTTATTTTCTTCAATTTTAGATAACCTACCCAAGCCAAAGGCAAGGATGCCAAACAAGATTAGACCACTGGAAATTATCAATGTTTTATACCAAGCCCGCTCGCGCACAGGCGTTATGTTCGGCATCCTGATTATCTCACTTGCGTTTTCCCCCATATTCTGTATTATATCAGCCATGGCACATAAAAAAGCTGGTGGATCAACAAAGAACCTACGCGACTCGCAACCCAAGTATCTTGGGCTTAAATTGAGTGATGGTCAGATTGCCAAAGCAGGCAGTATTATAATTCGCCAACGTGGCACAGTATATTTACCCGGTCAGAACGTAGGAATGGGCAAAGACCACACTATATTCTCCCTTATAGATGGGAAAGTAAAATTCGGAACTAAACGCAAACAAACTTATACTGGCAAAAACAAAATCTCTCCCACAGTTAGTGTAGTCGCGTTATTTAAATCATTTAAATAATCTAAGAGCTAATTCTCGATTTGTATATCGATAGTCAGATTAGATGTTAACTTCTCGTGGGCTAGCTCTATGGTGTGTACTCCGGCATGCTTAATCGCATGCTCTAGATTTATGTAGCTAGAATCTAGTTTCAGCATTTCGGCAATTTCTTGCTTATCAAGTGAATCAAAAAGCGTTCCTTGCTCATTTGCTTTGCGTTTAACAATAAAATTTTTATCCTTGAGTTCGCCGAATCTTTTGTTAATATCTTCCATGCTTCTAGCTTTTCCTAATTCATTATTTTTAACACGCAATTCGTTATTCTTAATCGCTGGGGGTGTAGCAATTTCAGCTAGCTTGTTAGCTAAAAGAAAATTACGCGCATAACCATCAGCCACATCCTTCACATCCATCCTCTTCCCTACTCCCTTCACGTCTTTTAAAAATATTACTTTCATAATTTTAGGTATTAATTACTAGGTGCTAGTTTGATAAAATCTGAATTGCTTTATTTAGTTGCGGATCTCTATCATGCTCGACATCATCCTTAGTTATTTCTACCTTATAATCAGGCTCCAGACCCTTATCTGAGATTGAGTTACCATTTGGAGTAAGCCATCTTGCCACTGTCACCTTAAGGGCCGTTTCACTTGTAATATCAATCAGCTCTTGTACCGAACCTTTACCGAAGGTTTTCTCCCCCACTAATGGAATATTCTTTTGTTCTCGTAATGCGCCAGCCAGAATCTCTGAAGCTGAAGCGCTACCAGCATCTACTAGAATCACCATCTTGAGATTCTCATTGAAGATATCATAGCCCTTAGAACGATGAACTTCCTCGTTCTTATTATTACCAAAATATTCTCTCACTATCACCTTGCCCTCTGGGAGAAACCAACTAGCCATATCAATAGAGGCCTCTAGATATCCACCGGGATTACCTCTTATATCTAGAATAAGCTTGTCGGTCTTAGAATCAATGAATTGTTGAAGAGCCTCCCGAAAAAGTGCCGGTGAAGTTGCAGAGAAACTATAAAGATGAATCACGAAAACCTTGCCAACCTCCGTAGTCTTAATTTCACTCTTAAGTGCTGGGATATCAATTTTTTCACGCGTTATGGATATCTTGATTGACTCGGATTCTTTATTATGCAAAATCGTCAAGACTACTTTCGTACCCCCAGGTCCCCTGATCTTACTCACCGCATCATCCACAGCTATACCAGAAGTACTCTTACCGTCAATTTCTAGAATCATATCTCCGGATTTAACGCCGGCTCTCTCGGCGGGAGAACTCTTAAGTGGTGCAACGACCGTAAGCACGTCATTCTTAATTGAAATCTCCATTCCCACACCCTCGAAATTACCGCTGATATCGCCTTTAAAAAGTTCATTCTCGTTCGGTGGCAAAAAGACTGTGTGTGGATCATCTACGGCATTCACTAAGCCCTGGATAGCCCCCCAAACTAATTTTTGATTGAAGAGTGTTGTATTTTGGGGAGTAGTAGATGAGATATTTGCTGGAACATATTTATCATTAAGTACATTCCATGCTTTCCAAAATGGTTCGAAGTCGACTGCGTTCGCGATCTCATTTTCCTTATTGGCAACACCAATAACCTTGTCAATCTCCGGAACTCTGTTGTAGCCCACATAAGTACCAGCCACGAAAGCAAGGACAAGAAAAACAAAAAAAGTTAAACCCTGCCCTGCCGTCAGCCGAATCTTCTTAATATAGAAACCATCGTTCATATATAACATAATATCATATCTCTAAAATATGTTCGACTCCCGACGGGCGTGAAGCCCAAACGGAAGTCGTGATGCTAATTCTACTTCATGCCCGCTTTGGACTGAAGCTTGACGAGCCTCTCAGCTGCCTTGGCATCGAGCTCCTTCACGAAGGCTTGCTGACGCTCTAGGACTTGGGGGAACTTCCACTAGCGTGCGATATACGCACAGACTCCGTTCTGAAGTGCAATTGGGGAAGGGGTGAGAGAATAGGCTATGACAAAGGAAAAAAGGTATTCGCATTTGAATCAGTTTGAGCGCGATCGCATTCAGGCTTTGCTTGATGATGGAACCGAGCAAAAGGGAATAGCCCGGATTCTAGACAGGGATCCGGGCACAATCTCAAGAGAAATCAACCGCAATAGCCGTCAGGAGAGGGTCAAGAGAGACAAGATCCGGGGAGACTATGAAGCAGGGGTAGCCGAGCAAAAGGCGTATGTCAACAGAAAATACGCTAAATACGAGTGGAAGAAAATTAATAACGACAATGATCTGCGGGAGTATATTGAGCAACAGTTGATGAACTATCAAAGTCCCGATTGCATCTCGGGCAAGATGAAACGGGAACACCAACCCTTCTATGCTTCTAAAACTGCTATATACGAGTGGTTATACTCCAACAGAGGCCAATGGCTCTGTCCATTTCTGTACTCAAAGCAATACCGACCCAAGAAACAAAGGGAGAAGAGGACCGAGAGAGTTATGATTCCCAATAGGGTGAGCTTGGATAATAGGTCTGATGGAGCCAATAATCGCAGCAGGTACGGGCATTGGGAGGGTGATACCCTGGGTCGAGCCAAGCACTTGCCCGGTACAGTTGGATTGGAAGTGGTATATGAACGCAAGGCCAGATATATTGAGGCAGAGAAGATTGAGAGCTTGTCACCCACTCATTTCAATGTAGGCATGAGAAAGATACAAAGTCGTGTTGATCCGATGAAGAGTCTGACCTTCGACAATGGTATGGAGAATCGGGGACACAAGAGCATGGGTGTACCCACCTTCTTCTGTGATCCGTATTCATCTTGGCAGAAGGGTGGAGTGGAAAATGCCAACAAGATGATACGGAGATTCTTCCCCAAGGGTACTAACTTTGGGGAGGTGAGCGATGAGTATGTTAAGCTGGTGATCGAGATACTTAACAACAAGGCTCGCAAGAGTTTAGGATACAAAAGTGCGAGAGAGGTAATGGAGGAGAAAAGTTTATTAGTTAAAAATTATCCCGAGCCAATTGCACTTCGGGGGTGAATTTAGGACGAACTAACTACGTCAAGTATACACATGTTTACCTACTTGTCAAACGGAAGTTTAACTTTCGCGAAAGTTAAACTTCCGTATTTTTCACAAAACTTGAGTATATGATAACATATTCCTATGGAAATTCAGC
>Ga0209542_10016360_pt1 | contig 12316 bp, 11 predicted proteins | sample RifCSPhighO2_01_FD_184028 | JGI IMG/M metagenome (GOLD analysis project Ga0209542, IMG submission 184028) | Soil microbial communities from Rifle, Colorado - Rifle CSP2_plank highO2_0.1 (SPAdes) (version 2) | ecosystem: Environmental > Terrestrial > Deep subsurface > Rock core/Sediment ...
CTTCTGTCGCAAACTTAGTCAGAGTCAGCGCTTCCTCCATCGCGCTGTCCCCGCCACCTACAACAACTACTTTCTTATCCTTAAAAAAGAATGCGTCACATGGGGCACACGAAGAAATCCCTCTACCTATCAACTCCTGCTCATTAGCAAGACCCAGCCAGTTTGTTTCTGCACCGGTTGCGATTATTACAGATTTTGTTTTAAAAACCTCGCCGGAGCCCTGCGGAGACGGGCCTCCCACATATATTTCAAAAGGTCTTTTGCCAAAATCAACTCCCGTCACATCTTCATTAACAATTTCCGCCCCAAATCTTTCCGCCTGCTTCCTAAACTTGTCCATCAGCTCGGGCCCCAAAATTCCTTCGACAAAACCCGGATAGTTTTCTACATCCGTCGTCAGCATCAACTGCCCACCCCACTTTGCCCCCGCAAAAACTAAAGGCGAAAGATTCGCCCGAGCATTATAAATTGCGGCAGTCAGTGCAGCCGGACCAGAACCGATGATGATTATGTTACGAATTGTCTCAGACATTTCTTCAACATTATACTAGAGAATTTCCAATTTTAAATTTTAAATTTACAATCAATTTCTAATATTTCAATTTTCAAACATTTTAAATATTGAAAGTTCAATGAAAATTGAAAACTGAAAATTGAAAATTTTAAAAATTCCCCCACCCAAACATTTCCCAAACATTAGCAATCAACCAATAGTAACTGCCAGATGAACACGATTTGTACCCCGAAATTAGCTTCATCTGGGTAAATATAAATCACTATTGACACCATTTACAGCCAGTGGCATAGAATGACTTCTGTTTGAAAACATGAATCGACTAGCTCGCATTTTGCCAGTAACTGCAGTAACCGCTCTTCTTTTTACAAACAGCGTATTTGCCCAAACTCCCGCCTCTTCACCGTCCTTAAAAATAATTACGCCTGGAGAAGGACAAACTATTTACGGAAACAAGGTTCCTATATTGTTCTCTACTGAAAATTTCCAGCTTACTGATTATCAAAAAACAACCTCGCCGGTTCGCGGGCAGGGCCACGTACATGTATGGTTAGACGACACTAACCCAACAAAAGAATCGGCTAGAAAAGTTACCGAAGACACTACCACCTACTCCGATGTTCCTTATGGGGATCATACTCTTCGTGCAGAACTTGTTGCAAATAATCATGCTTCTCTTACACCACCGGTCACAACAACCGTAAAATTTAAAAGCACTCCACCCGCCAGTCCATCTCCGGCGCAAACATCCGGATTCGACAAAAACACGGCTCTTGTCATTCTTGTGGTAGTTGCCCTGGTCATTATCGCCGCCTGGTGGTACACCAAAGAAGAAGATGAAACACCGACAAAATCAACAACTCGAAAGTCATCAACCAGAAGAAAAGCGTCCCAAAAACGCAAAAAGTAATTTAACAATCGAATATTTTTAGACCCGCAACTCGCGTAAGCGAGTGAGGATTGCAAAAATAGAATATTTTAAAACAGAAGCCCATCGCGTTTGACGTGGGCTTTTGTTTTGGAGAAACTACAAAATACCCCTAGGACAAAATAATGGCTGTTGCTACCAAAAAATAAATTAGAAGACTTAATCCTTGCTGAATTCCGGTAGTAAAGGGTCCTCCGCCAAGTGCTGGGTCAACATGCTCCTTGAAAAGAACTTCCGGCACAACAACAGCAATAACCGGGGCAATTGTCACATTCAAAAACATTGCAAAACCAACAGTTAGTGCTGTTTGCAAAGATCCCAGCCAAAAGTTGGCAACAAGTCCTATCAAAAACCCCAAAATTATTCCCAGCAAAACTCCCACCAAAATTTCTTTCGACAAATACTGAAGAAAATTATCTTTAAAAGTAGAAAGGTTTCTGACATAAACATTTTCTGTTTGTTCTCCAACCGCATCGGCCAGGTAAACAATTACAGGAATAAAAAATACCAGGTTTGGATCTGTAGCAAGCAAACCTCCAAATCTGGAAACCATGAAAGTAACAATAGTTCCCAAAATCAATCCCACAATAAGCCAGGGCAACCTCGAGCGGACCAAATGCAAGACTCCTTCTTGGATATCATCCGTAATTGAAAAATAATTCGGAGACTTCATATGTCTATTATAAGAAAAAAATAAAGATTTGTGATCTTGCAATTCAAAAACATGAATGCAGACGGCTGTGGAGTACTCAAAGTCTTAATCGACATTATACGTGCCGATAGCCCCGCACCTGAAAAAATTTTGTTAAAATCTCAAACAAAATTGATGAAGCAAGGACCGCAAGCACGTTATACGTGCCTATCCGCAACATGTGAAGCGCCCCAGGAAGCGGGCTTTACGGAGACTCTGAAACCGTTTGCTTTAATCATTCCAACGATATCGGCAATAAGTTCCCGCGTAGGACCGTTTGGTCCGACATCGACGTGAATTTCAAGATTCAGATCAACAAGTCCCATTTGAGCAAAATCAAAAACCAGCTTCTCGGCGATCGAAAGAGACATCAATGCTTCCTGCCAGATTCGCTGTTTCATAGAAAAGATTTTTTCTACTTTTTGCCTGCCCCAGAAGTAAATTCCGCCCCTGCCCTTTTTATGAACAATTAAAGCGGAGACATAATCTGCCGTGCCGTTTTGCGCCTCGGAATCAGTCCCGATAATAATTTCGTAGGAAGCTGTTGTATCGACCCCCATGAACCAGGCCATTTTAGAAAGGGCCTCTTCCCAGTCGACCTGGCCGTAAGTAGGGCTTGTAAAGACTTGTGGAATCGTCTTATCAGCCATAATTAAGAATGAATTCTACCAATTTCTCTTCGGCAAAGCAAAACTTCACCAAAAAAAAGACCTCTTGTAGCTACAGAGGTCTTTTTACATACCGGCCAGTACCTTAACTGAAAGGGCTTGACCCTGAATTAATCGGGGTCTAAATCAATACTTGCAAAGCTGAAGCAGCCTTGTCAACCATCAAATTAATGAGAATATTATTTAACGAGTTTATTAGCTTCTATATATTCTGCAACTTTGGTTCCCATAAAAAGATTGCCGTTGACGTTAAAGTGGGCATCTATTGGCCAATGCAGATCCCCGTTTTCCCCAAGCCAGTCAATCGCATCACTCCTTGGATCATAATAATCTACTCCCAAATCTCGGACGATTTGGTCCATCTTCTCGTTTATCTGATATGAAGAAGAAGTATCAAGATCCAAATGATACTGTTTTCTTATAGACTCCCAGCTCATAGGGTCAACCTGAGTCCTTGGAATGTTCACGGTAACCAAAAACCCTGCGTTATGTTCTCTTGCCTGCTTTTCCATATCAGAAACTAAAGCACTAACAATGTCCCAGGTTTGATCAACCGCAGCAGGTGGATTCACCTGAGAAGCAAGTACCTCAAATGGTCCCTGCACAAGTTGCGCATCTGAAAGAAAGAATCTGTCTTCTTTTGGAAAACCCAAAATTTTAACTCTGACCTTATCGACGACCCGCTTTAAAAATTCATTTCCTGAGGAAGCCTTAATAATCGTATGGTAAACGTACGTTTCTCTGGCAATTCTACCCAAAAAGTTTCCTCCTGCCCGCTCGCGAGCACTGATAACTTCAATTTTCCCGCCGTTTAGTCTTACCAGCTCGTTCTTATTCGTAGAAAAGAACAAATCATCAGATTCTCTAATTCTTACAAGTTTGTTCTTATTCGTAGAAAAGAACAAATCATCAGATTCTCTAATTCTTACAAGTTTGTTCTTAAAAGTATCTCCGACATCGTTCGGAGAAAAAGCCAAAATTATCAAATCCGGAGAAAATTTCCATACTTTCTGTGTCAGAGTCAGCCATTCTTGATCTGTCCCGTAACCGGAAACACCAAAATTAAAAGATTCTACTTTTTTATTCAAATCACCTGAAAGCTTGCTAGCCATTACTTTTTGCCATGTATCGGAAAGCGCTACTTGCAGTGCTTCTTCATATGAATCACCTAAAACTGCAATCCTAAACTCACCATCATCCTTTTCAAAGCTAAACTCATTGTCACGAAAACCGTCTGCATTTATATGAATTGGGTTATCAAACTCAGAACTCACATAGGGAAAATCGGCACTCGGTTTGTTTTCGTATAGAAACATGGAAGAAGATTGCAGTTTTGCCAGATTTTCCGGCTCTCGAATAAACACCCGTAAAAATAGCTCAAAAATACTAAGCACCAAAAACAAAGCAAAAAAAACTAACACAAGTTTTAACAGAAAGGATTTCACAAGTTTAAAGGAGGATTTTTAGCATTGTAACACACAATATTATTTTGCTAGAATCAACAAAAAGTAAAGCCGTGAGTATAAAACCCATTCGCGTTCCCCAAAAAAAACTTCTCGAAATTTGGAAACAAGTACCTCCGGATTATTACGACTCGGGCATCAAACATAATTTGCTTCAAAAACTCTGGCATACCAAAAAACTTAATGAAGTCCTAAAACTTCTGCCAAAAGATGTTGAATCAGCTCTTGACGTCGGCTGCTCAAGCGGCATGTTAACAGCAGAAATTGCAAAGGCCCTCAAAACCAAAAAGATTATTGGTCTGGATAGCTATGAAGATGCTATTTCGTTTGCAAAGAAAAAATATCCCCATATAAAATTTGTGGTTGGCGATGCCCACAAACTTCCTTTTGGAAACAACACATTCGGTCTAATCGTTTGTACAGAAACGCTGGAACACGTTGTCGATCCTAAAAAAACATTAACGGAAATGAAAAGAGTGTTGAAAAAAGAAGGCAAAGCCATAATATCCATGGATAGCGGAAGTCTCCTCTTTCGCACTATTTGGTACTTTTGGACCAAAACAAAAGGCAGGGTCTGGGAAAACGCCCACCTGCATGAATTCAACGCCAAACTATTGGAAAATCTGATAAAAGAATCGGGATTCAAAATTAAAAAGAAGAAATATTCGCATTTGGGAATGTCGGTAATTTTTCTCGCTACTGTATAAAATCCAGCTGGGACTCTTTTCTTAATCTTCTCTCGTCATTTATCACTATCTGCCTCCCCTGATGACCAATAAGTCCTTTCTTCTCCAGTTTTTTCATTTCAATACTAACCGTTTCTCGACTCATTCCCACCAAATTGGCTATTTCATTATGGGTCAGCGGAACATTAATTATTATTTTCCCCTTACTTGCATCTCCAAATCTTTCGGCACAAATTAAAAGAATCGAAGAAACTTTATTTAGGGCGTTTCCAAAAACCATGTACTCCATTCGCCTCATCAGCCCCAGGAACCTCTCCATCATTCTGCGGTTTAACTCCAATAAAACTTTTGGCTTATCTGAAATCTGGCCCAAAAATTCTTCCGCACTTGTCCTCCAAAAAACCGTCGGTGTCATGGTTTCCACAAAATAATCGCTTTTGGCACTGTTAATTGCCCAGGAAACAGGAAAAATATCTCCCGGCTTGAAAATAATAAGAGTTAACTGCTCACCGGCGCGAGACACGGAATAAACCTTGACATAACCGCTTTTGAGGTAAAAAATGCCGACAGGAGCATCTCCGGCTCTTATAACAATTTCTCCTCGCTTAAAATGGATTGGCTTAAGGTTGCTAAAGATGCTGTCCAGCTCATGAAGACCAGACTTCTTCACGCCGCTATTCTAGCACAGTGGTAATTTACCTCACAAAAAATTTGTAATTTTTCTAACTGAAAATCTACCAAAAAATTTGTAGTGTGTTGTACCCTGAAATTTGACATAAATAAAATTGTGTAAGCAATCTAACATATGAACTGTAACTATTCTAACTGCAATATCAGAGTAGAAAGGGTATAAATATTTCAGAAAATTCAAGTTCGCCTTCTTGCCGTTAAGCGGAAAGTGAGGTGAAAATGAGATACCCAACACAAAGCGAGCTTTGGCGCCTTGATCATATTTTGCACGCAAAACCGCTTGTCACCAATGGTCAGTCCAAAATCCTTGGCCGCTTTCGTCAGGTTTTTCCGCTAACATTGTTCCCGGATCAACTGATAATCGAAGAGTTGCGAATAATACATGTGCAAAATGACGGACCATGGCTTAACCGCGTAAACTCGATAATGGCAACCGACATCGCCTGCGTTAACGCCTCCAGCGGCCCTTTCTTTGGCCGCGTTCACGTTCAAAGTTTGACAGGTGGACCGGAAATTTTTGTAGAGCACCTAACGCGCTCGAATGTTTACAAGATAAGAAGCTTGGTCGAAGGCATTGCTCTTGCATCCAGAGAAGGTCTAACGATTGGATACAGTAATCTCGAGACCGAAAGGCAAAACTTAATTCAGGCCGGGAGCATAGCAATTTAAATAGACTAATCAAAAATATAAATGACTACGCGCTTTTTAACAAGCAGCTAAACATTAAGGAGCAATTAATTCTTTTACTTTTTTAACAATACTATTTGAGCTGATCCCCTCATAATCAAAAAGTATTGAGCTTTTTCCTGACATCGGCATCACTAAAACTGCTAATTTGAAAACTCTCACTCCGTCTTTCTCGGAAAAAATATTCAAAACTGCATCTCCCAAACCTCCTTCAAAATAATGATCTTCTACAGTTAAAACCAGATTATTTGTTCCACCTGCTGCCTCCTTAATTGTTTTCTCGTCTATCGGTTTTATTGAATAAGCATCAATCACGCAAACACCAATTCCGTCCTTTTTCAATTTGTCGGCTGCCGCGATTGCCTCATGCAGCGTTACACCGCAGGAAACAATAGTTATAGAGTCCCTCTTTGAACTCCTGACAATTTTGCTGCCGCCGATTTTAAACTCCTCACGGCTGTCATATATAACCGGTGTCGCCGGCCTTGCAGTCCTTATATAGACAATCCCATCATGCGCTGCTGCCGCGGCAACCAATTTTGCGCAGGAGACTGCGTCTGAAGGATTCAAAACAACACTCCCAAAAACGGCCCGGAACATCGCGATATCTTCAAGGCCCATCTGACTTGGCCCATCCTCACCGATAGAAACTCCCCCATGAGATCCCACAAATTTAACATTACCCATGGAGTATGCGCTCATTCTTATTTGGTCAAATGCACGAGTCATAAAAGCGGAAAACGTCGAGACAAAAGGAATTTTGCCGCGCTTGGAAAGTCCCAAAGCGGCACCGACCATGTTTTGTTCGGCAATAAACATTTCAAAATATCGGTCCTTGTGTTTGTTCCGAAAAATTTCGCTGTAGGTAGAATTGCTGGTTTCTCCGTCCAAAGCAACAACATCGGGATTGATATCACCCAGTTTTGCAAGTGCCTCCCCGTACGCTTTTCTTGTCGCAACCTCCTCCCCCAATTTATAATCAACTTTGAACTTTGAACTTAAACTTTGAACTTTGAACTTTGAACTTTGAACTTTACGATCTGGTTTCTCTATCTTCCCTCGCAACATGCGATCTACCTCTCCAAGCTCCTTCACTGCTTTTTCAAATTCCTCCTGTGACAGCGCTTTCCCGTGCCACCCTTCTTTATTTTCTAAAAATGAAACCCCCTTCCCCTTAATAGTCTTGGCGCAAATCATGAAAGGCTTGGTGGCTTTGGCACTTTCAGAAAATGCCTTGTTGATCTGCTCAAGATTATGTCCGTCGACAACAGCCAAACTCCATCCAAAAGATTCAACACGCCTGGCGTAAGAGTTTACGTCCCACTCCAGCATTGTCGGCGTGCTCTGCCCAAGCCGGTTAACGTCAATGATTCCCACCAGATTGTTGAGTTTGTAATAAGCTGCTATTTGTACTGCTTCCCAAATGGACCCTTCACTCATCTCGCTGTCTCCCATCAAAACGTAAACCTTCGGTGAACTTTTAACTTTGCCGCCAGAGGCGAGCCTCGACTTTGTCGGGAACTTTGAACTTTGAACTTGAGCCCGAAGGGCGATAGCCATTCCGACGCCTACGGAAAGACCCTGACCCAAAGATCCTGTTGCCACTTCTGCAAACTTAAAACGGGGATTGGGATGCCCCTCCAGAATACTTCCGAATTTGCGGTAAGTATCAAGTTCCTCCTCTGAAATTTCTCCAGCTACGGCGTAAAGTGCGTAAAGAAGAGGAGACGCATGGCCTTTTGAAAAAATAACGTGATCAAGTCCCCCTTTCAAATGACCAAAAAAAAGTGCCGTCATAATATCTGCAGCCGAAAGAGAAGAGGTCGGATGCCCCGACCCGGCTTTAGTACTCATCCGCAAAATGTAATACCGCACCAATTTGGAAAGTGCTTCCAGATTATGAGCTTCTGCTTGATTCATTACTGATTAAATTATCACAGCTTAAGTAGAAATAGTAGAGCCATTTACCGTTCTTGACACCACAGACTCCAAAGTAGATATTAAATAGCGTGTTTTTGCGACTCCTTAAAAATCCTCTTCCCATCCTCATAATCACTCTCTTAATCGTCATTCCGTATATTGGCTACAATCTAATTTACCCTCCACAAAATTCGCAGATTCTGTCTGCAAACACTCAGTCTCCTTCCCCCAACCCGACACCTTCCCCAATCGAGACACCCACGCCCATGCCGAGTCCTTCCCCCTCGCCCGTCCCCAAACTCTCCAAATCCTCATACCAAATAGCAATTTTCGGTGATTCTATGGTCGATACAATGGGAGAAAACCTGGAATACTTGGAAGCAAGCTTAAAAGCTCGTTATCCCACAACAAATTTCAAGCTCTACAACTATGGAATTGGTGGCCAAAACGTAGCCCAGGGTTTGGCAAGATTCGATCAGCCGTTTTCATATCAAACCAGAAACTTTCCCCCGCTTCCAAAACTCAAACCGGATATTCTCATAGTTGCTTCATTTGCTTACAATCCGTTTCCCCAGCACGACAGAGACCGCCATTGGCAAACGTTAACCGAATTAGTCTCAAGAGCCAAAAATACCGGCAGTGAAGTCTACATATTAGCTGAAATTGCACCTCTTAAAACCGGCTTCGGCAAAGGTCCCGGCGGAATCAACTGGCCGGAAGATATGGCAAGCACTCATGCTTTACACATCGTCGAACAATTGCAAAACGCAGTCAATTTATCTAAAAACCTGGGCATACCTCTAATTGACGCCTTCGATAAATCAAAAATATATGGTAACTGGGGTGACAGCACACTGGTCAGCAGCCATGACGGTATTCATCCTTCACAAGAAGGCCACATGTTCACTGCCGATTTAATTGCCACCACAATCAAACTGAGATAACATACCTCTTATGCTTCCCGGACTTGGGATTTTTTTAATTTCTTTCATTACTTTTTTTAGAAATATTGGAAGTTATCCTCTTAGGAACTGGGACGAAGCCTGGTACGGGGAAATTATCAAGAATATGGCCAGTGGAACCTACGGATATATGGTTCCCTTCTGGAACGGCCAATATTATTTCGACAAGCCCCCTCTCTATTTCTGGCTCTCGCTGCCTTTTTTTAAATTTTCACCTCCGCCAGCTGGCGGAGAAGAATGGCAGGCAAGAATCGTCTCGGCAACGGCAGCCGCTGTTGCGACACTTCTGGTCTATCTTATCGGCAAAAAACTATTTAACCCTGTCTGTGGTTTGCTGTCTGCTTTAGTTTTTCTGACGCTGGGACAAGTTGTTATCCGCTTTGCAAGCGGAAACTTAGACGGACTTCTGGTATGTCTCTTCTTATCAAGCTTTTACTTTTATCTGCGCTCAAACGAATCAAAGTTATTTCCCGCTTTGGCAGGAATCTCGCTGGGTCTCGGGTTTTTAACAAAAGGCTACTTTCTGGGCTTGTTTCCGGCACTTTTAATTACTCTTTATTCTATATCTACAACAAAAAAGCTGCCCAAAAACCTTATCCTGATAACATCATCAGCACTAATCTCATCCCTTTGGTGGTATGTTTTGGGAACAATAAAATTCGGCAAGCCGTTTTTTGACTGGTATGTTCTAAGCCCCGGCGGAAATCTTCTCAAATTACCCCTGTCCTCTTTTTCCATGAGTTATTTTGGGGATTTGATAAGAGACGTTGGATTTTGGTGGATACCAATAGCCACAGCCGCAATTTATGTCGGAAAAAATATCGCAAGTAAAGAAAAAAAGGTCTTAGTATCACTTGTGGCGGCAGTTTTCCTTTTTATTTTTCCGCTTAATTTTCTTTCCGAAAAACTGCGTTGGTACAATCTGCCCGCTTATCCCTTGCTTACAATAATAGTCGGCTATTTCGCCTCAAAAATGATTAAGGATTATCCCAAAATAACAACGGTCCTAATCGCAATAGTCACAATCGCCCAAATTTACAATGTTATAAGAATCGAAAACATATTCCCCGACCGCTCAAAAGTCGGCGCCGATTTGGGCAAACACGCCGCAAGTTTAATCCAGCAGGAAGATACGGTAATTTTGGATGACCACGATTTTACTTCTTTCCTTTACTACTCTGATCACAAAAAGGTCTTCATGGTCCAAAAAAATGGCGGCAAGGCCGGCGAATGGTGGATTCTCGACTATACCAACCTTCCTCAATTTGTCAAAACACAAAGCAAAACCTGGATAATTACTCCTGACCCAAATAATCTCCCTCGCGACCTAAAAAATCCAAAAACTGAGGCTACGTTTAACGGCTACACTTTCATATCATTTACAGCTGATACAATATAGCGATGGAAACTGCCCGCCCGACATCGCCTAAGACTCAGTCTTTGGCGGACGTGGCGACTCTTGCATGCGGCTGCTTTTGGTGCACAGAAGCTATTTTTCAAAGGCTCAAAGGTGTTCTCACCGTCACCCCGGGATATAGTGGCGGCAATCCGCCGGATGGCGGACAAAATCCTACATACGAACAAGTGTGCTCTGGCAACACCGGCCATGCCGAAGCAATCCAGATTAAATTTGATCCAAAAGTAATTTCTTTTGAGAAACTTTTAGAAGTCTTTTTCAAACTTCACGACCCAACCACCCTAAACAGGCAAGGAAACGATATAGGCACCCAATATCGCTCATCAATTTTTTATCATTCAGAAGAACAGAAAAAATCTGCGGAAAAATTAAAGTCCAAGATGCAAAAACTATATCGCGACAAAATCATCACCGAAATTGTACCGTATAAGAATTTCTTCGAAGCCGAAAACTACCACAAAAATTACTACGAAAATTACAAAAGCCAGCCATACTGCCAACTGGTAATAGATCCAAAGATTACTAAACTCTATAAACTTTTTCCAGAAAAAATTAAAAATTAAAAAAGTTTGCGTAAGTCTAAAAAGACTTACTAAAAGAATTCAAAGACCGGATTAAGGAGTAATCTTGGAAGTCGCCTCAAAAATATAGAAGGCCTCCCGATTGTCAGGATAATATATCTTTTTTACAACTAATCCCTCGTACCTGCTGTTAAAAGCATCCAGATTATCAACAGAAACTGCAATTAGTTTCTTAACAGAAGAGTCTTCATAATTTGGATCTGACGCATAACAGCCTTCACAACTACCCTTGCTGTAAAAATTCAAATAAGCTTGCTTGCCGTCAAAACCTCCGTCCAAAATTTTAATTGAATCACCTCTGCTCATAAAAAACTGCACAACTTCCCTGGCCCCGTATTGAAAACCGGAATATCCGTAGGCACGATTTTCATAAGTTTTATAAAGCGACCAAAAGCGGTTTAAATAAAAAACCGAAGCCAAACCGACAACTAAAACAAAAACAAGTTTAAGCGGCATAAAAGTCAGCACCCTATAAAACCGCCAAATACCATAACTGACTAAAAGCGTATATGGAACCACTCCGATAACTGATCTTGTCGCATAGGGCGTCATAGCATCGGAAACAACAGTTCCCAGTGGGTAAAGCGCCAGCATCAAGAAGACCAAATTTCTGACATCTTTTTGCGCTTTGGAAGCAAAAATTAAAAACAATAGTCCGGCTGCAAAAAACGGCAACTGCCATTTGTAAAAAAGCCCCATTCCGGAAACCGAGTGCCTGATAATCTGCTGGCCTGGGTAATCCGCATCCCCATAGAAAAAAACAAACTTGGGTTCAAAATGTTTTAGATACAAACTCAGACTGGATCTTAAATCTGTTTTTCTGGAAACCTGATTGAATCTGGAAAAGCCAGCACCGCTTGCCATGTGGACGATAAACGGAATCAAAATCAAAAGAAAAATAAATATTGCGCCATAAGTCCTCGACTTGTACTTCTTAAAAAGATTCATAAAATCTTTTTTCCAAAAAATTAAAATCCCCGCCAAAAAAAGCGGAGTAAAAATTCTTGTGGCAAAGTAGGTGTAAAAAGAAAAAGCAAAAAATACACTTGCCAAAAACAGCCACTTGAATTTCCACTTATTCTTTTTTGCCAGAACCAGAAAAAACGAAC
>Ga0209542_10016363_pt1 | contig 12313 bp, 10 predicted proteins | sample RifCSPhighO2_01_FD_184028 | JGI IMG/M metagenome (GOLD analysis project Ga0209542, IMG submission 184028) | Soil microbial communities from Rifle, Colorado - Rifle CSP2_plank highO2_0.1 (SPAdes) (version 2) | ecosystem: Environmental > Terrestrial > Deep subsurface > Rock core/Sediment ...
CAGGGATGCTCTTGTTGTAGGTTTCCATAAAAACGGACATGGTTGTTCCAACTTGATTGATCTCGAGGTCACGATTTCTCTTTCCTATCATACAAGCCATGGTACCACAGGTTGTTTCAAAAATCAACGAGGAATCTTATTGGTGGTGAGCTTGCCCGGTTCGGTGTGTTCTCGCGAACGGGCGAGATCCGTTGCTTCGAGGAGAAGAGCTACTCCGCCAGCTGGCGGATTGCCGAGCAGATTGCCTGTATCCGCCCACGCGCGGGCTGGGGCGTTTGCGAATGAGTTTTTGAATTGCTAAGAGTTCTTCTGAAACGCTTTCATGTCGTTTTACTAAAAGTGTTTTGCGGATAAGGCGCTCAATGGCTCGTATTTCGCCTTGTTGGTCGGGTGTGGCAAGCGTTATTGCTTTACCTTCTTTGCCGGCCCGGCCCGTGCGCCCAATGCGGTGCACATAGTCTTCCGAGCTTTCGGGAACATCAAAGTTAATCACAAGTTCAATATTTGCGACGTTAATGCCGCGCGCGGCTATGTCGGTTGCCACAAGTACGCGGTATTTTCCCGATTTAAATCCATCAAGCGCTTCACGGCGCTGGTCCATGGATTTGTTGGAGTGGATGTCGGTGGCGCGTTCGCCTTGCATGCGGAGATGTTTTGCAATTTTACTCGCGCCATGTTTTGTGCGCGAAAAGAGTAACACGGAACCCGTGTGTTCTTTCAAAATTGTTTCCAAAAGTGAAAGTTTCGATTCTTTTTTTACTATATATATTTCTTGTTCTATTGCTTCTATAGTGGTGCCCGCGGGCGCGACTTCTATGCGCACAGGTAACGTCATGTGGCGCGTCGCGATTGAGACAATGGCATTGGGCATGGTTGCCGAAAACAACATTGTTTGTCTGTTGCCCGTGGGCGGCATATGTTCAAAGATTTTATGTATTTGCGGAGCGAAGCCCATATCCAACATGCGGTCTGCCTCATCAAGAACAAGAACTTTTATATTGGCGAGTGTGGTATTTTTTTCTTGCAAGTGATCAATGAGCCGCCCGGGAGTTGTAATGAGGATATGAGGGTTGCGTTTCAGTTGTTCAATTTGCCGCCGCATGGACTCGCCGCCAATTAACACGGCGGTACGCAGGCCAAGCGGCCGCCCGATGCGTTGGAGCATTTCATTTACTTGTTGAGCGAGTTCGCGCGTGGGAAGCACCACAAGTCCCTGCCCGTTTTGCTGGGCAACGCGCTGGATTAGAGGAATGCCAAAGGCAAGCGTTTTACCGGTGCCTGTTTGCGCGATACCAATGATGTCTTTTCCTTCAATGGCGGGGGCTATGGATTGATGTTGAATGGGGGTAGGAGTGGTAAATCTATTTTGCTGTAAAATCTGAAGGAGCCGTGGCACAATGCCAAGACCTTCAAAGCCGTTTTTTTCAGCGGTTTCTTGTGTCATATATGGGTAACCCGACTTCCTTTCGTGGGTCACACATCTTACGAGAGATGACACAAATAAGGTTCGAGTCTCTTAATGTTTCCCATTGTACCATATACCTGTATATTTTGCAAGCTGGCGTGGCTGATTGATTTTTAGCCCCTATTTTTTTATCATTATTGCAGGGGGAAATAAGTAAGTTTTTATGAATATAGGTAAACGAATATTTCTCGCTCTCTCAACAGGTTATATATTTTTTTTCTTTTCGGAGCGCATGTTTTGGGGCGTATGGCGTCCCGATGATACGTTGGTTGAAAACATTGCTACTTGGCTGGCATATTCGGCGTTGGCATACATAGTATTAATTGTTATAAAACAATTCAATGTCCGCGACATGTGGACTCTTTTCGTTGTCGGGGCATTGTATGGATGGATAGGGGAGGGTGTTATTGCAATGACTCTTTTTGGCGCTGGAGGTATGCCGTTTCCGTGGACGATCTCGTTTACAGCTCTCGCGTGGCACGCGCCTATTACGGTTGTTGCCGGATGGTATTTGATGCGTGTATGGATGGAAGAGCGTCAATACAAAAGATTATTCATGCTTATCGTAAGTTTCGGAATTTTTTGGGGTGTGTGGTCTATGGCTTTACCATTGGAGACGCCGCCCATTATGCCAAACTCATTTGAATTTGCCTTGCACGCTTTTACAATCACCATTCTTCTTATTATAAGCCATGGTTTCTTTTCGTGGGCTGACCCTGCTTCATTTTCCGCTGGTCGTTTTGAAAAGATGATTCTTGCCGTTATAGTTGTGTTGTTTGCTCTTTTTATAACTATTCCCGCCATACCGTATGCCGCGGTAGTGCTTCCTATATTGTTTGGTTCCGTTTATGTCATCCTTCGGAAGAATGGGTTGGTTGAAACGCGGGAGGACGCGCTTTCTGTTATGGGCAGGCCGGTTGGTGTTTGGAATTCGCTTATACTTTTATTGATGCCGCTTTGCGCCACGCTTATGTATGCCGCCACTGTTGGCAACGGCATCATATTTCCAACAAACTTTATTGTATTTTTTATCACCATGCCTCTTGGGTTTATCTTGTTTGGCATGGCCGTTTGGCACATGTTCTATCGCGAAAAAGTACAAATAAAATAAAAACTTCGGATGCGCATCTCCGAAGTTAACAAATTCATTGCCAGCGAGAACCAAACAACTCGTTCAACTCATGTTCCTTCATGCCTGGTCTTAGTCCATACTTCAAGAGAATAGTCTTGAGGTCGTTTTTAAATTTAGGACCAAATCCTCTCATCGGCTTCTGGTTCCATGTATTCTCTTCATATGACAAAAATTTGCGCAGGTCATGGCACGCAAAAAAATCTAGAAATGTTGCGAGAAGATTTTGCGTCCGCCCAAGAAGCTCCGACTTTATTTGCTCGAACAAGAGTTTCTTATTTACAAAACCGTCAGGCGTCAGAAAATCTTTGAGCAACGAATTTTTGAGTTCCGAGCGCGTGTCTCCGGTAAAGTTCCGCAGTGTGTCCATAAGATTATGGAATTTGGAAGGCGAAAAGGAACTTTTTGCGACCATTATCGTTGCAGTTCCTATCAGCTCCATAAACTTCAGAACTTCTTGAGGTTCAATTGTTGGCATACCAATCTCCTTTTCTCCGTCGATTTTCAGCAAACGTAGCATTTTCAAGGGAAAGTTGTCAATCATCCGGTGGGTACGGACTCCCGACGGGTCCTTTTTTTGATATACTGTATGTAGGGCTATGTATTGGTTCGACAAAGAAAAATTAGAATATTTATTTCATCGCTATGAGCGGTGGGCATTTTCTGGCTCGATGCTGTTCGGATTTATTGTAGATAGCCTCACGCTTACGCGGATTGATTTATTATTTGATAACCTCGTTCTCTTTTTTTATCTTGCGGTTGCAATTATGGGTATGGTAATCACGAATTTATACGACACAGGTGTGTGGCGGGGAACGCCCGAGGGTGTGCGGTTACTTCACCGGATTCCTTCCTACGCGCGGACGCTTTCTCCTTTTTTGATGCAATATGCGTTTGGCGGGCTTTTGTCCGGCTTTTTTGTATTCTACGCGCGTGGCGCCTCAATTTCCGCTAGTTGGCCGTTTTTGGCATTGCTTTTCACCCTTCTTGTGGGAAACGAATTTTTCCGCACGCGGTATCAGCAATTCGCGTTTCAAATAAGCATTCTCTTTTTTGTGTTTTATTCCTACATGATTTTCTTTGTGCCGGTTGTGGTCGGCGCCATGGGGGCGTGGGTGTTTCTGCTTAGCGGGGCTGTAAGCGTTGTGGCCATGATTCTTCTTCTTTATGGTTTTTCTTATCTCATGCCTACCGCAATTCACCAACTCCACACAGTTATCACGATAAGTATCGGCGGTATATTTCTCGCGATCAACGCCATGTATTTTCTCAACATACTTCCTCCTTTGCCACTCTCTCTTAAAGAGGCGGGCGCGTATCACAATGTTACGCGTACAGCCGAAGGATATCTTGTTGTGGGTGAGAAACAGGCATGGTACATGTTCTTGGCGCCGCACAAAACCGTGCATGTAACTCTTGGTAGCCCCATTTTTTTCTATAGCGCCGTTTTTGCGCCCACCCGGCTTGCCGAAACGCGCGTTGTGCACCATTGGCAATATTTTAATGAAAAGAATGACGTATGGGTGAGCAGGTCGCGCATTGAATTTTCGATTGGCGGAGGCCGAGACGGCGGGTATCGCGGCTATTCGCTAAAAACAAATGTGGAACCCGGGCTGTGGCGGGTGCGGGTGGAAACGTTGCGGGGGCAGGTGTTGGGCGAAAAGAGTTTTTGGGTGGAACAGGTGAAGGAGCCACCTATGTTAGTAGAACAAATGTTTTAACATGTTCAAAGCTATGCTTTGAACATGTTTGTCCCAAGCATGTTCGGTTTTACCAAGGAAGAACTCAAACTATTGCGTTCACTCCGCACTCCCGTTCAGGTGCAGGATTTTTTAGATACGTTGCCTATGAATTTTGGGGAACAGGGGGATACGCTCATGTCGCCACGGCGCGTTATGCGCGAGAGAAAAGCGCATTGCATGGAAGGCGCGCTTTTGGCCGCGACCGTTTGATTTGTCTCCCAAAAAGTATGCCGGGTGGGTTGTTGCAGAAGAAGACTTATGGCGCTTGTCGGACGCGCTTGATGTCTCGCCTCACTATTCATTCTTGCCGGCGGGCGCTCTTCGCTCTGTGCGTTTGGCAGACCATATGGAGCGAAAAGCCGGAGCGTTTGTGGAGTGGGAAAAACCATGAATGTAGAAATTAAAATCTTATCCACATGTTCTTACCGAGTTTGCTCGGTTTTTTTGTTGCCGGTGTTTTTGCATTTCTGCCGGCGGGTGTAGTATGGGTGTACCAATGCAAAAAACTTCTATCAACTAAGGAGAACTGTCATGGAGACATTGCAAAAAGTTAAGAAGCGCAACGGGGAGGTGGTTGATTTCGACCAGCATAAGATTATGCTGGCAGTACAAAAATCATTTTTTGCGACGCGGGGCACCGTGGAAGAGGGTCCGGTGCGGATTATTACCGGAAACGTAGTGAATGAACTGGTTGCAAAGTTTCCTTCTGCCGAACAGATTCCATCGGTGGAGGATGTTCAGAATACGGTAGAGCGGAAGATCATGGAGCAGGGGTTTTTTGATGTTGCCAAATCCTATATTTTATATCGCTATGAGCACGCGAAGGAGCGAGAGGAGAAAAAAAGGGATGTTCTAAAGCGTATTGAGGAGAATCGTATCATGGTGGTGAAGCGTTCGGGGAAAGTGGAGCCATTTTCTATGGAGAAAATTCGTTCTTCATTGGCATATGCCGCGCGCGGGTATGAAGGACTGATTGATATTGATGGCCTTTCAGAACAGTGCCGCAACGAAATCTATGACAACATGTCCACTTCGGAAATCGCTCGCGCGCTTGTTATGGTAGCGCGGTCGTTTATTGAACTGGACCCCGCGTATTCCAAAGTTGCCTCACGTCTTCTTCTTGCGAAGCTCTACAAAGACATTGTGGGAGATGATATTGATTACGCGCGGCTTGGAAACCAGTATCGCGAGACGTTTGTAAAAAACATTCAGCGCGGTGTGGGGATTGGCAGGTTTGATAAGCGTTTACTCACGTTTGATTTGGAAACGCTTGCCCAGCGGCTGAATCTGGAACGCGATGATTTGTTTCGATACCTGGGGACGCAAGTGCTCTATGACAGATATCTTGCGCGAGATATTGAAAAAGATGAAGTGTTGGAAACTCCGCAAGCGTTTTGGATGCGCGTAGCAATGGGGGTGGCTGTTAATGAGAATGAAAAAGAACGGACCGAATGGGCCATGCGTTTTTATGACGTGTTATCCACATTTCGTTATGTTCCTTCCACACCCACGCTTTTTCACGCGGGCATGCCGAAGGCCCAGCTTGCGTCTTGTTTTCTTTACACGGTGAGTGATGATCTGGACGCAATTTTTAAATCATATAATGATGTGGCGCAACTTCTTAAGTGGTCGGGCGGCACGGCAATGGATTGGACAGGCGTGCGGGGAACGGGCGCTCTCATAAAAAGCACCGGTGTTGAATCGCAAGGTGTGATTCCGTTCTTAAAAATTGCCAATGATGTTACGATTTCCATTAATCGGAGCGGTCGCAGGCGGGGAGCAAACTGCGTGTATTTGGAGCCATGGCACTATGATATTGAGGAATTTTTGGAGCTTCGCAAAAATACGGGGGACGAACGCCGCCGCGCGCATGACATGAACACCGCAAGCTGGATTCCCGACCTTTTTATGAAGCGTGTGCGAGACGATGGGGATTGGACGCTATTTTCTCCCGAAGAAGTTCCGGAATTGCATGAAACATACGGTAGGCAGTTTGACGAACATTATCTTACATATGAAAAGAAAGCAGACGCGGGGGGTATTCGTTTATGGAAGCGCATGAAAGCTCGTGAATTGTGGAAGCGTATGCTTGCGATGTTGTTTGAAACCGGTCATCCGTGGGTTACCTTCAAGGATCCGTCCAACATCCGTTCTCCGCAGGATCATGTGGGCGTGGTGCACAATTCAAACTTATGCACGGAAATAACTCTAAACAATTCTGCCGAAGAAACAGCAGTTTGCAATTTAGGATGGATTAATTTCGCGGAACATGTAACCAACGGCGCTTTTGACGAACGGAAAGTAGCCGAGACTGTACAGCTTGGCATGCGCATGCTCGACAACGTGATTGACGCGAATTTTTATCCCACAAAGGAAACAAAAATTTCCAACTTGCGCCATCGGCCCGTTGGGTTGGGTGTGGGCGGTTTCCATGACGCGCTTTACAAAATGAACATCACATTTGATTCCGAAGCCGCGGTGGAGTTCGCTGATCGCAGTATGGAAGTTATTTCGTATCAGGCTATTTTTGCTTCTTCCGGGCTTGCGCAGGAACGCGGCCCGTATGAAACATTTAAAGGGTCAAAATGGGATCGCGGCATATTGCCCATGGATACGTTGCAGTTGTTGGAAGCGGAACGAGGGGAACGTATTCCGGTGTCTCGGCGAAGTTCTTTGGATTGGAGTGTTGTACGAGATGCTATAAAGAAAAACGGCATGCGGAATTCCAACTGCATGGCAATAGCGCCTACTGCCACTACTTCAAATATTGTGGGCGCGATACCTTCCATCGAGCCAATCTATAAAAACATCTATGTAAAATCAAATATGTCAGGCGATTTTACGATCGTGAATCCGTATTTGGTTGATGATTTTAAACGTTTGGGGCTTTGGAGCAAAGAAATGCTAAATAAACTGAAGTTCAACGATGGAAATATTATGCTTATGGGCGGCATACCTGATCATTTGAAAGAAAAATATAAGGAGGTTTTTCAAATTAACCCCAAATGGCTTATTCGCGCCGCGGCCCATCGCGGCAAGTGGATAGATCAAAGTCAATCGCTCAATATCTTTTTTATGGGTTCTTCCGGTAAGCAATTATCAGAGGTATATCATTACGCTTGGGAAATGGGGTTAAAAACAACATATTATTTGCGCACGCTGGCGGTATCTCAAGTTGAAAAATCCACGGTTAGTATATCGGAGCATGGCTCCACGCATGTGCGCGCGCATGCGACCTCCGAGGGAGGCGAACCTCGCCCTGCATATCCGGGGCGGGAACCCAGCTTGGTTGCAGTTGCGATAGAACAGGTAACTGATGGAGAAACAAGCTCACCGGAACATGCGAGTATTGTTGTTTCGGAAAAGGAGATGAAGGAACCGATTAGTATGGCGCCTTCAGAAATGCAAGCGTCTTCCCATGAAGGGCCCAAACTATGCAGTATAGAAGATCCAAGTTGTGAATCATGTCAATAAATAAATAACTGCTATGCCTATTCAAAAAACAACTGAACGAGTGAATGTAAATGACCGTCGTGTCATAAACGGCAAAAACGCGGACGTAATGCAATTACACCCCATTAAGCATAAGTTCGCGTGGGATGCGTATGTGGTGGGTAATGCTAACCACTGGTTGCCAACCGAAATTAGCATGCAAAAAGATGTGGAACAGTGGAAGTCTCCCTATGTGCTAACCGCGGACGAACGGCTGGCGCTGGAAACGGTGCTGGGTTTTTTTACCACGGCGGATTCCATTGCGGCAAACAACTTGGTGCTGGCAACGTACAAACACATTACGTCTCCCGAATGCAGGTTGTATTTGTTGCGTCAGGCGTATGAGGAAGCTATTCATACGCACGCGTATCAATATATTGTGGAGAGCTTGGGCATGGATGAATCCCGCTTGTTCAACATGTATCGCGAACAGGAAGCGATTTACAACAAGGACGCGTTTATTCTTACTTTTAACGAAGGAATTTTTGACTCGCATTTTGCCACGGGAACATTCGCGTCAGATCAAAAATTTCTTGAAAACCTGATTGTGTTTTCCATTATTCTGGAGGGTATCTTTTTTTATAGCTCGTTTGCGGTTATGTTTGGTTTTCAGCGGCAGAACAAAATGGTGGGTTCGGCTGAACAAATTCAATACATCATGCGGGATGAGTCTATGCACCTGAATTTTGGCATAGACATGATAAACGCCATAAAACAAGAACAACCTGAATTGTGGACAACTGATTTTCAGAATCATGTGCGAGATTTGGTGCAGAAAGCCGTGGTGTTGGAGTACACATTCGCGTCGCAAGTGTTTCCACGCGGTATTTTTGGCATGAATGCGGATGGGTTCCGCCAGTACATTGAGTATATTGCGGATCGTAGATTGCAAGGCATCGGGCTGGTTCCGGAATTCCAAAGCCAGAATCCGTTCCCATGGATGTCAGAAGCTATTGATCTTTCAAAAGAAAAGAATTTTTTTGAAACGCGTGTTATTGAATATCAGACTGGAGGCGCGCTAGAATGGGAATAGCAGTCTCATGATTCAACCCCAAACCCAAAAAAACACAACTCCGGAAAAATTTTTGAACCGCATACTCGAGGAAGCGGTGCAAAGTCGCGCGTCTGACGTGCACATTGAGTCTTTGGCAGAATCGTTGCGTGTGCGGTTTCGGGTGGACGGCGCGTTGCAAGAACGCTACCGCCAGCCGCTGGCGGAGGCGGAGCAATTAGTAACACGGATCAAGGCAATTTCTGATCTTGATATTGCGAGCCATTTGCCGCAGGATGGTCGTTTCGAATTTAGCGTGCATCTTACGGAACCCGCGGGAGATGCGGCAAACAAGTTTACCGCCGAAGCTTCATCAGGAATATCAAATCCACCATCTCAATTGGCGCACGCGTTGACATCTTTGTTTGGCGGATCGGGACAATCATCGCTCGAGCATGGAGTGGGAGAACAAGGTTTGGAAAAAGATGTTCTGCCACAACCAACCACTGATACAAAATTGCATACGCGGCCCGCGGGGATGTATGTGTTGAACGTGCGCGTATCGGTGTTTCCTACAGTGTATGGTGACGCGGTGGTATTGCGGTTACTCAACCGCAGTGATATGTTGATTCCGCTTGCCAAACTCGGCATGGCAGAGGAAGATCTCGCAAGCGTGCGCGACATTATTTTTCATAATTACGGCATGGTGCTTTCCACGGGACCATCGGGTGCCGGCAAATCGACAACATTGTATGCCATTTTACAGGAGCTGAAAAATAAGGAAAAAAATATTGTTACTCTGGAAGACCCGGTAGAGTTTTACTTTGGAGATATCCGTCAAACCCAGATTCGCCCGGAACAGGGACTTTCCTACGCGGTGGGTATGCGATCTATTCTGCGTCAAGACCCCGATGTGCTTATGATAGGGGAAATCCGCGACCATGAGACGGCAGAATACGCAATGCGCGCCTCTTTGGTAGGGAGAATTGTGGGTTCTACCATCCACTCAAATTCAACCATCGGCACTATTGCGCGTCTTATTGATATGGACGTGGAACGGAGCCTTGTTGCGTATGCGTTAAGCGGTATTATTTCCCAACGCTTGGTACGCCGTATTTGCGCCGCGTGCGCAACCGCGTATACCCCCGACCCGCTGTTGGTAGAGCGATTGGGACTTACGAGCGGCACGTTTCAATTTCGCAAAGGAGCTGGATGCCAAACGTGCGGCGGCACGGGATATAGCGGACGGACGGGAGTGTATGCGGTCTTACGAATGGACGATAATTTACGCTCGCTTATTGTGGAGCACGCTTCCATGAGGACGTTACAAGAATATGTTCAGCAATCCGGCGCTCCGTCACTTTTGCAACGCGCGGCGGAAAAAGTGGCGAGTGGAGAGACAACGGTGGAAGAAGCGGTATTCGTTGTGTAACGTAAAAACTTTGAATAACGAAATATCACAAGGAATGTGACTAGCCGAGTTCTACACATTCCGGTTACACCGGAATTGTGAGTAGCTCGGTTTGGCACATTCCACAGGCAACAAGGTACCCAGCCTTTCGGCTGGATGCTCAAAAATTATAGTCGCTTCACTCCTTAATTTTTGGCACATGCTAGACAAACTCAAAGACTTATACAACTTACAAAAACAGGCGCGGGAAATACAGTCTCGGCTTGCGGGGGAGCGTGTGGAAGGAATTTCGCGCGACGGTGGTTTTCGCGTGGAACTAAACGGCAACCAAGAGGTTCTTTCCGTTTCTGTTTCGGAAAACGCCAACCTTTCTCGCGAAGTTGTAGAACGCAATGCGAAAGAAGCATTTTCCGACGCGCTCTCAAAATTAAAAAATCTCCTCGCATCAAAGATGCGGGAGATGATGTGATTAGCTCAGTTACTTTGAATTACGAAACTCACTTTTGTCATTGCGAGCCTAGCGAAGCAATCTCATTTCAGACTGCATAGTAAGGAGATTGCCACGGCCTATGGCCTCGCAATGACAGAATGTTCTCCTGTTTCGTAATTCAAAGTCAGTTAGTCACAACCGCTGATGGACAAAGTTTATTTAGTGGGCACTCCGTACACTTCGGTTTTTTTGCTTCGCAGATGGCGCGGCCGTGGTTTATTAACATATAAGTAAGCCCGAACCATCGGTTTTGGGGGAAGAGCGTCATTAGATCTTTCTCGATTTTTACGGGGTCGGTTTGTTTGGTGAACCCAAGGCGTTGCGAAAGACGAATCATATGCGTGTCTATAGCAATGCCTTCCACCACGCCATACGCGTTTCCCAACACCACGTTTGCGGTTTTGCGTGCCACACCGGGGAGTGTGAGAGTTTGCGCCATGGCGCGGGGGAGACGCCCACCGAACTCCGCTTCAATTTTTTTGCAGGCGGCAATGATGTTTTTTGTTTTTGCGCGGTAAAAACCCGTTTGATGTATTTCTTTTTCAAACTCTAATTTGTTTGCGTTAGCGAAATCTTTTGCGGTTTTATATTTCTTGAAAAGGGGTATGGTAACTTCGTTCACTTTTTTGTCGGTGCATTGGGCCGAAAGTATGACAGCCACGAGAAGCTGGATATTGTTTCTATATTTCAACGCGATTTTCGCGTTTGGGTATGTTTTATTAAGGATGCGAAGTGTCTGACCCGCTCGCTTTTTTTTCTCCGGCCATGTTTCCTTTTTAATCCACGGCTTTGTGTAATTTTGGAATTTTTTTGACATTGGCATATAAGAAGAATACCATAAGAGTATTGCATGAACCTATTGCTTAAATATATTATAGTACTTAGTGTGATCATGGCGGCTGTATTTTTGCTTTCTCGCGATGGCTTTTCGTTGTTGCCAGAGAAGGACGAAACGGTTGTTCCCCAAGAAAACAATATGACTCAACCCCAAACAACTCGCGCGGATATATCTACGAATTTTGGCGTTATTGTGATTGAATTATTTCCGGATGCGGCGCCCAAAACGGTGGAAAATTTTATCAAACTCGCGGAGTCTGGTTTTTATAACGGCACGAAGTTTCACCGTGTGATTAAAGATTTTATGATTCAAGGCGGAGATCCGAACAGTAAAGATGATGACTGGGCGGACGATGGCAAAGGCGGTCCTGGTTATACATTTGAGGATGAATTTAACGAACATAAAGTGGTACATGGAGCACTTGCTATGGCGAACACCGCGAAACCTAACACAAATGGTAGCCAATTTTTCATAGTAACAGCCCAAGCGGCTCCATGGCTTGATGGCGTACACACCGTATTCGGGCGCGTGGTGGGAGGCATGGAAGTGATTGATAAAATAGAATCGGTTGCCACGAACGAACAAAATCACCCATTGGAAGATGTGGTGGTAGAGCGTATTACCATGGTGAAATGAAATAAGGTTTTTATGGAACAAGTAGTTGTACGAAAACATCGTGGGGGTGGCACGTATTTGAAAGATATTGTCTACGGCGCTAATGATGGCATTATTACCACGTTTGCGGTTGTGGCAGG
>Ga0209542_10016364_pt1 | contig 12313 bp, 12 predicted proteins | sample RifCSPhighO2_01_FD_184028 | JGI IMG/M metagenome (GOLD analysis project Ga0209542, IMG submission 184028) | Soil microbial communities from Rifle, Colorado - Rifle CSP2_plank highO2_0.1 (SPAdes) (version 2) | ecosystem: Environmental > Terrestrial > Deep subsurface > Rock core/Sediment ...
TTATAAATGCTGACTGCAGCGCCGCTTGCGCCTGTGCCATTTGCCCATGTGACATTAATAGTGAGATAATACTTGACGAAAAGCCTGGAACCTGCCATAAGGGAAACATCTCCATTGTCAAATGTGACATTAAGAAATGTTGTGTTTGTATTGTTGAAGAGCCAAACGTCTTTGCCGCCTGCACCCTGTGTATTTATTCTTGTATCAATAATTGTAGTGTTCTCACTTGAAATATTTAAGTTATATATAAAACTGCTAATAGGACAATTTTTAATTATGCTGTTATTTGCAATTGTTTTTATGCCAAAGCCGTCATTTCCACCAGTCAAGCTATTAGAACTACAATTCAGCACAACATTGTTTGTCGTGATTGTAGGACCAGTTATCCCACTACCACCTAAACCTGTGGGGGTATCACATGTTTGAGAAGCAGTAAAATAAGAGTTGTCTGTTACACTTGCCTCGCATGCCTCATTTGCTCCATAAACAGCAAAGCCCGCAAGCCTTATTTGAGAGAATAGCATCAAGATAGAGACAACTATCAAGCCAAGGAAAGCAAATGCTAAAATATAATGCTTAAGCCACTCTTTCCGCAAAAATCTTTCAGATTTTTGGGGCTTAAAAAAATCCTCTTTTTCACCCATTTTTTTAAGTTTCATAGAAATAAAAGATAAAAAGAGTTTATAAGATTTTGCTCTCATTTTTGAAATTAGATAAATAGAAAAGATTAAAAGTGGCTAGTTAATTAAATACTTATGATTATTAGAAATTATAAAACTAAAGATAAAGAACAAGTTAAAAGTCTAATAAAAGAGGTGTTAAAAGAAATTTTTGGTTCTGCAGAAAATTTAGAGGACTTAGATAACATCAACAAAAATTTCCAACTATTTTTAGTTGCAGAGGACAATGGCGAGATAATAGGAACTTTAGGAATAAAAAATGAAGGTGATGCAAGAATTTCTAGAATGTATGTTAAAAAAGAGGACAGAAGAAGAGGGGTCGGGCGAGCTTTGATGGAAAAAGCTTTAAACTATTGTGAAGGAAAATTTAAAAGAATTTTTTTGACAACCTATCTTCGAATGGATTCTAGAGATTTTTACAAAAAATTTTGTTTTAAAGTTTATAAGGAAGATGAACGAATTTGGATGGAAAAGATTATTTAATGCTAGAATAAACAGAATCATATGCTTCTGAAACATTTCTCCATGTATGAGAATTTGTTATCTCTTTGCTTTGTTCTGTAACTCTTTCTATAAAATTAGCATCACTAAATATCCTCTCTAAAAGAGTAGATACTTCTTTTATACTTGTTATATCATTTACCTCTGTCAAAATTCTATCTTTTTTCGCTGCATCATAAAACACTCCATTAAATTTGCTAGAAACTACTGGAACTGAAAGGGACATCGCTTCAAGAGTACTTAATGAGTATCCCTCATAAGTACTTAAAGACACAAAACAATCTAGGTCATGATAAAAAGTTTCACTAACTTCAATTTTTCCTAAAGGAATATATTGAAAACTTTCATCTCTTCCAAAATAAGAGTCTACTTCATTACCGGTTCCTGCAGAAACACATTGTAATTTAAATCCTTTTTTTGACAATCTCCTTAAAGCATCTTTTAAAAAAACCAAACCTTTTGAATAAATGTTATTTCCTATAAACCCAACTATTTTAGTCTCAGACTCTCTTCTCTTTCTTTTTGTTTGATTTACAAAAAATCTTGAAGCCCCCCGAATAACCCGCTTTGTTTCTATCCCATAACTTTCTTTTAACTCTTCTCCAACTTTTATAGATACTGGGAAAACTAAAGGTTTGCCGGCTTTTTGAAACATCCTTTCTTCTGTGTTTACTAAAGGAAGTGCCGAACCAAAATATTTTTTAAGAGCATTCTTCCCAAAAATTTTTTTTATGCTATCAAAATATTTTTTTAAGCATATGTGAGAAGTATACAAATCTGGTGTAAAATCATAAACTCCATGACTATGAGATAAAGAAAGATATTTCAGCCTTTTTTTTACAGCATTAGAAAAAGCAGTATTCTCTGCTATACACATAAAATTCAAATCTCTTTCACAATTAATAATTTCAACTGCTGCGGATTTTGGCAATTCCACTGAATTTTCTATACTTAGTATTTTAAATTTACCAGGCTCTTTGGATCTTTTTATTGTTTCAGCGATATATCTGCCTATACCACCATGCTTCACAAGGTAACCATATACTATTGCTATTTTTTCTTCCATTTTTCTAATAAAGTTTTGTTTACAGGATCAAACCAGCATGTTTTGCAATTCGGAGAAAATCTTTCGAATTTCCATTTTCTTTCTTCAGACTGCCATGCTTCTTTGAAAGAGTTGTAAATCTTGAGATTTAGTAATTGAAAATTTGTATTATATGCAGTTATACAGCAAGGATACAAAAAGTAATCTGCTCCAATTGTTACGTCAAAATAAGGAGATTTACAAAAAACTCCTCCTTTATATACCGCCGGGTCTCCAATAGGTTCTATTGCTCTAATCCCTCCGCTAAGAAAATCCTTTTTTAGAGTGCTCATTTTTTTGATAGTAGCTTGTCCTACACCAATTCCATCTCTATAAGGCAAATCAAAAGCAGGACTAACTATTATTTTTTCAATACCAAAATTTCTGATTCCCCTTATTGTTTCTTCAATATTGCCAACTAGATCTTCCTTAACAATGACTATAGCACTAACAGAAATATCTCTTTTAATTAAATTAGAGATATTTGACTTTACCCTTTCTAAATTTGCTTTTTTGCCTCTAGTAGTTCTATAATTAGCAGTATTAAAGGTGTTAATGTTGATTCCTACTGATATAGATGGAGAGAGTTGTTGTAAAATTTCTGGCGTAAGTTCTATGTCGAGGTTTGTGTATACAGAAGATTTTAGTGATGATTTGTTTAATCTCTGAAGTATTCTTGGCATTCCTTGGTGAAGAAAGGGTTCTCCACCACCACTTATCACAAGATTTTTCACTCCTAAAGACTCAAATTCATCGATAAAATTTAGGATATCTTGTGTTTCTATTCTTGCTCTTGGTTCTTCTTTATTAAGTCTATAATAATTAGAACAAAAATTACAGTTGTGATTACAGTTTGTTGTTAAATGTAAAACTATATGTGAAGGGTAACAATCTCTTCTTTTTAGAAATTCTTCTAACTTGAATTTCTCTTCATTTGATTCAAAAAAGTAATTTATTTTCCTTTTATCAAGCTCCATTTTAGAAATATCCTTTTCTTATTTCGTGACCAATATCATAATGTGCACATCCAAGTTTTCCAGCAACAGCATTATATCTTCTGAATAAGTTAGCAATATTTTGTGTTGTTTTAATGCTCTCTTCTATATCTGGATTTTTGACATCTATGTCTTGAGAACAAAAAGGGTCATAATGAAATATATTAATTGTTGGAATGACACCATCTTTAAGAATGTCTTCTATTCCATTAATGAATGTTTTTCTGGTCTCTATTCCTAAAATAACTATAGAATAAACATTTCTTTTACCAAAAATATCTTGTGCTTTTATGAGTGCTTTTCTTATATTTTCATACCCATATGATTTCTCTTTTCCAGGACAGTATTTCTTAAAGAAAAAATGTGTTGGGCATTCAAGATCAAAACTTATTGTGTCTAAACCAGCATCTTTTAGTTCTAATAAAATCTCTAGATTTTTTGGGGGCATTGAAGTTAAATGAATAGGAATCTTTCCCTTTAATCCTCTTTTTTCTAATTCTTGATTTATTACAGAAATAAAGGGGATGTAGTCTTTCACTTCTTTATCATGGTTGTAAGAGCTTCCACCAGATAATTGAATAAAATCCACTTTGCATCCTAAATCTAATATAGCTTTTGTTGTTTCCATAACTTGTTGTGGAGTTTTTCTTTTCACAGTATCTGAAAATATTTTTTGTGTCGGGACTAAACCACAAAATTTACAGTTCTCATTATATCTAAAGTATTCACAATAACTATTTACAAAAAAGGAAACTCCATGATTGCCACAACTTACCCCAATAGCCTGCATTTTATCTCCCTCACTAGTTTTTAAGTCATAATATGTTGGTCTTGGTATTAGCTCAGCAGACATTTCTTTTCCTTCTATATTTCTTAACTTTAATTCTTTCTCGTCTCTTATTAGTTCCCAATCAGAATTTGGGTTAAACCTAAACCCAACATATACCCTGTTGTCTAACTTAATATCTGAAGGTAAAACTATTTTTCTATCTACCCAGTCTGTTAATGAATAAGAATATATTTTCTCTTGCCATTTCTCTCCCAGACTCTCTCTTGCAGCATCATTAATTCGCATTCCTCTAATAAGCAAAGCTATCTTCACATGCCCCGCATTTGTAAAATCCATATTCTTTTTTATCCTCCTATTAAAATCTTTTCTAAAGCACAAATTTCTGCCGGATTAAAATTTTTAGCTTGTTTTTTGATTATCTTCCAAAAAGGGAGTCCACTAATTTTATTTATATCTAATCCAACTATTTTTGGCATTAAAATATCTCTTTCGATATGCTTTAACATAATCGAATAAAAAGAATCTGCTCTTAAGCAAGGTCTCATTCTACCATCTGGAGAAAGAGAGACCACTCCATATGCAGCATTGCATCTTTCAGAAACTTCTGAAGAATTGTATTCTTTATGCAATGTTCTTTCAGAATCATACTTCATATGCAAACATCTTCCGCTCCAATGGTCTACTTCTTGGTTCTCTTCAAAACTTGAAGGATCTGTTAGTATCATATCACCAAATTCTTCCTTCATTTTTAATACAGAGTTTACATATTTTTTAGCGTCTTTTTCTGTTAAGAATAATTCTTCATCTATTTGTATTGCTTTACCAATTTTTGTTAAAGGAATATATTTAATTTTAATGCCCGGAAATTCTGATAAAAAGAATCTTGTTGTTTCTTCTAAAGAGGATAAATTTATATGGCTTATTACCTCCCCTATACATATTGGAACTTTGTTTGTATATAACAGTTTTAAGTTTTTTATTCTGGGGTGATAAGTTTCTTTTCCTCTCATTATCTCATCTTCTTTTAGGTTTTTTGAATCTATGGAAATATTAAAATATTTTAAACTTTCACATTTAACTAAAGTGTCTAAAATATCCTTCTTTATTTCTAATCCATTTGAAGTAACCTCAACTTTATACTTGCCATCAACAGCTCGCAATACCTCTGCAAAATTTGGGTATATTGTTGGTTCTCCTCCAGTAAAACTAATGTTTTGGCTTATAAATCTCCCGCCTAAATTAGCAATATCAAAAAACTCATTCCACTGTTTAAATGGTAATTCTCTTTTGTCTATGTGCATATTTGCTTCGGTGTAACAATAAGAACAATCCATATTACATCTGTTTGTTATCATAACAAGCATATGAAGAAGTTGAAGGTTATCCCTTTCTAAAAATTCATGACTATTTTGTGTATCTTCTAATTTACTTAAAATTCCAACAGATTCTAAATGATCTAAAATTCTTTTATCCTCTTCAGAATAAGATTCATAAGGAATTTTATTTAGACCTCTAATTAATTGCCATTCATGGTCATTAAACATTCTATGAAGTATTCTTGTGTCTTTTTCATGGAGAAAGGAAATTAAATTATCATGTGCCAAGATGGTTGTTCCTTTACGGAAAGTTAGATATTTTTTATTGGTCATTTGTGTTGGTGTTTTCATTTTATCATTATAAAATCATAAAGGCATATTTGTATCAAAAATATTATGTTAATACAGTATATACTTTGTGATTAAGCAAACAATTTATTGCTTCGTATCTATTCTATCACTGACCAGGTAACATCGCCATAAGATGCATTTCTTGAGTCCCAGTCCCCTGGGACAAACTTGACATGACTATCGGAGTATGCAACATTAACACCTTCTTTATGGCACCATCTTACTTTTGAGCCAGTGTTCATAGGATTTTTTGTTTCATAATCTGCTATGAGTGCCTTTATTTCACTTCCGATTTTTGTCGGTGCGCCTTGATTAGATCCTCTTTGATAATAGCTTGAAGATGCACTTTGACCTGAAACTCCAAGATTTTGTGCCCCATAAGTTACATCGTCAATCTTATAATAATTCGCGCTTGGGCAATAAAATACCTTTCCATCTTTAGTATACTCCCCTTCAAACAATTTGCCATATTGCCAATATTGCGTGCCATTCCATAAGGCAATTGTACTATCGACTGCATCATTATTAGGTAACCACCCATCATAATCCCCCGCATAAATCTGGGTTGCAAGACCTATCTGATGCAAATTGCTCATGCAGACAGCCCTTCTGCCTTTTTCTCTTGCTTTTCCCAGAGCTGGCAGCAATACTCCTGCTAATATGCCTATGATAGAAATCACAACCAGCAGCTCAATCAGCGTAAAACCTCTTGCTTTTCCAGCCTTTTTGATTTCGCTATCGCTCATGCCCTTGGCATGGCATTCCTGCGCAAATGCCTCTGCATCGCTATCTGCGCGCATGCCTCCGGGCAAGCTGCCCCCCATGCTATTGTAAATATGCCTGAAATTCATAATAAAAAGAGGAAAGCGTGTTTTATAAAGATTTTGGTTGTTACTATTTAGGAGTTAGAAATTAATTTCAAGAAGCCATTTCCACAGGGGAATAAACTTAATTTTTCTCTTTATACCAAACCATTCCAACTCTTCTTCTCCAAGATAATCCTTATTAATCACCATAACTTTTTGCACCTTAACTCCTTGCTTGCTTTTAATAAAGCCCGGATTTCCCTCTTTTTTGTGTCTGTTTCAGAAGTATCATAACAAACCTGTATTAATTGCTCAACCTTTGAATCATTTTTTATAATAAAATCCACTTCTTCTTTCTCAGAATTCTTCCAATAGCAGCACTCTTTCTTTCTCCTTTTCAATTCGGCGGCAACAGTATTCTCATAAAGCCTTCCAAGATTATTTGAGAATTTTGTTGAAATTGAATTAATAAAGGCATTGTCTACAAGTTATAGCTTAGCTTTGTAAAGCTCCGACGACAAAAAGGGGCTGGTTTTTTCCCAATTTCCTTCTTTATAGACGATAACTACTTTACAAAGCTAAGTAGATACTATTTTGTTAATTAACTAAGCAGAGATTTCTGCTGCAGCCAAGGATATTAATCCGCTTATATCCCCCATGTGGCTTTTTGCTTTCTTTTTAAGTCTGATATCTCCTGAAGGCATGATATTTCATCGCCTGTCAAAAGCTCTCTGTTCTTCTTGAACTCCCTGAACTGGGCTTCAGTTATGTCAGAATAAAGAAACCTCTCGTCTTTGAGCTGCCTGTCAAATGTCACGCCCGGAATGCTTATCGCGGCTTCCATATTTCTTTCTGCCTCATGAACAGGCTCATTCTGCAGCTGTATTGCCTTTACCTTTCCTATCTGCTCATTATCTGCTGCTGTTATCAGATTCACATGCGGATTTAATTTACCATGCAAAACCTTTATGCCGAAGATTGCAGGTTTTGCATTCCTGAAAACATAGTTGTGCAGGATTTCAAGCTTGCAGATTCTTGCCAGGCCGAGCATCTTCTCCCTTTCCGCCTCTTTCCTCCTCTGCTCCCTGAACTCTTTCAGCCTGTCTATCAAGCCATAAATAATATCGCCTGTCAGGATGCCTACTCTTTTGTCTATCTTTATTCCTTTTTCCTTTATCTCCTCATCAAGCGCAACATTAAAGCCGATAATAACAGCATCTAGTGGGATTAGCTCAAGATTTGCCGTTGCTGCGCTGATATCATTCTTGCTTATGTTTCCTATTCCCGCCTTTCCAATACTTATGTTCTCCTGCCTGAGGAGCTTGAGCAAAGCCTCCACGCTTCCAAGAGACTCTGCCTTTACTATAACTCCTTCCTTGTCTGTTTTTATGTTTTCTGCAATCTCTTTCTTGAACTCCTTCTTGATTTGCTCTATATTTCCCTTATACACGCAAAAGGGCATGCCAGGCAGTATTTCTGCCCTGCCTGTCAGCTGCAGCCTAAGCCCTGTTGCAGCTTTTGCTTCCTTGGCATTCCTGAACTGGCTTGACAACGGCAAAACCTCCTGCATCGCCCTAATCTTTGAGATTATCGGCTCCTGGAATGTTGCTATTGCAATCTCGCTTCCTTCCTTCAGCCTGCCGTCATAAAGAACAACCTCAATATTTTGCATTGTTTTTTCTTTCTTTATCTCAAGGACAACGCCTTTGGCATCCTCGCCCAGGCTTAATTTGTCACTAAGGAATCTTTGCGAGAGCCCGCATAATACCATTAGCAGCTCGGGAATGCCTTCTCCTGTCTTTGCAGAACATGGAATCAGGGCAAGTTTTTTTGTGAAATCAGGAATATTAAAAAACAAGTCAGCATTAAAGCCATGCGCGTCCAAAGCGCCCACAATAGTGTAAAACTTTTCCTCAAAATCCTGCTTTGTTCTTGATGCCTGTTTGTCAATGCTGTCTTTCAGCTCTTCATCCTGCTTTCTCCACCCAGATACTGCATCAATCTTGTTTAATGCGACAATAAAGGGCGTTTTGTTTGCCTTTAATATTGAAATGACTTCAGCTGTCTGCGGCATTATCCCCTCATTAATGTCTATGACAAGGATTGCTAAATCGGCAAGGCTTCCGCCTCTTTTTCTCAGGTTTGTGAAAGCAGCATGCCCTGGCGTGTCTATAAACAGAAAGCCTGGAATCTTTAAGGGAATGCTGTACTTGTCTATGAGCCAGCAGCCCTTTTTTATGCTCTCTGCAGGAAACAATGTAAAAGATATTTTCTGCGTAATCCTGCCTGCCTCGGTTTCTGCGACAGAGCTGCCTCTAATCCTGTCAAGAAGCGACGTCTTGCCATGGTCAACATGCCCTGCAACTGTTACAATTGGTTGCCTGATTGCCATGGAAAGATTTAACTAACCTTAACTTTTAAAGATTGTGATACAGGTGCAAGAAACGAATATGCAAGCCAAAACAATCAGAGAGATAGAGAATGAATACGAGCTTGAGCTTGGCAGGATTTTAAAAGAGATTAAAAAACAAAAAGCAAAGATTGTCCTGCTGCAGTTTCCTGACGGCATGAAGCCAAATGCAACAACAATAGCAGAGGAGCTTGAGAAAAGAGCGCCAAAGGCAGAGTTTTTAATATGGCTTGGCTCATGCTTTGGCGCATGCGATATTCCTCAAACTCAAGGAATTAATCCCGGGATTGACTTGATTGTGCAGTTTGGGCACAGTGCATGGAATTATGGCAGGAAAAGCAGGATAAAGGTTTTGAAGTAAAATTATTTCTGCTTTTTCCAGTGCATTTCTATTTTACTTAAAATACAGCCTCTTCCAGCCTTCTTTTTGCGTCTTGCCGTCAGCTTCATAAGCTATTTTTTCCCTTATTTCCCCACCATCCCTTGCTATAAAATTCACAGCATCCTCATATTCAAGAATTAAATCAAGCTTATTGAACAGCATTCCGTTTAGGAGCTTCATCTCTTTTTCTGGTAAAGGCATATTCCCTGTAAATTCAGAGAAAATTCTTGCTTCTATTTTGTGCCTCTTGTAAACATTCTCAATATCATGGACAGAAGATGCTCTCTTTAATTTGCCTAAAAATTCCTCAAAACTTCCAAAAAATTTCTTTATTACTTTCTCGTCTTTGCTTTTGTCCCTTAATAGTTCAAGTGATTCATGCTCCTCTTTTGCAAATTTTGGATATTCATAATCTTTGTCAATGCAAAATCCCTGCTGCTTCATTTCCTCGTCTTGTTCTTCTGAAGGTGTTGGCATTTTCTCTTTTTCTTGATGGCTTTATTGTGAATGGCTGTTATTTTTCACTTCCTAAAAACTGCCTGATTGAATGGCTTGCTTTGCTGTCTGTGTATATAGAGCCTTTCGGATGAATGAGGACAGGGCTTGCATCTCTCAGGACAATCTCGCTGAGTTCGTCTTCTTCAACATATTCTTTTATGCACGCATTATTGATGCAGATAAAGTTTCCGCCGGGTGTGTTTATCCTTGCCCTTACAAACATCTTCTCAGGCTTTAGAATGAGAACCTCCCTGAAGCACTCGCCTTCACGCAGCCCCTCTATATGCAGCAGCCCGTCTTTTATGCGCATTTCCTCAAAGCAGTCAAGGCTCATGTTCTCATTAAAGTCCACAACAAGCTCTGCTTTCCTTCCCATCTCCTTTAAGCTGTTAAGAATGCGCCACATCTCCCCATGATAGGATGTCTCGTAATACGGTGTGAAATGATAAAGCTCAAACTGCTGGAGGCTGTCAGAAAAACTTTTCAGGCATTTTTCATAAAACTTCCCAATATTCATAATATACTCTTGGCAGGCTGGTTTTATAAAGTTTTATGGGCTGCATTATATAGCTGTGCATAAAGCATTCTTGCAGCTATATTCAAGGATATTGACAATTGAGCAAAATCATGCCTTGAATAGATAGTAAAAGAATATCTGTTAGTTCAATTATTTTTGTCTTTTGCTATATCTCAGGCTCATGAGCCCTCTCTCTGCTTACAAGTCTCTTCATTTCAGGCAGATTTCTCCCTGAATCATCAAGCAATTTCTGCGCTTCATTCATCTTCTTTAATATATCTTTGTATAATCCCGGCATTCCAGTCTTATGTGGATTAGATTTAAAAACATGGCTTTTTTAGAATATAAAATGAGGAAGTTATATCTGTTCTTGCTGTTTATTCTTATATCTGCTGTTTTTGCAGGCTCGGTTTTAGCTGCAGATGCTGGCGCATCTGGCTCTGTTTTAAAGAGCTGCGACACAGGAAAATGCCCTTTTCCTGAAAATGACACATACTGCATATATTATTTTTATGGAGAAACCTGCCCGTATTGCGCTTATATCCACCCAAAGATTCAGGAGCTCGCAGCAAAATACCCTAATTTTACCCTTTATGAGCTTGAGGTTTATTACAATGAAACCAACCAGGGGCTGTTCCAGGATTTTGTTGAGAGATATGGAATAGATGATCCTCATGTGCCTGCTGTTTTTATAAGCAATATAGCATTGATTGGGAGCAATGTTATTGAAAGAGAGCTTGAAGAAAACATTAATTATTTCCTGAAAAACGAGCCCATCTGCCCGCTTGGATACAATGCAAAAGAGTCAGCATCGCGCGACATCTCCCCTTCCAGGGAGATAAAGATTACCCTGCCTGCAATAATCCTTGCTGCGCTGGCAGACAGCATAAACCCGTGCGCATTTGCTGTCCTTATATTTCTTTTGCTCTACATAACATCCCTTGGCGCGACAAAAAGGGCTTTGAAGATTGGCATTGCTTATATAATCACGGTGTTCATTGTTTATTTTCTGGCAGGGCTTGGGCTTTTAAGGGTAATACAATTTATGGGCGCAACAAGGTATGTTTTTTATGCAGCTGCTGTAATCTCAATAGCCGCAGGCGCAATAAATATAAAGGACTTTTTTTGGTATGGCAAAGGCATAACACTTGCTATTCCTGAATCAAAGAAAGGTGTTATAGAGATATGTCCAGAAAGCAAGCCTGCCTGCTGCGATTATCCTTGGAATTTTGGTAAGCATGTTTGAGCTGCCCTGCACAGGCGGTGTGTATCTTGCAATTCTTGGGCTGATAGCAAAGAATGCCTATGCAATGGCTATTCCATACCTGCTGCTTTACAATATTATATTTGTTCTTCCTCTGGTGATAATCCTGCTTGCTGTCTCTTTTGGATTTTCCGCAGAAAAGGCAGAAAAGCTAAGGCTTGAGAAGAGAAAATGGCTCAGGCTTGTCATTGGCATTGCCATGATTGCTTTGGGAGTGGCAATGCTTTCGGGCATGCTTGGATAAATTAGTTCTAACCTGTATTCTTTTAAACATAAATCTTTATAATGTCTTAAAGATTTATTCCAGTATGACCAAGTACATAGTTGTTGTAGGCGGAGTTATTTCTGGTGTTGGCAAGGGTGTTGCGACAGCTTCCATCGGCAGGATACTTCAGGAATATGGATTTTCAGTAAGTGCGATAAAAATAGACCCATACATAAATTGCGATGCAGGAACTTTAAGGCCAACAGAGCACGGAGAGGTGTGGGTGACAGATGACGGCGGGGAGATAGACCAGGATTTGGGAACTTATGAAAGGTTTTTAGGGCAATCAATTCCAAAATCAAACAATATTACAACGGGGCAGGTATATAAAAGCCTGATAGAGAAAGAGAGAAGGGGCGATTTTCTGGGGGAGACTGTCCAGTTCATTCCGCATATTCCTAATGAGATAAAAAGAAGGATAAAAGAGGCAAGCAGGGATTTTGATATTGTGCTT
>Ga0209542_10016365_pt1 | contig 12313 bp, 10 predicted proteins | sample RifCSPhighO2_01_FD_184028 | JGI IMG/M metagenome (GOLD analysis project Ga0209542, IMG submission 184028) | Soil microbial communities from Rifle, Colorado - Rifle CSP2_plank highO2_0.1 (SPAdes) (version 2) | ecosystem: Environmental > Terrestrial > Deep subsurface > Rock core/Sediment ...
TGTGGCGCATGTCAAAACGAAATGCGCTCGTGAAGAAACTCCAGGCCGTCGAAGCGCTCGGTCAGGCGAAGGTCATCGCGGTCGACAAGACCGGGACCATCACCAAGAACGAGCTCGTCATCCAAAAAGTGTGGGCGGACGGGATCCTTTTCGATATCGGGGGCGTCGGGTACGAGCCGGAAGGCGATATACGTCGGGCAGGAAATATCATAGACGCCGCAAATCATCCGGAACTCCTCTTCGCGGGCAAGGTGGCTGCACTCTGCGCGAGTGCCTCGGCGATGTATTCCGAAGAAGAGGGGCGGTGGCGCGTCGCGGGAGACCCCACAGAAGCGGCGATGAACGTCTTCGGACAAAAGGTTGGATTCATGAAAGATGACCTGGAGCGCGAATCGCCGCTCGTATCGGAGACACCGTTCGACTATTCACTCAAATACCATGCAGTGGTGCATCGTGTAGGAGGAAAGAACGTTCTTTCACTCGTCGGCGCGCCGGAGGCGGTCCTCAAGCTCTGCACAAAGATACGGCGCGATGGAAAGGAGCATGTGCTCACGAAAAATGACAAAGAGGAACTGGAAAAGATATTCGGCGCGATGTCGGATCAGGGTTTGCGCGTCGTTGCATTCGCCACACGCAACGATATCCCCGGTTCTCCCGTATCCCAGTCGATAGAAGCGCTCACGTTCGGCGGATTTTTTGGAATGAAGGACGGTCTTCGACCAGAGGTGCCAGCTGCGATGGGACGAGCGAGGGCGGCCGGCATAAAGGTGGTGATGATAACAGGGGACCACAAACTGACCGCGCGCGCAGTCGCGCGCGAAGCTGGCATTTACCGACAAGGAGATCACATATGCACGGGCGACGAGATGGACGCGATGAACGACGCGCAGCTCGCGGATACGGTGAGCGTCGTGTCGGTTTTCGCGCGGGTGACGCCGGAGCACAAGCTCCGGATAATCAACGCGTACCGCAAGCGCGGTGAAGTCGTCGCCATGACTGGCGACGGGGTCAACGATGCGCCGTCGCTCGTCGCTGCTGACCTGGGCGTGGCGATGGGAAAGATAGGTACCGAGGTGGCAAAAGAAGCCGCCGACATCGTTCTTCTTGACGACAACTTCGGGAGCATCGTTTCGGCGGTTGAGGAGGGCAGAAGCATCTACGCGACCATCAAAAAAGTCATTCTCTACCTTTTCTCGACCGGCTTGGGAGAGGTCCTCGCGATAACCAGCGCGCTTGTTATCGGATTTCCGCTCATTGTTCTGCCCGTGCAGATCATCTGGTTGAATTTTGTCACCGACGGATTCCTCGATGTCGCGCTCGCAATGGAACCCAAAGAAAAAGGGCTTCTTTCGGATGCCTCCGTGCGGCCGAAAAAACGCCTCATTGACGGTGTCATGACGGGAAGGATGATTCTCATGGCGCTCACGATGATGGTGGGGACCCTCTTCCTTTTTTCGCTCTACGTTGCCGACGACCTTACCAAAGCGCTCACGGTATCAATGACGACGCTTGCGATATTCCAGTGGTTCAATGCATGGAACTGCCGTTCGGCGACGGAGTCCGTGTTCCGCATGAACCCGTTCGCCAATTTGTTTCTCGTTGGTGCCACCGCTATCGTCGTTTTCCTCCAGATACTCGCCGTGTATAACCCGTTCCTTCAGGGCATCTTGCACACCATGCCTCTCACCCTCTCCGAATGGCTGCTGATCATCCCCGTTGCATCGTCCATCATCTTCGTCGAAGAGCTCCGGAAATTCTTTCATCGCTCATACAGGCGCGCGTGACCGAATCTCCGGCCGAACGCGCTGATACGCGGTCGCCGATGCTTTCAATTCGGACCGAAATGCTGTAGCTTCCCTCCATGGCTGAAGGAACGATAGTCCGTTTTGAGGACGTCTCATTCGAGCACGGTCACCACAAACAGGTCCTCGACGACGTCTCGTTTCCTATACGTCGCGGGGCGAAACTCACGCTCATGGGTCAGAACGGCGCGGGCAAAAGCACGCTCTTCGGCCTCATTATCAGTGCGCTCAAGCCGGAGTCGGGCCAGATACACCGCGAACGCGACCTCTCCATAGCTATCGCGCGGCAGGTCATTCCGCGCGAAGAACTTACGCTCACTGTGCGCGAATTCTTCGAGAAAGTATTTTCGAAAAAAGTGTACGACATCGACCCGCGCATTGACGACGTGCTCGAAGTCGTCAATCTGAAGAATCACGAAAAGGTCCACGATAGGATTGTGAACACATTTTCCGGCGGACAGCAGGCGCGCCTTCTCCTTGCTTCCGCTCTGATACAGAAACCGGACTTGCTACTTCTCGACGAGCCGACCAATAATCTTGATAAGGAGGGAATCGCGCACCTGACGAAATTCCTCGTCGAGTATGAGAAGACTGTTATCGTCATTTCGCACGATGCGGATTTCTTGAATGCGTTCACGCACGGCGTCCTCTATCTCGACATCCACACGCACAAGGTGGAGCAGTACGTGGGCAATTACTTCGACGTGGTCGCGGAGATAAGCGCGCGCGTGGAGAAGGAGGCGATGAAAAATGCGCAGATGGAAAAGATAATCATTGCCAAGAAAGAGAAGGCAAATTACTTCGCCAAGAAAGGCGGGCAATTGCGCCTCGTCGCCAAGCGCATGCGCCAGGCGGCCGAGGAAGCCGAGGAAGCCAAGGTGGAAGTGCGGCGCGAGGACAAAACCATTCATGCGTTCCACATCCCGTGTCAACGGGAGCTGTCGGGCGACCTTCTTACCATCACGTCATTTAAGACCATCAAGAACTACAAACCAGTCATCAAAAAGAAAACACTCGCGTTGCGGAAAGGTCAGCACTTGCTTCTCAAGGGTCCCAACGGAATCGGCAAATCAACGCTGCTGGAATCGCTCGCCGAGGGCACTGCGGACGGAGCAACTATTGCGAAGGGCGTGAAGGTCGGCTACTACCGTCAGGATTTTTCCAACCTCGATTTCAATGCGACGGTGTATGAGGAACTGGCGGCGGTCATGGATAAAGAGATAGAGCAAACGATGCGGCATGTCGCGGCGGGCTTTCTCATCACCGGCGACCTCATTCGAACCAAGATTGGCCATCTCTCGGAAGGGCAGAAGGGGCTCGTGGCTTTCGCGCGCCTAGTCTTGATGAAGCCGGGGCTTCTCATTCTCGACGAGCCGACCAATCACATCAACTTTCGCCACCTGCCCGTCATCGCAAAAGCGCTCGACGCATACGAAGGAGCGATGATTCTTGTCTCCCACGTGCCGGAGTTCGTCGCCAAAATCCGCATCGACGAGACGCTTGATCTGGAGAAATAATCCTCCAATGCCCGTTCACTAAATGGCAGATTTGTGGGACAATTCCTACTACATGAGTTCTCAAACTAAAAGGCAGTTGGGTCAGTTTTACACCAAGAGAGATTTATGGTTGTTGCCACACATTGCGGAGTTTATTCATTCCACTAATGCCAAAATTGCATACGATCCGTTTGTCGGGAACGGCGACCTTATCGACGCGATCCGCCCACTCGGACTCACGTCTGTAGTCGGCCTGGACATTGAACCGAGAGGATCTTGGCGGCACAACGACAGCTTGGCATCCATACCAAGAATTGCTAATTCAGTAGTGATTACGAATCCGCCGTATTTGAGTAACTATAGTGCCAAACGTAAGGGTTTGTATGACAACATAGCAAAATATTTTGCGAATAGTGCATACGACGACTTGTACCTTATCGCAATTGAGAAATGCATGAGCAATGATTATGGCGTGATGATTGTGCCGGAGACTTTTATAAATTCGTCTTTCCCGAAACAGCGCTTACATAGCATTACCGTTTTAGAAGAAAATCCATTCGAGGACACCGAAACCCCTGTCTGCGTAATTTGTTTCGATAAAAATATAAAAGAGTCGGCAAAAATAGGCGTTTTTAAAAACGAACGGTACATCGGCACCCTAAAGGAAATTCAGGATTTGAGATTGATCCCCACAAATAATCGTAAAATAAAATTCAATAAAAGGGATGGAAAAATTGCCCTAAGAGCAGTCGACACAACGGATCCATTGAGGCCTATATCTTTTATGCGAAAGGAACAGTTAGACTATGATTTAGCTGGTATTAAACACAGCTCAAGACTTATAACGATTATAAGCGTATCGGTTGCTGATAGCATGGTCGATCCAATTATCGCGGATTGCAATGAGGCGTTGCGTGACTATCGAAAACGAACTCACGATATTCTTCTCTCCCCATTTAAAGGAAACAGAAAGGATGGGGTACGTCGACGACGGTTGGATTATGCGACAGCGAGGGCCATCATGGAGTCCGTTTGCAGCTCGCAACTACATATATGATCACTTCGTTGAGTAATTCTAAGATTTTTGATTATTCGGTTGCAAATGAAGAGTTGCTCGTCGACCTGTTTTATAGGAATGACAAAATAATTATTACTGATAACCCAATGCGGCGTAATGATTTGATGAAGCGGAATATGAATCTTATAGAGCAAATAATTGCCTACAAAGTTGCTCGCGCAAGGAAAGATGCAAAAACCGTCGAGCATTGTATAGATGAAATCCTAATCTTGCTCACCGTGCCTGAGATTAATGTTTCTGAGCTCGTCACCTTCTGGGCCACATTAGACGTTTCATTCAGCACGTATCAGAATCTCTCTGACGAAAAGAAGCGAGAATTTTTAAGGTCAGCGATTGATGCGTATATAGACACTCGGCACAATCTCTACTCCGTTCACGGATATACTGCCACAACGCTTCAGGTCAGGCAGGATTCGTTCGCTCATAAAGCATCTGGGAGTAATGCATTGAGAAAACTTGAACAACTCTTCTCGCGATACAAGTTCTCGCGTGCAACAGGTACCGTAAAAGATTTTATTAAAAGTGAAAAAGAGTATATTTTTCCTGATGATTCTGACAGCGCAACATTTGATCAGCTACTCGCATTGAAAAAACTCTCTTTTGATTGGGGCCGACACTATCAAGGTAAAAGGCCCGACGCAGCCTTCACGTTTAAAGGGCATCTGTTTTTGTTAGAGCATAAGCACAAAAAGGAAGGTGGTGGCGGGCAGGGAGGGCAGTTGACCGAAATCATCTCATTTATACAATCGAAAGAATCGAATCGTTCAGTTCACTACGTATCTTTTTTAGACGGCGTCTATTTCAATGAGCTTGTTTCTGTGACCTCCAAACGCAGCAAGGTCTATAGACAACTTCAGGATATAAAGAGGGCACTGAAGGAACATCCTCGTAATTATTTCTTGAATACAGCAGGCTTCGGGCGGTTGCTCCTAGGAAAATAGAAGCAGGTATTTTTAGAGTCCGAGAGATTTGAGGAACGCGGTGAGCTCTGGACCTTGGATGGCGCGGTATTCGCCGGGGGCGAGCTTGCCGAGCTTGATGTTCATGACGCGCGTGCGCTTGAGCTCAATGGCGCTTTGGCCCCACGCACCGCACATCCTTCGTATCTGGTGCTTCTTGCCCTCGGTGAGGATGATGGAGAATTTCTTGTCGCCCCGGATTTCCACTTTGCACGGCTTGGTGGTGTAGCCGCCGATGTCGACGCCCCGTTCCATTTTTTCTTTGAAACTCTTCGGCATCGCGGCGGCGCAGAGCACCTCGTATTCTTTTTCGTGCGCCTGGTCGGGATTGAGAAGCGGGTCGGTGATGCGGCCGTCGTCGGTGAGGATAATGAGGCCGTATGAATCCTTGTCGAGCCGGCCGATGGGGAAAACATCTTTTATCGGAAGTATCATCGCGATGTCCTCTTCCTCACCCTGCGGAGAATGCGTGATGACGCCGCGCGGCTTGTAGTAGGCGAAGTAGCGATGCGTCTTTTGCCGGAATTTCACGTCAACGATGTCTTTCTCGGAAACCTTGTCGCCAAGCTTGGCCAGTCGCCCGTTGATGAAAACCTTTCCTTTCTTAATAACCTCATCCGCCTCCCGCCGCGTGCAGTACTTCTTCATCGCCAAGTACTTATTGATGCGCATGGGGTATGCCGGTTTGTTCGTATCCATACGGGTGAAGTAGTAGACTATCATTGTATGACCTACTTTACCTATATCCTCGAATGTGCGGACGGCTCGCTCTACGCGGGCTGCACGAATGACATCGAAAAGCGGTTGAGGGAGCACAATGGCACGAAGGCGGGAGCGCACTACACAAAAATCCGCCGGCCGGTTGTTCTTGCATATTCCGAACGGTTCCGTACGCTCGCACGGGCCCGCGCGCGCGAAGCTGAAATTAAACGCTTAACTCGTGCGGAGAAACTCCACTTGATACAGTCGTAAGGAGTTCTTTCAACAGCAGAGCTCGTATCATCTGCTATACTTCAGCTGATGCCAAAGGAACTTAAACGTGCGCTCATATTGATAGCGGGAATTATCTTCCTCGTTCTCGGGCTCATCGGGCTCGCGCTGCCTTTTTTGCAGGGAGTGCTTTTTCTCATCATCGGTGGTATCCTCCTCTCCATTTCCTCGCCGAAAGCACGGAGGTGGATGCACTCGCACACGCTGCGGTACCCGAAACTTCATCGAATAGTGGAGCGGACCGAGCGCTGGATAACAGGCATCGTAGGAACCGTTGATTGAAATACGGACACGCGATTTTCGCAAAGAAATTTGGTACACTAGGGCCTACCAACATAGGCGAACTATCCATGGCAACATACTTTTCTTTTTTATGGGGGAAGACGCTGTACCTGGGTGTCGGCGTCGTAATCGTCGCGACCCTTGGATACGCGGTCTTTTTCAGGCAGAGCGGACCCGCGGAAGAGCTTCTCGTCGTCCGTCCTGCGGATTTCCTGCAGCAGGTATCGGTCTCCGGCAAAGTCGTCTCCGCGCAGGAAGTTGACCTCGGGTTTTCCCAAGGCGGCAGGATTGCCGGAGTCTACGTGAAAGTCGGCCAGAAGGTGGGTGCCGGTGCGACCCTGGCCACCATTGAGAATGGGGACCTGCGTGCCGGTGTCCTGCAAAAGCAGGCCGCACTCGAATCGCAACAGGCAAAACTTGCCAGTCTCAAAGCGGGCACGCGTTCCGAAGAGATAGCGGTCTCGGAATCCAAGGTCGCAAGCGCCGTCACCGCGCTCGTCAACGAGATACAAGATGCGTACCGGGTGGCCGACGCGTCGGTACGCAACACGACAGACCAATTTCTGAACAATCCGCGCACGAACCCGCAACTGACGTTCCCCGTGTCCGACTCCCAGGTAAAGACGAAAGTTGAGAGCGGGCGCGTCGGTGCTGAAGTAATGCTCACGGTATGGCAGGGCGCTATCGCGGGGTTGACTCCCGACAGTGACCTTGCCGCCGCGACCTCGGACGCGCAGAAAAACCTCTCACAGGTAGCCGCGTTCCTCTCCGACGCAAATGTCGCGCTCAATCGCGGCCTCTCGAACCCCTCGACGCCGCAAGCGACCCTCGACAGCTACATTTCGGCGGTGGCTACGGCGCGCACCAACGTTAATACCGCCATCTCTGCGCTTTCGTCGGCAGCCACGACCCTCGACACCGCCAAGAAAAATCTTGCGCTTGCGAAAGCCGGCTCGACGGCGGAAGACATCGCGTCGCAAGAGGCTCAAGTAAACGTCGCGAAAGCAGACCTCGCGAACGCGCAGGCGCTCTTGGCAAAGACCATCATCACGGCGCCGTTTTCGGGCACCGTCACGCTGGTAGAGGCGAAAGTGGGAAGCATCGCCAGCGCGAACGCGACCCAAATTTCGCTCATCGCGGCCGATTCGCTCCAGGTCGAGAGTTACGTGCCGGAGATAAATGTCGCGATGATCGCAGTGGGGGATAGGGCGACGGCTACGCTTGATGCATACGGCGAATCGGTGCCGTTCGACGTGAAAGTCGTCTCCGTGGATCCGGCGGAAACCGTGCGCGACGGCGTATCCACGTACAAGACCATTCTGCAATTCCTCGGACAAGATGCGCGCATCCGCTCGGGCATGACCGCCAATGTCGTCATCACGACTGACAAGCGCGAAGGTGTCTTGAGCGTCCCACAGGGCATCGTGAGCGAGCGGGACGGCAAAAAGTACGTGCAGGTAAAAACCGACGACGCGATAACCGATCGCGAAGTCGTGCCGGGCGAAGTGTCGAGCTCGGGCAATATCGAGATACTCTCGGGGCTCTCCGACGGCGACGTCGTCGTGCTCTCCGGGAAGTAACATGTTCTCTTCCCTCAACATCAAGATAGGTCTGTATCTTGCGCTTCGCCAGATACGGCGCGCTTCTCTGTGGACGACCAGCCTCATCATTTTCGTGATGATACTGACCTTCCTCAACCTCGTTGTCGTTTCCGGCGTCCTTGTGGGGCTTATCCAGGGTTCCATCGACCAAGTCCGCACGAAGTACACGAGCGACGTCATCGTCTCGACACTCAACGACAAGGCGTACATCGAGAACAGTCCCAATATCATCGCACTCATCAAAAGCATGCCGGAAGTAGCGGCCATCTCGCCGCGCTACCGGGAGAGCGGGTCCTTGGAGGCCAACTACAAGACGCGCAAGGATACCGACAAGCCGAATACCGCGCCGGGCCAGGTTGCGGGCATCGACCCGAAGGAGGAAAATGCAGTGACCGGCATAGCCAAAGATATCGTTGAAGGCTCGTTCCTCGAAGAGGGTGATTACGACCAGGTAGTGCTCGGCCATTACCTCCTCAAGCAGTACGTGCCCATTGAGACACCCGCATTCTCGACGCTCAACAATGTCGGCATCGGCACGAAGATACGTCTCAAAGTGGGCGATGTAACGCGCGAAGTCACGGTCAAAGGCATCATCAAAAGCAAGGTGGACGAGATAGCGCTGCGCACCTTCATGCTCGACACGCAGTTCAGGAGCATCATAGGCCGCACCGACGGCAACGTGAGCGAAATAGCCATAAAGCTGAAGCCGGGGAGCGATCCCGTGGCAGTGCGCGACTCTCTGAAGCGTAGCGGCGTGGACCGGTACGCCAAGGTCCAGACCTACGAGGACGCCCAGCCGAAATTCCTCCAGGATATCGTCGCGACCTTCAACATGCTCGGCAACGCGTTCTCCTCCATCGGGCTCGTTGTCGCGTCCATCACCATATTCATCGTCATCTTCATCAACGCGCTCACGCGTCGCAAGTACATCGGCATCCTGAAGGGCATCGGCATCAGCGGCAACGCCATCGAGATGTCGTACGTATTCCAATCGATATTTTACGCCCTCTTCGGTTCGGCCATCGGCCTCCTTCTCGTGTACGGTTTTCTCGTCCCCGCGTTCGCGGCGCACCCGATAGATTTTCCCTTTAGCGACGGCATTCTTGTCGCGCCTTTCGACCAGACCTTCTTCCGCGTCGGGCTCCTCGTCATTGCCACGCTCGTCGCCGGCTACATCCCTGCGTGGATGATAATCCGGAAGAATACGCTCGACTCGATTCTCGGTAGAAATTGACCTATGATCCAGACAAAAAATCTCACGAGGTCTTTCAAGAACGGCGACGTCATCACGCAGGTCTTGAAGGGTATCGACTTTGCGGCGCACGACGGCGAATTCGTCTCCATCATGGGGCGCTCGGGTGCTGGCAAGAGCACGCTCCTCTACCAATTGAGCCTTCTCGACGACCCGACGGGAGGCGAAATACTCATCGACGGACATCAAGCGCACACGATGTCGCCGGAGGAAAAGATGCTATTCCGCCTCGTCAAATTCGGGTACGTCTTTCAGGATTACGCGCTTCTGCCGGAGTTGACCGCGCTCGAGAACGTCGCGCTGCCACTGCTTATGCAGGGAAAAGGGAAGCGCGAGGCGTACAAGATCTCGCAAGAAGCGCTTGAGCGCGCGGGCCTCGGGAAACGGCTCGGCAACCTCTCATCGCAACTCTCCGGGGGCGAGCAGCAACGCGTCTCCATCGTGCGCGCCATCGCGCACCAGCCGAAGGTGCTTTTTGCGGACGAACCGACCGCCAACCTCGACAACGAATCTTCAAAAGTCATCATGGACATCTTCTTGGAACTTCACCGCGCAGGGCAGACCATCATCATGGTGACGCACGAAGAGCCCTATGCGAAACTGGCCGACCGCATCGTTCACTTGGACGACGGGAAAATAGTCTCGACCACCGAAAACCAGAGGCGCGGATAATCCCTACGAACGCGCTCGCGAAAGTTGACTTTAGGCGTTGGTCGTAGTACTATTAGAAGCTACTGTTCAGCCTCATTTTTGAGGCCACATTCTAGTATGTCCATGAACCCTGCACAAAAAAACAAAACATTCCAAAAGCGGAACGTGTGGGTGGAAAAACCCCAGCGTGCGCCTGCGCCCGTGTGCGCCTGTGGCAATAAGTATCTGAAGACGCGTCCGAATCAAAGGCAGTGCATCAAGTGCATATACAAAGCTAAGTCGGTAGCATAGCTCGTGCTAGCATCCACTCATGTTGGTTGATGAAGTAGTAGTCCGGCTCGCGGCCGGCGACGGAGGGCGTGGCGCGGTCGCGTTCAACAAAGTGCGTCTCTCACGCGGACCCACCGGCGGCGACGGAGGCCGGGGCGGCAGCATTTATTTCGAAGGCGCTTCGGACCTAAGCGTGCTTGGCACGTACGCGCACAAGCAGGAGATAAAGGCCGAAGACGGACGCGACGGCAGAGGACAGTTCCTCGACGGACGCGCGGGCGAAGACCTCATACTCAAGATCCCGACGGGGACGAGCATCATCAACAATGTCACCGGCTTCAAGCAGGAAATGGAGCATGTAGGTCAGCGCATTTTGGCGGCGGGTGCGGGTATTGGCGGGAGGGGAAATTTCAAATTTCGCTCGGCCACCAACACGACTCCGATGGAATTCGAACCCGGCAAGGAGGGCGACCGCGCGTCGTACAAGCTCGAGCTCCGGCTCATTGCCGATGTCGGACTGGTCGGCTTGCCCAACGCAGGTAAATCGAGCCTTCTCAACGAGCTCACCGCTGCGCGAAGCCGAGTCGCGAGCTACGCGTTCACGACGCTTGAGCCGCATCTCGGCGCGTACTATGAGCTTATCATCGCGGATATTCCGGGGCTCATCGAGGGGGCCTCGGCGGGGAAGGGCCTCGGCGTGAAATTCCTCAAACACATCGAGCGCACCAAGACGCTCTTCCATCTCATCTCCGCGGAATCAGAAAATCCGACGGAGGATTACCGCATCATCCGGCGCGAGCTTGAAGCGCACAATCCCGACCTCGGCAAAAAAGAAGAGCGCGTCTTCCTCACGAAAAGCGACATGGTACCTGCTGATGTCCTGAAGGAAAAGTTGAAGGCGCTCGCGAAGGCAAAAATAAAAGCAATTCCGATATCCGTCCTCGATGACGCGAGCATGGCCGAAGTGAAAAAGATACTGAACAAGGTAAAGGACGACAAACTTTCCGGAAAAATCTAGGTCTGGGGCACGGGCGCGCGGCATTTTAGACGGTTTGAGCCATTCCTCCGTCTAAAATGTTGCGCCCCGTGCCCTAAACGCTACTACCCGCGACGTAGCCGCTGGTCCAGCACAGCTGCAACGAGTAGCCGCCCGAGGGGCGGCTGATGTGGAGGACATCGCCGACGAGGTAGAGATTGCTGACTTTGAGCGATTTGAACGTGCGCGTATCGACTTCGGTAAGTGGCACGCCGCCGTCGGAGACGATGGCACGGTCGTATCCCATGAGTCCCTCTATTTCCGCGGGTGTCGCTTTGAGGAGATGGACGAAGCGCTTGCGGTCTTTTTTGCTGAGACTGTGCGCTTTGAGCGCCGGGTCGGACATATGCAACAGCCCGAAGTAGGCACTGCTCATTCCGGGAGGGACGATATCCGCGAGCACGTTCTTGAATGTTTTATTTTTGTTGGCCTCAATAACCGCCAATACTTTTTTCTCAAGCGCGGCGAAGTCGGTATCGGGGAATGCATCGATAGTGCAGGAGACGCTTCCGGCCGCAAGAAGGTCCTGCACGGCTCCCGCGGAATTCAGTATGAGCGGCCCGGAGACGCCGAAGTGCGTGAAGAGTAGCCGACCCCTTTTTGAAAAGGCGCGCACACCGTTGGAGAAGAAGGTTATCTTCATTGACGAGAGTGACGTCCCCGCCAGTTTTTTCACCCACGCGTCGCGAATGCGCAAGGGCACGAGGGTCGGGGTCGGTGCGACGACCATGTGTCCGGCTTTTTCGAGCCAACGGAATCCTTCGCCGGTCGAACCTGTTTCCGCGTGAGAATTGCCGCCGGTCGCAAGAACAAAAGAATCAGCAACGTAGCGCGCAGTGCCGCACACGGCCGCTTCGATGCGGTCGCCTTTCATTTCAAGCCGACTTACTGACGAT
>Ga0209542_10016366_pt1 | contig 12313 bp, 16 predicted proteins | sample RifCSPhighO2_01_FD_184028 | JGI IMG/M metagenome (GOLD analysis project Ga0209542, IMG submission 184028) | Soil microbial communities from Rifle, Colorado - Rifle CSP2_plank highO2_0.1 (SPAdes) (version 2) | ecosystem: Environmental > Terrestrial > Deep subsurface > Rock core/Sediment ...
AAAATTTTAACTTGTATCTTTTCCAGTTCCTTTTCATCTGATTTATTTGGCTTCCAGGTAATTGCAACTTGGTCTTGTTTTTTTCTAGGTATAAAATTTACAAAGAAATGATCAAACCTATTTCCCGAGTCTACACCATCTGAAATTAATAAATTTGCACTTCCAGAAATAGTTAATATTGCTGACTCTAATTTTTTAATTACTTTTGCAATTTCTTCTGTTTCTTCATTATTCATAGATGCAAAGTTTTTAATGTGTCTTTTCGTGAATAATAAAGTGTGACCTGGATTTGCAGGATTTATTTCTAGGACTGCAATAAAATTTGGATCTTCATAAACTCTTGTAGTTTTTATCTTATTTTCTACCATTAAACAGAATGGACATTGGGGGGTTTCCTGTAATTGCTTTTCAATTTCCTTTAATTTGCCTTCTCTTTCTGATTCTGGAAGTGAAGCAACATACTCTTCTATTTCTTTTAGTTGTTCATCACTTAACTGAGCCATATAATTTATTTTTAATATTAATTAATAAAGGTTATGTAAATGGCATTAATAATTCTATTATTCTTCTTTCATGTTTTTCAGATAAATATTTGTAAACTGGAGATAATGGTAATCCATTTAATTTTGAAGCTAAGTTCAAACCAAATTCTTTAGGTGAAGAAATACATTTTAACTTTATAGTTCCTATTGATTCCTTAAACTTTTCATATCCACTTCCTTCAAACCCAATTCCTAAATGAATATTTTTAGAATTTTCACAGGCATATTTAATTAAATAATCTAATCTGAAGTTATTTGGATTTAAGTACCAATAGTTTTTATTACTAAAAGCTATAGAAGAATAAACGTTATCCTTATTCTCCCAGAATATCATCCCAGCAATTAAATTATCCTTGTAATTAATTCCAAAATATCTGGAGAATTGCTGCGATAAAAATTTGTTAAAAGTTTCTTGACTGAAATGGAAGGAATTTAATCTTTTTATGCTGTTGTAATATATTTGATATAATTCTTCTTTATTGGGATTTTTTATTATTTCTAAGTCATTGTCTTTTGCATGATTTAATGATTTTCTAAAACTTTTCTTATAATTATTTTTTATGATTTCATAAGTATTTTTTGGAATTACTTGATAATTTAATTTTGAATTGGAATCATTAACTATACTTCTTACTCTGATTTTATTAAAATTTAATTTATTAATTTCTTCATTCGAATAATTATGTAAACCTATAACCTTATTTGTTTTAGAGTTGTAATAAATTTTATTATTTTTATGTTCTATAAATTCAATATTTCCTACTAAAGAATTCATGAAATCTGCCCACTCTTTGGATAAATATAGGTTATTCTTGAATAAATCCTGCATTATTTTAAGAAGTAATTATTTAATATAAACTTAACCTGCCATAAGTTAGCTTTAAAAGTTTTTTCTTTTTAGTTTCTTGATGGCTCAAACCTATAATATTGGGTATTTGGTTGATAAGTATAGTCCTGAGACTTTGGCTAAAATAATATCTACTCCCAGATATAGAGAAAATTTTTTGGAGGAACTTATAGGCTATTACGAATATAATTTCGAAGAAGGTTTAGCTCCTAAATTAGAAGAAATATTTTCTAATCTAAATGATGAAGAACAATGTACTACTATTGAATATTTACTTAATAATGAACATTATGAAATTGCTTATGAATTGGCTTTTAATACAAAGTATAAAAATGGAGTAACTGAAGATTTTATGGAATGTTGTCCTGCTGGTGCTTTAATTTATGCTTTTGAATCCGGGGATAATGCTTTTATAAATAAAGCCATTGGGAATCTTACTGGTAATAAAAATTATAGTTTTGAAGATTCAGAACAAATACTTGAAGTTTATAGAGTGACAGGTTATTCTAGGTTATTTGAAAATGTGGAAATTATGACATTAAATCATTTTGGAGAAATACAACAGGAAGCATTTAGGAGAAATGATGTGGATACATTAAGTAAAATTGTTGAAGAACTTAAGGAAAATGAAGATTATTGGGAAGCTCTTGCTTTAGCTGAAGATATTGATGATTGTGATTCTGCAGAAGAAATAAAAGAAATATTAGGGATTGATGACCCAGAAATGCAACAATATTCAGATTTAATTGAAACTGCTCTTGATATTGTTGGAAATGTTGAAAATAAATATGGAATTACATTGCCTAAAAGAATAAGTGTGGGCGGTCCGAAAGGAAGCTATGCTACTATTAGGTATAAACCATTTGGAGTGAATGATGAGCTTGAAACTAGAACAGAAACTGAAACTTAAGCAAGAATTAAAACTTGAACTTAGGCAAGAACTTAAGCAAGAATTAGTCTTACAATTAAAATTAGTCATACCTGAATTTACAGATTTGATAACTTTTGAAGATGATGAAGATTTAGATTTATTAAGAGAATCTTTTCCATTTATGATGCTTCATGAAGTTAATCATCCTTTACAATCAAAAGGTATATTAAAAATGCCAGAAATTAAATGTGCTGAAGAGTTCTTCTATAATCTTGATAATTCTACACATTTTAGAGCATTTGATCACCAAGCTTCAGAAGTTAATGTTGACAAAGGCGCTATCTTAAATGGTTATAAAACTTGTAATTATAGTGTGCAATATCTTTTAAATTCTCATGCGGCAATTACAGAGAGAGTTTTCAGGGATATGTTCGAAACAGAAAACTTGCCTGTAGATTACAGTTTTATTGCAAGATTAGATTCTGAATTAAGAACACATTATAATAAGGCAAAAAATTCTGAATTGAAATCTAGAATTGAAAATTTAATTGTAAAAACAGAAGAACATGTAGAAACTGAATTCTCAGACTGTAAAGATTTGTATGAAGAAGTTGTAAAAGTTTATAGTAAAATCTATACCGGAACTAAAATTTAACCAACTGTTCTTCTCATATCAATTACAGTGCAACTTGAAACACCTTCTAAAGAACCTACTGCATCTGAAATTGTTTCTGAACCTTTTGATTCATCAATTATAAACATTAATTTTAAAGCTTTTAACCCGAAAGCTACTGGTTCTAACTCGTCTTTATCTAATAATTCTCCGCTTTCTTTTGCAATAACATCTTTTATTTTTTCCCTTAATTCTTTTAAATCTAAATCTACTGAGTCAGGCATGACTTTCAAAGTTACTAACATTCTTGCCATTTTTTTAATTAGGTCCTGAGAATTTACAGTTTGAGCAGATGTATTTTGCTACGTTTTTTCTGCAGCTTGGGCATCTGACTATTTCGACTTTAGAACAGCTAGGGCATTTAAATTTAACAGAACCCACCATATTTGTTATCCTTAAATTACATGAAGTACATGTTAATGCTTTTTCCATAATTTGCGAAAGTTGACAAATATTTATAAAGCTTTGTAAAGATATAAAAATATGACTAAAATACTGTTTGGGGTGTGTGGCGTTGGCTATGGGCATGCTGTACGAAGCAGGATTTTAATTGAATATTTGAAAAAAAAGCATGAAGTTATGATAATTGCCGGAATGTGTGCTCATTCTTACTTAAAAGACTTAAAAAATATTTACTGGGTTGATGGTTTAGAATTTGCATTTAAAAATGAGAGGGTTGCTAACTTGAATACTATTTTTAAGAATATCAAAAAAATTTCTAATAAAAATTATTCACAATTGAAAAATTTGAAGAATAAAATTGATAAATTTAAACCAGATGCTGTAATAAGCGATTGGGAATTGTTTTCTGTATATTATGCTAAAGACAAAAAAATTAAATTAACTTGTTTTGATAATGAACATTATTTATTGAAGGGAGATTATAAAATTCCAGCTTGGCATAAAATAGATTATCTTAAGGCTTATTTTATTACTAAGTTATATGATGTTGAAAATATTATTTGTGTAATTTTACCTGGACAGAAATTTAAAAAGAATTCTAATATTTTAAGTGTTATGCCAATAATTAGAAAACAATTAATAAATAAAAAACCCAATAATAAAGATTTTATTTTGGTGTATAAATCTATAGCTAGATTTGACAATTTAGCAGAAGTTTTGAAAAAATCTAATGACAATTTTGTAATATATGGCTACGATATTGAAAAAAAAGAAGATAATTTGACTTTTAAAAAATTTAGCGAAGATGGATTTTGTAAGGATTTAATTAATTGTAAGGCAGTTATTTGCAGTGCCGGTATGAATTTAATAGGTGAGGCACTTTATTTAAAAAAACCTTTATATTTAATTCCAGTTAAGGGGCATTTCGAGCAAATACTTAATGCTGCTTATGTTAAAGAAAATAATTATGGTGATGTATGTGAAGAAATTAAATCTGAGAATGTTAATAAATTTTTAAGTGATAATTATAAAACTGTCAATTTTGAAGCGGGAAATGAAAAACTGTTTAAATTAGTTGATGAATTTTTAAGAGGTACAAAATGATAATTGATTTAATTTATTTTTTATTGCCTGCTGCAGTGGCTAATATGATGCCTGTATTTGCTAGAAAAAAAATGGAATATTTAAATTATCCTTTAGATTTCGGCAGAAGTTATAATGGTAAAAGAATTTTAGGGGATAATAAAACCTTTAGAGGATTAGTTGCTGCGATATTGGGAAGTGTAATTACTGTTTACATTCAAGTGATCTTATATGATTTTAAATTTTTTAGAGATTTAAGTTTGGTAGATTATTCTCAAACGGGATTTTTATGGTTTGGGTTCTTGATAGGATTTGCAGTTATATTTGGTGATGCTCTTGCGAGTTTTATTAAAAGAAGATTGAATTATAGTCCTGGAAAAAGTTTAATTTTTGTAGATCAGATAAACGGCATTATTGGACTGTGTATTTTTGTTCTTCCTTTTTATTTAGATTCGATAAAAATAATCTCATCTTTAGTATTTATTTGGTTATTAGGACATTTTATTTTAAAATATTTAGGATATTTATTAAAATTAGATAATAAAGCAATTTAAGTGTAAACTTTTACTAAACGGAATCCTATTTCCCAATGTCCTAGATCAAATTCACTTTCATATTTGCTCAAAGTAAATTCTCTTCCAATTTTACTGTATTGATTATTCTCATCTGACCAATTTCCTACATCCTGTCCACTTCTTCTATACATATTTTTTTCTTCAAGCCATTCTCCCAAGTAATATTTCATTGCTTCTAATGTTATTGCTTCATCTGATAGAACTACACTTTTTTTTAGCCAAGGAATGAAAAGATCATACATTAAATCTATACTTGGTAATTTATACCCTAAATGCATTGCTATTTTTTTAGCATTTTCGTGACTTATTGATTTTATACCTACTGGTTCACTGCTTGGATAATATTTATCGCGAGCTTGAGATATTTTAATTTTATATAATTTGGCTAAGTCTTTTATTTCTGGTGTAGCTTTTACAACTTTCTTTCCAATTACTAATGTGTATGCAGAATCTAGGTTCATATAATTGTTTTCTTGTAGTTTTGAAATTAATGATTCGGTTGTTAATTTTCTTATTTGCATTTTATCAAAGATATAAAATAATTTAGAAGATTCTTTAATTGGATTTATACTTGGTTCTAATTGTGCTAGTGCGTCATCGATTGGCATAAATTTAGTCAATTTTTGAATTTAAATTAATTATGCTAAAATAACAATTGTTTAGTATTAATTATAACTTATAGAATTATAAAATTCTGAAGCTTTTATTTCTCTTAACTTTCTGTTGATTGTTCTCGTGCTTACATTTAATTTTTCAGCTGCTTCATCTTTATCTCCAGCTACTTTAACAGTTAAATCTACTAAATAAGTTTCGAATATTTTTGTTGCTTCGTCTAAAGTCTTTTTATTCTGCTGAATATATGTAGATAATTCTTTAGCTTTTAGATCTAATAATTTATTATCTTTTGGAGTATCTGGAAGGTAATGGTTTAAAACTTTGTAAATTGCATTCTTAATTGCTTCTTCTCCTGCGTATAATTTTAAGGATTGGTCTTGAGAATCTTTTCTTCTTTGTATTGTTTTTCTATCTATTCCTAATTCTTTTGCAGCTGCAGTCACATTGTAATTGTTTCTAGCTAATGCATTAGAGATAACATAATTTTTGAATTCATCTTTAGCTTGATTTAATGTGGTTAAATCTCCTATATTCAAATCTATGCCTAACTTGAATGCCAAGCTATCTTTAAGCTTTCTTTCAGCTTTGTTTAAACCCACAATATCGCTTAATTCCATGAAAATTAATAGACAATTAAACTTTTAAAGCTTACCTTTGTAAGACATAAATGTCGCATTTAATGGCCTAAAAGTGGGTAAAAATTTATTATTTCTAGAATCAATATACATACTGGGGGACTAAAATGTCTTGTTGTGGAAAAAACTTTGAAATTGTTACATGGAACCCTGAACCAAGGGATTATAGTGTTGTTAATAGTCCTAGATATGGCAATTTTACAGGTGTTCCGAATTATGGCAAGGCATATGATGTAAATATGAGAAAATCAACTTATTCGCATGTAAGTATCTCTAACCCTGTCTTAAATTATGGACAGAATATAACTTATGAAGCTCCTAAAGTTCATGAGGAAACACATGAAACTCCAGTTGAAGATTTGAGTGATAAATTAATTGGGGATTTAATTGACAATTTGGAAATGAAAATAAATGAGAGTAAAAATGGAACAAGAAAAATACTTGCAGTTAACTACTAAAATAAATGAAGCTACAAATTATGAAAAGATAGATATAGAGAAAGCTAAAGAACTTTATTTACAAATTTCTGAAGATTTACTTAGGGAAGCTAAAATTGACAAGGAAAATAGTGCTGAATATTTTGATTTAGCAAATAAATTTTATGAAAAATCACAAAGTTTGAAAGTTGAAAGTTCTGAAGAAGCTAAGTCTACTATAAGTTTTAAAGATATTTGTGGATTGAATGATTTAAAAGATGAAATTAGACTAAAAATAATTGAACCTTTAAAATATCCTGAAGTTTTTAAAAAATTTAACAAGAAAATTGGCGGGGGTATAATTATGTATGGTCCTCCCGGGTGTGGAAAAACTTTATTGGCTGAAGCTGCTGCAAATGAAGCCGGTGTGAAATTTTTTAATTTAAATGCTGCAAATTTAAGAAGCAAATATGTTGGAGAAAGTGAAAAAAATATTTCTAATATTTTTAAAGAGATAAGAAATAGTGCTCCTTGTATTGTCTTCTTTGATGAGTTTGAAAATCTTGGTGAAGATAGAAATACTTCTTCGAGACATTCTAGAAATGAAGTTTCGCAATTATTGCAGGAGATGGATGGTTTTGGAAATAAAAATCAGCAAGTATTATTTATAGCTGCTACAAATGCACCTTGGTTTATTGATATGGCTTTAAGAAGGGAAGGTAGATTTGGCGGCTCGATTTTTGTAGGAACTCCTGATTTAGATGGAAGAAAAGGAATATTTATACAGAATTTAATTAAAAAACCAATTGCAGAAGATGTTAATTTTAATTTACTAGCTGAAAAAACAAATTTCTTTTCTGGAGCAGATATAGTTTCGGTTTGTGAATGTGCTGCTGATAAGGTATTAAGAGAATTCATGAAAACAAAAAAATTAAGAAAGATTAATATGATTGATTTAGAAGAATCTATAAAAATTAAAAAACCAATTGCTATAAAATGGTATACTAATGCAATAAATATTTTAAAAAATTTAAGAGATAATGAATTTTTAGATGTTATTCAAAAAAGTTTTCAGGGACAACAGTATAGTGTAGCATGAAAATCGACAATGTTGTTTATATGATAAATTCTGGATGTAACTTTAGATGTAAATTCTGTTTGAATAATTGGAAGTACGATAGTAAACCTATGTCTAATCTAAAGTTAGATGAGAAATTAAAAATTTTAGATAAATTGAAAGAAATTAATGTTGAGAATTTAACAATATCTGGTGGTGAGCCTTTGTTAGATAAAGACTTACCTGATTTCGTTAATTATGGTTTTAAACTTGGTTTTAATATGAATCTGTTAACTAATGGTTCCTTGATTAAAGAAGAATTTTTAGAAAAAATTGAAGGTAAATTAGAATCAATACAAGTTTCTTTAGAAGGTGATGAAGATGTACACAATTTATTAACTGAAACTAAAAGTTTTAGAAAAGTAGTTGAAAACATTAAATTAACTAAATCTAAAAATTTTAAGTTGATGACTAATTTTACAATTACTAAATTAAATTCTCAAAATTTAGATGAATATGTTAAATTATTAAAAACTTTGAAAGTTGATGTTGCTAATTTTACTAGAATTTATCCTTCCGGATATGGGAAGAAGAATTGGAAAGATTTAATGATTGATGTAAAAGAATATGAAAAATTTATTCTTCAATTAAATGATTTGGCTGTTAAAAATAAAGACATTATATTTAGAATTGCTGGACCTACACCTATGTGTTTACTTGAAAAAAATAAAATAAATTTATATTTTAATACTTGCGGCGCTGGAGTGAATGAAATTGCTATAAATCCTGATGGTGAAATTTTACCTTGTCCTTCATGGCAGGAAGGTATAGGAAATATTCTGAAAGAAGATTTTAAAACTATTTTGAACAATCCTAAGATGAAAAAAATAACTGACAGAACTGAATTAAACTCTACTTGCAAAACTTGCAATAATTTTTCTAAATGTAAGGGCGGATGTTTATTGCATGTAATAAATTCTTCTGAAGGGAGAGATCCTTATATGATTAAAGTTTAACTTTTAGTAATTTATTTCCTATGGAAAAAATTTTGCGAGACGTACCCCTAGGACAACACTCGAGCCAGAAAGCCCCCTGACGCAACTCAAGTCCAACTCGGAGTCTCCGTCACGGAAGACGGCCACTTCATTATTTCTTGGATACCAATAATAAAACTCTCCTTGATCTTTAATTTGGCTAGGATATCCAAATTCATTGATATCTGATCTGTCAAAAAACATATTATCCTGCAGAGGTAAAGCTATATCTCTCTCAGAATTACCTATCTTGACTTTATTTTTATTTAAGATTAAATCTTCAAGCCATTCTGTTCTAGTGTCAATCATAACTTTTAATATTGCTTTTGCATCTTTATCTCCAGATTCTGCCAATGCTTTTATATGTGGGATAAAAATTTTATACATTATTGCAGTTGTTGGTAATTTATAATCTAATGCTTGAACTAATTTTCTTCCATTAGTGTGAGTAATATTTGCTAAATAACTATTTACTTTTCCAGAAATAAAAATTCCTGCAGTTTTGGATGCTTCTTTAACTTCTTTATTTATCTTTAAAGGATATTTAGCTATTCTTAATTCTGTTGCACTATCTAAATTTGGAGCATAACCTGATTGTTTTAAAAAATTTAAATAATCTTGGCTTAAATTATTTTTTACATCTGCTATTGGAAATTTAAAGAAATCTCCATCTGATAATGCAGTAATTGTTCTAGGTTTTGGAGTTTCGTATTTTATACTTGGTCCTAATTGTGCTAATGCATCGTCGATTGGCATAATAAAAATATAAAGAAAAGAAATTTAAAGTTAACTTAAAGAAATTAATGTGTTAATTTATAATAAATTAATGTATCTTCAAATAGTCTTTTTCCAATATTATAAGAAATTTTATTTATTTCGCAATATTGCACTACTAAATTTTCGAAGGAAGTTGGATATGAAGGATTTATATCTTCTTTTTTACTTCTGTAAAATAAATCAATATCATCCATATTAGACTGATTTATATCTAATTTCTTCCCGCCTGCTAATTTAACTATGAGACTGTTATTGCTTGCCCTTAAAACATCGCCTAGTTCGCCTTTGTTTGGGTGATTCTTGTTTACTACTAAAACTATTACTTCTTCTATTGGAACTGCTTCTGATTTCATGAAAAAAAGAAAAGAAAATAAATTATTAAAATTATCTAAACGTCTTTAACACCTGTTTCTTCGATATTGAAAATAACTTCTCCATCAGGCAGGTGTGGACTGTCTATGAGTTTTGCAACTCTTGTTCCTTTCTTTCCTTTTCTTAAGTAGATACGTGTTGAACTATTATGCCCAACTATATGCCCACCAATAGCAGCCGTTGGATCTCCAAAGAAAGTATCTGGTTTAGACATCACTTGGTTTGTTACATAAACAACAAGGTTATACGCCATAGCTAATCTTTGTAAGGTATGCATGTGTTTATTCAGTTTTTGCTGTCTATCTGCTAATTGTCCTCTGCCCGAAAAATCTGCCCTGAAGTGGGATGTTAAAGAATCTACAATTAAAAGTTTTACATTTAATCCTTCTTTACTGATTAAATCTTCCACTTTTTCTGCTAATAACATTTGATGGTCACTATTAAAAGCTCTCGCAACTTTAATATTTTTTAAAGTCTGCATTGGATCAAGTCCTGCAAATTCGGCCATTTGTTTTATCCTTTCTGGTCTAAATGCTCCTTCTGTATCCACATATACGCAAACACCCTCGGCTCCGCCTTTTTCTTTAGGCAGTTGTATATTGACTGCCAATTGATGCGCTATCTGTGTTTTAGATGAGCCAAATTCACCAAAACATTCTGTTATACTACCAGCTTCAAATCCTCCACCTAACAAACCATCAAAAGCTTTGGAACTTACAGTAATTTTAAGAAGATTTTTTCTTTTTTCTAAAAGTTCATCGCCAGATTCGAAACCCATATTCATTGTGTCTCTTGCTGCTTTGATTACTTTTCTTGCTGTTACTTCTGTAAATCCGGCTGCTTCTACTAGTTCTCCTGGAGATGCAACTGACAAACTAATTAATGAATCATAACCAGATTCTCTTAATTTTTCAGCTGTGGCTGGACCTACACCTGGCAAATCTTCTATTTTTTCAATTTTCTTAGTTTTTTCTTCTGTCACTACTTCTTGAATTTGTTCTAATATTTCAGTTTTTCTACTCATCTTCATCTTCCTCCTCACTTTCTTGCTGCAATAATAAATCTTCCTGGGCTTTATTAAATAAAACCTGTAACCTGGAAATATCATTCTTTCTTAATTGAATTGTTGCGTCTCTCCATGTACCCTGATCGTCTTTCCAGCTTTTCCTTAAGCTTAAAGTTTTAAAACCAACTAGACTTCCGTCTTTTAATTCACGTTCGTTTAACCAAACAGCCAACTCCAATTGGCCAGATTTCCATTTTTGTATAGGTCTATTTCCCATATTTCCTCCTTTGCTATTCGCTTTTTTTTCAATCTTAAGAAACTCAAACACTGTTCCTTAAGCCTTAAAATAAGCTTTAGCGTTTTTATTTATAAATGTTTTTGGGGTGGTTGTCGTGCGTGTCGTTTGTCGCGTGCATTTTCAACTGTAAAATATATATTACAGTTAAAGTTCAAAAGCCTTTAGCAGAAATTTTGGAAAAATTTACAGAAATTTTAAAATATTTTCTGAAATTGCTTATTTTATGGAAAGAATGTATTTGTTACAAGAAATAATTAAGTGCATAGAACACGTCTAAAGCAAATATAATGTAAAATAATAAAGTTTCTAAAATAGCTCCTGTTCTTAATGGTCCTTTGATATGAAAGGTTGAAAATGGATGCAAAAAATTAATTCCTTCTATAGTGATTGCATCTCCGATTAAATGTGCTAAATAACCTATTAAAATAGCCCAAGCAATAAATGTGAAATTATAATAATTTAAAATTAAAAATCCTATTGTTGGTGGAAATATTGAATGGAAAAAACCTCTGTGTTTGAAAATTAAGGATATTGGCCAAGAAATCACTGGAAACATTCTTCCATAGTTACTTTTTGGATGATCTATATCTGGAAGGGCTGAAAATAATGTTGTTAAAGTTAGAAAAATTATTGGCATATTTGGCTTGAATAAAATCACAACGAATAGTGCTATAAGAAAACCTAATGCTAAATGTGTCCTGAATATCATCTGTAGATTTTAATTTATTATTAATTAAGATTTTCTATTTTATCTGGTAAAATTTTATTAACTGGACGTACCCCGAGCCCCGGATTCGAGCCCCGAGGATCAACATAGCAATTGAGGTCGACCCCAACAGAATACGCCCTGAACCTCGCGACAGAATTATTATTAGATCTAGGATAATAAAAATAAATTTCTTGAGATTTTGATTTTTTAGTTGGTAAACCTTGTTTGTTTGCACTAGATAAATCAACATAAACATCTTCCATTAAGCATGCTTCAAGAGGTTCTGATTTCTGGGGAGTTAATTTTCCATTTATATATTTATGATTATAATTGATGTGTAAATTATTATTAATTACTTTAAAGTCTGCATCTAACCATTCTGCTCTGTAAGGGTCTCTTTG
>Ga0209542_10016367_pt1 | contig 12312 bp, 7 predicted proteins | sample RifCSPhighO2_01_FD_184028 | JGI IMG/M metagenome (GOLD analysis project Ga0209542, IMG submission 184028) | Soil microbial communities from Rifle, Colorado - Rifle CSP2_plank highO2_0.1 (SPAdes) (version 2) | ecosystem: Environmental > Terrestrial > Deep subsurface > Rock core/Sediment ...
GGGAGAGCTCGTGTCGGTGTTCGCGGCCTGCCGGGGGGCGCTCAAGCCCGGCGGTCTGCTCGCCTTCTCGGTCGAGGCGGCGGAGGAGACCGACACTTACGTGCTGCGCCCCACCGGACGGTACGCCCACGCGAGCGGTTATATCCGCGCCCTCGCCCAGGCCCAGGCGCTGCGGGAGATTGATTTCGGGCACGTGGTGTTGCGCAAGGAAAAAGACAGCCCGATGCCGGGGTATACTTTCATCCTTCGTCAATCGAATTCATAAAGCGACGTTTCGCCGATGCACGCCGGCCGGACAGGCGACACACGTCGGTCAAAGGCGGAGCTGAAGCAATAAAATGTCAGATCGCGATCTCCACACGCTGGTACAACAAGCACAGTCCCACATTCAAAGGGGCAAGCTATCCGAGGCCCGCGCGCTTTACGAACAGATCTGCCGGACCGATCCGCGGGACGCCGAGGCGCGGATGACGCTGGGCGCGCTCAAGGGCGATCGATCGGATACCGCGGGTGCGGAGGATGACCTGCGCCAGGCGCTCGCGTTGCAACCCGATCTCGCCGAGGCGCATTACAACCTGGGCAACGTGTTGCGGATGCGGGGCAAATTGCGCGAGGCGATTGCCAGCGTCGAGCGCGCGGTCGGGATCAATCCGGACTATGCCGCGGCATGGACGTCGCTTGGCAGGCTTTATGTCTCTCAGAAAGACGCCGCGAGCGCCGAGAGATGCTGCCAGCGGGCCGTTTCCCTCCGCCCCGATTCCATGGAGCCACACCTGGGACTGGGAAACGTCTATGCTCAATCCGGCGAGTTAGAGGCGGCCGTCGGGTGCTATGAAAAAGTCGTGGAACTGGCGCCCGGCTTCTCCAAGGGATGGTATGTCCTCGGATACACCCTGAGCCAGTTGCAAAGGCACGGCGATGCCGAGTCCTGCGCGCGCCGGGCGATCGCTCTGCAGCCCGATCTCGCGGAGGCGCACGTGCTGCTGGGCAACTCGCTTCGGGTCCAGAACAGGCTCGACGAATCCATCGACGCCTATCGCCGGGCGGTAGCGATCCGCGCCGACGACGCCGATGCGCATTTTTTCCTGGCCAACACCCTGATGGCGCGCGGCCGAGCCGAGGAAGCCGCGTCATCTTACCAGGCCGTCATCCGTCTCCAGCCGACTTTCGGTCTGGCCTGCAACCGGCTTGGAAACGCCCTGCAACAGCAGGGAAAGCTTCCGGAAGCGATCGCCGCTTTTAACCAGGCCTTGTCGTTGTCGTCCGCCGACGCCGCAATCTACAGTAATTTGGGCAATGCGTATCGCCTCGCCGGCGATCTCGAAGCGGCCGAAACCAATGTCCGTGAAGCGTTGCGCCTCAAGCCGGATTCGCCCGAAGCCCACAGCAACCTGGGCGAGATTCTCAGAACCCAGGGCTTACCCGAAGATGCGGTGCATTATTACCGGCGGGCGATCGAGCTCCAACCCGACTTTAGCGGCGCGCACAGCAACCTCCTGCTTTGCCTGAATTATCTCCCGGATCACGGGCCGGCGGCGCTGTTCGCCGCGCACCGGGAATGGGGGCAGCGGCACGCGCCCTGCATCGAACCGGCTCCTGACTACGCCAATGTCCCGGATCGGAACCGCCGCCTGCGCATCGGCTACGTCTCGCCGGACCTGCGCAACCACGCGGTGGCCTGCTTCATCGAACCCGTGCTGGCCAACCACGATCCGGAAAATTCCGAAATCATTTGTTATGCCGAGGTATCGAAGCCCGACGCGGTAACCGAGAGATTGCAGGCCATGGTACACGGCTGGTGCAGCACCTGTGGCCTGACCGATGAGCAGGTTGCCAAACAGATTCGATCCGACGGGATCGATATTCTGGTTGACCTGGCCGGACATACGGCGGGCAGCCGGTTGACTGTTTTTGCGCTGCGGCCGGCGCCGGTTCAGGTCGCCTATCTCGGATACGCCAACACCACGGGACTCACGTGCATGGATTATCGGCTGACCGACGAAGTGGCGGACCCGCCCGGCGATGAAGGGTATTACACCGAGAAGCTGCGCTATCTCAGGCAAGGGTTCAGCTGTTACGCGCCTTCACCCTTCGCGCCCAGCGTCTCTCCGCTCCCGGCCCGCAAGGCGGGCTATGCCACTTTCGCCTCGTTCAATAACCTGGTAAAGATCAACCCGGCGGTGATTGACCTCTGGTGCCGGGTATTACATGCCAACCCCTCATCCCGCATGATCGTGTTCCGGCACATTCTGAAAGGAATGATCCGCGAGCGGCTTCAGCGCGCGTTCACCGAACGGGGCATAGACCCGAAGCGTCTCGACCTCCTGTCCGAATTTCCAGCAAAATATAGAACCCTCCCGGCCGGTCAATGGCATCTGGGACTTTACGATTACGTGGACGTGACGCTTGACACTTTCCCCTGGAACGGGCACACGATCAGTTGCGAGTCGCTCTGGATGGGCGTCCCGGTGGTGACACTATACGGGGATCGCCATGCCGGCCGGATCTGCGCCAGCGTGCTCAAGGCGGTGGGACTGGAGCGGCTCATCGCCCGGGACCCCGGGGAGTACGTGCGGATCGCCACGGGATTGGCGAACGACCTCGATGAGCTGGAACGCCTGCGCGCCGGGATGCGCGACCGCCTGCGGGCCTCGGCACTGTGCGACGGGGCCGGTTTCACCCGCCGGCTGGAGCAGGCCTACCGGGAGATGTGGGGGGAGTGGTGTGACAAATTTCACCGGTGAGAACTAAAGATATATCGTTGCCAGATTGATAGCGATTTTCACGGCTGGTCGTTTGATTCCCATTACTACCCTGATATTCTTTCCCTGATAATCTTTCATCAAAAGACGAGTATGCCCTCATGCAACAACAAAACACCCACGCGCTGACTGATCAGGCCCTTACGCTGATCGAAACCGGCAGATTCCCCGAAGCCCGTGCGCTTTACGAACGGATCTGTCAGCTTGACCCGCGGGACGCCGAGGCGCGGATGATGCTGGGCGCGCTCAAGGGCGAGCTCGGCGATCGCACGGGCGCGGAGGATGACCTGCGCCAGGCGCTCGCGTTGCAACCCGATCTCGCCGAGGCGAATTTCCAGCTCGGGGGTCTTCTGCGGATGCAGGGCCGCGAGCAGGAGGCGGTCGCGCGCCTGCGGCAGGCCGTAACGGCCAAGCCCGATTACGCCGAGGCCTGGATTGTACTCGGCGGATTGCACGGACAGCTCGGGCAAATGGAGCAGGCCGAGGTCTGTGGCCGACGCGCCCTGGCAGTGCAACCGGATTCGCCCGACGCCCACATGATTCTGGCGAATGCCCTGCTTTCCCAAGACAAGTTCGATGAAGCCGCCGGGAACTACCAGAAGGTCGTGGCACAACAACCGGCCTTTGCCTTGGCCTGGTCCATGCTCGGGCGCACCCATGCCCGGGCGGGGCGCCACGACGAGGCAATCGTCTGCCTGCGTCGCGCCCTGTCCCAAGACCCCGGGCTCGGGGAAGCGCAGGTCGATTTGGGCAATACGCTGCAGGCACAAGGCAAAACCGAGGAGGCCCTGACATGCTATCAACAAGCGTTACGCCTTAACCCGAACCAGCCGGTGGTGCACTACAACCTGGGCGTGCTGCTGCAGGAGCAGGGGCGCCTGACCGAGGCCGAGGCCGGCTACCGCGAGGCGGTGCGGTTGAGGCCGGAGTACGCGCAGGCGCATGCCAACCTGGCCTATGTGCTGCGTGTGCAGCGCAAACTCGAGGAGGCGCTTGCCAGCTACCATGAGGCACTGAAAGCCATGCCTGACTCGGCTGCAATCCACTACAACCTGGGTCTGACCTTATCGGAGCTGGGGCGGACGGAGGACGCCATACGCCATCAGCGTCAGGCACTGCAGTTCAAACCCGACTACGTCGAGGCCTACACCGTGCTCGGATCCATATGGATCCGTCAAGGCCGGTACGACCAGGCCGTCGCTGAATTCCAACAGGCCTTGCGGTTGAAACCAGATAATGCCAGTGCTCACCACGGTCTGGGCATAGCACTGGCGCTGCAAGGCCGGCATCACGAGGCCGTCGCTTCTTATCAGCAGGCGCTCCGACTCAAGCCGGACTTCATTGACGCCTATGTCAGCCTCGGGGCCGCGCTCATGCCGCTGGGTATGCCGAAGGAGGCCCTGGCGTGCGTCGAGCACGCCATGGAGTTAAAGGCCGACCACCTCGACGCCATTGCCTTGGCAGCAACGATCGCCATCCACGACGGTGAAGAGTCGAAGGCCTATGATCTCATCAAACCGTACCTCGATGCCTCCGGCAATCACGGAAACCTGGCTCTGGCTTTCGCCAGCATCAGCAAGGGTCTCAACAAGCAGAATGAGGCGATTCGTCTGATCGAAGGCATGCTGGAGCGAAGCGACGGATTGGACACCGCCGCGAGAATCAATTTTCATTTCACCCTCGGCAAGCTGTTTGATTCGGTGGGTGACTATGACAAGGCGTTCGCGCACTACCGGCAAGGCAACGCGCTCAAGCCTCTGACATTCGACCCGCATTTGCACGGGAAGGAAACAGACGCGATGGTTTCCATCCATAGCGCCGAGTTCATGACGCGCGCGCCGCGGGCCTCGGTGCGCTCCGACCGGCCGGTGTTCATCGTCGGCATGCCGCGTTCCGGCACCAGTCTCGTCGAACAGATCCTGGCCAGCCATCCTTCCGTCTTCGGGGCCGGCGAGCTCACCGATGTCATACAAACGGTATTGTCGCTGCACCTCACCCTGGGCACGGAGAAACAGTATCCCTACTGCGCTCCCCTCTTGACCGAAGAGCATCTCAATTCCCTGGCGAGGACGTATCTCGACCGCCTGGCAACGATGGCGCCGGATGCGCTGCGTGTGACCGATAAAATGCCGGGAAATTTCATGCATCTCGGGATCATTCAAATGCTGTTCCCCGACGCGCGCGTGATACATTGTACCCGCGATCCACTCGATACCTGTCTTTCCTGTTATTTCCAGGATTTTTCGAGAAGTCATCACTATTCATACAATCTCGCGAACATTGGGGCGTTTTACAAGGCATACCAAAAGGTCATGCGTCACTGGAAACAAGTCCTGCGCATGCCGATCATGGATGTGCGCTACGAAGAACTCATCGCCGACCAGGAGGCGACGAGTCGCGCCATGCTGGAGTTCTGCGGCCTGCCGTGGGACGAGCGCTGCCTGCGGTTCTATGAAACCAAGCGCCACGTGGGCACAGCGAGCTACGACCAGGTACGGCAGCCGATTTATAAAAAATCAGTGGCGCGTTGGAAAAACTATGAAAAATATATTGAACAGCTCAAAAAAGCGCTGGAGTAACCGGATTACTGTCCGTCACCCATCATCCTGTATACGAGCCTAATTTCCACAATTGACATTATCACGCTCTTTAAACCACGCATCATAAACATGATCCGCGATCCATTTCATTCTCGCCTGTCAATGTATTTCCTGGAATTGGGCTCAACCGGTATTCCCAGCAGGTTGCTGAAAAACTCCCTCTCCCTCGATGGGAGGGGGTGAGGGTGATACAGCCGTGGTCAATGTATAACGCCATGATTCTTCGAGTTGCTTTTTATCTCCCCTCATCCTGTTATTCCCGCCGGGGCGCAAGAGAATCATTTGCGCCCGTTCGGCGGCGTGAATGTCCACTGGACATTCACGACAACCCCGTCTCACCTCCCGCAAGGGGAGAGGGAACCTTGTGAGCGACTTTTCAGCAACCTGCTAGTGTGGTGTCCCGTGAATAACTTTACTTATGTCAGGCACAGCGCAAACTCTCTCCTCTTGCCCTTGTAGCCCGGATGAAGGCGCGAAGCGCCGGAATCCGGGGGCTTTCGCGATGACCTGGATTTCGCTTCGCTCCATCCAGGCTACGAACTTAAGAAAGTTATTTACGGGGCAGGACACCAGGCACGATTATCTATTACAAATTCGCCAATTTTACCGCGCTTGCCAGAAACAGATGAGGCATTGCTTACACGCTGGCTTGACATGAAATCATATGGGCGGAGTACTTAGAAAAACGTCTGAGAAACTTGGCAAGCACGCCTTCGTGGACAGAGACGCTGCGAATCCAGGTGGGGTTATTTGACCACTTACGAAATCGTCACATCACGAGCACGCCGCCTTCACGTAAAAGTCCTCAAGTGTTTGCACGCAGCTCAGATCATCGTAAATACGTCCGCCGTCCCGAGCGATCTTGCGAACAATCATTTGTCGCCACGCCGGGTCATTCCCCAGCCTCGCGGCGATGTCAATGTACTCGCCTCCGTCACGCGCGATCGTCTCGTTCAACCCCAGCATCTTCAAAATCCCGTACGAGTGGCGGCCGCGCATGAATTTTGTCGGCCACGTTACCACCGGCAGATGACAGTCAATGGCCGTCAATGTGGTGTTATTACCGGACCAAGGAGGGTTATCGAGAAAGACGTCAACCACCTGATTCAACGCTATATAATCCTCAGGGGATTGCCGCGGCAACATGACGCAGCAGTCCTGCGCCTTCAGCCCCGCGGCTGAGAACGCACGGTCAACACGCTCCATGAATCTTTTCACCACGTAAACACTCGAAATAGCAAGAAATGCAAACTGGGCCTTCGGCACGCGTTTGGCAATCTCGGGGAAAAGATGGTCGTACGATGGCAAGTACTTGAAGAGGGACTGGCCGCAAAGATAGAGCACGGCGTCGTCCCGTAGCTTGAAATCCGCGCGTCGTTTTGGGGCGGGCCTGGACTGGAGCCGGTCATGCTGGTCCCTCGAATAACAGTGTCCCAGATTGGCCAGACGAATCAGCTTCTCCGTATAGTGCGACTGCGCATCCTCCGGTTCCATCAGATCGCACGACAGCCAGTAATCCATGGTGGGCAGGCCTGAGGTGATGGGATGACCCCACCCCACGCACTGCACCGGCGCCAAGCGCAGCCCCGCCATCAGCATGCTCGGCGCGTCCATACCCAGCTCGGGATAAACCAGCACATGCAGCTTATCGGAATAAATCTTCGCGCAGGTCTTTTCCAGATCTCCCGGAATGTGATGAAAATGATCGCAATGAAGCATGAACTCGCGGGTTTTTTCATCAACCTTGCTTCCGGTGTGATAACAAATGACTTCAAACCTGTCCCGGTTCCGGTGTCGCAGCCACCCCAGCAGCCACAGCGCCCCGTTATGGGCCCTGAGGAAGGCGGTTGTATAACCGATTCGGATTTTACCGCCCGGTCCCGGCGGCGGCATGGACGGTTTCGGCGCCCACTGAGGATAATTGGCCGCCATGATTTTATGGATCATTTCCCCATACTGTTCTTGCAATTCACGATCATCTCGGCCTTGATACTGCAAATAGAAATTTGTGCTGGCGCCGACCCCTCTTAGCGCGCGTTTCTTATCCTGAGAACTGCCCAGGCTTAGATGCTCACCTAGCTTGCGCAAACCCTCGGCATATTTCCCGCGGTAATGGTCGATCTGTTGCAGATCATCGTAAATTACCGGCACCACCCTCAGCTTGTTCCAGTAGGCCTCCGGCAGATCGGGGTCTATCGCCAAGGCCCTGTCATAACTGGCTGTGGCTTCCTCCGCCCTGCCCTGGATCTTCAGCATACTGGCGTGATGATAATGTGCCGCCGCATGATCCGGCTTGTATCGCGCGGCGTTCTGGTAGCATTGTTCCGCTGCGTCAAAATTACCCTGATCTTTGTGCAGCTCCCCCATATTGAAATGAACATCCGCCAAGTCCGGCTTGATCCTCAGCGCCTGCTGATAAGAGACAATAGCCTCGTTGTATCTGCCCATACCCTGGAGGGCCTTACCCATAACGCTGAAAGCGTCGGCATTTTGCGGTTCAATCTTAATGGCCCTTTGACTGCATTTTGCCGATCGTTCGTACTGGCCCAGCCTGGCGTATATACTTCCCAGCATGAGCCAAGCTTCGGCATCTCGATCGTCCAATCTGGAAACCTGTTCGTAAAGCTCGGCGGCTGCCTGCAGCTTGTTATTCTGCCAAAGCGCCTTCGCTTTCTGCTTTAAACCGGTTTTTTCAACCGTCATGAAACTGCCTGCTTGATAACTTCCAGTAAGGGACCTGCCTGGGTGTTCAGGTCCAGTTTCTCATGAAAAAAACGAAAACAGGATTCCCTGGATTCTGCAAGATCGGTGGAATTGACTTTACGCAGTTCGAGATGCAACTGGCGGATATCGCGTACGGCAAAACCCAGCTTATACTGTTCGACATAATCGCTTATTTCGCCACTGGCGTTGGTGACAACGGGCAACCCATGCTGCAAATACGTGGCGATCTTTCCCGATGACAAGCCGATATATTGCAGATTTTTTCCATCATAGAAATCGGTAAAAGTCGGTTTATAAAATGCCAGCCCCATATCCGCGGCATAAATCAAGTTCTGCAATTTTTCAAATGAAATTCCGCATTCAGGGGAAAAAAAGACATTACGTGCTTCGGGGTGTTTTTTATGAACATCCTGAACCAGTCTTGGTTCATCATACCGGGTGTGCAAGACCAGGACCCATTCGTCGCCCCAATAATGGGTATTCTCGATCAATTCATCCAGCATCGCCCAGGCCGAAACGAGGGAACCGATATAGAGCGCCACCTTTCTATTTGCCGGTAATCCAAGCGATTCATGCAACCAACGGGTTTTTAGTCCTCTTTGGGGGGAGCGTCCCGCTACCGGGATGTTGATGACCTTTTCCGGCGGAAAACGATTTTCAATCGCCAATTGTCTGGATCTCTCGCCGCCCTGACACACGGCAAAGGCGATTCCCTGGCACGACTCGATCTCGGGGGTTTTAAACTTCATCCCCGTTTCGTCGGAAAAAAACAATTCATAAGAAATAAATCCATACGGTATCCGCAATTGCCTGGCGACCATGGACGCCAGGATTATCCCGCCATAATCCACGCCTATAATCAAATCGTAGCTGTCAGCCAGTCGAACCTGATTGTTCTCGAGATAAACGATGGTCGCTCCGGAACAGGGTGGAATCTGGGAAAACCCGCTCTTCCTGGGGCAATAATAGTGAACCACATATTGCTGCTCACATAATATTTCGACAATCCCCGTCAAATTAGGATTGAAATTAATATTGCCTTCGGGATGAAGAATCATTATTTTTTTCATGAGAGGCGAGATCATTCTGATAACAAACGGGTTCTGGCGCCCAAATATAATACAAACGCCTTGATCCTCGATATTAAAAAAACATCATGGTCATGTCAGGGCGCACGGCCCCGCTGTTGGCGGCATGTACGCGCCATGCGCAATTAACGAACTCGGCATGATTTCACGCCCGCGAAAAAGCGGTCCTGAGCGGTGTAAAGGTAATTTGATCTGACAGCACGGCATGGCGTGGAAGGCAAACACCGACACATGGCGAAGCGGCGTTGCTACAGGAAATTGTTCTCGATATAGTGCTGCCGGTACGGTACAATTGGTGGGCATGCAATGTTTCCGGCCTGGTTAACCCCACCCTCCATTAAAATAGGCATATATCCCTGGAAAGCCATTTTTCCGCAAAAAAAAATCGCATATCAACATTACTGCATACTCCACCATTCAGGCAGCCGGGATGGTATCGATATTACCTTTTGCCATCGGTGGCACATCAATATTATCCTACTCTACGTGATTATCCTACTCTACGTGGAAAGCCACTGTGAGAAAAAAACAGTTGCCCTATAAAATACAAATCTGCGCCGCAGATAACCAAGCATGCAAAATACAGGTAAATCGACGATTGAGCGCATCAGCCACAATAACGAGCTGCTGGCGATTATTGTTCGCCATGAATTCGTCCACAACGGGATTCACTTTTTCACGCCGCACGAGTTTTCCCAGCAACTTGCCTACATGCGGCATCCAAAAGGCAAGATCATTGAACCTCACGTGCATAATCTTACGCCAAGAGAGATCACTTACACGCAGGAGGTACTGCTTATAAAACGTGGAAAACTTCGTGTTGATTTTTATGATCGTGACCGGAATTATCTGATGAGCCGCATCCTGGCCGCCGGTGACATCATTCTACTGGCTGCCGGAGGACATGGCTTTGAAATACTGGAGGAGATTGAAATGATAGAAGTCAAACAAGGTCCCTACACCGGGGAGGAGGATAAGACACGATTTAAAGGCCACCGTCCCAAATCCATGTCACCGGATGCCAAAACAAAACAGCAATCTTGAGCTTGTTCAATGACCAGGATACCCGTCAACCAACCGCTGCTGGATGGGAATGAAAAAAAATACCTTTGCGAATGCATTGATTCAGGTTGGATATCCTCTGACGGCCCTTTCGTCTCACGGTTTGAAAAGGAGTTCTCCCGGCGCGTCGGTCGCCAGTACGGGATAGCCGTTTGCAACGGTTCGTTCGCGCTCGAAGCCGCTGTAACTGCGTTTCATATAGGTAAAGGAGATGAGGTGATTCTGCCGGCGTTCACTATCATTTCCTGCGCCTCCGCTGTCATGCGCGCCGGGGCGACGCCCGTACTGGTCGATTCCACTGCGGATACCTGGTGCATGGATGTCGATCAAATCGAGCAAAAAATCACCGATAAAACCAGGGCCATCATGGTGGTGCACATTTATGGATTGCCCGTCGACATGGACCCCATCCTTGCCCTGGCCGACAAATATCATCTCAAAATCATCGAAGACGCCGCGGAGGCGCACGGGCTCATGTATCGCGGCCGTCCCTGTGGCTCCTTCGGCGATATCAGCGCCGTGAGCTTCTACGCGAACAAACACACCACGACCGGAGAAGGCGGCATGCTGCTCACGAACGATCCGGCGCTGCGTGATCGATGTCTTAATCTGCGCAACCTTTTTTTCAAGCCGGAGAAGCGCTTTGTGCACGACGAGTTCGGCTGGAACCTGCGCATGAGCAATCTTCAGGCCGCCGTCGGCGTCGCCCAGCTCGAGCGGCTGGACGAATTCGTCGCGCGCAAGCGGCGCATGGGTGGTCGGTATAACGCCCGGCTCCGGGACCTTGCCGGCGTACAACTGCCACTGGAAGGCACGTCCTATGCCAAAAACATATACTGGGTCTACGGGATCGTGCTCGGGGACGAAATTCCCTTCGACGCGCCGGAGGCCATGAACCGTCTCAAACGTCTGGGCGTCGAGACCAGGCCGTTTTTCTGGCCGATGCACGAACAGCCGGTCCTGCGGAAACTCGGTGTCTTCGGTAACGAACGGTTTCCCGTGGCCGAACGTCTTGCCCGACGCGGTTTCTACATCCCGAGCGGCCTTGCTCTTACCGATGAGCAAATGGATCGCGTCTGCGGCACGCTCAGGGAAGTTCTCGCATGAAGACGTTCGGCAGTTATGCGAATTACTACGACCTGATATACGCGGACAAGGACTACGGCAAGGAAGTCGACTTCGTTTTAAACCTGATCCGCGCCCACGCCGCCAGGCCCCGCCGCCTGCTCGAACTTGGCTGCGGCACCGGCATTCACACCGCGCTCCTGGCCGAGAAGGGTTACGATGCATGCGGCATCGACCTGAGCCGGAACATGCTGGTCGTGGCGCGCGATCGCGCTCGAGGTCTTCCCGCGGAGGTTGCCGCGAAGATGAATTTTTTCCATGCCGATACACGCGACTTCCACCTGAACGAAGAGTTCGACGCCGTCCTCTCCCTGTTTCACGTGATGAGCTACCAGATCTCGAACGATGACCTGCTGGCGGCGATGAGAAACGCCAAGCGCCACCTGTCCAGGAACGGGGTGTTCATCTTCGATTGCTGGTATGGCCCGGCGGTCTTGACCGACCGGCCGACGGTCCGCACCAAGAAAGCCGCCAACGCCGATGTCAGCATCGTCCGCAGGGCCGAGCCCACGATGGATCCGAACCGCAACCTGGTCAGCGTCCATTTTCAAATAACGGTCACCCGTAACGTGGGCGGCGCCTCCGAGCAATTCGCCGAAACACATCAAATGAGATACCTGTTCATGCCGGAAGTCGACATGTTGCTCAAGAGCGCCGGCCTGCGCATGCTCGAGTGCGGCGAATGGTTGACCCGGCGACCGCCCGATTTTTCGACGTGGTATGTCTACTTCGTGGCCGCACACGACGTCTAGCAGGTTGCTGAAAAACTCCCTCTCCCTCGATGGGAGAGAGCGGGGGTGAGGATGATACAGCCGTGGTCAATGTATAACGCCATGATTCTTCGAGTTGCTTTTTGTGCATCTGTTGAAAAACGAGTGGGTAGTCGCCCGAGCCGACGGGCCGCCGTGACCTACTCCCTCCCCCTCGACGGGGGAGGGGTCGGGGTGGGGG
>Ga0209542_10016370_pt1 | contig 12310 bp, 15 predicted proteins | sample RifCSPhighO2_01_FD_184028 | JGI IMG/M metagenome (GOLD analysis project Ga0209542, IMG submission 184028) | Soil microbial communities from Rifle, Colorado - Rifle CSP2_plank highO2_0.1 (SPAdes) (version 2) | ecosystem: Environmental > Terrestrial > Deep subsurface > Rock core/Sediment ...
CCAATCCTTATCTGTAAATGGGCCTGCTTTTGTCCTGATTAACTGCTCCATATGTGCCCCTGTCTTTAATTCCTGGCCAAAATCATGACAGATTTTTCTTATGTAAGTTCCCGCTTCGCATCCAACTTTGAATAAAACATTTTGACCATCAATTTCCAAGATATTAAGATAATAAATTTCCCTTGTTCTTAGTCTTCTTTTCACTGCAGACCTTATTGGAGGCAATTGCTTTATCCTTCCGGTAAATTTTTTAACTACTCTGTGAATTTCATTTTCATCAACGGGTTTGTGCAAGTACATCAAGCAGATGTATTCCTTTCCTGAATTTAATAAAGTCTGAACTATCCTTGTTGCTTTTCCAAGTGCCATAGGCAATAATCCAGTTACTCCAGGATTTCCTTCTTTTAGACTAAGGTCCCAGAATGACCAGATTTGTTTATTCCTAATATTATTTGGACGTAATCCGAAACCTGATGGGATGTTGGACCTGCAGGTTTATTTAAATTGACAATTCCATAATTAATCAATTCTTCAACACTTCTTTTATTTGGATCTTGCCCATAATTCCAATCTGTTTCAGATTCTTTTTTTACAAAGATTTTTCTCTCTATTTTTTCAAACAGTAGCTTATCCATAAAATTAAGAAATAATAAAGGTTTAAATTACTTTTTACTCGTTCTTCCAATTATCATTAATTTTCTAAAAGCCATTTCCATATGGGAATAAGCTTGATTTTACTATCAAAATTTATCTCATCCTCTTTACCATCATAAATTATAATACCCTCTTTTACCTTATATTTTTTTAAAAAATATTTAATATTTTTCATATCATTTTTTGCTATTTCTTTTTTGTTCTTAACTTCTATAGGAATAATTTTTTTCTTTTCATCAACAACTAGAAAGTCTATTTCCTTGTCATTTTTTCTCCAATAATATTTAGCATCCACAGAGCTACATACAACATTTTCCATAATTTTGTCATAATTATCAGAATAGATAAAGGCTAGGGACCACCAATTTGCGTATATCTTTTGCATTTTCTTTGAAGCAGAAATCACATTAACTCTAAAATTTCTTATTCTTTTAATGAGGTAGGAGTATTCCAAATAAAATATGTGCTTGATTAAAGTCTTTTTGCTTATTCTTAACTTCTTTGATAGACTGTCATAATCGATATATATCCCAGGTTCACTATAAAATATTTCTATCAAGTTCAAAAGCAAGTCCTTATTAACATTTTTAAATTTACCAGGCAGATCTTCTCTTATTATTTTATCAATTATTGTTGTTCTCAAATAATCTTTAACTAAGAGTTCATCTTTCCAATTTATTATTTCAGGAAAACTCCTTAGTGAATATTCTTGAAATTCTTTTTTAATTTCATCTTTCCATAAGTTAATATTCTTTAAAAATTTGTTTTTATCTCTTAATTCCAGATATTCTCTAAAACTTAATGGTTTTGTATTTATTAAAAAATATCTTCCAGCAAGATTTTTTATTGCTTCTTCCTCTAACCTAACACTGCTAGATGATGATATCAAAAATTTTATGTTTGGAAAAGCATCATAAATTAATTTAATTTTACTTGCCCATTCATCAAGTTTTGTTACTTCATCAAGAAAAACAAAAATTTTTTCTTTTTTCCAATTAGTATCCGTTAATTTTTCATAATCATCAAGAATTTCCGTTAAATCTCTAACTTTTTTATCAAAATTAAAGTAAAATACCTTATTTGAATCATATTTTTTTAATAAATATTCAATAATCTGATAAAATAAAGTTGTTTTTCCAACTCTTCTCAAACCAGATAATATTATAATTTGTTTATATTTTACTAAATCAAGGATTTCACTAAATATCTTTCTCTTGTAGGATTTTGCAAGTTCTTCATTAATCTTCTCTTGTTTCCACCATGGATTTAATAATTCTATTATTTGTTTTATTTCTTCCATAAGGATACAATAGGAAACTGATATTTAAATCTTTCGTTTCCATATGGAAACTAATGTACGAAATATTTTGTTATAGGACAAACGAGATTTAAATTACTTTTTACTTGTCCTTCCTATTATCATCGGCTTTTGAGATACAGGTGGCTTCCTTGGCTTTCCAATTTCTTTTGGCTTTTCTCTATGTATTTCATGCTGAAGAACTTCCTTCTTTTCCTGTTCTTCCTCTGATTTATGCTCCTCTGCTTTTGTCTCTATGACTTCTTCCTTTGGCTTTTCTTTTTTCTTTTTTTCTTTTTTAGGAAGCTCTATTTTTACATGTGGCAGTTCAACAATAACAAATTCTATTTCATGATCCTTTTCCTTTATTTTCTCAAGAACAGCCTTTACCTTTATTCTTGCAGGAGGATTTTTTCTTCCATGCTTCCACATTTCAAGATTAAGATGCTTTCCAATCTTGACATTCTCATTCTTCATATGCCTCTTTATGAAATCCCTGATGGCTTTTATGGCCCTGGAGGTCCTCTTGTAATTAGGAGCCTTTGAGAATTCCTTCCTTAGCGGGATTGTGTATAGCCTTTCCATTTTTATGCCTTGGTTTTAGATCTTCTCCACTGTCTTTTTACTGTGGTATGCCTTCCTGGATGAATCTTTTTTGATTTGCCGTATTTTTTCAATGAAGTCCAGTAAGGAGCCCATCTTGTCTGCCTTCCTCTTTTTGCAAGCCTTAATTTCTTTGCCAAATGTATATACCTGCTCATTTTGCCAACTTGTCCAAGAAAGATTTTCCCTGCGGAGTTATCATCCTTCCCTTGCGAATATCTTTTTCCTCTTTTTTTATGAAACCTATGCCTTCCAATTGCTGAAGAATTGTCCTTATTATCTTTCCAGAACCCCTGAATGTTTTTTCAGGAGCATAACCCCTGTTTTTCCTGCTGCTGTATTTAACCCTTAGCTTATTTGTCCCTATCGGCCCCATAAGATAAATTTTTCTCAAGAGATTCAGCTGCCTTCTTGATTAATTCCTGCGTGTTTGCATCATAAATTGTTGCCATTTTTCATTTCGCATCTTTCGATACTAGACTTGCTGCCAAACAGCTTAGAACTATATCCAAATTTGGGTTTATAAGATTATCTGATAAAGTGCATTGTTAAGTTAACGGTTGGTCATAGTTAAGTTTATATTATAAAAATACTCATAATAGTGATGACTAAAAGAAGACATAGACTTGATAATAGATTTAAATTACATTCTAAACATCATTCACATAATCACTTTAATCAAAGACATTATAAAAAACATTCTCCAATAAATAGTTTATTCTATAAGATAAATAGATTTGTTAGAAGATATCCAATTCTCTCAGCTGTTTTTAGTATAATCATCTCAATAATCTTGTTTAGATTCGCTTGGATTGGAAATTTAAATAAATTTTCAGAGTTTAGAATATGGATTTTTTTGGCTTCTATTATATTCTTTATAGTAGGAATTATTGCAATTAGGGTTTGGATGAAAAATAATGTTTCAAATTTTAATACACAACATAATATTGGGTGGAGAAATAGATAATTATTTATTTGCTAATTCTATTAATTCCAACCATTTATTATTAGAACTTAATTTCAGGTCAGTGGCTAATTCATAAGAATATTTATTTAATTCTGAAGTTTTATTAGGAAATTATTGTTTCTTTATGTTATATCCCTTATTAATATCTTCTATCAGATACCCTTTCTTTCTTATTTCCTCCCTTATTTCATCAGATTTTTTCCAGTCTTTTAACTGCCTGTAATTCTCTCTTTTTTCAGCAAGAAGTTTTATTTCCTTGGGGATTTTCTCTTCAGTAAAATCAAACAAATCAAAGATTGCATCTATTTCTTTCATTAACCTATAACAATTATTCCCTATATCATTTTTATTCGCTTCCCTTATGAAATCAAACAGCACAGAGGTTGCCTTGGGAGTGTCAAAATCATCATTCAATGCATCAAAAAAAGATTTTCTTGCTTTTTCAATCAATTCCTTGTTAACATTTCCTTTTTTGCCTTTGGACCTTGAGATAAACTCCTTTATCCTCTCCAGGGAATTTTTTGCCTGTTCCAAATTAGCATCTGAAAAATCAATGGGCTTGCTGTAATGATTTGTGAAAAAGAAAAATCTCAAAACTTTGTAATCATATTCTTTCAATGCATCCCTTATTGTTATGAAATTCTTCAGCGATTTTGACATCTTTGTCCCCTGAACATTAAGGAATCCTATGTGAATCCAATATTTTACCAGTGGTTTTTTTCCTGAGATGGATTCCATTTGAGCTATTTCCGCCTCATGATGTGGAAATATCAAGTCGCGAGCGCCACCGTGAATATCATACTGAGGCCCAAAAAATTTCTCGGTTATTGCAGTATCCTCTATATGCCAGCCAGGCCTCCCATCACCTAATTTTGATTTCCAGGAAGGATCATCATTCTTTGAGAATTTCCATAAGCAGAAATCTCCTTTGTTTCTTTTGTTGATGCTTTCATCAATTCTTGTCATAGAATCTTCTGCTTCAAGATATTTTCTCCCTGACAATTTCCCATATTCCTTAAATTTAGATAAGTCAAAATAATAACCATCTTCTATCTTGTATGCATAACCTTTTTTTATTAGCCTATTGACCTGACTTTCTATTTCTTTTATATGATCTGTTGCCCTTGCATATTTTGTAACAGAATCAACATGCAATGATTTCATGTCTTCATAGAATATATCTTCGAATTTTTTTGACAATTCCTTCCATGAAATGCTTTTTTCTTTTGCTCTTTGTATTATCTTGTCATCTATATCTGTTATGTTCTGAAGATAGAAAACCTTGAATTTCTTGCACCTTAAATATTTTACAATGAAATCAAACTGAATATATGTTTTTGCATGACCAATATGCGGAAAATCATAGACTGTGGCGCCACAAACAAAGAAGTTTATGTAATTCTTTTTTATTGGCTTTAACTCATCTTTTTTTCCTGTTAATGTGTTGTAAAACTTTATCATTTTATTCATGAAACTCCAGACTTTTAATTTTATTGTTTTCTATCTCCAGCAAAATATTTTTGTTTGGGCCATATCCCGCATTTATGCATATCGTCCTTCCAATCTTGCACTTTCCAAAATGCTCATGCATATGTCCTGCTATATCAACCAAAGGTTCATATTTATTAATCATTTCCCTGACAATCAATGAGCCAAAATGCTGCCCTTTTCTCGGAGATTTATCAATTATTATATCAATGGGAGTGTTAAAAGGAACATTATGAGACAAGAATATAATTGGTTTGGATGCCTTTTTAAAAAGAAAATCTATCTTCCTGAGCTCATTTTCATATTCCTTCTTTATATCCTTCAGATAAAGCTTTAATCTTTTCAAATCTTCCTTATCCTGCGGATATTCAGGACCAGAGGAAATCCCATATCCAATGAATTCATAATCTCCGGTGTCCTTAATCTTATGATTGACATCTATTATATTATCAAATCCTTTAACCAAATTTTTATAATGATCTTTTCTCAGAAAATTCCAACTTGAAGCTTCATCGCTTGTCCAGTCCCAATTTCCAGGAACTGTATAAACAGGAACGCCAAATGAATTTAATTTTTCAAGAACTTTTCTTCCATCCGACATTGACTTTTTAATTATTTCTTCTGCATTTTCTCTTCCAATCAGGTCATACCAGTCAATCCGGGAATTTTTCTTCAGATTTTCCTTTAATGCCAAAAACATGTATTTCCTTGCATCATCAGAGCAGAAATCTCCAGGAGTTATTACCGCATCAAAATTTTTATAATGAACTTTTGGGATGTTTCCATGCAGGTCTCCAAATATCAAGAATTTCATTGATATAAACGAAGAAAAGTTAATTTAAATAACTTATGAAACTACCACTATTACTTCTACCTCATTGTCAAAAAAGGTATTCTCTGGCAAGCCGTTTAAAGTGAATTTGCAAGATTTTGTTCCTATTACCCCTTTCTGTGATCTTACAAACACCTGCAATCTGTCTTCTGCCCCCGAGATTAATGTCCTTATATTTTTTTGGGTTGTTCCATCTGTAAAAGTGCATGCTATTCTCTGGTCATTTGACCCCAATACCCCTGTTAATCCATTATAAGTCCCGTCCTGCTCAAGATTAGTCACCTGAACAACAAAGCCAGAAGTTTCTCCTGCTTTCATTCTCACAGTCATTGGAGATGCAACTATGGCGCTATTTACACTTCCGCCAAGAGCATCTAATTCCTTATTGGCATTAGCAAATACCTTTTCGCTCAAGTCAGTGGTCTGGGTGAAAATCCCCCTGACAAACATCAAGCCAAGAGACAATAAAACAACACCAATAACAATAATAATTATCGTATTCATTGATAATTCCAATGCGCCTTTTTTGTTCATTTATTCCACCTCAGATTATATTCCATTTGCCAACCTCAGTTTCTTTATACTGCAAGTTTATGTTTCCGTTTTTAGGGAATTCCCTGTTTATGAATATAAGGCATAAATAATCTGTCTTGTACAGATCCAGCTGCTGAACTGTTTTTTCAGCCGGATTTCCAATTTTAAAGATTCCATCCTTCATGTTATTTATTGAATATAAAACTACATTGTCTTTATCATTCCCATCTTTCCAGTACTGGCAGTCTTCTATCTCAGCAAACACATTCAAGAGAACATCACTTTTTATACTTGCATCGACAACGGAATTACTCTGCTTGCTTATCTCAAGCATCTCAAACCTGTTGCTCACAACAATGTTCTGATTCCTCAAAATTGCATCCTGCCCGCCTGAATTCATTATTGCCAGTCCTGTATAGGTGACACTGCTCACATAAAAAAATATAGAAAATCCAAGCGCTATTAACAGGAAAAATATTATCTTTGTATGCGTCGTGTGAGGAGATGGAACACTGCTCATCATCTCATTCAAGTTTTGTTTTTTGACCATCGAACCACCTTATTTTAGTATGCTTGTTGTTTTAATAAATGTTTTGGAATGGGCCGGGTGGGATTTGAACCCACAATACCACGAGCTTCAGTCGTGTGCTTTCCCAGGTTAAGCTACCGACCCAACTATGATAAAAGAAAGAAATTTATTTATAAATATAACTTTTAATATGTTTATCAAACTTATCCAAGTGTCTTTTGTTTGCTGGTTAAAAAATATAATGCGCCTGAGGCAGGATTTGGACCTGCGGCCGCATGGTATCTGCCACCTGGATAACAGCTTCACAATTAAAATTCATGTGCTCTACCAGGCTGAGCTACTCAGGCTTACAATTAAATCTTAGAAAACAACTTAAAAAGTTTACTATTTATCATACTTTCCAACTTAGAAATCTTTGACCCCTCTTAATTTTTTATCCACTAATTCTAACTCTTCATAAATCCCTTCAATCAAGTCATAATTTTTAGCTTCTTCCAAAGAAACCCATTTATAATCCACTAATTCTTCATTAAGTTTTATATCTCCTTTATAATCTTGAGAATATAAACTTATAACAATTGTTGGAATATCATCTTCCCTCATAAATGCCAAACTTACTATATATTCTAGATTTCCCAACCCAATCCAACTTCTTCCTTAACTTCTCTTTTTATAGAATTTTCAATAACGTTATACCATTGATTTGATTTCCGCTTGCATCAAAATTTTTATGAATATAATCCTTTCTTTCTAGTTTTCCCCAGGAACAGTCCATCTTCCGGGCCATCTTAGAAGAGAATCAGAACGCCTTGCTATTAAAAATTTATCTTCTTCATTCACTAAAATTGCAGTTATCGATATCACATGCAAATCAGGCATAATTTAATCACATTAAAAAAATATATAAATTTATAGGTTCCAGACATATTCAAACTCTTCAATGAATTTATCTGCTGTTTCCACATCATAAATTATTAATATGTTTTCGTCATTTTGAGTATTTCCCGAGGATGTCGGATTATAGCTTCCTAAAATTACTATGTCATCAACAATGAAAACCTTATGATGCATGAAGCTTGGATTTTTATCCAATATAACATTCAGATTTGCATCTTTCATTTTATTATATTCAGAATATTGTGTGGAAGCCTGCGTCTTTTCAAAGATTCCTTTAACTTCAGCTTCCCTTGACTTTTCAACTATCAAATCTCCTAATTTATCCGAAGTGAAAGAAAATGTCATGAAATAGATTCTTCTTTTTGCTTTTGATATAACCTCATAAACATGATTCTCACAGTTGTCCTCGGGACAAAAATAATTCTCAATCAAGATTTTATTATTCAATATCACTCTGGGATATCTCACTTTTTCATCCCTTCCAAATTTGTCATTGAGGAAGCTCTGAAATTCATCATTGTAATTTCTGGCAAGAGTTTTTGATTCTATAATCACTAAATTATTGTTTTGTTTCGTATCCGCGCTTGCTGTCGGGTTAAATGATCCAGTTAAAATAATATTATCATCAAATACGCAGAACTTGTTGTGCATTAATGCAGATCTATTATCTTTCTTTATCTGTTCCAAATATGATAAATCATCATAGTTGTCATTGTCAATTATAAGAGAATAATTTTTTTCTTCCAAATTAATTATTATACTTTTTAAATTTAATTCATAAAAAGCACAATTTATATTTTCAGAAGATTTAACAAGATTAACCAATTTTTCACCGCAATCACCCCTTGGGCAGAAATAAACTTCAATCGAACCAGAATCAATAACTATTTGCTCTTCGTTGAAATCCTCGGTTGCTACTCCTGTAATATCATTTCTTATTTCATCAACATAAGAACATGAAGTGAGAAAAATTATAACAATCAGGAGAAAAATATACCTCATATCTATTCTAATAAGTCTTTGTTTTTAATTTTTTCCGGAAGATAAACCTCAGATATAAAACTTATCCCTCTTGTAGCAAGAGACTGTATTTCAACTTTTCCTTTTAGATCCTTCATCATCTTAAACTGCCTCTGCCAATTTTTATTATTTTTGAACCAATCATATTGGGATACTTGCTTTATCCTTGCCAGATCCTTTTCATCCAATTTGATAAGCTGTTTTTTCAAATCATAATTTATAACATCATCCATTGTTATTCCAATATATTTGCAATTTGGAATTGTCAATCTTTCCGAGGCATGCGCAAGTGCTATAGAGCCATATTTAACCACGGAATAAATGTATGCACCGTAAATATCTCCATCACAAAGAACATATATAGGCAATTTTTCCTCTTCAGACAACCTTTGCAATAATCTTCTTATTCCTCTTGTAGTCTGACCTTGAGATGTAACCAAAATGCAATTATTCTTCTGCCAGAATTTATCTTCATTAAGCCTTTCAAAAATTGCCGCCTTCTCCATGTAAAGAACATATTTCGCATTCACTTTCTTGAACTCAAGCTCATCTGTTATAGAAGGTATTGAATATCCCCCCCTTCCTAATTTCGAACAGTCTATTGTATCCCCAGAATCAATCATTGTTATTGATCCTACAAGGCTCCCCATCTTGTTTGCAGAAACATGAAGCTCTTCCCTTGACAATCCAGTTATAACTTCCAAATCCTCTATTATCTTGTCTGATTCAACCTGCTCGTCAACTATATTGATATTTGTTCCTGGGACTGTTCTCTTTGCGATGTAAAAGACCCCTCTAAGGTGCTCATGCTTTCCAGTGTCAAGCAATTCTTTTTTCAATATTGATGCTATCTCTATTGTCTGCAGGAATTTCTTCGCATGCGCAACATTGAAGAAATATCTTGATGAAGTTTTATTTCCCAATTCCAATGTTCTTGTTCTTTCATTGAAAAGAACGTTGCTTAATGCCCTTATGGGGATTGTAATGCTTGGATTTTTTCCCTTATCAATCTCTTTTATAACTTTTTCTCCAAGCTCCTTTAGTTTTTCTGATGATTTATTCTTTTGCACCATTCTCCGCCTCTAAAGTTGGAAGCTCTTTCTTCAGAACTTTTTTTAGATTATCCTCAACATCATTCTTCTTTGCATTTGTCAAATTAGACAATGATAAAGCAAGTTCAGGAATATATTTCTCAAAGAGGTTTATCTTTTCTCTCTGCTCTTTTGATCTTATGTTCTTGTTTATGTAAATGTTTAACTTTCTCCCGCATTCCTGCAATGCCAGTTTTATGTCTTTTATAATTTCATCATAATGTGCAATCGCTTCCTTTGCCTCGTTTGTAAATGGAACCCAAACACTTGCCATGTGAACAAAGATAATTATTGGTCCTGTTGGAAGGTTGCTTCCACTTTGATTTAATCCATAAGACTTCCAGCTTGTTTCTGAAACTGCTTCGGTTATTGCACATGCTCCCTGCTGGTACAACAAAGGAACCCTGTTTGCAAATCTCATCAACCTTGCCTGTGACTCTTTTTCTAATTCTCCCCCAAAAGCTATGGCGGTTTCTATTATGAATGGCATCCCCCTGTAAACACTCGGACTTCTTGTTGTTGTGACATAAAAATCAGCATTAATCTCCTTTCTTAATCCTTTTTCTAGTAATTCTGAAGTTATTGGGCTCAAACAATCTGATGGAGGGGCCATTATCTTAACTTCCTGCAATGAATTAAATAGAAGTTCTATCTGTTTGTGATCAAGTTTTTTTGGCTTGTCATCAGGCTTTAATTTTGCCTTATTACAAATCTCCTTTGCAGTCAAATCACCTATTCTTGAGAATTCACTCTGCAAAAATCCCTGCAAAGTATTTGCCCTTGTATCCTGAAGCATCTTCATCAATTGCCCAAGTTCAATGCCATAAGGATGTGGCTTTATCTCCTTCGCTTCATGAGGCAGTTGCTCCGTTGCCCTAATATATTCATACCTCTCTTTTTCTGGAGTAATATAAATAAAAGTAGCATGAGGATTTACAATTGCAGTTTCTTTTATGTATTCATCAACACTCTGTTTTCCTTTCAGATATCTTCCTTCGATCTCAATCTCAATTTTAGTTCCATGTTCTTTATTCCATTCAATCTCTATATCCTTCAATATGTTTGGCTCATTCTTTTTTGTGTCAATCTGCAATTCAAAATAATGCGCTGGTTTTTTTGAGCTGATTCTTGAATAAATCTTCGTTGATTTTCCCGTAGTTAATTGAGAATAAAGAACTGCCGCGCTTATTCCAATTCCCTGCTGTCCTCTTGCCTGTTTTAGCTTGTGAAACTTGCTTCCATACAATAATTTCCCAAATATGTTTGGAATCTGCTGCTTAACTATTCCAGGACCATTATCTTCAACCATTATCACAAATCTATTTTCATTTATCTGATGTATCTCAACTTTGATTTCCGGAAGAATTTTTATCTCGGTGCATGCATCAAGGCTGTTGTCTACACCCTCTTTTACAACCATCATCAAAGCCCTCGTAGGATTATCAAAGCCCAATAAATGCCTGTTTTTCAGAAAAAATTCGGATATTGAAATTGACTTTTGTTCTTTTGCAAGCCTCTCTGCAACTGGCACCTCTTTCATAATGACTTTTGAGAATTTAGCATATTTATAAAGTTTTATATGCTTATTTTAATTTCCTGAAAATATTACAGTTAATTTATATACCTGTTTAAGTAATATTTTTTTGCATGAAAAAATTAATTGTAACGGGTGGAGGATTTGCAGGAGCAAAAATATCAAGGAGATTAGAGAATTATTTTGAAGTAACATTAATTGATGAAAAGGAATATTTTGAATTCACCCCTGGAATCTTAAGAAGCATAACAAATCCAAAACATCTCAAGAAGATTCAAATAAATCATAAAGATTATCTGAAAAAATCAAAATTTGTTCTTGGAAAAGTCTCTAAGATTTGGGAAGATTATATTTTTGTCAACAAAGAAGGAATAAAATATGATTATCTAGTCATATGCTCCGGATCAAGATATGAATCCCCAATAAAAGATAGGGATATTGTAATCGCTTCAAGAGGAAGAAATCTGGCAAAATATACTAATAAATTATCTAAGGCAAAAAACATTATAATAATAGGCGGAGGTCTTGTTGGGATAGAACTTGCTGGAGAGATTCTTAGCAGGTATAATAACAAGAATATAAGAATAATTCATTCAAATGAAAGAATAATCTACAGAAATAATATAAAATCGTGCATTTATGCAGAGAGATTCCTGAAAAAAAATAATGTTGGCATTATATGCTGTGAAAAGGTCATCAGGAAAGAGAGAAGTGAATTAATAACAAACAAGAACAATAATTTCAAATATGACATTGCATTCTTCTGCACTGGAATAAAGCCAAACTCAGATTTCATTGACAAGAAATACCTTGATTCCAATGGATTCATAAAAGTTGACAAATATCTTAGGATGAAAAACAACG
>Ga0209542_10016373_pt1 | contig 12309 bp, 15 predicted proteins | sample RifCSPhighO2_01_FD_184028 | JGI IMG/M metagenome (GOLD analysis project Ga0209542, IMG submission 184028) | Soil microbial communities from Rifle, Colorado - Rifle CSP2_plank highO2_0.1 (SPAdes) (version 2) | ecosystem: Environmental > Terrestrial > Deep subsurface > Rock core/Sediment ...
CCCGCGACAAAGACGTATAAATTGCATTCATCCAGGCGGGATGCGTTTTGTGCGATTAATAGTGGAGTGATTGCGCGAGTGTCGTATCAGACGAGAGAAATTGTGTTTGTGCAGAAAGAGTATGTACATCGAGGAAGTGAGAAGTTGGTTGTAAAGCCAAAGATGGAAGAAAAAGTAGGATTATTAAAGATACATGTGAATATGTTTCCGGCGCAGTTTGATTTTTTTAAAAATTATAAAGGGTTAATTATTGAGGGTACGGGATTAGGTCATACGCCGGGACAGGCGCCAAATCCGGAATGTGCAATTCATAAGAAGATGTATCCTGCGATTCGTAAGTTGGTTGATGCGGGATGTGTAGTGGTGATGACGACGCAGTGTTTATATGGCGGCGTAAATATGAATGTATATGATAAAGGGCGCGATTTGTTGGGATTGGGGGTTGTGTCTGGTGAGGATATGCTGGCAAATACGGCGTTTGTGAAATTGGCATGGCTGCTTGGGAATTATAAAGTTGCAGATGTGAAAAAATTAGTTGGGGAGAATTTACGCGGGGAGATTAATGTGCAGCATGTGTATACCGAAAAATTTGTGAAAGGGTGATAGTTATGAAGAAAAAAAATAAAGATATGATTACCTGGATATTTGCAGTAATAATGACTATCTTTTTTATTTTATTGTTGTTGAGTATTTTTAAAGTTATATAACTTACTTTATTGCAAAAATGGAAAAATATATTTATAAGCTAATTTGGACATATTCTTTTTTCATTAGCTTGGCGTGGACTATTTATACTATTTTTTCCAGCTGGGGAACGAATTGTTTTGATATGAAAAATTCGTATATTACCATCATTGTCTTGTTATTTGAATTGATATGGAGTAATTTTATCAAACCGGCTTCAGAAGAGGAATAAATATGAAACAAATTTTACTTATTGGCTTATTATTTATTTTTGTGGTGGTCATTGCTTGTGAATCGGGAACGCAGACAATAAATATCCCTCTCGAAAAAAAATGTATGCAGGATAGCGATTGTACGGCAGCAACGTGTTGCCATGCGAAAGAGAGTGTGAACAAACTATATGCACCGGATTGTAAGAGTGCGATGTGTACGATGAGTTGTGAGGCGGGGACGCTTGATTGTGGGCAAGGGAAGGTTAAATGTGTGGAAAAAGAGTGTCAAGTTGTTATAAGTGGTTAGTTTTGTGTCATTTCTTACTGAAATATAGTGATTTGTGTCAATTTGTTTATATACTTTGAAGAGTATATAGAGAATATGTTAGATGCGTTTATTATTGATGAGATACAAAAACGGAAAATTGCAGACCAAGAGAAAGGAAGGCGACAGCCAGGTTTGTATGTTCCAGATATGCCCTATATACCTCCTGAACGAGAAAGAAGCGGACGTGAAGCGCCACAACGAGGATATTGGGATAATGAACGAGAGGATTCTAGTGGAGATGGATGCGTGATTATTGATATGAAGTCTTTACGACCAGAAAGATATATTGTATAGATTTTTGAGGGATATTATTTTTTAAATGTTGATGTTTTATTATATTCTATGAAGCAAATTGGATTAGATTTTTTTAGACGTGATACGGTAACAGTTGCACGCGAATTATTGGGGAAAGTATTGGTCGTGGATGGGTGTGCTGTGCGTATTATGGAGACGGAGGCGTATACAGCGGATAAAGCGTCGCATGCGTTTACGTTGACTCAGAGAAGCGAGATTATGTATGAGACGTATGGACATGTTTATGTCTATTTTATTTATGGGATGTATTTTTGTGTGAATTTTACGACGGAACAAGAAGGTAGTCCGGGAGCGGTGTTGATTCGGGCAGGGGAGCCGTTGCAGGGGGTTGCGAAGATGAAAGAACGGCGAGGAGTTACGCGACGAGAAGATGTATGTTCCGGGCCGGGGAAGTTGTGCCAGGCGTTAGGTATCGAACGCAGGCATAATGGATTGGAGGTTGGTAATGAGGTTATGCTGTTTGATGATGGTTATGTTGTTGGGAAGATGGGAAGGAGTAGAAGGATTGGGATTAGAGATGCGAAGCATTTGTTGTGGCGGTTTTTTGTGAAAGGGAGTGAGTTTGTGAGCGGAGAGAAGAAGTGAGTTTGATTATCTCTTCTACCGCTTTCTCTTCGTCATCAGAATTTATTTCAAATGAATAAGTGTGTTTATTTAATGTGTTTTGATAGAGGGGGTCGTAGTATTCGGTGAGAAGAATTTTTGCGGCGGCAAGTAAATTATTTTGATCGAGTAAATGGACGATTTCTTGTTTGCGTTTGTTGCTGAGAAGATTATGGGGGAGGTTGAGGGTGATTGATTTTATTTCGTCGAGATGAGGGATGGTTTTGAAGTATTCGTCGATAGCGGCTTGGGCGCGGAGATGGATAGAGCGGGTGATGAGGATGTGGGTGGCGTTGTTCATAGCTTTCCAGAGGAAGTCAGGAATCATGACGTCGCCGATGCGATGGGATTCGCCTTCGATGATGATGTAGGATTTGTTGTTGAGTTGTTCGAGGCGTTGATATAGTTGCGTTTCGAATGATTTTTGTGAACTGGGAGTGAGGCCAACGGCGCCATACATAGAGCCGCGGTGTTGAGCGAGGCCTTCGAGATCGATGGTGTTATGTAGTTTGGTTAGTAGAGAGGTTTTACCGGTGCAGGTGACGCCCCAGAGGACGAATACTTTTGGTTTGATTTGGTAGTTGTAGAGGTTATTTTTGATGTAGGTGCGATAGGATTTATAGCCGCCTTCTAATTGGAGGACGTTGAATTTTAATGATTCGAGTAACGAGACGACGGTGTGAGAACGCATGCCACCACGCCAGCAGTTGATGATGATTGTTTTGTCTTTGTGTTTTGTTACTTCTTTAAGAAAGTCGGGGAGTCTTTGGGAGAAGAATTCAACGCCTTTCTGAATAGCGTCTTGCTGAGATACTTGTTTGTATATAGTGCCGACGATAGCGCGTTCGTCGTTGCTAAGAATAGCGAGGTTAATTGCATTTGGGATGTGGTCTTCTTGGAATTCTTTAGGGGTTCTGGTGTCGATAAAAATAGTGTTAGGGAGTTTGAGTGCGTTTTCGATTGAGATAGTTTGAGGCATTGTAGAAATGATGTATTTTTATTTTAGGTATAATTAACAGAAATTATAATAGCGAAGTTCATAAAAAGATTAAAATAGAGATTATTTATAAAACTTTAGCTCGTTGTTACTTGGGGGTGAATTTATTATTTCTTTCGTGGACTTTCGCGAAATGGTGCTGATTTTGGCTGGGAGTAGGTGAAGCAGTCTTCTTTGGTAATGGGATGGAAGTAATCTGCTTCTTCTTTTAAGATGCGGGCGGTGGTTTGTTCGACGGCGGCGATTTCGACGCGGACACCTTCTGATTTTAAGTGTAAGACTAATTCGACGTAATCGGAGTCACCGGACATGATGATGATGGTATCTACTTTTGAGGCTAATTGGGTGGCTTTAATGGATAAAGGGATGTCTGCTGATTTATGGCAGGGGATGACGGAGCCATAGTAGAGGTTATGGAGGCGTTCGGCTAATTTGGAGGAGATGGCTTGGCCTTCACGAAAGTAGATGAGACGGTTTAAACCGCGGTCTTGTAATAGGCGTGGGATTAACTGGTCGAAATTGACCATGGTTGTAGGGTTATTTGTTAGTTCGTGCAGACTGCGTTCGATGTTGTTGCCATCACAAAGAATAGCGACGGATTGATTTATTTGAATTTTGGGAGGATTCATGGGTATCACCTGTTTTTTTTGAAATTTTGATTCTTCTTGTCTGAAGAGAAGAGGAGGGGTTATTTAAAGGTTGTTGATAGAGGCGGAGAAAAAAAAAGTGTACCCTGGCCGGGATTTGAACCCGGGTCACTGCCTCGAAAGGGCAGTATGATAGTTTGTCCCCAATTACTTGGTCCGGACTACACTACCAGGGCGTTTTAGGATGAAAAAAGAGGGATGATTTAAAAACGTTTGGATTTTTTTTGGTCATATGATTACGGTACGAAAATCAAGCGAGAGAGGTTATGTAGACCATGGTTGGTTGAAGACGTATCATACGTTTTCGTTTGCAGACTATTATGATGCGCGATTTGTAGGATTTAGAGATTTACTTGTGATTAATGAAGATAGGATTGCTCCCCAGGTGGGGTTTGGGTTGCATGGTCATGAGAATATGGAGATAATTACATACATGATTTCAGGAGAATTAAGACATACAGATACAATGGGAAATTCTGAGGTGTTATGTGCAGGGGACGTGCAACGAATGAGTGCAGGAACGGGAGTTAGACATAGTGAGGAGAATGCATCACCTGATATGGAAGTACATCTGTTGCAGATTTGGATTAGACCGCAACGGAAAAATATAAAACCGAGTTATGTGCAGCGAAAATTTAGCGATGATGAGAAGAAAAATAAGTGGTGTTTAATTGCATCACAGACCGAAGGATTACGAATCCACCAAGATGCGACGATTTTTGCATGTAGTCTTGAAAAAAGTAAAGAAATAAAATATATTCTTAAAAATACAAGCGGGGTTTGGATACAGATCATACGAGGAAGAATGAGTGTGAATGAAAGGGAAGTTACTACTGGTGATGGAATTTGTATTGAAAAAGAGAGAGAAGTAATATTTTTAGCAGTAGAGGAAACGGAATTTTTATTGTTTGATTTGAAGTGATTATAATAAAGAGTGATATTTTAGAGGAGTGATATTACCATTGTGAAGTTCTTCTAGATCAAACATGGTGCAATACATTGGGTCTGCGGATATACAGCTGTCAAGAGAGGTGGGTATACCGCCGTTCAAGCCCCAAACAGCGTCGTTATAAAGTTGAAGAATGGTGCGGGTGGCTTGAGCTGCAGGAGAGGATTGGTCAAATAGTTTAGTATTTTTCAGATTGGAACTGACAATGCCTTTGATGAGTTGAGGGCCTAAAAAAGTGCCTGGCGCGATCATGGCTTCGACGTAATTGAACAAAATTCTTCTCATGAGTTTTTTTCCATCGAGAGGAGTGGGATAGTTGATTTGGTGGGCAAGATGTTTTGGAGACGTGAAGGTAATTGGTTCAAGATGGTATTGTTCGCCAAACTGTTGAAGTAGTTCATAGACGGTTGCCTGGGTTTTTCCTTTGAAAAAATAATTGTTTTTGCTGTTTTCTGGGAAGGCGATTATGGTGTGGTCTTGTTTATGCGGATGAGGGATAGCAAGAGCAAGATTGGTATAGGTTGTGTCGGCAAGAGTGCCATTAGGGGTGGAATAGGCGATTTCGTTGATGCCTTTTTGTTTCATGTCGGGATTGTCCAATACTTCAAGCAGACGGAGAATACGATCAAGATATCGACCTGAGCCTTTGAGTTGAGCGAAGTGGGATTCGTTTGAGGGTTGAGATGCAAGATAAAGCATTTTTGTTGCAGCGGCAGGGAGTTTGTAGGGAGTTTGTTGTGTAAATTGCCAGGTTGAGGCGACGACAAGTGTGTTGATTGTAGGTGTGGCATTCGCGCCGTGGGTTGTGCTGTCACCGCCGGCGGTGAGACGACCATAGATACTTTCTTCAAAGCCGGAGAGAGCCATGGTTTTGGCCGTGATTTGTAATATTTCGTCTGGTTGATTATTGAGGGGATGGGAGCTCATGCGCGCTTGGGTAAATGATTCGGCGGTGATTTTTGCACGACGCAGACCTTGGGGGTTGACGAGGACTTTACGTTCTAATCCGTCGATTTGTTGTTTGCGAATTTCGCCGATGTCGCCGGTGATGAAGCGCAAACTGTAATCGCGTCCGCCGGAGAATAATTCGCCGTCGATAAGATGACGGATGTATTCAGCTAGGAGGGGAAGGATATCTGGAGTGAATGGTTGATGAGATAGATCGGTAAGAGGGGTTGAGTTAATTACAAGCTCACGAATCTGTTCGCCGATGTTGCTTGGGAGATAAAGACCTTGGGCAGCTTGAGGGTGTACGTACACAGCGTTGCCAAATTTATGAGCGCGACCATGGAGGGCGATGAGATCTTTTGGTGTTTGCATCATGAGGAAGTCTTAGAATAAGAGGACGTATTTAAAAATGTTTCTATTATTAAGTGATACTCTATTGGAAGATGAGGTAGGTTCTGTAGAAAAAGTTGTCTGGGCCGTAGAGTTTGTGCCGTTTTTGATGTATCTGGAGAAACGGCACCAACAATATATCTTACGACCAGCAGTTCAAACTCTACCTATTGGCAGGTACTTGCAAGAGCTCGCCTCTTGCTCGCTCACGTACCACGACGCCTTTTTCTACTAAGCTGATGGGGTAGAAACTCTTATAAAGTATCAGGATAGAGGGAGAGTTATGGATTCGCGACCTGTATTAGGGTTAATTGAACACGTGATTATTATTGGAAATAAAGGATTGCAGGAGAAGGTAGTTGCACGCATAGATACAGGAGCGACGTCGTCTTCAATTGATGAACGGTTGGTTGAGAAGCTGGATTTAGGGCCGATGTTACGATTAAAATTGGTAAAGTCTGCTTCGGGGAGTAAACGACGGCCGTTAATTTGTGTGAAGATAAAAATTGATGGCAAAGTAATGGAGGAAGAGTTTACGGTTGCTGATCGAGCACATATGACTTATCCTCTATTAATCGGGCAGAACATTTTAAAGAAGGAAAAGTTTTTAATTGATCCACTCAAGAAGGGAGTTTAAGATGAAAGTTGCATTAATTTCACAAGGGAGTAAGAGTTCGCAGATGGTAGGCGACGCGCTCAAGAAATATTTTGAAACCGTGGATATGATTGATCTGATGGAAATTGATGTGCGGTTAGGAGAGGAGAATGGTATTTTTTATCAAAACAAGCCGTTTGGCGAGTATGATTGTGTGTATGTGAAAGGGAGTTTTCGGTATGCACATTTATTGCAGTCGATTACGTCGTTATTAGAGGACAAAGTACCTTATATGCCGCTGCCAACAGAGGCGTTTACGACGGTGCATAATAAGTTGTTTACTCATTTGGCGTTGCAAAAGCATAATATCCCTATGCCAAAAACGTGGTTATTTCCAAGCGGAGAATTGGCAAAGCGGTTATTGAAAAAAGTGCGTTATCCAATTGTGATGAAGTTGCCGGAAGGAACGCAAGGGAAAGGAGTTATGTTTGCAGATTCGTATAATTCGGCGTCGTCTTTACTTGATGCGTTAGGGGCATTAAATCAGCCGTTTATTGTGCAGGAGTATGTGGAAACGGAAGGATGTGATATTCGTGTATTAGTTGTCGGGGAGAGAGTGGTTGGAGCGATGAGACGGCGGGCGCAGAAAGAAGAGAAGCGATCAAATATTCATGCTGGCGGTGTTGGTGAGAAAATTGAGTTGAAGCGGGAGATGGTTAATTTAGCACTAGACACGGCGAAAGCGCTCAATGTAGATATTTGCGGAGTGGATATTTTAGAGCATCCATTGGGGTCGAAAGTGATTGAAGCGAATATATCACCAGGATTGCAGGGGTTAAGTAAAGTTGTTTCGGTTGATTTAGGTGATGAGATTGCACGATTTTTATATGAGCAGACGGTGATTGCGTTGGCGCGGCGAAAAGATGAGAATGCGGCGGAGCTGCTTTTACAAATTGAAGAGGAGAAGAAGAAAAAAGAAGTACCTGAAGAGGGGAAGCCAGTTATTAGTAAAATTAATTTTCGAGGGGAGAGGATATTACTGCCGGAATTTGTAACGAAAGTGAGCGGGTTTACTGATCGACGAGAATATGTGATTGTGGCACGGAAAGGGAAGGTAGAGATTGGGGAAGGGAAGTAGGATTTATTTAGAAAAAAAGGTGTTATAATTTATTTTTTGTTCTTTTTCCCATTCTTAACTGATTTTGTAAGAACGATATTCTGGGATTTGCGTTTTGGTTTGAAAGCGAGTAAGTAGATAATAGGTAAGATGCCTAGAGAGTTGATTAATAATAATGCAATGAACCAGCCTTTTTGTTGGTATTTAGCGGCGGTCCAGAGGGCGAATCCGCGCCAGATGGTATCCCAGATAATAATTGCGCCAAAGATGAGAAGGACCCATAACGGGCGTTGATATAAAGTGTAGATGTCGATCATGAAATTGCTGTTTGAGAAGTGGTTTTTATAGTTTGTGGTGGTTGAGAATGGGGTTTATTTTTTAGATGATATTGAGATTTCGTAGTTGGAGGTAGCAAGGAGTTCTATTCCTGATAGATTTAAAGTATATGACCTATTTCCACTTTTAAATGTAGACGCGAAAAGGCCTTCGAGATTAAGCGCATTTATTTTTTGGGCAAGATCGTAACAATTCCTGTAACTTAAGTTTTCTTCTACTTTTTTTGACCCCATAAAGAGGCTAAAGAATAAAGGAAAAGGGAGAGATTTGGTTTGAAGAGCGGTTTTTGGTACATGAGAAAGAGCAGTTGATTCGCCAACATTGATATATTCGGTTGGTGTTCCAGCTAGGACGATTTGAAGCTTGTGTTTAAAGTCGATACGTGGAAGAATATCTTGGGGTTGTAATTTGTAGACGACTTCTCCTTCTTTAGTGCATTCAAAATTTCCAAAACAAACGCCACCAGCTGTTGAGTCAAAGTCAAGACCACGTTGTTTTAATAAACATTCAAGTTGATAATCACGAAATTTTTCGGCATCATATTCTACAGGAAGGGAGAGAGCAAAAGAAGAGACCTCAACAAGAGGAATGTTATAGTTTTTCTTTGCTATTTGTATTTCAAGGCGGCGCCCTGTTGCACTTATTTGATTCATATTGTTTAACGAGAGAGGAGGATTTATAAAAGTTACTATTAAAAAGTAAGAAATATTGTAAGGAGGAGTATTCAATTCTTCGGATGGTCATGGCCCATTTTGCGGCGTTCGTGGAGGTGTGCAATGTGACGTTGTCTTTCGTCTTTGAGGTCGATTTGTTTATGGCGGATGCCGCTGACGATGTTTGAGACGTGTTCGCCGCCTAGGAAGTGTGGTAGGATGACGTAATCGGCGCCTTGGGTGTATAATTTTAAGGAATCGTCGATGTCTGACGCAGTGACGAGAATTTTGGCGCGGGAATTGAGGGCACGAACGCGACGGATGAGATGGATATTATCGCTGAGATTGGGAACGGTTGAAATTAAGATTTGAATCTGTTCCAGATGCATGCGTTCAATGATTTCATCGTCGGTTACTTCGCCGTAGATGCAATGATAGCCGTGTTTGACCATGGTATTGATGATTTCAGGGTTGTAGTCTATAACTAAGACACGATTTTTGATATCTTTTAAATCGCGAAGGATACTATAACCGATACGGTTATGACCACATAAGATTATTTTTGGTTTTATTTCTGTTGGTAAGTATTCTAAACGTTCGGTGGTAAAATAGTCGAAGAGATGAAGTGGTTTTTGCAAGAAAGTGTATAAGTTGTCGCTGTATTTGATAAAATATGAGCTGAAAATTATAGAAAAGAGAAGAGTTAAGACGATAAGAGAAAAAGTATCTTGGGAGATATGACCTAACATAAGCCCTTGCGCAGCGATAATCAATGAGAATTCACCCATTTGCGTGAGGGAGATGGCGGTGAGAAAAGAAGGTTTTTTGGTGTATTTAAATAGAGTGCAAATAAACATGGCGATAAATGGTTTGATCACAAGAATTATGAGGAGAAGAATGATTAAAGGCAGCAATACTTTTTTGAGGATAGCAAGTGAGAGGCCCATACCTAATGAGACGAAAAAAAGCATGGCGAAAAAGTCTTTTAAGCTTTTGATTTTGCCGATGATTTCAATGTTGTAGTCTAAATTTCCTAAAGTGATACCGGCGATAAAAGCACCAATGGCGAGCGAAAATCCTAAAAAAGCGAAGGTAATTGAAAAAAGAAAACAAACGGCAAGTGAGCAGATGAGCAAGAGTTCTTGATTTTTGGCAGCAAAGCTGAATATTTGTGGAAAGATATGACGGCTGGCAAGATAGGCGATTGTAAAGAGGGAGAGGAATTTGAGCAGAGCGATGATGAGAAGAGCGATGCTAAAACTATTTAATGAAGTGAGGATAGAGAGGGCAAAGATGGCAACGATGTCTTCTAAAAGCAAGATACCAATGATCATGCGGCCATGCAAAGTATTTAATTCACGTTTATCAGAGAGTAATTTCATGACAATCATGGTTGAAGAAAATGTGATCATCAACCCTATATACGCGGCTTCAAGACTGAGATAGCCAAGGAATAATGCAGCAATGTAGCCAATGCAAAAGAGTATGGCGATTTGAATAGAGCCTCCGACAGTTGTGACGAACGCAACATTTTTGAGGCTTTTAATATCCATCTCTAAGCCGACGATAAATAAGAGGAAGGCAACACCAATGGTTGAGATGGTTTCAATAATAGTATTGTTGGTGACGAGTTGAAGAATAGGGGTGATGAGAACACCGACAAGGATATATGCGAGAAGCTGAGGTTGTTTGAGCAATTGCAGGAGGTAGGCAAGAATAGCGACGACTATGATAATAATACCCAATTGGGTAAAAAAACTCCCGCTCACCTCTAAGACCATAGGTTTTAGGGAGGGAAGAGGTATTTATAAACGTTTTGGGGTGTGCTAGGCTGATATTTATTTTGGAGACTCTAAATTCTTTTAATATTGAATTTATTTTGAGTGGAAATGGTGTTAAGTGAAGTTCTTATTGCGGTTGGCCTTGGTGTTTTTGCAGGGATTATCACGGGCATTACACCTGGGATTCATGTGAATTTAGTTGCAGTGATTGTGGTGTCGATTGCGCCGATGTTATTACAGTATACGAGTGCTGTTGTGCTTGGGGTGTTTATTATTACCCTTGCAATTATTCATACGTTTCTAGATGCGATTCCCAGTATTTATTTGGGAGCGCCGGATGCGGGGCAAGAGTTAAATGTACTGCCGGGGCATCGATTATTATTGAAAGGTGAAGGGCATAATGCAATTTTGTATACGATTGTGGGGTCCCTTGGAAGTTTAGGATTAGGATTTTTGTTGTTTCCGCTGTTTGTTTATGGAATGGAGAAAATGCAGCCGTTAGTTGGTGCGATCGTGGGATATGTGTTGATGGGGTTAGTTGGGTATATGATTGTGCGGGAGAAGAAGAAATGGCTGTATTGTGCAACGGCGTTTTTGTTGTCTGGTGTGTTAGGGTTATTAGTGTTTACGATTCCGACATTACATCAGCCGTTATTTCCGTTGCTGTCGGGGTTGTTTGGATTTTCGCTGTTGATTATGAGTTTATCGGAGAGTACGAAGATACCGGCACAGGATACGACCAAAAAAATGACGTTGTCTTCGCGGAATACATTAAAATCAGTTGGGGCGGGAACGGGGATGGGCTTTATTGCGGCGTTTCTGCCAGGATTTGGTTCTTCGCAGGCGGCAATTATCGCGACAGAATTTGTAGGAGATATTGGGGATGAAGGTTTTTTGAGTTTAGTTTCGGGATTAAATACAGCGAATATGCTGTTGAGTATTGCGGCGGTGTATGCGATTGAAAAAGCACGCAATGGCGCGATTGTGGCAATTAATCAATTAATTGGAGGAGTGGGGTTTGAAGAGATGATGTTATTTATTGGAACGGCGCTGGTTGCAGGAGGAATTGGCGCGATTGTGACGATTTATGGATCGAAAATATTTTGTAAATGGATTGTGAAAGTGAATTATAGATATTTAGTGTATGGCATTTTAGGATTTATTACGGTGCTTACGATTTATTTTGATGGGTGGTTAGGGGTAGTTATCTTAGCGACGGCAACGGGAATTGGTCTGTTGACGTCGGTGTGGGGGATTGCGAAGAGTCATTTGATGGGATGTTTGCTTTTGCCGGTGATTTTGTATTTTGTGTTGTAGAATTTAAAAATTATTTCAATACCACTCGGGAAAGAATTCTAATTTACGTTCGTTTGTGATGATGGTTATATCTATTTTTTTTATTATTTTAGGGTGTTTTGTTTTAATTTCTTCTATGAGTTCATAGATATATTCCACTGTTTCTGCTTCAATTTCAAGTTCTAATTCCCATGTGCCAATTGATTTAATGATATGAATGATATTTTTTTGAGCTTTACAGTAGTTGAGGACTTCTTGGAATTTGTTATCTTGATAATCTTGGAAATAGAGGCAGAGCTTAAAGAATTTCAATCCTAATTTATTGATATGCAGAAAAGTAGTATAGCCTTGGATAATTTTGCGTTGTTCGAGATCTTTTATTTTTGTTAAGATAGTTTTGCTATTGAGATGTAATTTTTTGGCAAGATCTGTCACTTGATATCTCCCATCATTACGAA
>Ga0209542_10016375_pt1 | contig 12307 bp, 11 predicted proteins | sample RifCSPhighO2_01_FD_184028 | JGI IMG/M metagenome (GOLD analysis project Ga0209542, IMG submission 184028) | Soil microbial communities from Rifle, Colorado - Rifle CSP2_plank highO2_0.1 (SPAdes) (version 2) | ecosystem: Environmental > Terrestrial > Deep subsurface > Rock core/Sediment ...
GGGTTATAACGATTTAAATGCTACAATCGCTTACATTGAGAATCAAGAAGTCCATCATGGGATAGCTGCCGCGTAATCACGAGGAAGCCCCACCCTTTAGGGTGGGGAGGACGTCACAAAGCTGGACTGCGCAGGTAAAATATGCGAATAGTTATAGCCTAAGAAAGAAAATCCTGATTTCTTTTGAAGAGAAGTTTTGCCGAGAGGTTTCCACGAAAGAGATTAACCGGCAGACCGCATGCTGGAACTGAGGTAGATTATAGAAAACTATAAAAACCACCCGCATTCTATAGCCTCTGATGGTTAAAAGAGGTTTTTATCCAGACGGAGACGGCCCCAGCAATCTTTGGCTGGTGATGGGCATTGCCGTAGTGATTGTAATCGTAGCAGTTCTTTTATATCTGCAGAATCAGCCTTCTAATGAAGAGTTAAATCTCTCTCCAGAAGCGGCTAAATCTTTGCAAGCAGTCATTACTCCCATCCCGGATATAGCCGCAAATATCGATCTCAGCTCAGTCGAAATCACCTTCAAATATTTTGTAGTTCCCTTCGAAATTAATAAGGAGGGGTTGGGCTTGAAAGAACCGGCCAGTGAAAACACGCTCTTGATTGACGGCTACAAAGGAAAAATCTCTTTCAGCGGCACTTCCATCTCCTTAAAAGGCACAGCCAGCAAGGTCTATCTCAATGGCATGGCTTATGGCACAGAAAAAGCTCTTAACATAAACACCGTTGATATGCCCTATGTTAATCTAGAAATAAAAGGCACAGCAGTTTCTGAATTAAACTTTTTAGCCAATAATGGAGAGCTGACCCTATCAGATAAAGTGATATACCAATTAGATCAGGATAAAGTTGAGCTTTCTTCTTTCAGTGGAGATATCTTAGCGGACACTGCTCAGCAGAAAGTAGAATTGAGCGGCCAGATAGAAGAGGCAGATATAACTGGCAAATTAATATCTAAGATTAAGTAAATTAAATCTTCCCAAAATTGAGTACTTCTTTTGCTCCTATCACAAATACTTCTCGTCTCTTCATCTGCTTGACCAACGGGCTGATGGCCGGCTCAGTCAATATATCCGTTCCTTCCATCAGCGGATTAAATGCCGGCAGGACAATCAGTTCTTTTCCTTTCCATCGGCCGCGCAGGAAGCATTTGAACTTTTCAGTTTTTCTTCCTTCTCGTAAGGTAATTGCCGGATGCTCATGGCCGATAATCAATGTTTCCACCCCAGAAGGAATCTTCATCTCTTTATCTCCATGAAAGATGAATATTTTTCCTAACTGCAGAGAATCAACCGTTTTCAGAAAACGTTTGCTTAATATCGGTTTCAAAGTAGGATCATGCGTTCCTTTGATTACAATCAGTTTAATCCCCTTTTTTACAATCCAATCAATCAAAGTCAAAGTATCTTTCCACTCTTGGCCGAGCACTCGCCCAAACTCATGTTTTAAATCACCATTAATCACTATCTGCAGAGGCTTGACCTTTTTTACCAGTTCTTCCAAATCGCGTAAAGTTTCTTTCAGCTGGGCTTTCGGTACCAATACTCCTTTATTGATCAGCATCTCTTCATAGCCCAGATGTAAATCTCCAATGACCAGCGTTTTCTCTACATTCAAAAAAAGTCCTTTACCCACTAGTTCTATTTCTTGGGATAACCTCATGCTTTCCTCTTTTTCCTAAAAATCTTTATAAATAATTCTCCTTCCAAGAGCAAGGTTTGCCCCGGTAGCTTAGTCGGTGGAGCGCATGGCTGTTAAATAACAGTTATGTACTGAAACCATGAGGTCGGCAGTTCGAGTCTGCCCCGGGGCGCATTTTCTCAAAAAGCTTTTAAATAAATACTCACTTTTAAATGATAAAATGGATAATCAAACGGAGTCAACTCGCAGTTTTCTTTCTGAATGCGCTTCTCTGGAAGGTTGTTTAGAACGTTATGAACTCGGCGAGGAGAATTATCCTTTTGAATTCTTTTTTGACCGTTTTGGAAAAATAACCACCAAATTTACCAATCTGTCGAGCACGGAGAGAGAAGAGCTTCGCGGAGCATATGAACTTGCTGGATTTGAATTATATCAAGTACTAAGACATAAAGGATACCAAGAAAAATTTCCCTCGGAAATACAGCATATTGTCGGAATCTCGGGCGTTTATGATTATCCTGCGGAGTAGATTTCTTCTGCCAATTTCTCTATTTGATTATAATCTTTAGCCTTCTTGAAGATAACCTCTCCGTACTGATGGACGATCATCTCTGCTCCCTCTTTTTCTACCACTAGAAGAAGAGGTGTTTCTAGAAGCACTTTGTATCTTTTCTTTATCTTTGACAAATCAATTTTCTTGTTAAACCGTACGCTAAAGGCCGCTCGAGTTTTGCATTTTTTTATCACATAACTGGATTTTTTCTTTTCTTTCTCTTCCAAGCAATAGAACTGATCTTGGCAGACTAAACAGGCAGGATTCTTTTTCACTTTTACTTTTTCTAATTCTTCTTTTTCCAAATCGAAAAGGATTAATTTACTCTCTTTATTTTTTAGTAATATATCTATCCCTTCTTTTACCTGTAAGCTGGCCGCTAGATGCACTGTTGCTCCCAAGATTCCTTCTCCTGAACAGGTCAACGCTTCTTTGGCATGCATAAACACGCAGTTGAAGCAGAATTCTCTTTCTACCGGTAGAACAAATCCTTTCATTCCCGCCACTCCGCAGAAAACGGCAGGAATCTTATTTTTTCGGCAGAATTCATTAATCAAAAATCTAGTTTCTAAATTATCCGTACACTCAAGAATCAATTCAAACTTCCCACCCAGCACGGAATCAATATTTCCCGCATCTAAACCAACCGCCAACGCAGTTATGTTAATTTTAGAATTAATCTGCTTTAATCTTTCTCTGGCAGCCAACGCCTTTTCTCTTCCAATGTCCAGTTCAGTATAAAGCGTTTGACGTTGAAGATTGCTTAAGTCTACTCCATCTCGGTCCACGAGAAGAAGATTGCCTATACCTGCTCGAGTCAGCATCTCCGCAGTCACACTGCCAGTCGCCCCCAAACCAATTATCGCCACTCTGCTTTGGCTCAGTTTCTTCTGGTTTTCTTTTCCAATCACTGCCTCCTGGCGGGTATATCTTTCTTCCATTAAGTTTTTAACTGCTCTTTTAGTTAAAAAGATTTCTAAGATGGTAGAGAATAAATTCTCAGAAATAAAGCGGCAGGCCTTGCATGCAGTCATGGGAATGATATTAGTTATACTCCTTTCAACCCATCTTATCAACACTTGGCACATTTTCTGGTTGTTGATTGTCGGCAGTCTTCTAGCGTTTCTCAGCAAAAGAATTCGTATCCCTCTCGTCTCTTGGATTTTGGATCACTGCGAGCGGCCGGAGCAGAGGAAAACGTTTCCTGGCCGCGGCCCGGTCTTTTTTGTTCTTGGCTCGTTGCTCGCCATTAAATTATTTCCTTTCGATGCTGCATTGGCTGCGATTCTTATCCTCTCTTTAGGAGACTCAGTTTCTCATCTCTTCGGCCATTATTACGGCAGAATCCCCAACCCATTCAATCACAAAAGCTTGAAATTATTTGAAGGAACTTTGATGGGCGCAGGAGCAGGTTTTTTAGGTGCTCTCTTTTTTGTTTCTCCTTCCGAAGCCTTTCTCGCTTCGTTAGGAGCAATGTTAGCAGAAGCCATGGAATTTGATCTGAACCAGCAGCACATTGATGATAATCTAGTTATCCCGTTAGTGGCCGGAACAATTATTTTATTGTTAAGAACATATATCTAAAAACTATTTTTTATAATTCCCCTTTCTCCCGTAAAGCCAAGGCCGCATAAGTTCTCGCCCAGAAATTAGCTCGTGTCCGAGGCTTATATTTAGACCAATATTTCTTATCCCAACCCTTGCCTTCTGCTTCGTAGCGGCCAGCCAGCATTCCACCGATATGTTTGGGATGCCATCCTTTAGACATTAATTCTTCAGTCAAGCGTTTAAGATTCCGGGGCTGTAAAAGAGTAGGATTGGGATACTCCATCATCTCTCTTGCATCCCAACTTAGATTATGATCAAACTTTGCTAATTTGTAATTCTCATCAGTTGCATCATGCTCAGTTTTATCAAATTCCTGATGAAAGGCGTACAATTTTGATTGAGCATATTGTTCGATCAAGGCCAGAGTTTTTTTACCAGCTAATGGAATACAGTTTGAAAACTGTTGATTATATTCTACTGCGTGTTCATAATCTTGAGCCAAATGCAGTACCTGCTCGATATCTTGATTTTCGTACGATCCATATTTTCTTACCATATCCAAAAAGGGCGGTTTTCCCACCATCTGGCTTAAGGATTCTATCTGATTATGCTTATCCCACGAAGAAAAAACCGAGCGGATGATTCTCATATAAACTGGATCAGCATACTGGGACAAATCCAGGGATAAGCACTCTTCGGTGCTATCGCAGATTGTAACTGGCAAGGAAACTTTTTCTTGAGCCTGCTGCATAATTTGATGAGAAAGAAATTCTAATACTCGGCCAAACTGTTGATAGACTACACCATCCTCTAAATCCGTTCCTGAATTTCTTTTAAGGTCATCATAAATTTTTTCATTATACGCAGTGACTAAAGATTTTTCCAAACAACGGGGAGTTCCATCATCTCGCCAAGATTTTCCTAATTCTAAGAGTAAATCATAAACTGAACTATGTTTCCAGATCTCTGTTAAAAGATGATAGCCGCTCCACGTGGTATCGATAATACATTCTTCTCCAAAGGTTTGGGAGAGAACTTGGTAGATCGGTTCTAATTGTTCTCGAAAAATCTTATCTCTTGTTCCAAACTCTCTCTCTTCAGCAGGGAGAAATAAAGTCTTTTTATCCCAGTTATAATACTCAATGTCAAAGACCCCTAGAACACCATTTCGAGTTACCAACGGCCGAAAAATGTCCGGCCCCTGACCCAGTCGGGCATCTAGTTCAGTGATAGGAAAAACACGCACTGCCGGATCTTTTCCCCACGTAGGATCCCGGCTGTAATGGCTGCCTCCAGTAAGAAACCAGTTGCAGCCGCTAAAAAAATTAATTAGATTAGTCCTAATAACCGGATGATGATAATATTCGTTCAAATCCATTTTATTTTCTTTGTATCTTTAACGATAATTTCCTAAATTGTAGCCGCAACCAGATTGAGTACACAAATCTTTTTCTTGATGAGAGATACAATTCTGGTCCATTCTTTCGTCTAAACCTGTAGCTAACAATCCGGCATAAAACCGTACCCATGTGTTGGCATGATGAGCCGCATCATGCTTATCAAAACGATAATCCCATTGGAAATCCCGTTCGTATTTACTGCGGATTAATCCTGCCACATGCTTTGGATGCCACCATTGTTTGCCAGTGAGCACGCGCACTAAAGTTTGTATCTGTGTAGGTTGTAAGAGAGCAGGATTAGGGTTAGTTAACATCTTGGCCACGCAGGGTGGAACACTGCGCAGATCAAAGCGGTCATAAGTCTCTGACCATCTTTCCGGACTGTCGGTCTTAGTTGCATCATAATTCTGATGGAAAAGATGAAGAGGAGAACCAACGAATTCTCCACAAAGTTGATCTACCCCCATGCCTTCTTCAGGAATGTTAAGTGTAATTGCTTTAGCATAATTGGCAGAATGCTCAAAATGGCGGCGGTTTTTGAAAATTTCTCCTAATGAAAGAACGTGGCCGTTGCAGGGAGTATGCCGAGGTATAGCAATCTGTATGGGAATATGCTCTGCACCAGTCATCTTTTTAGGATTATGATGCTTTTGATGGGTGGAAAAGGCAGTGCGCATCACTCGTAGATGCAAGGGAGAAGCATAAGTGCTCAAATCTAGATTAATCGTTTCTTGCATAGCGTTGCCTGTAACAAGATCTCCGATAGTAATCGGTATTTTTACTCCATACTGAGGCAGCCGCTTGAGAGCCTTATGCGCCACAAATTCCAGAATTTTACCGCTGGCATCAAAGACCCGGCCCAGCTCTTTTTCTACTACTCGATCTCTCTTCTTGCCGGGAACAGGATGTTCATATTTTCCTTGAAGTGTATCTTCTAAATAACCTATATGTTCTAACTTTCGAACAATATCTGTTACTTGTTTTTCTTTTTGCCAATAAGGTCGATCATAAGAATTAACGTCAAAAACAAAATGATAGCCTTGGCCGGTGACCAAGGTAAGCGGTTTCATTCCTTTCTCTCGAAAAATATCCCACAAACATTGGTAGACTGGTTCTAACAGACTGAAAACTCTCTCTTGGTTAAGATAAGCCTCTGAAGGAAAACGATGGCTGACGTATTCCAAATCTAACAGAAAGGTGATTTTTTGTTTATCCCAGACCGAGCGAAAGACATCATATCCTTGGTCAAAAAACCAGCCGGTCTGTCCTGGTTTGCGAGAGGTAGGTTTCTTGCCCCCCAGCCAGCCAGAAAGGTATTCTACAGTAGCTTTGCGAGCCAGGCGCTCAAGACTTTTTGAATTTTGAAGGGAACTGTCTGCTTCTAAATGAAAGTGAGCCGCGTCTTCTGTAGATACTCCGCAGTATTCCAAGATTCGTTGAACAACTGCGTCCTGGCGATAAAACTCTTGAGGTGTAAGCATAAACCTCCCTTTTTAAGAGCGTTTTAAAAGGATTTATCTTGTCTAAAATATAATCGATTTTTCCCAAAAGCCTTATAACTTATCTTTAAATTCTTCTTCTTATGATTGAGCTCACCTTTTTAGGCACAGCCTGTATGGCTCCGACTAAGGAAAGAAGTCATCCTGCAGTTTTTCTTAGTTATGGTGCTGAAAATTTATTATTCGACTGCGGAGAAGGCACCCAGCGGCAGTTGAAGATTGCCGGCATCAAGCCCGCTCGAATTACCAAGCTTCTTATTTCCCATTGGCATGGAGATCATATTTTAGGCATTCCAGGGTTGATGAGTACCATGGGTGCAGAGCAGCACAGTGGAGTACTTGATATCTATGGACCAAAAGGGACTAAGGAGTATATCTCTTTGATGGTCCATTCTTTTGTCAGTAAAGATTTGATAGAATTCCGCGTACACGAAGTATTAGATGGAAAAATTTTTGAGAATGAAGAGTTCGTTCTCTATGCCGCTCCCCTCAAACATTCAGCTCCCTGCATTGGATATAGTTTTGTAGAAAAGGAAAAGCGTAAGATGAATCTTTCTGCCTGCAAGAAATTGAATCTTACTCCTGGGCCGTTGATGGGCAAGCTGCAGGCCGGCCAAAGCATTATGCTTAACGGCAAAAAGATTACTCCAGAAGAATCAACCATCTTAGTGCCTGGAAAAAAAATCGTCTATCTGACGGATACTCGGCCGTGCAGCAATGCTCTGAAACTGGCAGAAAAAGCAGATCTTTTAATTACTGATGCCACTTACAAAAACGACCAGCAGGACAAAGCAGAATCTCACTTTCATCTTACCACCCACGAGGCCACCCAAATTGCCAATGAAGCCGGAGTGAAAAAACTGGTTCTTACCCATATCAGTCAGCGCTACAAAAATGCCAAAGAGCTGGAGCAAGAGGCCAGACAGTACTTTGATGACACTTTGGCGGCCGTGGATTTCATGAAAGTTTCTGTATAAAATGTCCAACAAAGAAAAAGGGGCAAATGCCGAAAGAGAATTAATCCATTTGTTTAATAACACTGATGGCTGGTCGGCCATTCGTATTGCCGGAAGCGGTTCTTCTAAGTATCCTGATCCGGATATTTTGGCCGGCAATGCTATCCGCCGGATTGCTATTGAATGCAAAGCTACTCGAGAGGATAAAAAATATTTTTCTCAGGAAGATTTAGACCAGTTAAGAAAATTTTGCCAGACTTTTGGAGCCGAAGCCTGGCTGGCCATTCGCCTTCCCCGCCAGCCTTGGTATTTTATCATGCCTGAAGACTTGGCAGCGGCCGGAGAGTCTTTTGTCATCTCCAAAGAAATTCTCCAAAGGAAAGGCCTGCAGTTTGAAGAGTTGACGAAATAAGCCGGATATTGAATCATAGAAATAACCTTTATAAACTCCCTTTCTTTCCTTTCATTCATGTACAAGCTTGCTAACTGGGATTTGAAAGATTTATACTCTAATGAAAAAGCTGCTGAAAAAGATCTTCTTTTGTTAGAAAAGAAAACGGCCAAGTTCACTGCTTATAAACAGCATCTCTCTTCTAAAATTTCTTCAGCTGAATTTATGAAAATTTTCAAAGAAGGAGAAGTTTTGGATTCTCTGGCCACCAAGATTTCTGCCTATGCCCAGTTGGATTTTTACACTCATATCAACTCTTCTAAAGCTCGGGCATTTAAAGACAAGGTTTCTAATAAGCTGGCAGAGCTCTCTACTCAAACCTTATTTTTTAGTCTTTGGTTCAAAGATCTTTCTGATTCTCAAGCCCAGCATTTAATTGCTGCTTCAGGTAAATACCAGTATCATCTTAGCCGGATGAGGGATTTCAAGCCTTACACTCTCAGCGAGCCAGAAGAAACGATTATCACTCTGAAAGATACCACCGGAGACCGTGCTCTTCTTTCGTTATACTCTATGATTACCAATGTTTTAAGATTTCCTCTTAAAATTAAAGGAAAAACCAAACTTTTTAATCAATCAGAGCTCACTCCCTATTTTCGCCAGGAGAATCCAAAGATCAGAGAAGCCGCATACCAATCTCTTCTCTCTACTTATCAAAAACAGCACGATGTTTTGGGAGAAATTTACAAAAACTTAGTTCTCAGCTGGAAAAATGAGCATCTTCTGATGCGAAAATATTCTTCAGTCATGGCAGTAAGAAATCTAGGCAATGACGTCAGTGATAAAGCAGTAGAAACCATGCTTCATGTCTGCGAAAAAAAACGCACACTTTTCCAAAAATACTTCCATCTAAAAGCCAAGATGCTCAAGACAAAAAAACTTTCTCGTTATCATTTGTATGCTCCCTTACACGCGAAAGAAAGCAGCTGGCCCTTTAATCGGGCGATGGAAGCAGTTTTCTCTTCCTTTAACCGGTTCTCTCCTCGTATGGCACAAGAAGCAGAGAAAGTGCTAGCTGCTAAACATTTAGATTCAGTCATCTCTGACAGCAAACGCTCGGGTGCTTTTTGTTACAGCACTCTTACAGATGTTCTTCCCTATGTTTTGGTCAATTATACAGGCAAGGAAAGAGATGTTTCTACCATTGCCCATGAATTAGGCCATGCAGTGCACAGTCTGCTGGCCAAAGAGCAGACAAATTACACATTCCATGCTCCGTTAATTTTAGCAGAAACTGCTTCTGTTTTCGGAGAGATGCTTTTAATGGAAAGATTGTTGCAGGAAGAAAAAGATAAGACCAGAAAGCAAGCTCTGCTGGTTAGTCATTTGGACGATATTTACGCTACTGTCCTGCGCCAGACTTTTTTTATCTTGTTTGAGATCCAAGCTCATCAGAAGATAGCTCAGGGAGCCACGGTTGATGAGATCTCTGAGATTTATCTTAAGAATCTGCAGGAGCAATTTGGTTCTGCTGTCAGTGTTCCTCAAGAATTTAAAGTCGAATGGACTTATATTCCCCACATGTATGAGACTCCTTTTTATTGTTATAGCTATGCCTTTGGCAATCTTCTGGTTTTATCTTTGTATGAGAAGTACAAAGAACAGGGCCCTTCATTTGTACCTAAATATTTAGCTCTGCTTTCTGCCGGCGGTTCAGAGAAACCGGCCAAGTTATTGGCCAAGCTGGGCATTGACATCGAGTCAGAAAAGTTCTGGGAAGGAGGCTTTGCCCTAATCGAAGAGATGATAAAAGAGCTGGAAGAACTGAGTAAATAAAACCTGTCCGCGTTTTTTCCAGTCAATTTGAAGAACAATCAATAGAGGTAATCAACAAAACTGGGGGATGTAACTTTTTTCATAGTACCTGGGAGTTGTATCATCTTTAAAAACATTATTCTGTGATTTAATATACCCCTTACCATGTTAATTTGTTACTAGTATATCGGTCACTTTTAAGCATTAATGACCGATACATTTTTAAATAATAATACTCTTATCTATAAAATGATTAATAAAGAACTGATAATAGAGATTTTGGAAGATTGGAATTTTTGGAAGAAAGAACCAGACACTGGAATTTTACGGGAATCTTATGTGAAGAAACTGGAGCAATTCAGTCAAACAGAACAAGTGGTGGTAATAACCGGAGTACGAAGAGCAGGCAAGTCTACTATTCTTAAACAGTATATACATAACAAAATAAAAAACGGAGAAGAACGAAAAAGCTTTCTTTATGTTAATCTAGAAGAACCAAAATTTCGAAGCGAACTGTCTCTGGAATTTTTACAGAGAATCTATGAAGCTTATTTAGAATTGCTCGACCCCGCTTCTAAGCCGTTCCTATTTTTTGATGAAGTACAGCTAATCCCTGGCTGGGAAACATTTGTTCGCGGATTGCATGAAAAGAATAAAGCTCACATTTTTGTTTCCGGTTCATCAGCTAAACTTTTAAGCAAGGAATTTGCTACCGTGCTCACGGGCAGGCATATTGATATCAAAGTTTATCCGTTAACATTTCCGGAATTTTTGGAGTTTAAACGATTAATCATCAAAGATAAGCTGGACATCGTTTCACAGAAACAAAAGATAAAACAATTATTAAAAGAGTATTTGGAATATGGAGGATTCCCGTTAGTGGCTTTAAAAGAAGAGAAAAAAGAAATCCTCACCAACTATTTTGAGGACATCATCGCTAAAGATGTAGCAGAACGCCATAGAATAAAGAAAGTAGAAAAATTGCGGGGCTTGGCTCAATTTTATCTGGCAAATGTTTCTTCTCTCGCTTCTTTTAGAAAGATAAAGGAATTCTTGGGGCTTAGCTTGGATTCCGTCGAAAGGTTTTCTTTCTATTTAGAAGAAGCATATCTGCTTTTTCTTAAAACTAAATTTGCTTATTCTTTAAAAGAACAGGAAATCAACCCCCGAAAGATTTATTGCATAGACAACGGCCTTAAAAATTTGGTTAGTTTTCGATTCAGTGAAAATTTAGGCAATTCATATGAAAATGCAGTTTTTTTCAAGCTTTTAGTTCAGGAGAAAGAAATTTTTTACTGGAAAGGCAAGCAGGAATGTGATTTTCTTATTAAACAAGGGAACAAATTAACCAGTGCAATTCAAGTTTGCTATGATTTTAAAAAAGAGAATGAAGAAAGAGAACTTTTAGGTTTATTGGAAACTTTAGATGAATTTAAGTTAAACGAAGGGATAGTTATCACCTCAGATTTAGAAGAAATTCGAAAGATTAACCATAAAAAAATAATTTTTATTCCTCTGTGGAAATGGCTAATCACTTAAAAGTAGCAATTTAACCAAAACATTTATAAATACGCTTCATTCTAAGACAGTCATGACTCAAGTACAAACCGTTTTGAAAGAAACTGGAGTAACAGTTAAAACTCCCAGTTTCCTCGCCCAGGTGGAACGATTAGCCACTACTATAGACGATTTTCTCATCCCTTCTTTGCGTTTAGAAGTTCATCCAGACAAATGGTCTCCACAGGATTTCCTTCAGGAAATCCCGGAAATGCAGGGTGTAGACCTGCTTCAAGAAACCATCGCCAAAATAGTAGAACAGTATCTCAGTGAAGCCAATCCCGCAGAAGAAGTCACAGGAGTCAAGCAGGACAGATTTTCTTACATTGAATCCGCTCTCGAGCAAAACATCTCTTTCTTTCCCCACACTGTAGACTGCTGGAAAGAGAGGCATTATTCCAAAAAGAATGAAGTTGATAAGTCAGTGGATGAAATGAGAATCGCTTTGGGAAAAACGGTAAAATTCGAAGCAGAACAGATTGCTCAACGGTTCGGCATCACCAAATACCTGTCTCAGCCTTCCTTAAACGGCACCCTTGCCCATAGTATGGCGCAGTACACAGAAATCCTTTACCGGCAGACCGGAGTGCATGGCGAAGAGCCAGCCAGATTATACCGATTGTGTTTCCAGACATTAGCCCAAGCCAAAGGCTGGGACCGGCTGAAAGACAAAGAATTGCTCAAAGTCCTGGATGCCGAAGGCATCCCGGTGAAAGAGTTTGCCGAGCTGACCGGCAGGGAAATCAAAACCACTTCAAGAAATGCTTCTGGAAGCGATTTACAAAAAGAAAATTTTGAAGAAGATAATTTCGGCAGCAACTCTCGCATCTTAATCCTCGATTCCGTCCCTGCAGAAAACGGAGCAGTAAAAAACCAGAACGACTGGATTGCCTACTGGAACAGCATCACTGATGGCAGAAGATTCGCTTCCATCGCCGACT
>Ga0209542_10016376_pt1 | contig 12307 bp, 13 predicted proteins | sample RifCSPhighO2_01_FD_184028 | JGI IMG/M metagenome (GOLD analysis project Ga0209542, IMG submission 184028) | Soil microbial communities from Rifle, Colorado - Rifle CSP2_plank highO2_0.1 (SPAdes) (version 2) | ecosystem: Environmental > Terrestrial > Deep subsurface > Rock core/Sediment ...
GCGACTTGACAAAAATAACCGGGATGTGGTAAGATGATTTCACAACAAGGACAACTGGAACTGTTTCGTTTAATTGGCAGCAGCCTTAACCAGGATGTCACCTGCTATGCTTTCGGCGGCAATGCCATGATGTTTTACGGCTATAAGGGCGAAACTAAAGATGTAGACTTATTATTTGAAGACGAAGAAAACCGCCGGGAATTCATTCGAGTGATAAAGCTTCTGGGCTATGAAGAAAGCAGCCCGTTTAAAATCTACATTGAGGAAAAACTGCGTGAAAAGCACCGGCCGCTAATGTTCAAGCGCCAGGATGATAATGGCAGATTTGACTTGTTTGTAAAAAAGATTTTCAGGACTTTGCTCAGCCCCAGAATGCAAGAAGACGTTTATGCCGAGCATGAATTTAATGAAAAAAATAAATTGAAGGTAAAAGTACTAAGGAAAGAACAGTTGGTAATTTTAAAATCGGTAACTGACCGGCAAAACGATTTTGATGATATTAAAACCATCATCAAGCAAGATAAGCATTTCGACTGGCAGTACCTGATTGACGAAGTCTTTTGGCAGCACCGGCACGGCGACACCTGGGTGCTGTTAGACGTGGAAGAGATGCTGAAAGAGCTAAAAAAATATGTCTTGGTGCCGGAGAAATTTGTCAGGCAGCTGTATGGGATGAACCGTGATAAATTAAGATTAGCTCCAAAAAAAAAGGCAAAAAACTGATATTAAAGTAAGCCTTTCATGCCACTGCAGAAAAAAATGATTTGATCCAATTTAAGAAGGAGATTTTATTTTTCCTGAAACAGCGATAATTCTGCAATGGCCAGGGAGAATTCAATATTCAGGAGGGACACACTCATCATCCTGAAACGGCAACTGCCGACCCAAAGCATCAAAACAAGGATAGCTAGGTTTATTATCTATCTCTTTAAATCCGCCAGCTCCATCATCATTATAAAGAATGATATCTCCGATAAATTTTCGGTAAAGATATAATTTTGGCCGAATTTGCACGACATCAGCCAGTTCTCCTGGTGCAGCTACAAAGATTTTTTTATCCTGCAGAATTAAATTTGTCTTTACCGGCAATCGATTTGGAGGAATAAAGAAATGGACTTCCAACCGATCGTAACTGCCGTCGCCATCAAGATCCCGATATTCCACGTTGACAAAATATTCCTTGCCGGACGTGGAAGAACTACATACTTTTGAATTCAAGGCAGAATAGCACTGCCCCTCTTTCTCCACTTTGTCGGCAAAATTAAGAATTCTTGCCCCTAAATATTTTGCTGCTCTTTCCAGCTGATAATCGATCTTTGGCGAAGACCTGTTCATAGATGGCACATTAACTTGAGAACTGCAGCTAACTGACCAGGAAGCCAACAGCGACATAACCAGGCGATTAAGCTGCATATTTTAAGTATATTTTAATCATTTAAATAATTACCCTTGTTATATGCTAAAAATGCTGAATGATCAAACTTTTTTAGCCATTTTCAGATATAGCTAGTGGCCCTGGTTAGTTTTCGATAATATATCACACTAGCTATAAATTAAAACGACAAATCAGAGCCAGCAAAACTATTATAAACTAATCCGGCCTAATATATCTTATAGCAAATGGTTTAGTGTTAACTATTCGAATATTAATCCACGCATTTGCTGGTTGTAATTGCGAATAGAATAGTTTTTCAATGTTCGAAAAGAATTCACAATTATTATAAAAGAGGTCCGGAATGTTAAGCATAAAACAGGATATTAAAGATCTTAAGCGGCTGAGAGACATCTTAATTATTTTTCTTAAGGAAGGGTTCGGGTATTATATCGGCAAATCAAAGTTGGGGTCGCATCTTCCATTTAAAGATAAGATTGCTAATGCCAGATACCTTAATAATCGGGAAAAAATGGCTATCCGGCTGCGCCGATCATTTGAGCAGCTCGGCCCTGCTTTTGTCAAGCTGGGGCAGCTGCTGTCGCTCCGCCCTGACTTGGTGCCGCAGGAATTTGCCAAGGAGTTTGAGCAGCTGCAGGATCAAGTAAAAGAATTTTCTTACCCGGAGGTAAAGGCCATCATTGAAGAAGATTTTAAACTGCCGCTTAAGAAAATGTTTGCCCAATTTGACCGGGAACCGCTCGCTTCCGCTTCCATTGCCCAGGTACATAAAGCTCGTTTAATATCAGGCCAGATCGTGGCGGTAAAAGTGCAGAGGCCCGGGATCAAGGAAATTATTGACACCGATTTAGACATTTTGTTCCTGCTGGCCCATACGATAGAACAGAAATTTCCGGAGGCCAGAAATTATAACCCGGTAAATATTGTCAAGGAATTTTCGCTGTGGACGCGGAAGGAAATTGATTTTTTGATTGAAGCAGACAATGCCATCCGGCTGAAGAAAGCGATGAAAGAGAACACGAGAGTTAAAATCCCCGCCATTTATCCCAAACTGACTTCCAAGCGGGTCCTGACCATGGAATTCATTGATGGAGATAAATTAAGCACGGTGATAACTAAGAAAAAATACAGCCGGAAGATGATCGAGACCTATTTCTTCTCAATCCTGGAGCAGGCTTTGCTTAAGGGGATTTTTCATGCCGATCCTCACCCAGCCAACATCTTCATCACTAAAGACCAAAAGTTAGCTTACCTGGATTTCGGCATCGTCGGCGAGCTGGATGTAAACGACAGAAAAAAGATTATTAAGTTCATCAAGCTGCTTTCGGAACAAGACCAAGAAAAATGTTTTGAAGTTATTTTATCCTTAGCGCGGAAAGTTGATCCAGAAAAGGTTCCAGAGTTTAAGGAAGCGGCCTTGCCGATACTGCGCACTTCTTATTCTTATACTTTAAAAGAAGTCAGCATCGGCAAATCATTCTATAAAGTTATAAGCCTGGGCGCACAGCACGGAGTCATCTTTGATGCTAATCATGTGCTGATGGCCAAAGCGATATACCAGGCCGAAGGATTAGCGCTGCAGCTGTATCCGCAGTTCAAGTTAAGCCAAGGCCTGAAACTGTTTGAACAAAAATATTTAACTGAAGAGTACAGCCCGGGATTACTGGTTAACAAGCTCAAGAGTATGCTTAGAACCCAGAAGGACCTGCTGGCAGAATTACCTGGCCATCTCGCTAAAATTGTCCGGAACATGGAAACTAAACCAGCAGCCGAGCATTGCGAAGAAGAGCATCTTAAAGATGTTGAGAAAAGAATCAGCAAATCGTTGGCCAGGCATCGCTTCGGCAGCATAGCCGCCTTATTATTTATCGCGGCACTGGTTTTTTTCTACCTGGAAGGTCGAAATAAAATCTTGGGCATTCCCATAAGTTTCTTTCTTCTCATCATGGTATTCTTCCTGATCATTTATCTGGCTATTTCCAAATACAATATCCATTGGAGGGATGAACTATGAAACAAAAACTGCAGAATATGGTTAAAATAGGGTACGGGTTGGGACTGTTAAGCCTTAGCCAGGCCAAAAAAGTTGCCGGGCAGATAAAGCAGGATTTGCACCTGAAAGATAAGGAAAGCCTGCGCCTGGCTCAGGAATTGGTGGCTTCCTCAGAAAAGGCAGCCAAAGATGTGCTGAAGACAGTGGATCGGCACTTGTCGAAAGCGATTATTCGATCAAGGCTGGTGAAGAAAAGGGACTTGTTCCGAGCCAGGAATATGCTGAGGAAAGCATTAAAAAAAGTTATCAAGAAAAGATAGAAAAATTAGCGGAATAAACCATGAATTTCTGCAGCTAGAAATCATTTTATTTTTTCTGGCTCAGGCCAGCTTAACACGCAAGCGCATTGCAACAGTTGCTCTATGTTTTATACCATAGATATTCTTTTAAACATATTTAAGCCGCTGGCTAAGCAAGGTCTAGCTATGGCTTCTAGAGCAAAAGATAACAAAGTTCTACTGTTGGGCATCAGCGGAATGGACTATAGGATTACCAGAGGATTGATGGCTGCTGGAAAGCTGCCATCATTCAAAAAACTAGCTGAACTGGGCTCATTCATCAAGCTTGATTCCTGCACTCCGGCAGAGAATAATGTTTCCTGGATTTCCTTAGCCACGGGCTTGAATGCCGGCAAACACGGCTTTTTTGATGCCGTGGCCAGAAAGGCCCAGACTTATACTCCTGAATTAGTTTCGGCCAAAATTAAAGCGGCAGCAGAAATCGATAATAAAAATATTAAAGAAAAACTAGTGTGGGAAATTCTTTCCAAAGCTGGATTTTCTGCTTCCGCAGCGCATTGGCCGCTATCATCACTGTCCTGGGAAATTGAACCAGACAGCAGCCAGCAAGAGTCTGCAGAATTAATCCTCCAGCAAACCTCTGAAACCGAGAAAGCGCAGGAAAGGGCATTCTGGCAGGAGTTTCATGAATTTCAAAAATGGGATCAAGGCATCCTGGCCTTCCGGTTTGATTCACTTAACCTGCTTCAGCGGACTTTTTGGAATGACCAGATAATCGGCAAAGAAAATGATAAGATAACTGTAAACAAAGTAGTGGTAGAATATTATGAAAGAAAAGATTTTCTCCTCGGGCAGATCCTGGAAAAAATAGGCTCAACTGCAATAATTGTAGCCTCCAACCACGGCATAACTTCCTTTGAACGAACATTTCATCTTAATACCTGGCTGGCTGAAAATGGATTCATGCAGTTAACCACCGAACTGCCGCAGGCAGCAGGAAGCCCTTTCTTTAGGTCAGTGGATTGGGATACCACCAGAGCCTATGCGCTGGGCTTCAGCAGCCTCTACCTTAATTTAGATCAGCGAGAAGGCAAAGGAGTGGTTAAAGATAAGGAACGGTTGATTAAGGAGCTGATGACCAAGTTAGAGTCGGTGGTGGATACAAAAACTGGTGAAAGAATCATCCACAAAATATCTCGTCGGGAAGAGTTGTATTCTGGCAGATATCTGAATGATGCTCCAGATTTGATTCTTAGTCTCAAGCCCGGGTATCAAATGTCCTGGCAGACCGCCGTCGGCGGGTTGGGGTTGACCATTATCGAGGATAACAGCCGAGGGTTAAGCGGAAATCATCAGGTAGATCCTTCTTTCATCCCCGGCGTACTGTTTTCCAACCGAAAAGGGGAAAAGCTTTCAGCCAGTGGCTTAGATGTAGCTCCAACCATTCTAGAAATCTTAGGTGTGGAAATACCACCAAAGATGGATGGAAAAAGCCTGCTTAAATCTTAAAAAAAGCCTGATTTTTCTGTATTTAATTCGGTTTAAACTGGAGTTCAATAATTATTACCAAAGATGACTTATAATTTAACCAGTCCCCGGCAATAAGGGCAGAAAACTCCTTTCAACCCTTCAAAAGGAATAGAAAAAAAGCTGCTGTGGCAACTCTGGCAATTGATCATCTTCTTGTTGATGACGATAGTCATGCCAGGCCAGAGAAATATTAATTATATAAAATTATCTATTAGCTGAGCTAAGCAGAAAAAACGCCTGAAACCTTACTGTACGCTGATCGTTAATAAACACAGCCAGTAATAAAAAGGAATAAAAATGATAAAAATGCGTGAAACCGCCTCACCTCGCCATAAATGACGAGGTTTCAAAAGAGGCGGTTTCTCAACTACGCATTTTTAGCATGCAAAAATTTCGCCCTAAAGGGCGGGGTTTTACACCCAGCGAAATTTTTTGCATAATTTAAAGATTAATTTGAAGCTAATCTCCAGACTGCTTTAAGCCCGACGATTACCGCTCCGGGAACTACAAAGACCACGATGTTGCTTAAAGATGAGCTTAAACAGCTGCCAATGCCCGGGATAAGGCTTAAGTTGACGATTCCTGAGAGCATCAAAGCAATAGCCGCAACCAAAAATGGAACAGTTTCTTTTATTGATAAATTGATCAGCCCTACGATTAAGCCTAATATCACCAAGGTTGTTACCAAGGCCACTGGACTGACAATGCGATTAGCAGTACAACTGTTATTTAAGATTAAACTGAACCAGCCTCCAGATAATATGGCTATGACCAAACCAACAAAGAAAGCATAATGAGCGATGCGGTGCAGCTCGTACTTCTTTTTACCCGATCCAGCTTTAGATATATTCTTTTTATCCACGATACTATCACCTCTCTATCCCAACAAATAGAATTTAATATATAAAAGTATCGAAATTATGGGCTCTGTAGAAAAAGTCCGTCTGTATCCTGATTAAGGATGATTGCCCCAAAAAAAAAGCAAAACATTTTATAGAAAATAATGATAATCTGGTTTATATGCAAATCTCCCCGTCCATTGAGATCATTGAAACTGCGCTGCTGATCAATAAAAAAATATTAGTAATCAATGATTTGCATTTAGGCTATGAAGAAGCCCTGAGAAATAAAGGCATTCTGGTGCCCAAATTTCAGCTGCAGGAAATTATCCGGATCCTGCAGCAGATTTTAGCTCGCTGCCAGCCTGAAAAAATAATCATTAACGGTGATTTAAAGCATGAATTCGGGAAAGTGCTGCCACGGGAAGGGAAAGAAGTTTCCCAGTTCCTAGATTTTTTGCTGAAATATTCCTCGGAAGTCATCATCATCAAAGGCAACCACGATCCGCTCATCCAGCCGCTAGCCAGGAAAAATGGAGTTAAGGTCGTTACCGGATACAAAATCGGCGATATCCTGGTTACGCATGGCGATGAACTGGTAAAAACTAAGGCCCAGTGGATTATCATCGGCCATGAGCATCCAGCCATCAAAATCCGGGAGAAAAGCAAATGGGAAAAGTACAAATGCTTCCTTAAAGGCCGCTGGAAGGGCAAGGAATTGATTGTCGTGCCCAGTTTTAACCCACTAATTGAAGGAACTGACGTGCTGGAAGGACAAGCTCTCAGCCCGTTCCTTAAAAAAATCGATAACTTTGAGGCGTATATCGTCAGCGCGGGCGAAGTATTCAAGTTTGGAAAAATCAAAAAAATAAAATAGATTTAAAACAATAATAACCAAAAAAAAACAAAAAAGATATTTTTAGGCAATTACCTTCTTTTCTTGCGTATCATTCTTTGGCGTGACTTAGCTCGTGCTTTAGTCATCACACCAGCTCCGCAGCTGGAGCATTTGCCTTTATAACTATACTTAAAGCTGTTTTTAGAGCAAACCAAACATTTTGCAACTGGCATGGATAACACCTCCTTTTTGACAACGATTAAAGATGGCTCAGAAGCTGGAATCGTTTCCTGCCGCATCTTTTATAAACCAATTTAATTTACCTGTTTAATGATCCTTTATGATTATTTTAAAGTTTAAATAATTTACTCAATCCTGGCATTGCGGGCAGAAGGATGTTCCCCGGCCGCCAAGATTTATTTTCTCCAGGGCATGATTCCCAGGGCAATAATCCCGCCCGTAAACGGCCAGAAAATTCTGGAAATTTCCTTTACCGGTTAGATGAGAATAATTTTCCACCGTAGTCCCATTATTTTTTATGGCCAGCAAAAGGATTCTTTGCATTTCCTGGTGCAGTTTAACTAATTTATGGTTAGAAATATCCTTGATTTTATGGGCTGGTTTAATGCCGGCATGAAAGAGCATTTCCTGGGCATAAATGTTGCCGATGCCCGCAATACAGGCTTGATCCAGCAATTTAGTTTTAATTACAGCAGAAGGGTATTCCTTCAGTAGAGCGACAAATTCAGAACTGGTTATTTCTAACGGCTCTGGGCCTAGGCAGGAAAGCTCTTGCTGAAGCTGCTGGTCATTAAATAATCTCACTGAACCAAACCTTCTGATTTCGTTAAAAGTCAATAAGAAATGGTTATTTAAGGTAAATACACCTGAAAGATATTTTTTATATGATGCATCACCCGGATTTGTGACATGATAGAAATGCCCGGTCATTCTTAAATGAATCAGAAGGTTATGGCCCTGCTCCAACTGGATGATGATGGACTTGCCTGTTCTATGGACGGAAATAATTTTAGAAGGCAATATCCTGGGGATGAATTGATCTATTACCTTTTTATCATTAATAGTTAAACTAAGGATGGTTTTTCCAACTATTTTATGCCTTAATTGGCGTACGATTGTTTCTACTTCCGGCAGTTCAGGCATTTTAAGTTATTCGCTTTCTGTAGGTGAAAGAGCGGCTTTGATATCATACAAAAACAGCTTTCTTATAAAGCTTACTTTCTAGCCACATACACAAAAGCAGGAAGTAAATTCTTCCAGACAGTCCTTGTTGTCTCGACTTCCCTGAACCTAGAATCCATTTTTTGCTTAAATCTTCTTCCTGAAATAAGTACTGTTCCGTGAAGATAGGCAAAAGTCAAGAAAATCCCGTTTGATTTTAAAGATGAACTTACTGAATTAAGCAATTCATCTTGTAATTTCGGATTAAAATTAGCCAAAGGCAGGCCGGAAATGATGCAATCAGCTTTTTTGCCCTTAAGATACTTTCTAAGATTTACAGCAGAATCCTTGTAAACTTTCGCATTAGGAACCCGCAATTTTGTTTCATTGACAAAGCGAGGATTTATTTCAAGTACGATAAAATGGGAGTGCTTATTTTTTTTATTCATTATCTTCTCCGTAAAAATGCCTGTTCCCGAGCCTAATTCAAGGATCAATTTTTTGTCTTTTAGTTTGGCCTTATCAGTTATCAATTCAGCCAATTCCTCTGAACTAGAGGCTATTGCTCCAGTAAAGCCAGGATTTCTGATGAATTCCTTGAAAAAGTGTAGCGCCATATATATTATTGATATCAATGCCTATTTAAAGTTCTTTATTCTTAGGACGTATTAAATCTTCTGTCAACTCTCGATTTAACTCCTCCCCGGCCGCATAAAATATATAAACGTTTGCAGCTTGGATTAAGAGATGCAAGAAGGCGAAGAAAGGCAGGGAGAAAAAACCATCATGGTTCTGAGAAAAACCCGCAAAGCCTTCCTGGTTGAATACGGCTGCGGAATATTATTATTGGGGCTGTTAGGATTTTTATCCCTTAAAGGGTTACAGTTCAAGCCCTTGTTCTCCAAAGCTGTAATCGGATTAGCTTTATTTTCCATGCTATCAGCGGAATACTCCCGGATAACCAACAGGTACAAGATTACCGATAATAAAATAACTTATATCAAAGGGATTATCAAGCAGTCCAAAAGGCATGTTTATTTTGCCCCGCTGAGTTTTTTACCAAACATTAACTCCAAGCAAAGCCGGCTGCAGAGGTTTCTTGGATATGGCACTATCATCATTACCGGAATACCTGAAGAGGGAGTAATTTCCGGCAGTTTTGAGATTAGGGACATAAACAATCCCCACAAAGTGTTGCACCTGATGGAGCGCTGGATTGATTATTACCGCAATAGGGCTTATGGCGCCAAAAGGCCGGATGAGAAGAGTTAATTCTTCTTCAATAATTTTTTATTCTCTGGTTTTAAAAGATAGTTCTCTTGATTTATAACTGGTTTACCAATTCTTTTTTCAGCATCTTTTCTGGCATTGCCAGCCACCTCTCCACCTTCTTTGGCAGCATTCTTGTTTTCAAATAATCCTTGGGCATCTTTAGTTCTAGCAATTTCAGTAGACACTCTTTCACCAAGCATGGAGAAAATAAGTTCCAGATCGTCCATGTGGTCTCTTAAATTTTCTCGTTTCAGTCCCTTTAATTCTTTATACTCAGACGGCGTTAAACCAAAAGTGGCTTTTGATATTTCTGCGGTTAAAACGGCAAATTCTTTCTCGGTTTTTACTCCTCTTTTGTTCCATTCATCTGTCAGTTCGTCTCTTATGGCAACGCCCCGAACTCTCTTTTCTATCCAATCTTCAGAGTAGCCTTTAGCTTTGTAGATTTCTTTCATACGTTTCTGGGCTAATTCCGGGTTTTCAATTTCCTGAACACGTTCGTAACCGACCTGGGCTAGCCATAATTTAAAAGGCTCGGCCTTTTTGGAGGGGATAGACTGGATGATACGAAACAAAGCTTCAGTATTAGCGCAGTCTGTTTCTCTTAATTTTCCATCTTCTGCTGATAATTTCAACTGTACACAAAGCGTGTACAGTTCGATTTCTTGTTCTACTTCCCTCGCTTTGAGCATGTTCCAGTAATTTCTGGGATTAGAACTATCGGTAAGCGCTTCAACGACATCCACAACTGAGAAAAACCATTCTTCGTTGTGCCAGATTTTTCGGATATTTTTTCCCTCAAACAATGACAGTTTATTCATATTTAACCACCTTAAAATATCATGATATAGGCAGTTTATATATCTTAGCCGAACCTGTCCAGTGGGTAGCGGCTTAAATTGGATTGATTATTATCAAAATCGAGCTTACGGCGCCAAAAGGCCGGATGAGAAGTGATGGAACCAATTTACAAGTCATAAAAAGACGGGAAAGCACTTGACCATGGACTAAAGGACGTCTGGCTCTTTTAGTGTAATCGCTCTTTGCCATCAGGCTCTTTGAAATGATAAAAATGCGTGAAACCGCCTCACCTCGCCATAAATGATGAGGTTTCAAAAGAGGCGGTTTCTCAACTACGCATTTTTAGCATGCAAAAATTTCGCCCTAAAGGGCGTGGTTTTACACCCAGCGAAATTTTTTGCATAATTATCCACAAGAAATGAATCCAAAATAAGGGGGGTTTTTTAACTCATTAGCATTAACCTCTCTCATTTTAACAGTATCACCTAAATTACCGCCTATTAATTGAAATTTATCATTATTTTCACTAACAACTATATCACAGTGAGCTGGTTGTGATGAATATTCTCCATTATATTCAATTTTACAACCATTCTGACCATTGGCATTTCTACAAGCACATAAAATATCTCCCGGCCGTAATTGTTTTATATTATTAATATCATTGGTTTTACAAATCCCTGGATTTTTATTAATATTATCAAAATATTTCACATGCTCACATTCTCCAATGAATGATGCTATTGCCTCCTTCATAACATATGAAATAAACGCTGCAGACCAAGGAGTTTCTAGAACCTCTTTGGAAGTACATCTTCCGGCAGTATGATACTCCTTTAGTTTTACCAATTGTTCTGAATCAGTTTCCACTTTATTGCCCCAATTCTCTAATTCTTTTTTGGCAAGTTCAATAATCCTAGCTTTTAACTCCGTTGGAATTGTGGGTTGAGCACCAAGAGTAACAACTGAAATTGGCGGCAAAATCCATCCAGCACCGGGGTCATAAATTTTATTTTTTAACTCTTCAGTAAAATATCCCCTGATCTGGCTCCAGACATTATCAATTTCATTGCAGAGGCTGGACTGGCAAAAATCGCTGGAAGGAAGTGACAGGGAGGATGATGCTGATGTTGCTGTTGAGCCTGGAACAACAACTACTGCAGGGTCTACATTTCCAACACTTAATTGAGATATGCCATTGCCCATTACGGTTACTTCTTGGCTGCCTCCTAATGGTGTATGTTCGTCAGCATTAACTTCATTAAGAAATTGTAAACCCTGTTCTTGATTTAATTTTACTAGTTGCTCAGAAATGAGAATCAGCTCATTAGCATAACCAAAATACATAAATTTAACATTAATCCAACTTTTAAAAATTATTCCTGCCAAATATTCCCAGCGGTTATCCGCAGAAGAATAGCGATAAACAGCCTCATATGCCAGTAGGTTAACTCCAGCCGGTTTTTCTACCGTTACAGTTATCTCATCATTTTCAGCATAAACTATAGCACTTGAGGAAATAATTAAAGCCAGCATTAACATTGCCAAAATTAAACGCGTCTTCTTCATCCTTCCACCTCAAACCTTTCCGCCAATTTCATCATTTTAAACCTTTGACTTCCCAGTATCCGCCTTTCTTTCCGCCAGCGCGTTTTAATATTCTGTCCGCTTTTAGCTTTTTGATATTCCACTCCACGCCCTTGACACTTAGCCCAGTTCTCCCGGCCAATTCCCTAGCTGTAATTCTAAAATTTTCTTTAATTAGTTGAATAATCTTATCCCTAGTCTTATCCCCAGTCTTATCCCTAGTGCCAGATAGAATGACTTTTCTCTTAAATGTTACAATAAACTGCCTTCCGACCTCTTTAAACTCAGTAGCCGGCTCTTTTGATAGGATTAAACCTATGCCTCTTCCCCATTTTTCTACAAAATTAATTTTATCAAAATTATTTGCAGTGCAACTCATCCTTCCACCTTAAACCTTTCCGCCAATTTCATCATTTTAAACCTTTGACTTCCCAGTATCCGCCTTTCTTTGAACTTCCCAGATATCTGATTTTGCCTTCTTCCTTAAGCTGCTTGACCCACCGCTCAATAGTTCGTTTAGGAACTGTTAAGGCATTAACAAAATGAACCACTCTCAAGCCAGGATTCTTCCCA